>Ga0307478_10003816_pt1 | contig 10994 bp, 9 predicted proteins | sample atmos_gasesECM4C_2_FD_203713 | JGI IMG/M metagenome (GOLD analysis project Ga0307478, IMG submission 203713) | Hardwood forest soil microbial communities from Morgan-Monroe State Forest, Indiana, United States - atmos_gasesECM4C_05 | ecosystem: Environmental > Terrestrial > Soil > Temperate...
CCAGGAATGTCCCATCCCGCGTCATCCCCGTCAAAATCTTTTCGTAAGGATCCACTTCCCGTATATACCAGAGCCGAGTCACCAGAATTCCCCGCTCCGTCGACGCCACCATCTGCTCCACCGTCTGCGGCTTGGCTGGCGCCCCAAAAACAATGTTCATCGGCGCTTCGCCCATTTCATTGGGAAGCGAGAATCCATGTCCAGTAGCCGCAACCGGCCCAACCTTATCTTTGTATTCCGAATTCTTCATCCGCTCCGCGCTAGTCCGCGCATACACCAGCCGCTTCACCACGCCTTTCTCGACTAACTGCACTCTCTGGCGCCGCACTCCCTCACCATCAAACTCCGCGCCCGACTGCAAGGGATGCGCCACATCATCCCAAATATCAATGTTCTCGCCAAACACTTTCGTCTCGACGCGGTTATTCAAAAACGACCGCTGATCCAGAATCGCCAATCCGCCAAAGTCATAGAACATGAACCCGACCATATCCAGCACCGCCGCCGGCTCCAGAATCACCGTATACTTCCCTGCCGGAATCTCCCGCGGTCCCGCCGATCGCCGCGCCTTCTCCGCCGCAACCTCCGCCAGGTTCACGGCATTCAACTGCCCAACGTCGGGCGAATTCGCCTTCTGCCAACCCGAGGAATCCCCTGCCAGCATCGTGATCGAAATCTCCGACGAAGTCTGTGCATGCCACTCCGCCACTCCCCGCGAATTGAATATTCCCTCCACCGCTTCCGAACTCGAAACAATCCCCGCCGTAGTCAGCGAGTTCCGCTTCGCGACACCGACAATCTGCTCAACCGTCGCGGCTCTGTCCTGAGGAGTAATTGCTGCAGTCTCCGCAAAATAACGTGTGGGGCGGACACTCTTGTCTACCGCTTTTGACCTTCCCTCGCCCGCAAACATCGGCAGCAAATCCTCATCCGGATGCTGCACCCGGGCCAGCTTCTCCGAAGCCTCCACCACCCGCCTCAAACTCTCATCATCCAGCTTATTCGTCGTAGCCCGCGCTGTCCGTCGCCCAAACGCCGTCCGCACGGAAACGACAGCATTCTCCTCCGCCATATTCTGATGAATAACATTGTTAGCAAACCGCGTAAGCGCATTGGAAGTCGAGTAAAACAACGACTCAACCTCATCCGCCGAAGCGAACTTCCTCACCCGCCCAAAAATCTCTCCGGCCTTGTCCTCAGTCAACATCTGTTCTAAATTCCTCTGTGATCCCCTATGCCCTCTGTGGTTAACAGTTTCCTTGCATTCGCCGTTTCAGCACCGGAGTTCTGCAGTGACGATGTTCCTCTCCTTGGGCTGAATGCTGATTGCTGAGTACTGAATGCTACTCACTCCCCTTATAAGCCGACCCCACCTTAACCCCTCGAAACCGCGCCGGACTCGCCCCATGCCCCGTCCCCATCACTTGCTGCGGCTGTCCTTTCCCACAGTGCGGAATCCCCCACAACACCCATTCCTCCCGCGAGCAAATCGCATCCATCGCCCGCCAGAACTCAGTTGTAATTCCACTGTAAGTCGGATTCTTCAACATCCGCACCCGCTTGCCCTTCTTGATTTCCCAGCCAATCTCGCAGCCAAACTGAAAGTTGTAGCGCTTGTCATCAATCGACCACGACCGGTTTGTCTCCATATATATGCCGTCATCGGTGTCGCCAATCAACTGCTCGCAAGTCAGCGGCTTCTCGCCCGGCAGAATGCTGACGTTCGTCATGCGAATAATCGGCAGCCGGTTCCATCCCTCCGCCCGCAGCGTCCCGCCTGACCGCGCCAGCCCGATCGTCGGAGCCGTCTCCCGCGAACTCAAATATCCCGTAAACAATCCATTCGTAATAATCGGCGTCGACTGCGCCGCCACGCCCTCTTCATCAAACGCAAACGTCCCAAGCCCCGGCCCGTGTTCCTGCCTCGCATCCGCAACAACATTCACCAAATCACTCCCATATCGCAGCGTCCGCAACTTGTCTAAAGTCAGAAACGACGTCCCCGCAAAATTCGCTTCCATCCCCAACACCCGGTCCAGTTCTATCGGATGCCCCACCGACTCATGAATCTGCAACCCCAGCTGCGACCCCTCCAGCACCACATCAACCTTCCCTTCCGGACACTGCTCCGCCGAAAGCAACGCTACCGCCTCTTCACCCACCCGCCGGGCGTTTTCCAATAACTTCAATTCGCCAATCAACTCATACCCCTTGTTCTGCCACTGCCCGCCAAACGACGTCGGATACGACCGCTTCTGAATCTCGTTCCCCGCAAACGCATGTGCCGCATATCCCACGCCCGTCGTGTACTTCGTCTGATGAATGTCCGCACCCTCCGACGACGCAAACCACTGCTCCTCACGCCGGAAATTCATATTCGTCTCAGCCAAAGTGACGCCCGCCACCCCGCGCAACTCCGCATCAATCTTGAGCAACAACTCAAGATTCTCCTCCACCGAAGTTGTAAACGGATCAATCCTGAAAGGAGTAGTCCACTCCGCCGTGACCGCCTTCTCCGCCGCTAATCTCACGTCGTGTAACTTAACCCGCGCCGAAGCTTTTGCAATCTCCACCGCCTGCGCCGCCGTATCCTCGACGGCCGCCTTACTCAAATCATCCGACGCCGCGAATCCCCACGCCCCATCCGCAATCACCCGCACACCCACACCAAACGACTCCGCATCCGAAGCCCCACCGACTTTCCCGTTCTTAGTGGACAACGCGCGGCTGCGATCATCCGCCACACGCACATCAGCGTAGGAAGCGCCACGCATGGTGGCAACATTCAAGGCCCAGGCAGCAATATCTTTCATTGATTTCAATTTATCACGAGGAAAGCAAGCCTTCAGCACTCAGCCATCAGCATTCAGCAAGCAAGAGTTCGCTTGACCAAGTCCGTTCTCGGCGCTCTCGGCGCGCTCGGCGGTTAAAGCTTTTCTCCGTGTCTCCGTGGTGAAAGAGCTCTAGCTGAATGCTGACTGCTGAATGCTGAGTGCTGCTTCCTCCACACAAGCCTGAATCGTCCCCACCTTCCCCTCCCGCAACAAATGCCAAGCTTCTTTAAACTCCCCATACTTCGACCTCTTCAGCCGCGGATAAAGCGCAATACTTCCCTGCCCCCGAAACTTCTCCGCCGGAATGATGTACCACACATCCTCCGGTATCAAATAAGCCGCCAGAAAATCAAACGGATCACCTTCATATGGCCCTCGGCACCCACGCACGGTGCACGAATAACCTCCCCGATCCACGAACATCGTCGACTTCACCTGCACCCGCCAAAACTGCCCTTCATATTCCACCGCAAAGTCATACCGCGCCATCTCTCCCCAAGGCTTCGTGACCTGCAACCCATGCTCCGCCGCCATCGCCATAAAGCGCAGCTCCGCCCACTCTCCCCGCAGCTTGTGATGCTTGATCTTTTCTCCAGTAGTTTTTCTCACCCAGTCCTCTTCTCCCGACAAACAGCAACGCGGCCTTCGCAGGCCGCGCAGTCTCCGAGCAATCTATTTCAGATTCGCACACCCCGCCCAACGAAGTGAACCCCTGCGAGCGATTTATTTCGGTTCCGTTCCCGTATTGGGATTGGGGACAGCTCCGAATTGTATAGCTGTTGTTATAACAGTTGCTATTCCGATCCGTCCGATATATATTTTCGGATATGCTCGACGTCGATCGGCTAACTGCGGTTAGACAGAAGCTCGGCCTGTCTCAGGAGCAAATGGCTCAAATACTCGGCGTATCGTTCGCCAGCGTCAACCGATGGGAAGGTGGTCACTCTAGCCCGACGGGACCGACTCGCGATCTCTACCTCGCGATCGATGCAGCGATGCGGAGCGGACATCCGCCAGAAGATATCCGGCGCGCAGCCAACAACGAGCGAGGTGCGTTTCTTTACGCTTTGTTCCGGATGGCTTATTCGCGAACCGGAAGGATATCTCGATGAGTATTCAGGTTTTGAACCTTCGGCGCCTGAATTCGGGGGGTAACGGGGATGTTTATATTGGTGAGCGGAGTGACAATGGTGAGCAGGTCGTAGTCAAGTACCTTCGCGACCATAATTTGCCCCATGCAAGAAAGGCCTTTCTGCGCGAGGTGCGCATCCTAGCGCAAGGCCATCGCGGCCTGATTCAAATCCTGTCCTGGGATGCGAATGCGGACCGCCCGTACTACGTGATGCCCTACCTGAAGGGAGGATCGCTGACGCGGCGTGCTGGACGACTCACCACCTTTCAATTGCACTCTGTCGCCGCAGAGGTTGCACATTCATTGGCGGGCCTACATTCCCGCAATGTCGCCCACGGAGATATCAAACCGGACAACGTGCTGATCTCCGACGACGGACATCTTCGTGTTGCCGACCCCTTAGGGAATGGGATCGGGTGCACGGTGTTATTTTCACAACACCATGGAGGCACGCCTGGCTATTGGGCACCCGAGATCAGGGCCGGGGGAGCAATTTCCCCCGCAGGAGACGTGTACTCCTATGGAACTATGCTTTACGAGCTACTTACTGGGCGAAAACCGCAGGACGGCAAACAGTTTGATCTAACTTTGGGAAATGCCGTGCATGCTCCAGCGATTGCGGAGATAATCACGGCCTGCTGCCAATCCGACCGCCGCGCGAGACCGAGCATGAGGGAGGTGCTTCGCGTCCTGCATGGAGAACCTTGGTCTGCTATACACGCGGAACGAATGCAGAATCAGGCCCTTCTCGCGGCTGTATGTCTAGTCGGCCTTGTTTGCATGGGTTTCAGGCTGGCAAAGTAACCGACCTCGGTAGAGGACTCATGGCCCAGAGCAATGCAGCGGCGAAGAAGGCCACAATAGATCGGCATAGGGCCGCGTTTGATTTGTGGCGCTCCGTCCACGAGGCGCTCGAAGGTGTAGTTGTTCAAGACCGCAGTCACAAGGGATCATTTGAGAGATCTCTGGATTTGCTGTTTCTCCAGGCGTTCAAGTCGCATGGATCGCTGTACTCACTCTGCGTTATCGGGCATTGCGAAGACGCGGCCACCATCGCCCGTCGTATCTTGGAAATCGCTCTGCAAATCGGTTATCTGGACTCCGAAGAGTCCGAACGCGAAAGCCGTGGAAAGGAGTATCTTGCCTATTTTTGGCATCTAACGAAAGGAATCCTCGCCAATCCTTCGCTAAGCCCCAAAGACCGCACACGCTGGCAGCAAGCTTACGACCAAAACAAGAAGTGGCTGAAGTTTAATAAGAACGGCAAGCCGTTGCCGAATTGGTCAGGGTTAACTTTCGCGGAGCTAGCGCGCAAACTAGGTATGAGCCAATCCTACGAGGTCGACTATAGGTTCCTTTCCAATGCTGCCCACTCCTCAGCCGCCGGCGCTATGTTTGGCGTCCATGATGGACTTGTACAAATCACGGACGATAGGTTCGTAACCCCGATTCTTGTTTACGGAACGCGGTACGCGCTGGCAGTAACCGAAGTATGGGATGCTCACTTTGAATTGGTTGACAATTCCAAAATGGAAGAGCTCAGGAAGCTTACGCTCACTTTTGATTTCAATGCGGCTGCGTGTCCGCACCAGTCTCGCAGCGGTGCAAGCGTCAACACTTAAACGAGAACCCATGAACTCTGGAAGGAGGAAGATGAGCAAGAAGACTAAAGTCCGAATCACGAATGACGGCGTGAAAGGATTTTTCGGACGCGTCCGAGAGCATGCCCGCAAACTAGATCGCGGCGAAGAACTCGCGCCGGAGATGACCATCTCCTTTGAGAACGCCGCTGACATGATGAGGGTTCTCTCTCCTCAGCGGGTTCGTGTTCTGCGTGTTGCCAGGCAGGGGGCAGCCCCAGTTTCCAAACTGGCTAGCGGCCTGAAACGCGATACCCGCGCCGTCAGCCGCGACGTCGACTTGTTGGAGCAGTTCGGACTGCTTCGCACCCGCTACCAGGCCAACCCCGGACACGGCAAACAAAGAATCGTTGAGCCGTGCGCTGCAAAACTCCAGCTAATCGCCACAGTCTAGCCCCAAAAGTAAACGGGGCAGCTAATGCCGCCCCGTCCAACTGAGTGCTGAATGCTGAGTGCTAAGTCCCCTCACTCCACCCCGCCAAGTACTCTTCCTGTTCCGGCGTGAGCTTATCGATCTTGATGCCCATCGACTCGAGCTTCAACTTAGCCACGCGCTTATCCAGATCTTCGGGAACTTTGTAGACTCTCTTTTCTAGAGTCTTCGCGTTCTTGACCATGTAATCGGCAGACAGCGCCTGGTCCGCAAAGCTCATATCCATCACTGATGGCGGATGTCCCTCGGCCGCGGCCAGATTGATCAGCCGGCCTTCGCCCAGCAGATTGATTTTGCGCCCGTCTTTCAGCGAATACTCTTCGACCGAAGTGCGAGTGGTGCGCTTCGACGACGACAACTTCTCCAGCGCCGGAATATCGATCTCGACGTTGAAGTGTCCCGAGTTTGAAATGATGGCGCCGTCTTTCATCGCCTCGAAATGATCTTTCTGGAGAACGTTCTTGTTGCCGGTCACGGTGCAAAACACGTCACCGAGTTTGGCAGCGTCCTGCATCGACATGACGCGGAAGCCGTCCATCACAGCTTCCAGCGCTTTCGTCGGATCGATTTCAGTGATGATAACTTCAGCCCCGTTGCCACGAGCGCGGCTGGCAAGACCTCGTCCGCACCAGCCGTAGCCGGCGACCACGAACTTCGATCCTGCGAGCAAGAAGTTTGTAGCGCGAATGATGCCGTCAATGGTCGATTGCCCAGTGCCGTAGCGATTATCAAACAGGTGCTTGGTGTCGGCATCGTTCACCGCGACGATGGGAAACTTCAGCACGCCGTCTTTCGCCATAGCCCGCAGACGTATCACGCCGGTGGTCGTTTCTTCGGTGCCGCCGATGACGCCGTCGAGCGCGTCGGTCCGCTTGGTGTGCAGAATGGTGACCAGATCCGCGCCGTCATCCATGGTGATGTGCGGCTTGTGATCGATGGCCGCCAGAATGTGGCTGTAGTAAGTGTCGTTGTCTTCGCCCTTGATGGCGAAAACCGAAATGCCGTGATCGCGCACCAGGCTGGCGGCGACGTCATCCTGTGTAGAAAGAGGATTGGACGCGCACAGCACAACGTCAGCTCCGCCGTCGCGCAGGGTGATGGCCAGATTCGCGGTCTCGGCGGTGACGTGCAGACATGCCGAAATGCGGATGCCGCGCAGCGGCTGGTTCTTGATGAATTCCTTGCGGATGATCTGCAAAACCTTCATCGACTGATTGGCCCAGTCAATGCGCTTCTTACCCATATCCGCGACTTCGATGCTCTTAACGTCGTTACGAACTTGCGTCGGTATAGTTGCCATTACTTCTCCTGTGGCGCTGAATTCTAGATTTTATTGGAGCGGGTGCCCCACTCCTTGCGCGTTCCCTGCGCAAGGGGTGGGAGGGTCCACCACTACTTCTTTGCTGCGTGTGCCGGCTCTCGCAGACCTGCATCACTCGCCAGCTTCGCCGCTTTGTCCGTCGCTTCCCATGTGAAGTCGGGATCGTTACGTCCAAAGTGTCCATAAGCCGCGGTCTTGCAATAAATCGGACGGCGCAGATTCAGCGAGTCGATGATCCCCTTCGGCGTCAGCTTGAAATGCGCGCGCACCAACTGCTGGATGGTCGCATTGTCCACTTTGCCGGTACCGAATGTATCGACAAGCACGCTGACGGGATCCGCCACACCGATGGCATACGCAAGTTGCAGCTCACAGCGATCGGCTAATCCGGCGGCAACAATGTTCTTCGCGATATGACGCGCCATATACGCCGCCGAGCGATCCACCTTGGTCGGATCTTTTCCGCTAAACGCCCCGCCGCCATGCCGGCCCATGCCGCCGTAAGTGTCAACGATGATCTTGCGACCGGTCAGTCCAGTGTCACCCATGGGCCCGCCAATCACGAAACGTCCAGTGGGATTGATGTGATACTTGGTGTCTTCATCGAGCAGGTTGGCAGGGATGGTGTGCTGAATCACGTGTTTCAGAATGTCGCTGCGCAGTTCCTCGTTGCCAACTGTCTCCGCATGCTGCGTAGAGATGACGACGGCATCCACTCGAACCGGCTTGCGATGCTCGTCATATTCAACTGTCACCTGAGACTTTCCATCCGGCCGCAGATAAGCCAGCTTCCCATGCTTGCGCACCTCCGACAACCGCATAGTCAACTTATGCGCCAAAGCAATCGGCATAGGCATAAGCTCCGCAGTCTCATTACAAGCATACCCAAACATCATTCCCTGGTCGCCGGCGCCTCCGGTGTCCACGCCCATGGCGATGTCGCCGGACTGTTTGTTGATGCTGGAGATTACGGCGCAGGTGTTGGAGTCGAAGCCGTAGAGGGCGTTGTTGTAGCCGATGGAGGAGATGGTTCCGCGGACGAGAGTCTGGAAATCGACGTAAGCTTTGGTGGTGATTTCTCCGGCGATGACGACGAGGCCGGTGGCGGTGAGGGTCTCGCAAGCTACGCGGCTGCTGGGGTCATCAGTCAGGCAAGCGTCGAGGATGGCGTCAGAAATCTGGTCGGCGATTTTATCGGGATGGCCTTCGGTCACCGACTCCGAGGTAAATAAAGAGCGATTCTTGTGCGACAAGCGGTTTCTCCTTAAAGGACGTATGGCAGGAAAATATGACGTACTCTGCGGTCTTTAAAAAGCTATCAGAGAGTGGGGCTGGGGCGCAATTGTTTTGGGCTGGATGGTAGGTGGGGCCAGCGAATGGGAGCGCATAAGTGGTAGATGGGAAAAGAGGAAGGGTAAATAGAGTTGAATGACAAGAGGTGTAAAGTTGGCGTCAGGCAGGGGTCTTTCGACTGCGGTCAAAAAGACAAAATCATGGTTGGGCAGGGGGTGCTGGGGATGGAGCGGATTCACGCAGACCGGCGGCGTCGAAAGTCAAGGTTTTAACTTCGCCGTTGGCGCCCTGGGCGGGCAGCGGCTTGCCGTTGAATTCAAAGTCTAGCGCGCCGACGTCGCCGGCTTTCACAACGATTTCTTTTGTGGCGTGGATGGTTTTTTCAGTGGGAGCGGTGAAGCTGCCTTGCAGTATTTCGTGTCCATCGGAAGTTACGAAGAGCCAGGAATCGGAATGTAAGGTGATGCGCAGCGACAGCGGTTTCGGGACCGCGAGGGGTCGTGGGATCGGACTCGGCGTTGTTAATTCCACAGGGACGGGATAGGTTGAGACTGGCGGGTTTGAAACTGGTGTGGTCGAAACCAAGTTGGGTGAAGCGACGGCGGTTTTAGATGCAGCTCCCGGCGACGAAATTCTTCTGACGTTTTTCCTGGCTTCCCGGGAATAGAAACTCCAGCCCGCGAAGCCGAGCGCTATCAACAGCAGCAAGATAGCGAACGTTCCCCAGGGGAGGTTCGAGTCGCGGCCCTCGGATTCCGCATGGAGATCGAAGGAGGATTCGGAGAGACCATCGGACCTTTTGTCTCTGTCTTTGTCTTTATCTTTATCTGCGGGAGGAGTGCCGGTAGCGACCAGGTAGTCGGCGATGGCCTGATCTTCGTCCAAGTCCAGGCAGCGGGCGTAGGCGCGAATGAAACCTTTATTGAAGATGCCGCCGGGGAGTTGGTCGAAGTGATCTTGTTCGAGAGCGACCAGCATACGCGTGCCGATCTTGGTGGTGGCAGAGATTTCTTCCAGCGTGATGCCACGCTGCTCGCGCTGCTGTTTCAGCCGGACGCCGAATGAGGCCACTCGACGGTTCTCCTTCGGTCTCTAATATACGTTAAGTGGGTTGTTACCGCAGAGGGCGGAGCAAACCATTCACCACAGAGGCACGGAGACACAGAAAAAATCTTAGGCAATTCATCGACCAGAACGCTGAGAAACTGGGGACGTTCCGTCGTCCCAGGTTAGCGCCCCGGAAGCGAGAGGATGGGCAGAGAAACTTCAGAACAGGGGGGCGTGAACCCGGGGGGAGCCCCGAGGCAACCACAAGGGGGTGCTGTGGAAAAGTGGGCCGGCCCCACCCGCTCTACTGGATTCCCTGTATTGCATTTTCTTGGAGATTAGCTCTAGTTACTCTTTGCCGTGATGATCACCATATTTGAAGGAGGTCGAAATGTCTGCTGCACGATCTTTTGTGACCCAGGAGTTGACCACTGCTTACGTTAGCGAAATCTTCAAGAATCTGGAGTCTGGAAATGGCAAAGGGTTCTTCGATCACGTCGCGGACGACGTGGACTGGATCGTCGAAGGGACTCATCCGCTGGCCGGTCATTACCACAGCAAGGCGGATTTCCTTGCCCACACTTTCGAGAAGCTGGTGAAGGTCTTGCCGAAAGGCGCACAGCTTCACACTGAACATGTGCTGGTGAGTGGGGATTGGGCGGTAGTTGAGTTGCATTCCCTAGCTACAGCGAAGAATGGAATGCGGTTCGACAACCGGTACTGTTGGGTATGCCGCTTTGTGAATGGCACGATCGTTGAGGTTCGAGCGTATCTCGATTCCGCCATGGTTGCTCGCCTTTTCGAGGAGAATCCGATTTAGCGGGAATAAGAATTTCCGGCGGCAGTTGTGCCGCAAGGTGGTCATCAAGGCCGAACTGGAAGCGCGAAGCTCGCCGCCGGGCCAAGATTGACCACTCGAAAGGAACCGGCCAAATGAACAAGTCACGCCGTTCACCGCATACGTTTGTCTTCGCAATCACGATGCTTGTGAACGGGGGTCAAAATGTCCGCGTCGTGCCGGAGGTAAAACCTCAATGAGTACACAAGGTGCAGGCCCCAAGAGTGATCCTCGTCTGCAGTCAGGAGTTCCAGCTCAAGCTGGCAAAACCGCCGGTCACTATGCAACAAAGCCCAAGCCGATCATCACGGGCGAAAGCCAAGCGCAGGGAATCGCGATGTTCTCGTACAGGACGAGCTACGAGGACCTTACTCCCGAGCGGCGGGAACGCCTGAAAGTGAGCGTTCTCGATTCTTTGGCATGTGCAATCAACGCTCTCGGCGCGGCTCCGACGGT
>Ga0307478_10003817_pt1 | contig 10991 bp, 9 predicted proteins | sample atmos_gasesECM4C_2_FD_203713 | JGI IMG/M metagenome (GOLD analysis project Ga0307478, IMG submission 203713) | Hardwood forest soil microbial communities from Morgan-Monroe State Forest, Indiana, United States - atmos_gasesECM4C_05 | ecosystem: Environmental > Terrestrial > Soil > Temperate...
GTGCATCATGAAAAGAACACCAGAATGAATTTCACCAAAATGACATCGGCCAGAATGACAAAGAGCGAAGATAGGACGACCGAACTGGTCGCCGAAAGCCCCACACCGGCGGTACCGCCCTGCGTTCGCATTCCTTGGAAGCACCCGATCATACCGATGATCAGGCCGAAGACAGCGGTTCTGAAGGTCGGAGCCAGGAAGTCGGCGAACGTGGCGCCGTCAACACCTTGATGGATGAATCTGCGGAAGGAAACTGGGTCGACCAAAGTATCCGCGATCCAACCGAATAACACACCGCTGAAATCGGCGGCGAGGGTCAGCAGCGGGAGCATCAGGATGCAAGCCACAATGCGCGTGAAGGCCAAAAACTTGTAGGGATTTACGCCGGAAGCCTCGATGGCATCAATCTGCTCGGTTACCTTCATCGAGCCCAATTCCGCGCCGATGCCTGCGCCAACCCTGCCGCTCACGACCAGCCCGGTTACGATCGGTCCTGTTTCGTGGATGATCGAGTACACGAGCGCGGCGGGAAGCATGGATTGCGCGCCAAAGTGAACCAGGCTGCTGCGGCTCTCCAAGGCCAGGACGAAACCGATGGCCGCGCCCGCCAAAGCCACCAGCGGCAGGGATTTGGAACCGATTTCGTCGAACTGGCGAAGTAACTCTTGCCCTTCAAACGGCCTGCGTACCGAGGCTCTCAGAACCTGCCATGAAAATAGGCCGAGCTCTCCGAACCACTCAAGGAAGCCGTTGATCGGACTCCAGAGGGTAGTGAAAGTAGCTCGCGCCAATGACGGAGCGGGTGGCGCGTCATGGCCGATCAGGCGGTGAGGAATGCTTGCGTTGTGACTCACAATTTGTGCTCAGTATGCTCAGTGGCTCGAGCTGCTTCCGGCATCCGTCCCCGAAGGCCCCGGGGCATGAAGATGGCTGAAAAGTGTGTGCGGTCCTCCATAGATGAATTCGAGGGCCACGTTTTCTCCCGCGAACGCGAGGAGGTTATAGTTGCCCATGCGCAGGGCGTCCTTAGGTCCGTAGCGTTCCGGATACCATGCGTAGACAGCCGTCATCGTGCCCGCATAGGGCGACACCAGCGCGGGGAAAGACAAGCGGCGATGGCCATCTTCGCCCCGGCGCGCCGTCACTGTCGAAATCAGTGCATGCCCCAACCGGCGAAAAACACCTTTGCATTCGCAGCGGTAGTAGACGGTATCTTCCCGAAAGGCTTCCGCCAAGGCATAGCGCGTCGTGGTCGTTACGCCGGCGATGGCAAGATTGGATCCAAATCGCTGACCGTATGCTGCAGCACCCTGTCCCCACTCTGGCGGAGTTCCCTCACGTTGATTGACGGCCGCTATGAAGGCGGCCCCTACGATTGGATAAGGACCAAAGGCGTCGAATACGTAGGTTCGAATTTTCATTTTCTCGGTCGGACGGCTGTAAATGAATACCGGCGCAGGTGGTTTTGGGGTTTCTGAGGCCGAGGTATCGGTGACGGAAGAAGAGACACGCGAGTCCACCGTGGATTGCGCTCTTCCGATGGGCGCAAGAATTCCCAAGCATGTGAGCGCCAACAGAACAGCGGCGAACCGGAGCATCTTCATATGAAATTCTCCTTATGTACTACTTCCGTCGTGCCGGCGAGGGTGGCTGTAGTAAACGAGCCAGAGAGGGGCAAAATCCTTAGAGAAAGAGATATCACGTAGGGAATTGACCTGTCTGTCCCAAAGGGTACACAAACCGGCCGGCGTCTTCGTCGTGGGCCAGTCTCTACTCGACATAGTGGTGGACGGACAGCGGTTTTTCGTTACGTTACGGCAACAGCGGGCGTTCGCAACTCTTAGGTTTGATGACGCACGCTTACGCGCGTGCACCTGAAACTGTTCATCAACTAATGTTGTCTTGATTTTTAATTTGCGACGGTGAGTTCGATGGTGCTGACGGCCGGGATGCGCTGGCCGGCCAGCGGTGTTTGGTCGATGACAGCGCCGTGCGGCCACTGTGGTGCCGAAACGTAGTTCACTTTGCGGCGAAGGCCCGCGACATCGAGGCGATGCTGTGCCTCTCCTTCGTTGAGCCCGACGAGATGCGGCATGACGTAGGCGTTTTCGCGCGGGCCGTTGGAGACGAGGACGTCCACACGGGGACTGGCGGCGCCGGCGCCTGGGCGCGGCGTTTGGAGCATCACGGTGTCCGCGGGCTCATCGCCACTGGTGATGCCGGAAACTTCTCCGACTTGCAGCCCCCCTCGGAGCAACTCGATGCGTGAGGCGCGAAGCGAGTTTCCCTCGAGCAGGGGAATCTGCAACTGGCGCTGGCCGAGACTCAGCACGACGTGCGCTTGCTGCGAAACTTTCATCAGCATGCCGGGCGGCGGGCTTTGCCGAACGACGACATTGATAGGAAGCTCGCTATAAATGCGATCCGCGACACGAAGTACAAGCCCGCGCGAGCGCAACAAGCCGTTGGCTTCCGTCACATTCTTGCCGACGAGATTGGGCATGTTTACTTCGCGGCCGTGAATGGCGATCCGCATCGCCGTGATGGCGCTCAGAAATGCGGCCGCCGCCAGGATGAACACCAGCAGCGCCATCCGGCTTACCCATTCGAGTCGCTCTCTGAGAGTCATTAGAATTGGCCGGTCTCAGGGTCTAGGGTGGCTACGCTTCAAGTGTAAAACCGCATGGGCGGTAACGGAAAGTGTTTTTACTTTTTAAGCGGCGGTGCAACATAGTCCGGCAATTTGTCTTTGCTGGTGTCCGCGCGCTTCACTTCGAGTTCGTCGAAAAGCAGCGAAGGACAAATGATGGTTGTTGGGACGCCGCCGCTCCGGTTGCTCACGAGCGGGTCGTTCCCAACGGCGATGAGATTGCTCCTCAAAGCGCGGACATCGAGCTCATTGAAAACGGCGCCGCGCACCAGTTCTTCGTGGCCATCCGCGTACATGCGATACAGAAGACGCGGAGAATTGCCGGGGCCCAGCGTGTCAACGCGATAGGCGTAAGGCTTGCCCTGGTCCGTGACCATCTGGAGTATTTTTTTCTTGAGCTCGTCCGGCGGTTGCGCTTCTGCGCTCTTCAAGAGCAGCACGCCCAGACTCGGAGACGGAAAGGAACCCGGCGCGGCGCGACCGTGGCCGTTCGACGCTGGAAAGTCCCTAACAGGCTGGCGGCCGAGCAAGTAGTTGCTCAACATTCCGTTTTCAATCACGTTGACGGTCTTGGCTTTCACGCCTTCGTTATCGACGTCGTAGCTCCCCACGAGGCTGTGCCCTTGAAAATCTTTCAGCGTCGGATCGTCGATGATCGTGAGAAAGCTCGGCAGCACGCGGGTCTTGTAGCTGGTGGCGAATGCACCGACCGTGCGGTTCGGCCTGCCAGGCTGCGGCTTGCGGCCCACTACATTCGAGCCTACGAGCGAAGCAATCACGTCGTCGGCCGCATCGGGAGCGAACAGCACCGGGCCGCGGTATTCTTCCTCGACGATCGGCGCCTTGCGCAACGCAACGACAGTTTCGAGCGCCTGCTTCACGTCACTGAACAATTTGTCGCGTGAAGGAAGCTCCTCGGCTCGGCCCACCATCCAGTAAGGATTCCGGCTCAGCCGCATCCCGTCTTCGGCTTGCGCGGAGCTGTTCAGCTGCAGATTGTACGTGGTCTTGCCATTGCGCGTAACAGTGCCTTCGGAATCGACGAAGTACTCGTTCACCGCCGAGAATCGCGCCGAGGCGCTGACCGATTGAATTTCGGGATACTGGCGATAGAGATTGGTCATCTCCTCCAGCGTTTTGTTCCAGCTTGCTTCATCTATCTTCAGAGAAACGATAGGATCGAGCGCGGTGACGACAGTCTCCTTGGAGAAATCATCGACGGGGTTGGGGTCCGCGCTGAACCGCTTCATTTCCGCTTGCTTTTCGGCAAGCGCCTGGCCGGCGGCCTTGTAAGCTTCGTCGGTGGTCAGCCAGATCTGGTGGCGTAGCGCGATGGGGTCATTGTCCAGCGGGAGAATGTTCGTCTCCCCCATGCCTTGTCCGAAGTAGCTGTCCTGCTTGTAATCACCCACGCGCACGACGACGCGGAGAATCCGCAGACGCACTCGCTGGCTTTCGCGGAGCGCGCCGAATGCGGCTTCCGCGTCGTAATCGTCAACGTCGTTGACGCGGTATTCGATGTAATAAGGGGATTGAACTTGCTCGATCTTCAGTTGCGCTTTCGAGCGGTCCAGCTCGGTAAGAAGAGCTTCCAGCAAGGCATCGCCAGCGGCAGCTGGGTGGGGCGCTGCTGCGTCCGATGTAATGGTGTCCGGCACGCCGAGCGTTCCCGCTAAGCTTTTCGGAGCGCCATTTTGCGAAGCAGCGCGAAGTTGCGCAACGCCTACAAGAAGCAAAGCTGCTAGAAGAGAAAACGTCAGTACGCGAGGATTTTTCATGGTTTCACCGCCGGCTTGGCTTGGTCATCTTTTGCCGCGGCTTTTGCGCCGGGACTGTCTTCAAAACCGGGCGCCGGTAAGATAGGCGGCCGATCGTGGGAATGCTGCCGTTTCTGGACTTCCATTTCCGAAAAAAGCATTGCCGGGGCCACCGCGGAGACCGGCACTTGCCCGCTTTCCGCGCCGCACACGCCATTGAAGACGTGCTGCTGATCGCCGGTCATCAGTATGCGCGTGAGCGCCGCAAGAGGCGTCCCAACGATGTCCACGCCGCGGACCAGCTCATCGGGTCGGCCGTCAGCGTAAACTTTGTACACGATCACCGGCAGCACCTGGAACGCTTGCGGAAGAGAGCGCGTCGTCAGCGTAAAGCCGCCCTGGATGTCGTCGAAATATAAACCGTAAGGCTTGTTCTGCTTTTTGATTTCGTCGATGAGCTTTTGCCGCATCTCCGATTCCGGGACGCTCTGCGTCGAAGTGACGATCAGATTGCCCTGGCGCCCAGTTGGCATCAAGCCGGGCTGGTTGCGGCCGTGCCCGTTCGACTGGCTAAAATCTTTGATGGGCATGCGCGACAGCAGGAAATTCTTCAGCACCCCGTTTTGGATTACGTCGACGCGCTTTGCCGGAACGCCCTCGTTATCGAAGTCATAGGAACCCGCCAGCTTCACGCCTGCCAATTCGTGCAGAGTGGGGTCGTCGGAGACGCTCAAAAATTTTGGCAGAACCTCCTGTCCCACCTTTTTTGTAAACGTCTGCCCCTCGTCTTCATCGCGTTGCCGGTGTCCTTCCAGGCGATGGCCGAGCACTTCATGAAAAAAGACCGCAGCCGCGCGCCCGCTTAAGAGGGCCGGGCCGTCGTAAGGCTCGGCGACCGGAGCATTCTTCAGAGCCTTCAAGTCATCAGCCATCTTGGCGATTTTGGCCGTAAGATCCGCTTCGCTCGGGAGGCCCGCCGCGGAAGGAGCCTGGAAAGTTTCCACGCGCAGCAACTCCATTCCATCGTCCGCGCGGGTTTGCGCTTCCATGATGAGGCGCGTGGTGGCGCTCGGTGTTTCAATGGCGCTGCCTTCGCTCGAAACCATGCGCGAGTTGGAATCCGTCACTTGCACGACGACCGTAGCAAAATAGATATCCGGATATTTGCGGAAAGCGCTCGACAAGCGGCGGACCTCGCCTCCCCAAGCCGCGCGATCGAAAGCCGGCGGGGGAGTGACGCTTCCCAAGTGCGTTTCTGGAGTTTCTTTCGAGAAGTCGGGCGACTTGTCTTCTTCTTCGGCGCGCACCGCGGTATTGGTTCGGACGTTTAGAAACGCAGGAGCTGCGCGCTTGTACTCGCGGTCGGTCAATTCCCACAGCACGCGAGCGATGGCGTCCTGGTCATCGCCCACCGGCAACGTTCCGGAGGTCATTCCCGTCGAGCGGCTTTGCCCGTGAGTGTTGTCCAAACCTGGCGCCCCAACGCGCATGACCACGTCCGCCTGACGCCGCTGCAGCGAGGCATCCGTCAGGAGGCTGCCATAAGCGCCAACGAGTACGACCAGATTCTGGTCATAGACGGTATAACTCATGTAATAAGGCGCGGAGTCCGTTTTGCCCAAGTCCGAAGAAGCGCGCGCGAGTTCGGCCTGCATGACTTTCATGACCGGGTCGCTCACCGCTTTCGCAGCAGGTTTATCGGCGCCCGCGGACGAGGAATTGTTGCCGGTCGCGGAGGCCAGAGGCAGCGTGGCCAGTTGCGCGGCGAGCGCCCAGCAGGCGGTGAGGCGCAAGAATTGTTTTGCGTGGGTGTTGAGGCTCCCCCGTGTCAAAGTTGATTCGAAAACGTTCATGGAATGTGAGCTCCCGATGCTGGTGCATCCAATGCCGATTCTGCCGAAGACCGCAGCAGATACGGATTTCTCGAGTGGGTCAATTTTTGAGTATGCCTGAGCGTTGAGCAGCGCGCAAACTAGGATTTGCCGAAGTGTTCGCCAGAAAACAAGTGGGCGCCACTGACAAACTCTGCCGCTGAGACTTGTTTGCGCCCTTCCAGTTTGACGCCGAGAAGCCGCAAATAGGTTGTGCCACCGCATCGAACCATCGTCGCATTCCGTTGAATGAGCAATGTTCCGGGAACGCTAGGTTTGCCATGCTCCGCGCTCTGCTCGCCCAGGTCATTAGACGCCGGCTCGCCCCAAATGTGGCAGGTCTGGCCGCGGAAAGCAGTGTAAGCGCCCGGCCAGGGCGCAAAGCCACGGATTCGATTGAAGATTTCCTGGGCAGACCGCGACCAGTCGATGCGGCCGTCTTCCTTTTTCAACATGGGCGCGCTCGAAGCAAGTTCATGAGCCTGCGCGCGCGCAGCGAGCGTGCCCTCCCCCAAGCCGCGAAGCGTTTCCGTCATGAGCGGAGCGCCCAGCTCGGACATGCGAGCGGCCAGCTCCGGGGCTGTCTCGCGCGGCCCGATTTCCATTTCTCTTTGCAGCAACATTTCGCCCGTATCCATCCCCGCATCGATGCGCATGGACGTGACGCCCGTCTTTGTCTCGCCGTTTACGATGGCCCAGTGGATGGGCGCGGCGCCGCGATATTTTGGCAGCAGGGAAGCATGCAGGTTGATCCATCCAAGTTTAGGGATGGGCAGAAGCCGCCCAGGGATGATTTGTCCGTAAGCGATGATGGCGATGACGTCGGGCGCAAGTGTTCGCAAAAGCTCCTGAACTTCCGGCGCACGAATTTTTTCCGGCTGATGCACCGGAACGCTCGCCGCGAGCGCGGTCTCCTTTACAGGCGAAAAGGACACTTCTTGCCCGCGTCCCCGGGGACGATCGGGCTGTGTGATGACCGCAACAATTTGAAAATCTGCCTGTGCGAGGAGGTGTTTCAGCGTGGGAACCGCGAACAGCGGCGTGCCGCAGAAGACGATTCGCATCAACCAATCCCTTTTGAGACGCCGCGAGGCGCGTTCAACCCATTGCACCAAGCCCAGAAGCGTCAAACTCATCCCTTGTAGGGGCGCAGCATGCTGCGCCCTACAATTACAACGCGTAAGGTAACAGGGCAGGGATATTTGTGGAAGTTACCACTCGCCCTGTTTTTTAAGCTTCTTGATCTTGCGCCTGATAAGGTCGCGCTTGAGCATGCTGAGGTGTTGCAGGAACAGAATCCCATTCAGATGGTCGATCTCATGGCAGAAAGCGCGCGCCAGAAGATTTTCGCCGCGAATCTCAAAGGTTTCGCCTTTGGCATTTTGTGCGCGCACAGTGACAAACTGTGGTCGCATCACGTTTCCGCGAAAGCCAGGAATCGAAAGGCAGCCCTCTTCTTCGCGAACTTCACCTTCGGCATGGATGATCTCCGGATTCGCAAGCACGATTTTCGCTTCCGGGTTTTTTCCAACCGTGACATCGACCACCGCCACCCGCAGATTCTTGCCAATTTGCGGAGAAGCCAAGCCCACGCCTTGCGCGGCGTACATCGAGGCAAACATATCCTCGGTCAGTTGTTCGAATTCGTCGTCAAACTTTTTCACCGGAACGGTCGGCTTCTCGAGAATCGGATCGCCATACTTGACGATTTTATAGATTTTGCGCGCGGCGACGGTGGCGTCGATAGACGGCGAGGCCGCGCTTGTAGCTTCTTCAGAACTCGTCGATTTGTCTGGCATAGTTGTCGAAATTCCGCCGCATCTCGGAAAGGGAGTCTCCTCCAAATTTTTGCAGAAAAGCATCCGCCAGCACAAGTGCGATCATCGCTTCTCCGGCCACCGCGCCGGCGGGGACCACGCACCAGTCGGACCGCTCGTAAGCCGCCGCAACGGGCTCCTTGGTCACCATGTCCGCGGTGTGAAGCGCCTGCCGCAGCGTGGAAATCGGTTTTAGGTAGCCGCGTATGACGACATCTTCGCCGTTAGTAATCCCGCCTTCGAGTCCGCCCGCTCGGTTAGTAGAGCGCCGGAAGCGGCGAGCGGCTTTTTCGTAGGAAATCTCGTCTTGAACTTCGCTGCCGTAGGAGCCCGCAGCTGTCACACCTGCGCCGATCTCCACGGCTTTGACGGCTTGCACGCTCATCAGCGCCTGCGCCAGCCGCCCGTCGAGCTTCTCGTCCCACTGCGCATGGCTCCCGAGCCCAACGGGAACGTTGTGGGCCACTATCTCAAAAATCCCGCCGACGGTGTTTCCCGCCTTCAGCGCGGCGTCCACTTCCGCTTTCATTTTTTCTTGTGTAGCTGCATCCACGCAGCGCAAAGGCGATTCCAGGTCGGCGCTAACCGCTTGAATCTCTTTCCAGGATGCGGCCCGTTCGAGTCGCACGTGCCCGACTTGAACGGTGTGGCTGGCGATTTCCGTCCCAAATTCGCGTAGCAACAATTTTGCAAACGCTCCCGCCGCAACGCGGGCAGCAGTTTCGCGAGCGGAAGCCCGCTCAAGCACGTAACGCGCGTCGTGAAAATTGAATTTTTGCGAACCGGCAAGGTCGGCGTGTCCGGGCCTGGGAGCCAGCAGTTTCCTTTCCTTACCTGCGGATTCGCTTGTCGCCTCGACTGGAAGAATTTTCTCCCAGTTGGCCCAGTCCCGGTTCTCAATCCGCAATGCGATCGGCGCGCCAATAGTCCGCCCGTGGCGCACTCCTGCAAAAATATCCGCCCGATCTTTCTCGATTTTTTGCCGTCCCCCGCGCCCGTAACCAAGCTGCCGCCGATGCAGCTCATGATTGATGAAGCTCACATCCACAGGCAGCGCAGCCGGAAGCCCCGAAACAAACGCCAGCAGCGCCTGACCATGCGATTCACCAGCGGTATAGAACTTCAGCATCTGCGCGAACGTCCTCACTCACTTGGCAACTTGGAGCAGTGAAACCAAAGAGTCTAACTGTGGATGCCCCAGTCGTCCAGCGAGTCGGAAGTTCGGCGGCGCGTCAGTTTCCGACCACCACGCGGTAATCGGAAACTTGATCCCGATTTCCGGTAAAGCGGTCTCATTGTTTTTATAGTTTGATACGTCTCTAAGGCTATCAGTTCCCAGTTCCGCTGAGTTCGGCACATAGTAGATTTATAGTAATATTTTTGCCGTATAACAATTTTCCGAGAGCATGTCAAATTTCCACGCAGGTCTCTGTTCGAGCCCTCTTCTCATTTCCCCTAACTTCTTGAACCTGAACAAGTTGTGTTTTTGGTGAGGGCGTTTGGCATGGGGGTTGCACCCTTCCTACCCGGTGACACTTTCACCGCAGGAGCACTGTGGTATGAAAAAGAGAAAATTGCACCTCAAGGGCTCGCTGACCTTGTCAGCGCTAACAGTTGTTTTCTGGCTTGGTACGCCCGCAAATGCACAAACTGTGCCCACTCAGACTGTACCCACTCAGAATAATAGGCCTGCTCGGCCTAACGACGCCAACCGCCAGGAGCTCGCACGGTTCGATGAGTTCCTGAACAGCCATCCCGAAACCGCGGATCAGCTGCGCGCGGATCCTTCGCTGATAAACAACCAAGAATTCATGAAGAACCATCCCGCGCTGCAAACTTATCTGCAGGACCATCCCGCAATTCGCGAGCAGATAAAGCAAAATCCGAATGCCTTCATGCAGGAGGAAAATCGCTTCGACCGCCGCGAAGACAATCGCGACCGCGACGCCAACCCGACGGAATTGGCAAATTTCGACCGCTTCCTCGATAGCCATCGCGAAATTTCCGAGCAGCTCCGGAAAGACCCTTCTCTCGTGGATAACCGGGAATTCGTAGCCAACCACCCGGCGCTGCAAACCTATCTGCAGGATCATCCCGCAATTCGCGAGCAGATAAAGCAAAATCCGAATGCCTTCATGCAGGAGGAAAATCGCTTCGACCGCCGTGAAGACGATCGCGGCCGCGACACCAACCGCGCGGAACTGGCAAATTTCGATCGCTTCCTCGATAGCCATCGGGAAATTTCCGAGCAGCTCCGCAAAGATCCTTCTCTCGTGGATAATCGGGAGTTCGTAAAGAACCATCCGGCTCTGCAAACTTATCTGCAGGACCACCCGGGGGTTCGCGAGGAAATCAAACAGGATCCGAACCGCTTCATGCAAGAGGAAGCTCGCTATGATCGCCCCGAAAATGGCATGGACCGCGATCGTGACGGCCGCCACACCGACTTCAATGATCATGACGTCGCTCACCGGCACTTTGGAGAGTTCCTCGGTGGCCACGCCGACATCGCGGCGCAGCTCTCCAGAAATCCTTCTTTGGTTAAGGACCAGAACTTCATGGACAGCCATCCCGAACTCAAGGGATACCTGAATTCGAATCCCGACGTTCGACAAAGCTTGATGTCCGACCCTGATGGCTTCGTCAAAGCATCCCAGCAATTCAGCACAACCAATGGCCAATCCGTGAAGCCGCCGGCGGCCAAGCCTAGACCGAATCAGTAACACTCATGGGCACTCCAGGTTGGAAGGCCCCGAACTGGCCTTCCAATCCTGCGAGTGTTGGGACTCTTTGTGATCGCGCAGTCGTTCGGTTCCGGACATGAACTCGCTTGCAAGTTCAGTTGGGCCCAGATACACGCTGAGGAGGTTTTATGAGATTCAAGAGTTTTTTCGTT
>Ga0307478_10003819_pt1 | contig 10986 bp, 5 predicted proteins | sample atmos_gasesECM4C_2_FD_203713 | JGI IMG/M metagenome (GOLD analysis project Ga0307478, IMG submission 203713) | Hardwood forest soil microbial communities from Morgan-Monroe State Forest, Indiana, United States - atmos_gasesECM4C_05 | ecosystem: Environmental > Terrestrial > Soil > Temperate...
TCACCCACCTTAATGGCGCCGGGAATGAGGGTTTGGGGCGGATCGAGTTTCGCCATTCGTCCATCCCTGCCGCCACGGACATGACAGACCAATCCGTGGTCGTCGAGCGTCATCAGTTCGGTCTTCGTCAGGACGTCGTCGACTCGCGTTTCAAACTTGAGGAATTCTTTGCCGCCGAAAGTCTGCCGCCCGACGCTCACGGTTAACGGCACCGCGGTCGGGGCGGTCGCCGCCGGCCCGCCCAGCGCCTCGGTCGATTCGTACTGCCAGGTCGTGCCATCGGCCGTGGGCAGGAGCGGCTCGGCACGGGCGATAGCCGCCGTGCACACGATCACCGCGAGAAGGCCGATTTTTCTCATGAGCCGGCACTCTTCACCAGCTGATTTGTCTTGGCGAATGCAGAGATGGAAATTGGCGGAGGTTTCCCCTGAAGGATTGTGGAATACACCTATGCGACGACGCTATACTCTAAGGAATGAGCTCCGCTTTGCAGATTCTCCTCGTCAGCACCTCCACTGTTTATGGCCGCGGCTATCTTGACCATGTTGAGGACGAAATCAAAAACCTCCTCGGCCCGGCCCGCCTGGTTTTGTTTTTTCCCTACGCCTTGTGCGATCGCGACGGTTATGCGGCGAAAGCGACGGAGCGTTTTGCGGCGATGGGCTACGTGATGAAATCAGCGCATGCCGCCGATAATCCGCAGGAAGCGATCGCGAAAGCGGACGCGATTTTCATTGGAGGAGGAAACACTTTCAGGCTCTTGAAATCGCTCCAGGACCTTGACCTGATCGAACCGATTCGCGAGCGCATCCGAAACGGCGCGCCCTACATCGGGAGCAGCGCCGGCTCCAACGTGGCCGGGCCCACTATCAAAACGACGAATGACATGCCGATCGTGCAGCCGCGCTCGTTCGATGCGCTTGGCCTGGTCCCGTTCCAGATGAACCCGCACTTTCAGGATCCCGATCCCGCGTCGACTCACATGGGCGAAACCCGGGAACAGCGCATCCTGCAATTCCTCGAGGAAAATGAGACGCCCGTGCTCGGGCTGCGCGAAGGCGCGTGGGTCCGGATCGAGAATCAATCGGTCTCGCTCCGGGGATCGAACGGCGCGAGAATTTTTCGGCGCGCCAAGGATCCGGTGGAAGCGGTGACGGGCGAGGAAATATCCGGCCTGGTGGGAGCACCCGCATGAGCGCTGATGGCACCCTGCTGCTGTCGCGCGGAGAAGTGGAACGGTTGCTGAGCGTTCAGGCCTGCATCGATGCCGTCGAAAACGTTTTCCGTTTGCAAGGCGAGGGCAAAGTCCCGGCGCCGGGCATTCTTGGGGTAAAGACGCCAGATGGCGGTTTGCATGTGAAGGCCAGTCTGTTACCGGGCGAGAAAAATTATATCGTCGCCAAACTCAACACGAACTTTCCACAAAACCGCAGGCTGAATAATCTGCCGACCATCCAGGGCATCGTCGTCTTGTATGACGGCGACAACGGCCGCCCGCTCGCCGTGCTTGATTCGATCGACATCACGATCAAACGGACGGCCGCTGCTTCGGCCGTCGCGGCAAAGTATCTCGCCCGTCCGGCTTCTTCCGTGGCCACGCTTTGCGGCTGCGGCCAGCAAGCCGCCGCGCAGCTTCGCGCCCTCTGCGCGGTTCTTCCTCTTCGGAAAATTTACGTCTTCGATCTCGATCGAGCTGCCGCCCAAGACTTCGCCAGCAAATTGGCCGGCGAGCTGCAACTCGCATTCGAACCTGTTCACGATATCGGGCCAGCGCTCCAGAAGAGCGACGTTTGCATTACCTGCACGACCGCGACCAAATTCTTCGTGCGCAAAGACGCAGTCGTTCCCGGCACATTCATCGCGGCGGTCGGCGCCGATGACACCCACAAACAAGAAATCGATCCGGCGCTAATGGCGTCCGCCAAAATCGTGGCCGACAGCCTCGACCAATCCTGCACCATCGGGGACACACACCACGCGATCGCCCAGGGCCTGATGCGAAAAGAAGATGTCTACGGGGAGTTGTCGGAAATCGTCGCCGGCCGCAAGCCGGGACGCACGAGCGACGATGAAATCATAGTCTTCGACAGCACCGGCGTCGCGATCGAAGACGCGGTCGCGGCGGTCGCGGTTTATGAAAAAGCGCGCGCTGACAAAACCGCGAAGCGTTTCCACTTCGCCACGTAAATCGGTCAGTCAGCACGAAGCGCCACGACCGGATCGACTTTCAAGGCGCGGCGGGCGGCGATCCAGCAGGCGAGAAGGGAAATCGTCGCCAGCAGAATACTCACGAAGACAAAACTGAATGGGTCGCGTGCGCTGACTCCATACATTTGGTTCGCGACCAATTTCGCCATCATCAGGGCGACGGCGATCCCGGCAACCAGGCCGCTGCCAAGAAGCACCGCGCCTTCGCGGAAAATCATTCCCAGAATGTTGCGATGAGTCGCGCCGAGCGCCAGGCGCACACCGATCTCCCGAGTCCGTTGCTGAATGCCATACGACATCACCGCATACAATCCGGCCGCCGCCAGAAACAACGCGGCCGCCGCGAAGGACCCAACCAGCAACAGACTAAACCGGCGCGACGCCAGCGCTGCAGCCATCACGTCGGTCATCGGCCGAATTTCGCCCACCGCCACATCGGCATCGACCTTCCGGACCTCCGCGCGCACCAGAGGCTGGAGCCTCGGCGAAGCGGGCGAGGTCTTCACGATCCAATAGGTGCTGTAGCGCATCCACGGCACGCCCTCTTTCGGGACCTGGCGCAGCGCCAAATAAATGTCGGCTTTCGCCGGCGTCTCGAGATTGCTTTGTTTCACCGGTCCGACGACGCCGACGATCTCGATGGTCCGTGGCTCGGCATCGGTATCGTCGATCGTGAGCCGCTGCCCGATCGGTGAGCGATCCGGAAAATATTTATCTGCCAGGACAGCGCTGACGATCGCAATCGGAGGACGATTGCCGTCATCTTCCTCGGCAAAAAAACGCCCGCTGCGCAGTGAGATTCCCATCGCACGAAAATAATCGGGACTAACGATTCGATAGTTCGCCGAGGGCGTATCCTCACGCTTGGCCGGCGGCCGATCGGGCCGGGTAAAAGGAATCGTCGAATTACTCTTGGGAGCGAGCGGCAGGATCGACACCAGGCCGACACTTTGGATTCCCGGCAGGGCGAGCAGGCGCGGCTGAAGTTTCTCGTAATATTGAATGAGAGCGGCGCGGTCGGGGTAGGTCGTCTGCGGCAAGGAAAGGCGGACGGTTAGAAGATCGGCCGAATCGAATCCTGGCTGTTCACCGCTCAGGCGAGCGAAGCTGCGAAAGAGCAGCCCGGCGTTTGCGAGCAGGACCAACGCGAGCGCGATCTGACCGGCGACGAGCCAGGTGCGAAGACGGGATTGCAGGTCGCCGCCCGCCGATCCGCGACCGCCGGACACCAGGGCATCGCGCAGATCGGAACGCGAAAGCAACCACGCCGGCGCGAGACCGCAGGCGAACGTCGCAATCAAAGTGACGAGAGCCGCGAAGGCGAACACCTGCCAGTCGATTGAAAAGTTATCGATCCTTGGCAGGTCCGCCGGAACGAGCCGGAGAAGGGCGCCCCGCCCCCAAACCTCGAGCAACAGGCCTAACGAACCGCCAATCACCGCAAGGATCAGGCTTTCCGCCAAGAGCAGCCGGGTAAGCTGGCTGCGCGTCGCGCCTAGAGCCGTTCGCACCGCCAGCTCGCGTTGTCGCGCCCCGGCGCGAGAGAGCGATATGCCCGCGAGATTCGTGCAACCGATGAGAAGCACCGCGCCCGCCGCGCAAAAGATCGTGATCAACACCGACCGGACGTTGGTGACGACTTCTTCAGTGAGCGGAACGATGGTGATTCCGATTTTCCCCGTGTAAGCCTCTGGAAATTGGCGGCGCAGATTCTGGCGGATGGAATCGAGCTCCGCGTAGGCTTGCTGCGGAGTGACGCTGGATTTCAATCGACCGACGAAACGCAGGAAGCTAACCGAATTGCGCGCGTTCCGGCGCGGGTCGGACTCCGGTTGCAGGGGAACGACGATGTCCGTATCGAGATTCGGCAGGGCGAAGTTCCTCGGCAAAACGCCAACGATCTGGCGCGGCTCTCCATTCAAGTTCACGAGGCGCCCGACCACGTCGTCGTTTTTCGCGTAACGACGCGCCCAAAGCCCGTAACTGATCATCGCGACCGCCGGCGCGCCATTGCGATCGTCCGCGTCGACCAGGGTTCTGCCGACGATTGGTCGCACGCCAAGAATCACGATCGCGTTGGCCGACATTCGCACACCCTGGATTCGTTCCGGCTCGCCGGAATCGGACAAGTTCGTGTTGTAGGACGTAATTGCGCCGAGACCTTCGAAGGACGTGTTTTGATCGCGGTAATCACAGTATTCCGGCAACGAGAAAGAAGCGCGCGGAGCGTCGACTCGTTGCGCGTAGATCCACAGGAGCCGCGCCGGGTCGCTGAACGCAAAGGGCCGGAGCAGCACGACGTTCACTACTGAGAACGCCGCGACCGTCGCGCCGATTCCGAGGGCCAGGGTCAGAACCGCGACGGCGAAAAACGCCGGGGATTTGCGCAAGGTGCGAAGGCTGAAACGCACATCCTGGATCAGCGCGTCGATGAAATTGCCACCGAGCGCTTCACGGCATTCTTCCTTGAACCGTTCCTGGCTGCCGAACTCGACGCGCGCGCGGCGCTCCGCTTCGTGCTGATCCATTCCAGAACGTTGAAGATCGTCAATGCGATGCTGGAGGTGCGCACGAAGTTCCTCGTCCATCTCGCGCTCAGTTTCAGCACGACGAAAGAACTTCGCGCCTAACGAACGAAAGTAAGCGAACAACGATGTCATTCGTCCTGCCTCCGCTTTTGCAGCCAGTGCGCGTCGGCCGAGTCCGGATGTTTGCTAAGGCTTACTTGAGCCATACGAGGTTAGTTTTCGTTGCTACTTCGGTCTCAATGATTCGGCTGTGAGCTGCCCGGCGGAAAAGATAAGTGCCGCCAACAGAAGGAAGGTTCCTATTCGTTTCATTAGAGTACCTCCCCTAATTCGTTTGCCGACACATGCGCCTCGATTAGGTCAAGGCGGTCCCTATTTTGGGGATCGCTTCAGCTGCGCCATCATCTTTTCGATATCGGCAGCCAAATAGGGCAATGGAGGATTGATCAGTTGATGGCCGTCCGCAGTGATCAGCGAGACATCCTCTTGGTAGAAACCCTGTCCATCGACATCGAAATCGGGCCCGAATGCCACCGTATTGCCGGTGCGCAATTCCTTCACCGGGTAGATCTCCACCATATCGATCCCGTGGGTGTACATGACCCATTTGGCGGGCTTGAGGAGTTCCAAAGCGGCCCGTTTGGCGAGATCCGAATGCAGTCCATCCTTATGGTTTTCAACATAATGGATGCAGGTCTGGATGATCTCGTCCCCGTTAACGCCATCGCGCATTGCCTGCAGGCCGCTTTGGTAAGCGCCGTTCATGAGCTCGATAACTTCACGCTGCTCGGACGCGAAGTACCCGGACACGGGAAGCGTTCGCCCGACGTCTCCCTTGTAGAATTCATAGTTGGAACCGAGATCTATCAGTGCGGTTTCTCCGGCCTGGACCGTCCGGTTCAGGAGGTGATAATCGTAGAACTTCTGGAAAACAGTCCTGCCCGACACCGGGCCGGTTCTGAGTTCCGGCCACGTGGACCCGTCCGCACCCGCGCCGAGGGCTGCTTGAATGGCCACTCCCTCAATTTCACGGTTGGTGCGTCCGGGTGCGATCGCAGCCATCGCCGCGCGAAACCCTGCGTCGGTAAATTCCGCCGCCTTCTTCATGAGCACAATCTCGGCGGGACTTTTGACCGCGCGGATCTTGTGGAGAATGGGCGAGGCGTCGGCGATGATCGCATCCGGCCACTTCGCTTTGATCGCTGCTGCCCACAGAAGATAAGGATTTTCGATCGGCGCCAGACCCGGCGGATTGCTGACGTCCGCTACCATTTTGCCCTCGCCGCTTTGGTCCAGATAAAACCGGATCTTTGGATCGGTTTTACGGCGCTGCTCAATGAAATCGGAGAATCCTTCCCACGCGACGAGGTGCTCGATCCCAAGAAGTTGTTCCGCCTGATGATCCGGGGTGAGATAGGCAGAATCCCAGCCGTTCAGGACGGAACCGGAAAAACGACGCTGCTCCCTCGCTGTCGGCGCCATCACGAAAAGCCAACTTTCCTTCGTCGTTCCGTCGACCGCGAGAATCGCGCCGTGAAGATTCTCAAGGCCGGTCAAATAGTAAAAGTTGGAATCCTGCCGGAAACCGGAATCACTCCAACTCTTGGGACCCGAAAAAGAATGCAGAAGAACGATTCCGTCAGACACCGCGGTCATGAGTGACTGCCGCCGCCCTTGAAGCTCGCCCGTGTCGATTCCCATGTGCGCAAGGGCTGTTCCGGCCGAGCATGCAAGCAGCAGGAATAGCAGAATGGTCCTTTTTGCGATCGGCTTCAGCGCCGCGCGGTGGCGCAAAGAGCTATTCATGTCGTAATGCGATCATCGGATCGACGCGCATGGCGCGGCGCGCCGGGACGTAACAGGCAATCAGGGCGACGCTCATGAGGAGGACTGCAACGGCGGCGAATGTCGCAGGATCGGTCGGCTTCACTCCATAAAGCAGACCGGTTATCAAATGCGACAGGCTCAGCGCACCGGCAAGTCCAACTGCGGCGCCGGCCATGGCGAGGCCCAAACCCTGACGCAGGACCATTTGCAGGATGTTCCTTTTCTCTGCGCCAAGGGCGAGGCGAATTCCGATCTCGTGAGTTCGATCACTGACGATGTAGGAAATCACTCCATAAATTCCCAGGCCGGTAAGCAGCAAAGCCGTCAAGGCGAAGAGCACGACGATGACCATTGCGAATCGCCTCTGCGCCAGCGAAACGGAAACCGTCTCGGTCAGCATTTGGGCGCCGAAAACCGGAAGCGTCGGATCGACGGATTGCACTTGTTTGCGGACCTCGTCTGGGATCGCGGCGCTATCGAGATGTCCGCGGAGGAAGATCGCGAGATGATGCGCACCTCTTTGATACAGGTTGCTATAGACAACAGGCACGTGTGCTTCCTCGATCGATTCCGCGCGCGTATCCGCGACGACGCCGACTATCGTTGTCCACGAAGTCGCCCGAAGAAGTTTGAAGTGTTTTCCCAATGGATCTTCATTTGGCCAGTAGGTCTGCGCCATCGTCTCATTGATCACGGCCACAGATGGCGCGTTTTCGTTGTCGAAGTCGCCAAAGAGATGCCCGCGGCGCAAAGTGAGGCCTAACAAGTGAAAATAGTCCGGCGTCACAATGGCTTCATCCACCAGTGGCATGGTGTCGCTTTGCGCCGGCTTGTCCTCTAGGATCAGAGGTAATGGCGGGGTTTGGTTGCTTCGATCGTGGCCTAACGGAATGGCGCCGACATCGCCTACGGCTGCTTCTTCCACTCCCGGCAATGTCCTGGTTCGGCGAAGGATTTCCCGGAAAAGCGGCGCCTGCTCCAACGGCGTTCCATAGACTTCATTCTTTGGATCATTCGGATAAGGCAGCCGCGTCTTGACCGTCATGACGCTCTGCGGATTGAAACCCATGGGCACATTCAGCAAATCCCAGAAACTGCGGAGCAGCAGGCTGGCGGCGATCATCAAAACCAAAGCGAAGGCGAATTCCATGACGACAAGGATGCGTCGTGTGCGTGCCTGATCGCGCGCCGCGGTTGAGCCACGTCCTTCGATCTTGAGCGCGTGAGCGAGGTCCAGACGGCCGGCCCGCAGAGCCGGCGCCAGACCGAAGATTACGCCGGTAATGACCGACACACCGAGCGCGAACAGAAGAACACCCCAGTTGATTGAGATTTCACCGAGCCGCGGGAGGTTCTCCGGCAGAAGACGTACGAGAAAGTCTTTCGCCAAAAAAAGAATCGTCAGGCCAGCAATCGCTCCGATTAGCGACAGCAGCAGACTTTCCGTCAGCAATTGTTGAGTCAGTCGTCCGCGCCCGGCGCCGAGTGCCTGACGAATCGCCATTTCGCGTCCTCTCGCGCTGGCCCGAGCCAGCATCAGATTCGCAATGTTCGCGCACCCGATCAGGAGGACCACGCCAACTGCGCCCAGAAGGAGAATCAGCGACTGGCGAACATTGCCGACCACGATTTCCTTGAGCGGCAACAACCGGATTTTCCATCGCGCTTGTTGCGGATAATCGTCCGGGAATTGTTTCTGCAAAGATGCAACCAGCGCGTCGAGCCGACTCTGCGCCGCCTCAAGCGTAAGTCCAGGTTTAAGGCGGGCAATGGCAGTTGGAAGGTTCCTCCGGTTCCGCAGCGGATGCTCCAGTAACGGCGGCCCATAAAAACTGGTTGCGGCCCAGACCTCGATATTGCGGTCTCTCGCTGTTCGTGCCGGCGCCTGAAAACCGGGCGGCATCACGCCGATGATCCGATACAAGTCGGTATCTATCCGAACGCTCTTCTCCAGAATGCGCGGGTCGCTGCCGAAATCTCGCCGCCACAAGTCATCGCTGATCACGACTTCTTCGGTGAACCCGGGGTTGTGATTCTCCGGATCGAAGCCCCGGCCCAACTGCGGTTTCACGCCGAGCACCGCAAAATAATCGGGTGCCACAATCAGCAGGCTCACGCGAGCCGGCTGAGACGACCCGATCAGGTTGTTGTCGTCGTACCAGGCCGGCGAAACGTATTCGAAAATTCCCGAATGCTGCAGGTCCTGCCACTCCGGCTCTGACATCCCGACGTCCTGCGCACCCATGCCGAGCAGATCGTCCTCGATACTGATAAGCTGCTCCGGCTGTGGGTAGGGCAACGGATGCAAGAGCGCCGCATCGACGACGCTAAAAATTGCCGTCGTGGCGCCGATGCCGACCGCAATCGTCAGGACGGCGACCGCCGTAAAGCCGGGCGACTTGCGCAACATCCGAAAGCTGAAACGGACATCCTGGAGCAGCGTATCGATGAAATTTCCGCCCAACTCTTCGCGGCATTCCTCTTTGAACCGCTCTGGGCTTCCGAACTCGATCTTCGCTTGGCGAAGCGCTTCGCTTCGGGCGAGACCCAGGCGCTCGAGCTCATCCGCGCGAAGCTGGATATGCGCTTGCAGCTCCTCCTCCATCTCGCGTTCCGTTTCGGCGCGATTAAAAAAGCGCGCGGTCAGCGATTTGAGAAACGCAATCATAGTTGTCATGCGCTTTGCATTGCGACAATTGGATCGACCCGAGAGGCGCGCCAGGCCGGGACGAGACAGGCGCAGACCGAAATTAAAGCGAGCAGCGCGACCGCGACAGAATAGCTGATGGGATCGAGCGGAGTGACCTCGAAAAGCAACGCGGAGAGCGACTGCGTGACCGCGAAGGCGCCAAGAACGCCGATGGCCGAGCCGAGAATTGTTAAGCGCACACCGTCGCGGAGCACGTGTGTGATCACCTGCTTGCGGGTCGCGCCAAGGGCGATGCGAATGCTGAACTCGCGGGTGCGCTGCGCCGTTACATAAGAGATGACGCCGTAAAGTCCCACCGCCGCGAGCACGAGATCGACTACGGCGAACGTTCCGAGAAGAAACAAGGTGTAACGCCTGGCTGCGACCGATTCCACCTCCATTTGTTCGACGCTGTCGATTCCTTGCACGGGTTGGTCGGGACGGAGCGCGTGAATCAGATTGCGCAGGCTGTCAGCCAGGCCGATCGGATTTTCCGACGAGCGCACGAGCAGGTTCATCGCCGACATGTCGTGGCTGGTCTCGTCCTGCACATACGGCATGTAAACCGCGGGCGCCGCCGGCGCGTCGAGCGGGCCGTGCTTCATTGCATTCACAATCCCGACGATCTCGCGCAAACGCGGAGTCGCCTCGCTCACTCGCCTGCCCGCGCCGGTGTAGTTAACTCCAATCCGTTTTCCGATCGGATTCTGCCCCGGCCAGAACTGACGGGCCGCTTCTGTGTTAATCAGAATCACAGCCGGCGCATTCGCGTCGTCACGCTCGGTGAACAATCTTCCGGCCATTAACTGCGCGCCGATCGTGCGAAAGAAATCGGCGCTCACCCACGCTCCCTCTACGTTGGGGAGATGAGCCTCATCGTTGGAACGGTCGTCGAAAAAAAGTGTGGCAGTTGATGCGTCTCGGCCCGGCCTCCAGTCAGAGATCGCGGCAGAGCTCACGCCCGGGAGTGCCGCAGTCTCGCTTAACAGGCTGCGCCAGAAGGGCAGCTCTTTGTTGTTGTAGGCGCGAAGCCCATCGGGATCGTTTGGTGGAGAATCGCTCCGCAGATAGACGCGGAAGAGAGAGCGCGCTTCGAACCCACGATCAACGTGCATCACCCGCCAGAAACTGTGCACCAGTAGTCCGACACTGATCGTGAGGACGACCGAGCACGCGATTTGGGCCACCACCAGCGCCGGCAGCGACAGGCGACGGCGTTCGCCGGTATCGCTGCCACGCGAACGCAGAACCGAAGACAACTTTAGCCGCGAGAAACTGAATGCCGGCAACCAACCGAAAAGCAAAGTGATCACGGTCACGATCGCGATTGAGATGAGTAACGCCGGTGCATTCAGATTTACGCTTTGCGCTCGCGGCAACGGTAGCGTCGGAATTCGCGTCAGGATGCGAAGCGCGCTCCACGCCAGCAGAACACCAAACGCGCCGCCGATGGCGCTCAGTACCGCAGCTTCAGTAATCAGTTGCCGCGCAATCCGCGGCAATCCGGCCCCAAGGCTCAAGCGTAACGCCATTTCCGGTTGACGTTTGACTGCGCGCGCCATCAGCAATGCGGCAGTGTTGATGCTGGCCACGATTAGGATCAGCGCCGCTGCTCCAAGCATCACGATCAACGGAATGCGCAAATTACCGACGAGATCTTCCTTCAGCGGCACGAGCCGAACGCGGACATCGCGCGGTTCTTCCGGCGCGCGACGCAGGATGGCCGTCAGATCC
>Ga0307478_10003820_pt1 | contig 10984 bp, 9 predicted proteins | sample atmos_gasesECM4C_2_FD_203713 | JGI IMG/M metagenome (GOLD analysis project Ga0307478, IMG submission 203713) | Hardwood forest soil microbial communities from Morgan-Monroe State Forest, Indiana, United States - atmos_gasesECM4C_05 | ecosystem: Environmental > Terrestrial > Soil > Temperate...
GGATGGGGTCTGATCTTCAAAGGGGAAGAAAATGAGAGGGTCTGAGAGAAATGGGAGAATGGGGGTCTGATCTTCAGGGCGTGTTGCCCAAATCGAGCTGAGTTAAAAATAATGGGGGTCTGATCTTCAGGGCGTGTTGCCCAAATCGAGCTGAGTTAAAAATAATAGTACACAAGGTTTGAGCGATTTGGTAAGGCTCTGATCCCATGATGGGAGAACGGAAGAGCGAGCCGGAGTTATTCAATTACGCGGTCAACTTGGAGAAGCGAGTACGAGCGAATCACCCGCTGCGGAAAGTAAAAGCGGCAATTGACTTTGGTTTTGTGCGCGGGGTCTGAAAAATGGGGTCAGTCCTCACTATTGACACTAGTTAAAGGTTTAGACTAAAACCTGGCAATGGCGCGCCAGCTGCGAATTCAATACGAGGGAGCTATTTATCATTTGATGAGCCGAGGCGATCGGCGCGAGGAGATTTTTCGGGATGATCTGGATCGAAAAAGCTTTCTCCAGACCTTGGGCGCCGCTTGTCAAAAAACCGGTTGGCAGGTGCACGCCTATTGTTTGATGAGCAATCATTTTCATTTGGTGGTGGAGACGCCGAGGGGAAATCTGGTGGAGGGAATGAAATGGCTCCTGGGCACATCCACGATGCGTTTTAACCGGCGACACAAATTGAGCGGGCATCTCTTTGCCGGGCGTTACAAGTCGCTGTTGGTCGATGGAGCTAGGCTTGGTTATTTGCGCGCCGTATGCGATTACGTGCATTTAAATCCGGTGCGAGCCGGATTAGTGGGAAAGCGGGAGCGATTGCAAAAGTACCGATGGAGCAGTTATCCAAGTTATTTACGAGGCAGACAAAAACGGGAGCGCTGGCTGCGTTGTGACCGCTTGTTCGGTGAACACGGACTGATTAAGGAGAGCCGGCGGTCGCGGTTGGAATTTGCTCGGAGAATGGAGCACCGGCGCGTTGAACCCAACGATGCGAGCGCCGAGCAGATTCGTCGAGGCTGGACTTTTGGCGCGCAGGATTTCATCGCGCGCCTACTTGACCGGATGCCAGGTTCAGTGAGCGAGCACCATCATGCACGCCAACGGAGCCAAACCGATGAGCAGAGGGCCGAGGCCATCGTCCTGGCGCGGCTGGAGCAGCTGGGCTGGACAAAAACCGAACTGGGCACTCGGCGTAAGAGCGACCCAAAGAAGGTGGCTCTTGCGAGACACCTGCGCTCGCAAACCACGATGAGCTTGAAATGGATAGCCCGGCGCCTAGAAATGGGATCATGGACGCACGTCTCCAATCTTCTCCGCCAATAAATGATAAATGATGTGCTCTATGTCAAAAGTGAGGACTGACCCCTTTTTCCTCTTTTGTTCGGGGCGACGCATTCGTTATTTATGAGAGCGAGAAAGCCGCCGAAGGTCGAGATCATCCTGATTTCACAAAGGGTGTTTTTGTCTCGCAGGCAATAGATACGGCGGATTATGATCGCTATAACAAACACTGGATCAAAATCAGGGGAGTTGTTGACCTAAACCAGCGCGGCTTTGCGGATTATCCGGCGGGCATAGTTGCTGAGGACGTGCGACCAGCGTCACCGACACGATGAAGAATACGGCGGACCGAGAAGGGCAATCATAAATGGGAATTAAAAAATAGGGTAGGAAAGAAATGGGGTCTGATTAGGGTTGCATTGATTTGACGGACAGTGGGCTAAGGGTCAAAAGCCGAAAGGAAGCCCACATGAAGACACAGTTAACAAAGCCGGCTCGCAGCAGGGCGAGATACACCGAAGAGCATAAAAGGGGAGGCACTGGAGTTGTGGCGTGCTAGTGGCCGGAGCGCGGCCAAGGTGGCGTTGCATCGATGTTGCCCGCGTGGGGACACGCGCGTCTACACCTCTTATTGTTGTCCCCCTTCCTGTCCGCTATACGAGATCGGGTTTGGAACTCGGTCTTTTTCGAAAGCGAGTGGCCCAGGAGCTAACTCCCGCCAGGGCCGCAGCCAGGAGAACAAGGGTTACGACATCAGGCTCGGGAGCGGCTACTGTTCCAGGAAGCGAATCGCCGGGAGCAGTCCCGAACCCGAACGTCGCACTCGTTACCGTGGTCTGCGCGGTGACACCAGAAATTGAGAGATCGAACGTCACACCGCTTTCAAGGAATGCGTTATGAGGACCATTTCCCGCTATCGAGGCGTTCGCATTGGAGTAGGTCCTACCGTCTGGGCTTCCAATAATGGTGTGTTTGGGGGCTTCATGAGTATTCAGAACCTCCAGCAAGAGCGAGCTGCCCGATGAGGTCAAAGACCAGTTAGTCGGCACGGTCGATCCCATGGAGTAGGTCTTGTTTCCATTTACGGTTACTTCAGGACCGCTACTGGAAGTCAACGAACCAACGGTCACGCCGTTACTAAGCGTGAAAAACAGCTGACTGATATTCTGCCCGATGCTGCGCGGGTTTGAAATAAGATCGTTAAGCGTAATATCGATCGTGCCGGCACCGCTAACAAACGTGGCTGACGCGTTTTGCGTTTCTCCGCGAGACGACGAGCCAATGGCCGTGTATTTGATGGTCGTTGCCGGTGCAACCCCTGCCGACAAAAGGGCTAGGCACATGATAAAGTATTTTATCGATTTCACTTGGGGGTAATATTTATGCGGCGAAGACCGTGGTCGGCTCGCTATTTCCTTTTCAATCGAAACTGCTGAGCCCGTTGGATGTAGACCGGGGTCGAGTATTTGTTTATGGGCATCGGGCATCGCCCGACAAATGGTGTTTAGCGCCAAGGGCGCAACGTTAATCCAGCCTGGGCAGCATGGGACTGCGCCTTCGGCGCTAACAGGCGTGTGACATTCGACTGCGAGGCAGCACGATCGCTCAGAGTTCGAAAAATGTTCTCAGCCGGTGCAAAAAGGTTGCGCGATATTCCTTCTCTTTGGCGGCTTGCTCGGCAGAGCTAGTGGCTTCTTTGAGAATTCCTTCAGTCTCCATTTTTCGCGTCGCTAGAATTTCGCTTAGATGGTTGAGGCAATCCGGCGACTGGCGAAGGATTTCCGCCATGACGGGCTTGCCGATTTCCATTACGTAGCAGTCTCCTTCCGCCCTCACCGTCGCGCTGCGGCGTTCGCCGGTAAGCAACGACATTTCACCGAAGCAATCGCCCGCTCGTAACGTGGCCACTGGAATGGCGCTACCGTTCTTGGAGACGGAGACCTGGGCGGCGCCTCGCAGGAGAACGAACATCGAGTCGCCTTCGCGGCCTTCTTCGATGACGCGCTCGCCCCGGCCGAAATGGTTGAGACACGATTGCCTGACCAAGTCACCGATTTGGTCGTCGGAGAGACAGCTGAAAAGCGATTCGCCTCGCAAGATTTCGCGCGCTTCGGCACGGTCTTGGTCCACCGGTTCGGCAGCGCGGCGCTCAACATGCAATGTGCGGATGGGGTAGGGAATATTGATGCGCTGGCGCTTCAGTTCGTACCAAACATTGGTGCGCACAGCGTCATTGATCTCATTGATCCGGGCATGGGTGCCCATGTAAAACTTGATTTCGTAGGTAACGGCGTGCTCCGCGAAGTCGACGAGGAAGACCCTTACCGGTGGGTTGGCGAGGACTCCGTGGGCGGTGGAGGCGGCCTGAAAGAGCGCGTCTTTGACGCGACCCGGTGGCGCGTTGTAATCAACCCCCACGCGGATGCGCATGGCGTGGACCTGGGTCGGGTAATGAAGGTTGACGATAATTTGACGGGCGATCTCGTTGTTCGGAATATCGAGATAGATGTTGTCGTTGGTACAGAGCCGTGTGGAACGCCAGTTAATCTCGCGCACCTCACCGAAGCGCTCACCGACCTGCAACCAGTCGCCGACCTTGTAGGGTCGATTGATCTGCAAGGCCGTGCCGGCGATGATCCCACCGAAAAGATTTTGGCCGGCGAATCCTAGAACGATGGCGGCGACGCCGGAACCGGCCAGCACGGTTTTCAATTCGCGCTCGGCGTGATAACCGACGCTCAGGACAATGAGGAAGGCGATGAGAAAAATAAGAAGCGCGAATACTTCGCGCAGGAAATGCGGGATCGGGGTTTGCTTGCGTTGCTCGAAATAAAGATCCCAGACGTAGCGGTTAATCAGGGCAACTACGAGCGCTGTACTCAAAATGATAACGGCGGCGCCGATGTGGTCGCGCCAACTGGCGTGAACTCCGTAAACAGCCAGAGCAGTGTAGAAGGCGAGGGTAAACGAGAAGAGCTGATATAGAATTCCGAGGCGAACTCCGGCGCGGCGTTTGAGAAACCGTCCGATGGCCAGCGCGGCGAAAAACGTCACGATGAAAACGGCAATCGTGACCGCCGCTTTCTGGGTTTCAAGCAAGGTGGTTAACATCGCCTGAGTAGGGAACATACCAAGAGGCGAGGCACAGGACAAGCCGGAGCGTGCCACTGACTCTTGATCGAGCCTGCCGGTCGCGGCCTACTCACGAGATTTCTTTTTTGCCAGCATGTCCAAGCGGTGGACGATGTCGCTCAAAAGCAATTCGTTCTTAAGATTGAGCTGGTAGTCGAGATTGGCGCGGATCCGGTCCTTTTCCGCCTGCCGGTTTTGCGACATCATGATGATGGGCGCCTGCAAAGCTGCCAGCATGTTTAGCGCAGTGCTCAGCAGCAGATAGGGATACGGATCGAAGCCCTTGTTCAACAGCAGCCAGCTGTTCAAAAGCACCCACAAATTGAGAAACGTCACGAAGAAAAGGATGAATTTCCAGCTTCCGCCGAACTCCGCGATTTTGTCGGCAGCGCGGTCCGAAAAGGTCATTCTCGAAGCTTCAATCTCGTTGACATTGCGCGCGACGCGGTGTCGCAGAAGATCGTCTGTGCGTCGTAACCGTCGCGTCAGGGCGGTCAGCATTTCCAAGGTGACGCGCGGATCGCGCTGGATAAAATGCAGAAAATCTTCGCGCGTTAGCTCGGCCAGGCTCGCCTGCTCGATCACCGTCGCGTCGGCTGAGCGACCATGGCCGTCGAGCATGGCCATTTCACCGAAGAAATCACCTGGGCCGAGCTCAGCCAGCGTGATCATGTGCCCATCGGCGTCGGCGATGCTGATCCGGACTCTACCGAGATCGATCACATACATCCCCACACCAGGATCGCCATTTCGAAAAATGACGGCGCCGGGGGAATAATCGCGGATCGACAAAAAGTGGCAGAGTTGGGCCGCCGCCTCGTCGTCGAGCGAAGCGAAGAGAGGAACTGCGCGGAGGGTTTCGGCGTCCATACGGTTACCTGCTCTGGTGATTATACACGGCAAGGTAGGCTCGATGGAAGCCAACGTTATGGCCGCGTTGTCCGGCAGGCGTTTTGCGCCTCGGAGCTATCGCTGACGGCCTCTCCTCGCGAGGGAAACTTGACCGCTTTAAGTGGTCAAGTTTGCGGCGTAACCAAAGTGGGTTTTGAGCAAGATCACCGCGGGGGCGAAATGATGAGCCAGGCCCAGCCGGCAAGGAAGCAGAGCCCGCCCAAGGGTGTGATCGCGCCGAGCGAGCGGGCATTTGTTAAAGCCATCGCGTATAGACTTCCGCTGAAGAGGAAGATGCCGGCAAAAAGCAACCACCACGCGCCACGCCTCGCTGTGGCAAAAAACGCGAGCACGAAGAGCGCGATTGCATGAACGAAATGATAGAGCACGGCCTTATTCCAAACGTCGACTAACCCGTGGCTTTCAATTGTTGATCTTAAAGCGTGGGCACCGAATGCGCCGAGCGCGACGGCCAGGAAGCAAAGGGTCGCAGCGATTCGAACAAGCAAGACGGACATCAGTTGGGCGTTGAAGGTTTAAAACGTTGAATCGTTAAATCGTCATTTTGTCCCGGTTCGCAACATTTCCAATTCACGTTTCAAATCTTCGAGGGATGACTGCCGTTCCTCGCGAATCGTTTTCACGTAAAAAATCGTGCCGGTTATTCCTAGAACTGCTGCGCCGAGGAGATTCGGCCCCGGCCCAAGTTTCCAGAGGTAGGCGCCGACGATCGCTCCGGTACTTACAATCAGGTCACGCACAAGGTAATAGGTCCCAACCATTTGTCCGCGTTGTTGCGATTCGCAGTATCCGATGATGAGCGCCTTCCGCGACGTATCCCCGAATTCCTTAAGGCCCCGGATGGTGAACGCGATTACGAGCCCAAGGAAACTTCGAGACATGGCCAGGACGATGGGAAAAAGCGTGAACATGATAAATGTGACGATGACGAACGGCTCCCGGGCGCGGCGATCGGCGAAATAGGAGGCGGGAATGATGCATAAAGTGGCGGCGAGCATTTCGACCGTGGTGAGGACGCCAACCTGCCGGCCAGTCATGCCGATGTAATCCATCGCGAAGATGACGACCCAGGCGTAAGGAATCCTCTCGCAAAAGCGAACTAAAATATCGCTCAAGAGCAGCCGGCGCATCGGGGAGTTGAATTCGCGGAGACTACCCCAAAAATTTCGGCGCGGGTCTTCGACAGGCTCAGGTATCGGCTCTTCCTCCAATTGGCGTTGCACCAGAATGGTGGCGCCGGAAAGAACGATCGAGATGACGAGCGCGATGCGGACTCCGCCAACCACGCCAAACCGATCGATCAGAATCCCACCAACAACGGGTGCGATCATGATTGGCAGGCGTTTGATGACTGATTGAACGCCTATACCCATCGAATGCCGATTCGCGGCTAGCGTCGCGCCCACCAGCGAGAGCGTCGCTGGCAGTGAAAAGCACGTCCAGGAAAGGAAAAGAAACATGCCCGCGATGACTGCGCTCCAATGCGGGATAAACAGGACGACTACGTAACCAACGATCGAGACCAGATTGAAAATGACAAATGCGCGGCGGTACCCCCACGCATCGGCCAATACTCCTCCCGGATAGGCGTAAACCGCTCCGAGCACAGTTCGGAGCGCGTCGTAAAGACCGATGACGAAAACGCTCGCGCCAAGTGCTTGGAGGTACTTCGGTACAAAACGCATCCAGAGTTCCTGGCCCGCGCCGATGACAAAAATCGCGATGAGGAGAATGACGAGATTGCGCTTGAGGCCAAAAAACTCAGCGAGTTTGCGCAACAGCTTTACGCTTTCGCGGTCCGTGGTTTGCATTCCGCTTAAAGCGCATCATAAACAACGAACTCGCGATCGAGAATCTCGTTGTCGCTTAGTCCAAATGCGCCAAATCCGCTCGCAACGTAGCGCAAACCTTCGCCCGCTGCGACGCGATCGCCCTTTATTTTCTCGCAAGTGACCCATTTCATCTTGGGAAATTAGATTTTAGCCGTGGAGACTCAAGCTTTGCCAGCTAATGTCGTCGGACGGCAAATTGGATCATATGATGGCTCCGAACGTGTCTCGCGGAAAAACAAATACGTTCGTCGCTGTTTGCTCGTCCATCATCGGCGGCGCGACATGCCTGGTGCTGGCCGAACGGCCGCTGGAATCGGGAGCGGCGGATCTTTTGCGGATTCCAGCATCACGGATTGATAGTACTGCGCCTCAACCAGTCGTCATCGACTCGCGGGTTGGCGTCGGACCAGACGATGCGGCCGCCATCGCGCTCTATTCGAATCCGGCGTTGCGGGCTATTCGCGACCGGCGTGGACTTGCGGCGGCGCAATTGATCCAGGCAGGAATTTTGCCCAATCCGGTGGTTTCTTACGCCCGCGATTTTGTCACTGGTGGAAACACGGTCGGAACAGTCACCGCCTACAATTTCACAGCTGCTTGGGAGTTCACTGCCTTAATTCCGTTTTTGCCGAAGCAAACCGCGGCCCGAAAAAATTTTCGAGCGGTTGATTTGGATGTTGCCTGGCAAGAATGGCAGATCGCCGTGAATGCGCGCACAGCCGTTTACCGAGTGCTCGGTTTGGACGCCCAGGTCGTGCGTGCTCGCGAAGCGACTGACAGTTTGGAGGAAAGCAGGGACACTGTGCGAAAAGCCGCGGAGGCGCATGAGAAAACTGTGCTCGATCTGGCGGCCGTGGAATCAGCTAGTCAGGATTCCCGGGGAACCATGCTTGCGCTGGAACAAGAACTTGAGAAACAACGTCTCGGCCTGAACAAAATTTTAGGGGTGGAACCAGAAACAAAAGTAGCTTTGCGTGAAGGCTTGAGTTTGCCGACACGACTTACCCCGCCGGACGAACATGACTTGCTCGACGGGGTCGACTCGCGTCGCCTCGATCTTCTCGGATTGCGCCAGGGTTATGAGAGCCAGGACGCGACCGTGCGGGCAGCTATCCTTGCTCAGTTTCCAAAAATGTCGGCTGGGTTTTCAAAAGCGAGCGACACGACCGACGTCCACACGACCGGCTTTAGTGTCGCCGTTGATGTCCCCATCTTCGATCGAAATCAGGGAGTCATCGCGAGCGAGCGCGCTACGCGGCAAAGATTGCTCGACGAATATAATCAGCGCGTATTCGAAGCACGTTCCGATGTCGCCCTGGCGATTGCTGATATTGGTTCGTTGAATCGACAAATAGCCGCGGCGGAAGAAGCGCTGCCGCTGCTGGAAAAGCTTGTCACGACAGCACAAACGGCCATTGAACAGCGTAACGCAGACGTGCTCAGCTATTACACGGCCCGGAGCAACTTGCTCCAAAAACGAATTCAGTTGATCAAACTACAGGAGCAATTACTCGAAGCACACACCGCGCTGGAAATCGCCTCCGGTCGTTATCTCCCTACGAATGCTGCCTTGCAGTCGCGATGAAAAAGAAGCGAGTCATCATCGGCGCGATCGTGGTTGTCACTGTTATCGCGGCGCTCGTTTGGATCGCGCAGCGATTTGGTATGGGAAGAGGGGAAAAGGCAGAAAGCCCAATTGCACAAGTGCAGATTGCGAAGGTGGAACGAAAGACCATCACTGAAACAGTGACTGTTTACGGAAGCGTTGTCGCGCAGCCAGGCAAGACGCATTCCGTTTCTGTCGCATTTGAAACGCGGGTGCGACACGTTTTGGTCGCACCGGGCCAATTCGTGCAAGAAAACGATCCTTTGATCGAGATTGAATTGAGTCCCGGGGCGGAAGTGCAGTTTCAACAGGCTAAAAACGCCGCGGAAGCCGCGCGAAAGGAACTTAAGCAGACACAAGAGCGGTTTAATCTGAAACTCGCGACAAATCAGGACTTGAGCGGCGCCGAAAAGACAGCGCGCGATGCTGACGCGCAGCTCACGGCTTTGCAACGCGCCGGTGCCGGCGGCGATAACCGCATTCACTCCGACATGTCTGGCGTTGTCGCCAAGGTGGATGCGCAAGATGGGCAGATTGTCTCGGCCGGCGGGCCGTTGGTTGAAATCGTTGCCGAGAGTGAAATTGAAGTGAAACTCGGTGTCGAACCGGAAGATCTTTCGGCCGCGCAAGAGGGGGCGCCGATCACGATTATTCCGGTAAACGACCCCACCGCGCCGAAAGTAGAAGGCACGATCCGCTTGGTCACGCGCCGCATCGACCCGACCACGCGATTGGTCGAGGTCTACGTCAGGTTGCCGGAGGGAACCAGACTATTGCTCGACCAATATGTCCGTGGCGAAATCCAGCGAACCGAGAAAAACGCTCTGGTTGTTCCTCGATCCGCGGTTTTGCCTAACGAGTCGCGCGAGTTCGAGGTTTTCGTCGTCGCCAACAATCGCGCGGTCAAGCGCACGGTTAAAATTGGGGCAGAAAATCCCAAGGAAATGCAAGTCATCGCGGATGATCTGCATGAGGGCGATCAAGTCGTCACTGTGGGTAACTACGAGCTGGAGGACGGCATGCCTTTGGTAATCAAGAAATGAGCTTCACCGGATGGGCGCACCGCCATGCGCGTTCCATTCTGTTTTTGCTCGGTGCACTCGCGTTGGCCGGCGCGGTTGCCAGTTTCTCGTTACCGGTTTCGCTTTTTCCCAGGGTGAGTTTCCCGCGCATTCGCATCACTCTCGACGCGGGTGATCGCCCGGCCGAGCGGATGACGGTGGAAGTTACCACGCCGGTAGAGGAAGCCGTGCGCGCCATTCCCGGCGTGCGCAGCATAAGATCGACAACCAGTCGCGGCAGCGCGGAGATTTCCGTAAACTTTGATTGGGGCGAAGACATGGTTTCGGCCATGCTCCAGTGCCAATCGCAGGTAAATAGGATTCTGCCAACCCTTCCTGCCGGCGCGTCGTTCGAAGTCGAGCGCATGGACCCGACGGTATTTCCGGTAATCGCGTACAGCGTCGCGTCGAATTCGCATTCTTTGGTCGAGCTGCGCGATCTCGCGCTTTACACTTTGCGTCCTGCACTCTCCACGGTTGCGGGAGTTGCTCGCGTAGTTGTGCAAGGCGGTCGGGTCGAAGAATACCGGGTCACCGTCGATCCAGACAAATTGCAATCGTTCAAGATGACGCTTGCCGACATCGCCAGCGCGCTCTCGGCTTCCAATGTCCTCGTCGCGGTCGGTCGCCTCGAGCAATACGACAAACTTTATCTCGTCGTTTCGGATACGCGTTTCAAAAAGTTCGACGAGATCGAGCACACCGTGCTCCGCTCGAACCCTGACGGCGTTGTTTTGCTCGATGACGTGGCCACAGTCGAGCATTCAACCGAACCGCAATGGGTCCGCGTCACAGCTGACGGTCGCGATGCTGTCCTTTTCCAGGTCTATCAGCAGCCGTCCGGGAATACGGTCGATATCGCGCGCGGCATCAAGGCGAAGCTGCGCGAAATAGGAAAACAGATTCCCGAGGGCGTGAAGATCGCTGACTGGTACGATCAGAGCGATCTCATCATCGCGTCCGAGCACAGCACACGGGACGCAATCTTGATCGGTATGGTTCTGGCCGCGTTCGTCCTCTTCATTTTTCTGCGCGACTGGAAGGTTACTTTGATCGCGACGTTGACGGTGCCGGCCGTACTGACCGCGACCATCTTGCTTCTTTACGTCCTGAAAATGAGTTTCAATATCATGACCCTCGGCGGAATGGCTGCCGCCGTTGGGCTCATC
>Ga0307478_10003821_pt1 | contig 10978 bp, 10 predicted proteins | sample atmos_gasesECM4C_2_FD_203713 | JGI IMG/M metagenome (GOLD analysis project Ga0307478, IMG submission 203713) | Hardwood forest soil microbial communities from Morgan-Monroe State Forest, Indiana, United States - atmos_gasesECM4C_05 | ecosystem: Environmental > Terrestrial > Soil > Temperate...
GAAGGTGTTCTCGCAGCCATCATCGCTTTCGTCTCCATCCGCTGGAAGGCGAACCGCCGCGGCCTGCCAATCTTTACGGGTCCCGGACGTAACGTGGCCCTCGGCCTGTTTCCACCACTCATCGCCGGCGCCCTCCTAACTTTCCCGCTGCAGCGCGCTGGACTTCAATTCGCGCTCGCGCCCGTGTGGCTTCTTCTCTACGGCGCCGGAATCATCACCGGGGGCGCCTACTCAGTTTCCATCGTCCCGGTCATGGGCCTGTGTTTCATGGCGACTGGGGCGCTCGCAGTCGTCGCGCCCACAGCCTGGGCTAACTATTTTCTCGCCGCCGGGTTCGGAGGCTTGCACATTATTTTCGGATTCCTCATTGCCCGGAGGTACGGTGGCTAGAGCATTCGCCCATCGCCGCAAGTCCGCGAAACCAGCGCTTCCCGCGCGAGAGAGCATTCCTGCCCCGGCTCTCGAACTTCCCCAGCTCGATCGCCTGATCCACGAGCGTATTCGCCTGGGAATCGTCAGCGCCCTCGCCACCAACGAAAGCCTCAGCTTCAAAGATCTCAAGCGAATCCTGAAAACCACTGACGGCAACCTCAGCGTCCACGCCCGCAAGCTTGAAGAAGCCGACTACATTTCGTGCCTGAAGTTTTTCGAAGCTCGCGTACCCCGGACGGAATACCGCCTAACCGCCGCGGGCCGCCGCGCTCTCGCCCAATATCTCGACCAAATGGAAGAATGGATCCGCCTCACCCGCGAGCCATAGCGTTACGCCAGTGCTACAATTCGCCGCATGAAACGCCAACTGGTCTTCCTTCCTCTGCTGGCGACGTTGCTTATCGCCCAGGCCACTGCCCCCGAAGTCGAAATTACCGCTGAACCGCACCACCACCTCACCTTGGAAAACAAATCCGTCCGCGTCTTCAACGTCGAGGTCGACCCCAATACTCAAACTCTGATGCATTGGCACCGTCACGACTATATCGCCGTGAACCTCGGCCCCGCCGAAATCGAAAACAACGTAAAAGGCAAGCCGCCCGCTACCACCAAACTCCCCGACGGCGACGTCCGCTTCGCTTCCGCCAGCTTCGCCCACTTCGTCCGTGATGTTGCCGATTACCCCTTCCGCAACGTCACCGTCGAAATCCTCGACGATGCCAACCTCCGCACCTCCACCGCCAAGTGGGACCAAGACCCTGTCCCGGACGCAACCAGCGGCACCGCGAAAGTTCTCTTCGTCAAAGACGGCATCCGCGCCACCGAATTCGAACTCCAGCCCGGCGGAGTCATTCCCATGCACCACCACGCCGGCCCGCACCTGCTGGTCGCCGTCACCGATCTCGACATCCGCAGCGACGTCAAAAGCGACTCGCCCGACGGCCCCCAAGGCCCCATGCCCGGCCACTTCAAATCCGGCGACTCCAAATGGCTCCCCGGCAACTACTCCCACACCATCACCAATACCGGCGCCAAGCCGGCAAAATTTGTGACGCTGGAGTTTCCGTAGAGAGATCGGCGTTGAATGTTAAAGCTGGAAGCGCCGGGCCTCTCTGAGGGATTTTGTCAATTCCGAGCCTCCTCGGGTAGTGTCCTAATTTGAATTTCTCAGACATTTAGGCTTCGTATAAATTGAAAGGCAAATACAAAAAGAAACGCGAACGCCAGAAGCACCAAAAAGGGGTTGCCACCCCCATAATAAACAATCAATCTGGCGCTCCCATAAGTGAGGCTCATCCAAAAGAGGCACTGCACTCCAAGCCAAAGGAAATCGATATGCCAGCGTTCCGCCGATGGATTCGCAGTTTGGAGGCGACTGAAATAGCCGTGGCTGGACTCGTCGTGACGGCCATCATAGCCGTAATCTATTTCTTTCAATTGCTTTCCATGCAGGACACTGTGAAAGAGATGCAGAAGCAGACCAGACTGTCCGTCCGCCCGTGGGTTGGCCTCGACGAAGGCACTAATGCTATTGAAACCACACCGCTGCAAATCGACAAGGACGGGAACGCCAGTCTTGCCTACAAGATCGTCGCCAAGAACTACAGCAACACGCCCGCTACCAATGTTTGGGCGTACGCCAATCTTGTAGTCGCTGATGACCTAAATACTGTCTACGAACAACAAGGCTACGCTTGTGGCGATGCCGTGATTGGAAAGCCTGACATCGGTCAGGTTCTTTTTCAGGGACGCGACAGGACTTTTAATTCCATGCCGGGCTCTACGAAAATCAGCCTGAAACACGAAAATAGTGTGATTGGAGTTTGGCTGGCTGGATGCATCGCCTACCGCGATCAGTTTAACTACCTGTGCCGGACGAAATTCATATGGGGATACCAAGACGGCGCTGGACATGGGGTGACCCTCCAAGCTCCCGTGCCAGCCCAAACCGTAATGGGGCATTTTGTCCCCACCGCTAGCGGCAACGCAATAGACGCTTGCCAAATAGCAAAGTACAACTACGGGGAGGGGGTTTATAAAAACACGCCTAAAAATCCAAATTAGGACACCACCCCTCCTCGCGAGGAATCTGCTCCTCGCTATTCGCGTAGCCGAAAGAACCCCACAACAGCTGCTACTCCCTGTCATCCAGAGCGAAGTGAATGTTTCGCGAAGCGAGGCATTCACGGAGCGAAGGACCCCGTAACGCTCAACCTCGACACGGACCCGTGAGGGAGTTCTCCCCACGCCCGCCCGGCACGGTGAGAATTCCCTTACACGTCCTCTCTGCGTACGCAGGCAAGGGTTGCTTCGACTCCGTAGGCTGTTTCGCTTCGCGAACCATCTCACTGCGCTCTGCATGACAGAAGCTAAAATTCTTCGCTTTGTAATTTCCCAAAAGCACCCGTCCGCAGATTTCTAAATCGGGAATGTGACATCTGCCCTTGCCTTCCACAGCCAGCACGCTCAATCCTGAATACGCCAGACGCTGTACAGATCACCGGATCCCGCGCAGCTAAGCTCTTTGCAATCTAGATTTTGACATTTAAGTCCTTTAAACCTTCGGATCTGGCGGGAATTTCCCGCTAGCGTGAAGATTCCAAAAGACCGAGGGGGAGGGGGAGGGGGGAGGGTGGGGGTTTGGAATAACCAGAAAGTAAAATCCGGCAAATGTCCTCGACCAGCACGACTAAACAGACGAAGGGATGACACAACGATGGGTATGAGTGAGGTTCCAAGGTGCCAGCACGTCAAAGTGAATGGGACACAGTGCGGCTCCCCGGCCCTGCGCCGCAAGCGCTTTTGCTATTTCCACGACAATTACCGCGAAACGCAAGCGAGACTTCTGAACAACGAATCTCAAACACTCATCTGCAATTTCCCCTTGCTTGAGGATGCAAATTCGCTGCAACTGGCGGTGATGCAGGTGATTCACCTCCTGGGCTCAGGGAAAATGGATACCAAGGTGGCAGGGTTGATGCTCTACGCGCTGCAAACAGCCAGCGCGAACATCAAGCATGTCAGCTTCGAAACCGAGAAGGTGACCGACGTGGTGATTGATCAGGACACATTAGACCTTACCTGCATTCAGGGTCCGCAGTGGTTTGCGCGAGACTTCAAGGAACAGACCGCAGAACGGGCAGAATCCGGGGCAGCAGCGAAGTCCGAAGAAGTGCGACAGGGCAAGCGTGCAAAGCCGCGCAAGAGACCCGACCCGCTGAGAGATAACCCGGACGAAATGGAAAATAGTCTTGCGGGATCGTTACTAAAGCAGCTTGGGCTCGTGCCGATACCAGAGGAGAACGCGGACGAATGTGATGCCTAAGCGGCTTGTCCCAGCTTTTGCTGGAACCGGCGGATCTTGCGTTCTGGTCCCACGTATACGGCATGCGGTGGACCACCGTCAGCGGCGAAAGGACGACGATGATCCAGAGGGCCATGCAACAGAAACACGAAAGCCCCGGCAGTCAGCCGGGGCTTTGATATCGGTACTGAACACTACCTGCGAAGCAACTATAGAATAGCGCAGGCAGCGGCATTGTCAATGACATTCAGGTTTAGCCGGGTGACGGCGGAGGGCAAGGGACTCGAACCCTAATGGCTGATTGCCACTCGACTACTTCGCAGGTAGCGTCCAGTACCCACTGGCAACACCCTCCAAACACTGCCTGCGGAGGTAAGTGTATTCTCACGTCCGCCGGGCGGCAGTGTTAAGAGGAACTAAATTGTCTGGCGAGTGCCGAAGAGGGAAAAAAGTGGTAAGCGGAGTTGCAGAGCCCTCGCTCGGCTGGACAGCGGACGGCGGCCCCACATTCCTTGTTCTACCGAAAAGTTCTCAGGCGGCTTGTCCAGCTTTCGCAACGGCCGGCGGATCTTGCGTTCTGGTCCACGTATACCGCATGCGATGGATTACGGTCAGCGTTGAGAGCACTGCGATTACCCAGAGCACGGGGGCCATGCAGTTGAAGAGGGCTCCGATGATGACCAGTACCAGGCGCTCCGGCCGTTCCATGAAACCGACGCGGCAGGATCCGATCAGCGACTCGGCGCGGGCGCGCGTGTAGCTGACCATGATGGAGCTGACCATGACGAACGCGGTCAGCACGACGTAGAAGAATCGGTCGCCGCGGGCGTAGAAGACGAGCAGTCCGAGAAACTGCGAGGCGTCGCTGTAGCGGTCGACTACCGAGTCGAAAAAAGCTCCGAAGCGGGTGACGCGGTTGGTGGCGCGGGCGACCTGGCCGTCGACCAGATCGAAGAATCCGGAAAAGATGATGACCAGTCCGGCGTAGAAAAACATTCGCCGCTGGGTGAGCACATTCGCCGAGCCGAATAGAATCGCGGCCCAGGTGTTCACTACCAGCCCCATGAAGGTGAGCACGTTGGGATTGATACGCGAGAGCGCCAGCCAGCGGACAATGGTATCGAGCAGCACACCGCAGGCGCGGCCGAAGGCGCTGGTCCAACTATGTGACACTATGCTTTTTCCTTTTTGAGCGCGGCTTCATCCTCGTCGTGCACGGTCGTAAGGGCGAGGATTTCCAGCTCGCGCTTGCCGCTGGGAGTGATCACAGTGGCCTCGTCGCCAACTTTTTTGTTCAGCAGCGCCTTGCCAATGGGTGACGTGGTCGAAATTTTCCCGCCGGCGACGTCGGACTCTTCGCTGGTGACGAGTTTGTATTCGATTTCTTCGTTCTTCGAGCTGTCGTAAACCTTGACGGTAGAACCAAGCCCCACTTTATCCCTGGGGATGTTGTTCATGTTGGTCAGCGACAGGTCGGCGAGACGCTTACCCAGCTGGCGAAAGCGTGCCTTGACGAACTCCTGGCGCTGCTTGGCCATGTGATACTCGGCGTTCTCGCTGAGATCGCCTAGCGCCGCCGCCCGCTTGATCTCTTTGGGAAGCTCGTGAACCAGTTCGTGTTCGAGCGCGTCGACTTCTTCCTGCAGTTTCTTTCTGAGTTGATCAGTCATTTCGAATCAGGTCTACAAGTGAGATGAACTCTTTAAGATTATAAACCTCTGGCATTGAAGCCGTCCCTTCACAATACCGCGCTTTCGTGGATCATACGGCCTTCCGCAAAACGGCTCAGACCCAGCAATTTCGCATCAATCAGGTCGGTTTTTCCGGTCAGAATCAGATCGCTGAGAATCTTTCCCGTTGCCGGCGCATGCATTACACCATGCCCGCTGAACCCATTGGCCAGGAAAAAGCCGGGAACTCCCGGAGCTTCGCCCAGAATGGGATGGTGGTCCGGCGTCATTTCATACAGTCCGGCCCACGCGCGCTTGGGATTCACTGGAAGATTGGCGAAGCAGGGAACTCGGCTCGCAGCACGCGTGAGGATTTTCTCGACAAAGGCAGGATCGAAGTTGGTGTTGAAGCCTACAGTTTGTTCAGGATCGTTCCAGGCCAGGAGAAATCCGCGAGCCTCAGGACGAAAATGAAATCCGTTGGACATGTCGACGATCATGGGCGCGGTGTGCGGAAATTCGTTGAACGGCTCACTCGGCACCAGCATGCGGCGCAGCGGCTGAACCGGCAACTCAATGCCGGCTAGTTTGGCTACGCTGGCAGCCCAAGGCCCGGCGCAATTTACGACGATTCGCGACGAAACCTTCCCGCGCGAAGTTTCGACGGACGCAATCCCGCCCGCATCTTTCGTAAAGCCAGTAACTTCGGCGCTTTTCCACAACGCAGCGCCATGCTCAGCCGCGCAAGTCATGAAACCAATCATTGCGCTATAGGGATCGACGAAGCCGTCGCTGGAGCAGACACTTCCGCCGAGAATGTCGTCGCTGCGCAACTGGGGGAACATTTGCGCGATCTCATCGCCCGCGATCAGGCGAACGTTCTTGAGTCCCATCTCCACCTGCTGCGCATAATTCGCACGCAGGTAAGCCATATGATTGCTGGCGGTGGCGCAAAATAAATAGCCTTGCGGACGATAGTCGCAGGGATGTCCGACTCGCTCTTCGAAGCCGGCATAAAAGGGAATTGAGTAAAGCGACATCTGGATGTTTACCGGCGTGGAAAATTGAGCGCGAACTCCTCCCATGCTCTTGCCGGTAGACCCTTTGCCTTGTGATGACTCCCGCTCGATGACCACAACATTGCGGCAGCCGTTCGAGGTGAGATGGTAGGCGATGCTGGAGCCGACGATTCCCGCTCCGATAATGACAACATCCGCAGTCTGCATAGAAGAGCAACAACCGGAAACGACACGCGCATTCTAGCGCATTGGAGTAGGGAGGCTTCCTGGCTCAGTTTGATGGAACGTTGGTACGTCTGCAGCTTCCCGAAGGGACATGTACGACCGGAATCTTCGGTCATTCTTGAATTGGAAACGCACTCCACCTCAGTAACTTGCTGCGATTACTGACCCTGCCTAGTCTGGAGTAGCATGACGCCCTTGCGCTGCCTCTTGTTTTCATCGCATAAAGAGATGGTCCAGCCGATCTGGCAGGTGCTCGCCGATCTGGGGATCGAAGGAGAACATTGCGCAAGCGCTGTCGATGCGGTCGAGAAGGTCACGACGCAGATGTTCCAGATCGTCGTTACGGATTGGGACGATCAACCTGAGGCAGCGTTTCTGCTGAAAACCGCCCGGGATTTGAAAGCTGCAGCACGTCCCCTGACGCTGGCGATTGTCGGCGATGATGCCAAGCGGCCGGAGGCGTTGCAGGCTGGAGCTAATTCAATTTTGCTGAAGCCGATTCGTGCCGAACAAGTGCGGGACACGATGGGCACCGCTTGCGAGCTGCTCCGATCAAAGATGCAACCGGCGGCGACAGCTTCTAGTGATGCGCCAACGGGAACCGCTGCTTTCGCTGTCGCGGTTTCCGCCAACCCCGCACAGGTACCGGCTTCCGTAAAAAAGGCTCCGGAGAAGTTGCGGGCGGGAGAATTTCTGCAGTCGTCGAACTCCGCGCCCGGAGCCCAATTCGATACTGAATCAGAATTCAAGGCCTCGGAAGAGATGGCGGCGTTGCACGTTGAGCCTGACACGCATCTGGAGCCGACCGCTTCTGCGGTGGAGCTATCCCCCGAGCAGCCTGTGATGGCGAAGGAAACCCTGACGGGTTGGTCAATGTTGCAGGCCAAGCTCACCAACTCGGCACCGCGCGTGGCCGCTGGAGATAGGGCAAAGGACGAATTGCTAACCTACGGGGACCCGTCCTACAAACCATCGGCTGGAAGGGCGATATCGGCAGAAGCAACGGGTCAACCAGAAGAAGGATTGCCGCAAGAGTCAGAATCTGAATCTGCCCTATTTGCTTACATCTCGGATAAAGCCGAGAGAGACCCGGAGACGGCTGGGCGGTCCAAACCCTGGCTGCTCAAATCGTTTGCAGTCGCTGCGGTGATAGTCGTTTGCGCCTGGCTGTTATCGGCGCCAAAGCTTCGTCCACGCTTGCAGGCGATTTATCAAAATGGGCTCCGGAGTGGCAGCCGGTTGCTGAACCCTCCACCTCCAGCTCTGCCGGAAGCCGTGGCCCTGCACGACAGTTTCGGGCAGTCAGGGGACGAGTATAAGCTCCCCACCCCGGCGAACATTCCGGATGCGACCACTGATCCCTCGCAAATTCGCGTCCTTCCCGTGGTTGACCCAACCGGCAAACAGCCGAAGAATGCAGAGACCAATACCGGGCAGGAACCAGCGCCTTCCGTTGAGAATGTGTCTACTCAACCGGACCGAACTTCCGCGGGTCAAAGTCCCTCGGGGCCCGAGATCGAAGTCAAAGAAGCGGCTCCAAGCGGAACTGCAGTTGTGCAGGTCGCTCCGACAGGCCCTTCGCCTGACATTTCTCCCTCCCAAACGTTGCCCAGCGTGCCAGCGATGCAGCCAGCCGCGCCCCGACTTCCGGTCCCGGCTCCAAAGTATGTACCGCCCCCGCCTCACGTCGTTTCTGCAAGCGTCGGCGCAGGTATTCCGTCCAGTCTAAAATCTCAAATCGCCTCTTCGACGCCGCAGTCCAGCGGTTCGAAGCCAATCGAGGCCGCAATGTCGTCGATTGAGCCGGTAAGCGTGCCAGAGTCCGAGGAACGGGGACTGCTCAGCCAGCTCGTGGATCCGGAATATCCGGCCTCGGCCAAGGCGTCCCAGCTACACGGCAGCGTCGCTTTGCAAGTGCTGATTGGGCGCGATGGCACAGTGCAGGACGCAAAATTTCTACAGGGGTCGCTGGTTTTTGCCCGGGCGTCCATCGACGCCGTCAAGCAGTGGCGTTTCAAGCCGTATTTATTCAATGGCCGTCCGGTTTCCGTGAAAACCACAGTTACCTTGAATTTCAAACCCCCGGCATAGACGGAAGTGACAGATTCCCTTGTGAAACGTCTAAACTCCACGGAAACTTACGGCATAGTTGAGGTTACCGGAGAAGACGAATAAGAGCAGCCAACACTGTCAAACCAGCATCTACAAGATATAATTAGGTGGTATCTCAGGAAGCAACTCCTTTCCAGAAGAAGAATTTGATGTCCATGAAAACTAAAGCAGCAATTTTGGTTTCGTCCTTCGCGGTGTTGTTGTTTGTGGTAGTTGGTTCGCTTGGGGGCGTACACGCCTCTTCGAACGACGGCTCTTATCGGCAAATGCAGGTCTACAGCGAAGTGCTGTCACGCGTGCAAAGTGAGTATGTGGAAGATCCAAACATTCCCAAGGTTACGGATGGCGCTTTGCACGGACTGGTCGAATCTCTCGATGCCAATTCCAGCTACCTGACCCCGGCGGCCTACAAGGCATATAAAGCGCACAAGTCAGAGGCCAAGGGTGAGATTGGTGCTACGGTCTCGAAGCGCTTTGGATACGCCGATGTGGTGTCAGTGATGCCTGGATCGCCGGCCGACAAGGCGGGCATTGAATCGACTGATATCTTCGAATCGATAGAAGGTCAAAGCACACGCGACATGTCTCTGCCGGAGATTCGTACTGCTCTTTCTGGAACTCCCGGCTCGACTGTGAATGTGTCTGTGGTTCGAGCGCGCCGGGCAGAGCCGCAGAAGATGACGATTACAAGGGATATTGTGAGTATTCCACCGGTCTCCGACAAGATGATGGAAGACGGTATCGGTTACGTGAAAGTAGAGGCGCTCACCAAGGGCAAGGCTCAAGAGATCGCAGCAAAGATTAAAGCTCTCGAAAAATCCGGAGCAAAGAAACTGGTTCTGGATCTGCGTAATACTTCTGACGGAGAGGAGAGCGAGGGCGTAGCCACGGCGAATCTTTTCCTGAACCACGGGACGATTACTTATTTGCAGGGGCAGAAATTTCCTCGCGAGGCGTTCAATGCGGATCCGGCGAAGGCTGTGACTTCGCTTCCCGTTGCGGTACTTGTGAATAAAGGAACGGCAGGAGCGGCCGAGATTGTAGCGGCCGCGATTCTCGAAAATGCCCGCGGCGACGTGGTAGGGGACAAGACCTTCGGGGATGGGTCGGTGCAGAAAACCATCGATCTGCCGGACGGTGGGGCATTGATTCTCTCGGTCGCGAAATATTATTCGCCCAGTGGCAAGGCCATTCAGGAAACCGCGGTCACTCCCAATGTGGTGGTGGCGGATGATACGGACAATGCGATCTCGGATGACGACGGTCAGGAACCTGCTCCTGCGGAGCCGGAGGCAAAACCTAAGAGCGAGCCGGATGATCAACTGCACAAGGCCATCGAAGTGCTGAAGAGCAGGGCTAGCTAGACATTAGATATTTCGAATCCATCGCGCACCCTTCCGGTGCGCGTTTTTTTTTGGCGATTGCAAGCTTCCTGCGCACCATGACCCTCTATTGGCGATTCCCGGTTGTAACTACCGAGGTGCTGCGCGCCCTGCTATTCTGAACTTCTCTCGTCATGAAATCGATTTATGAAGATCTTCCCCCGGTCGAGGTTGCCGGAAGGAAGCTAGTAGGCCGCGTGGTGCTGGGCCTGCTGGTGTTGATCTCTGCCCTAGTAGGTGCAACCGCCGGACTTCTCCTCGTCTATACCACGGATTTGCCGCAAGTCGATGCGCTCGAAGCATACCGCCCCAGTTCAATTACCGAGTTATATGACGATCACGGGCGTGTGATTGGATCGTTCGCCCTACAGCGGCGCGTTGTGGCTGGCTACGATGATTTTGCGCCGGTATTGCGCGATGCCCTGGTGTCGATTGAAGATAAGGATTTTTACCGACATTCGGGCGTTAACTTCTGGCGTATCGTAGGGGCGGCGTATCGCGACATAGAGTCAGCCGGCAAGGTGCAGGGCGCATCAACCCTGACCATGCAGTTGGCGCGTAATTTATTTCTTTCGCCCGATCGCTCGTTCCATCGCAAAGTGCAAGAGACCATGCTGGCGATTCAGATCGAGCGCCGCTTCACCAAGCCGCAAATTTTTACCTTGTATGCCAATCAGATTTTCCTGGGCCACGGCGTCTACGGCTTTGAGGCAGCGTCGGAATACTACTTCAGCAAACCGGCGCGCAATCTTACGCTGGCGGAAGCGGCGCTGCTGGCGGGACTTCCCAAAGGGCCGCAGATTTATTCGCCAATCAATCACCCCGATCGCGCGA
>Ga0307478_10003822_pt1 | contig 10977 bp, 9 predicted proteins | sample atmos_gasesECM4C_2_FD_203713 | JGI IMG/M metagenome (GOLD analysis project Ga0307478, IMG submission 203713) | Hardwood forest soil microbial communities from Morgan-Monroe State Forest, Indiana, United States - atmos_gasesECM4C_05 | ecosystem: Environmental > Terrestrial > Soil > Temperate...
GAGTTCCTGATCAACGAAGGCGGTGAAAACCTGCTCGAAGACGGCAAAGTGAAATATGTCGGCGTCGATGTCGGGGAAAAGACAACGTATTGGCTGCATGTAGTGGCCCACGGACGGCCGGGGCATGCCTCGCGGCCCAATCCGGATTCTGCGCCCGACCGCCTGGTGCGCGCTCTGGACCGAATTTTGGCATACCGCACTCCGCTGCACGTTCTGCCAGTCGTGGAAGAATTCCTGCGCGACATGGCTCCCTACGAACCGCCAGACCGGGCGGGCTACTACCGCAACATCCGCAAGGCGATCGAGGAGAAGAAGTTTCAGGAAGAAGTGGAGCGCGATGAGTCGTTGAACTTCCTGCTGCGGGATACGATTTCGTTGACCATGCTGGCCGGGTCAGAGCAGACCAATGTCATACCGCCCGAAGCCTGGGCAAATCTCGATGTTCGGATCCTGCCGGGGGGCGACCCGCGGGCGGTGCTCGAAGCATTGCGGCATGTTGTGAACGACCCTAACGTGAGCATCGAGCCGATGAATGCGGAATTCCGGATCGCGAATTATTCCGGCACAGACACTTCTTTGTTCACGGCTATCCGCGAGGTTTGCGGCAAGTATTTCCCAGCAACGCCGGTGGTACCGCACATCACCAGCGGCTACACCGAGAACCAGCGCTACCGGCCGCTGGGTATAGTTGCCTATGGATTCAATCCCTTCACCGCGACCAACGAGGAAGGAAATTCGGAGCACGGGAATGACGAGCGGATCCGCGTGGACGAAGTGAGGCGGGGTCCGAGGATTCTGTTTGACGTGGTGGCGGCCGTGGCAGGGAGAAAGTAGTTTTATTTGTGGGGACAGCCGCCCTCGGCTGTCGGGTCGAGTGCAACTCGGCCGGATTTCTCTTCCGGAGCAACGAAGCAGCCGGTCCTCGACCGGCGGACAGCCGAGGGCGGCTGTCCCCACATAACCTTGCAGGGCATTACATTCTTGGGATCAACGGCCGCAGTGCCTTTCGTATTGCTCGAAGATGAAATGATCGGTCATGCCGGCGATGTAATCGCAAATGACTCGCGGCAAAGATTCCTCTTTCGCCTTTTCCTGGTAGTTGTGCGGCAGGGTGGAAGGATTTGCCATCCAGAAGGCGAACAGCTGGCTGATGACGAGTTCAGCGTCGTCTTTCTCGTCCGCGAGCGCCGGGCTGAAGTACAAATTCTCGTACAAAAAATCCTTGTTCTGCTTGCGCTCCGCATCAACCGCGGCGCTGAAGGCAGCCATCCGTTCAGGATGCTGTCGGACGTCGTCGAGGCTGCGAATTCCAGATTGACTGATACGAGCACGCGTGTTGGTGATCAGATCATCGACCAGCCGGTTCAAAATGCGTTTCAAGACTTCATTGAATTTCAGTTTGTCCGGCACGTCGGGGTAAAGCTGCTGAACTTCCGGATAGAACCGTTCGAAGACCGGCACGCCTTCCCGAATTTCGTCAAGCGACAGCAGATGGGCCTCGTATCCATCGTCCAGATCGGCGGTGTTGTAGGCGATTTCGTCGGTTAAATCGATGAGCTGCGCTTCCAGCGGCGGCCGCTGGTCCAGCAGGTACTCGGCCAGTTCCGGATGCTGCTTTGCGTCGTAGTCGTGGGAATGCTTGATGATGCCTTCGCGAACCTCAAATGTGAGATTCAGGCCGCGAAACGCGGCATACCGCTGCTCGAAATCCTGGACTATCCGGAGAGCGTGCAGATTGTGGTCGAACGAGAGACCGTGTTCGCGCATGGCGGCGTCAAGCGCCTTCTCGCCGGCATGGCCGAAAGGCGGGTGTCCGATGTCGTGAACCAGGGCCAGAGCTTCCGCCAAGTCGACATTCAATCCGAGCGCTCCAGCAATAGTTCGCGAGATCTGGGAGACCTCAAGCGTGTGGGTGAGCCGATTGCGGAAGTGGTCGCTGTAACGGCGGGTAAAGACCTGCGTTTTTGCTTCGAGGCGGCGGAAGGCACGGGCGTGGATAACCCGGTCACGGTCGCGCTGAAAATCGTTGCGGTAGGGATGCTGGAACTCAGGGAAGCGACGTCCGCGGGAGTCTTCGACGTGCACCGCGTAACTCGCCAGCATGTTGAGAGTTTATCAAAGGAGGTAGTCAGGACTCTGTCGCTGAATGCGATGTCGGTAAAGTCCACGCGAGATCCCTCTGCGGCTGAACATCGCCGGCGTTCGGGAAGACTCCTCTGAAGGGAACTTAAGCATCCCAGACTGCACCTCTGGCGTAGTTGCTCGGTCAGGGTTGATGAGAACGAAGTGTCAGGCGCATTTCGTTGCTCGGCTGGAACCCGAGTGACTCGTAGAGATGCCGGCCGTCATCGCTGGCGTGTAAAGTCACGCGGGCCAGACCCGCACTCCGGCACCAATCGACGATGGTCGCCATCAGTTGGCGCGCGATCCCACGGCGGCGATATTCGGGATCGGTGTACACGTTGAGGATGGTGACGCGGCGGCATTCCAGATCATAAGGGTGAGCCAGCCACGGCGAGATGATTACCGCACCTCCAGCGACGGCGCGAACGCCTTCGCACGCCAGCCAGGCGCGGAATGAGCCGTCTTCCATCGCCTTCAGCAGGTAGGCCGATGAAGCCGTACACATCGCTTCCAGGGAGGCGGAATCGGTGTACAGCATGTCTTCATACATTCTGCGGCGCTGGCGGAGGATTTCAGGGATGTCGGCTGGAGTGGCTGCGCGAACTACGATTTCAAAGTGGCCGGCGGGAGAAATCGGAGGCATGCGGCGAGTCTAACAAAGCGCACAGCGCCTGAAGGCGTCCTTGGAAACGGAGATTCGTTGCGTCGGAAGAGAATTCCAGTCGAGCGGTGCGCGACTCGACAGCCGAAGGCGGCTGTCGCCACATGAGTTTCGACAGCCGAGGGCGGCGGTTGGCCCATGAATATGGACCAGGACTAGCGTTGGCACTTACTGCTTATCGGACTGTTCCTTCGCCAATCGGACTTTCGCGGCATCGAGTTTCTGCTGAACTTTTGCGAAGGCCTCGTTATCGACTTCCGCCGGTACCGTTTTATTCCATTCCTGAACCGCCCGCTCCCAGTGCACTGCGGCCATCTTCAGGCGCCCCGTCTTCTGGTAGAGATCGCCAAGATGTTCCTGCACGGTCGGATCTGACCCCATGTGAATCGCGGCTTTGGTCAGACTTTCTTCCGCCAGGTCGTACTTGCCCAGCTTGAAGTAAACCCAGCCGAGCGAATCCAGATAGGCACCGTTATTGGGCTCGAAGCTGAGGGCCTGCTTGATGTAGTTCAGGGACTCTTCCAGCTTCACGCCGCGATCGGCGTTCATGTATCCAAGATAGTTCAGGGTAGCCGCGCTCTGCGGATCGGTTGGCGAAGTGGTCGTGAGAACTTTCTTGAAGGCTTCTTCAGCCTGATCGAACATCTTTTGCCGTTGGAAGATGTCGCCTCGCAGGAACCAGATGTAGGCCTTATCGTCGGCCTTCCCTGACATCTGCTCGGCCTTGTTCAGAGCTTCTTCCGCGTCGCTCCAGCGTTTGGCCCGCGTGTACACGATGCCGAGCCGAACGTAGACTTCACGATCTTCCGGTCCACCCTTCAACATGGAACGGATGTCGCTGATCGCGCTGTCGACTTCTCCAGTGTCCGCCAGCTGAGCGTCGAGCACCATGCGAAGGTCGCGGTCGTTGGGCATCTTCTGGACCGCTTCCTTGGCTGTGGCTGTGGCTTGCGGCCATTGCTTGGCCTCGCGGTAGGTGTCGATAATCTCCTGGTATCCGCTGCGGGCGTTTTCATCGCCGAGGGGCAGAAGCTTGCGGAAAGTCTCTACCGCCGCCGCGTAATTTTCCTGCTCGCGATAGATCATTCCCAGGCGCTCGAGGAAGATCGCGCGGTTATTGCGGTCGGCCTGGCTGGTATCGGTTTTCTTCAGCAAATCCTGCAGCAGCTTGACGGCTTCGTCGTACCTGCCCTGCGCCTGATAGACGGCGGCCATGTTGTAGGCAACTTCAGCCGAATCTGGCACCAGCGTGTCTGCTTTCTTAAGGCTTTCGAGCGCCAGATCGTACTTGGCCTGCCGCCGGTAAATCTCCGCCATGCGGACGTAACTCTGTGCATCCTCGGGATTGGAATCAACGATGACTTTGTACTGCTCCAGCGCTGCCTCAAGCTGGCCATCGTTCATGAGGTTTTCAGCCAGCCCGCGAATGGCATCGAGATTGTCGCGATCCAGGACAATGGCGTGGTGGAAGGCATCAATCGCGCTCTTGTAATCTTTGCGTTGCTCGTAAGCCGCGCCCAATGCTGCGTACAGTTTCGCGGAGCGGCCGGCATCGGGAACTGCTTTGAGCACTTGCAGAGCGTGGCCGGTGTCGCCCTCATCGGTGTACAGCATCGCCAGTGTGGTGACCGCCTCTTCCGAATTGGGATCAAGCTTGACGGCTGTCTTCAGTTCCGATTCCGCCTTCTGCAGATCGCTGCCCAGACGGTAGAGTCGACCGAGAAGCAAGTGATCGTCGACGTTGCCGGGTTCCAGCCTGACGATCTCTTCGTACTGCTCGATGGCCAGCTTCAAAACGTTATCGGACCCGTTGCCGCCGGGCATGTCACCGAGGGAGCGTAGGTATATGCGGCCCAACAGCTTGTGAGCTTCGAGATTTTTGGGATCGCGCTTAATGATGTCCTGAGCTTCCAGAACAGCGTCGCGGATGCGGCCCGTCTTCACATACAGCTCAGCGAGACCGGCTGTCAGGAATTCGGAAGATGGATCGGCTTCGATCGCCTGGCGGTATTCCTCGATCGCCTTGCCGGCCAGGTCGCTGCGACCGTATACCGTTACCTGCTCTTCATACATATGCGCGAGCGCGTAGTGATAGTAGGCAGCTCCGCGATCGACTTTGCGAGGCGAGGACTGGCTGGGCTCGGCCTGCTTGGCGTCGGGTGAAGAAGATGGGCTGGTTTGACCGGCGGCGGCCGCTGCGGCTGCCGAAAAAAGCAAGAAAAGACGAAAAATTCTGTTCATTCTGGACCTGACCGCGCTCCCGCGCTCTCCGAAACCTCAGCTAGCTTGGATGCAAAACCGCCGGGGGAAAGGTGCTTCTATTCTACCGCGAGCATTGGAGATCATGGAGCAAAAAACCTATGCCGGGAATCGACGCGCAAAACCAGAAGGACAGGGACCGCGGGAGAAATTGTTGATTGTTGGTGAAGCGATTCGAGTTTGGAAAAAACCATCAGAAATCGTTCGTTAACAAGGATTTAGTGTCTTGTTCAGTGGCGGAAGTGCCGGACACCGGTGAAAAGCATCGCCAATCCCAGCCGGTCGGCAGCTTCGATGACCTCCGGGTCTCGTTGCGAGCCGCCGGGCTGGATGATGGCCGTGGCCCCCGCCTTTGCAATTTCTTCGACGCCATCGGGGAAGGGGAAAAAGGCGTCGGATGCGGCAACCGTGCCCTTCAAAGGTAGTTGGGCTTTCATGGCACCGATCTTGGCAGCGTCGACGCGGCTCATCTGCCCGGCTCCCACCCCTACCGTCTGCCCATCCCGCGCATAGACGATGGCATTCGATTTCACGTGCTTACAGACTTTCCAGCCGAAGAGCAGAGCACGAGTCTCCTCGGGAGTCGGCGGGCGCCGGGTCACGACCTTGAGATCGGCGTCCTGCAAGGGCCGGACGTCAGCATCCTGCACGAGCAGGCCGCCGGAGACGTTCTTGAACGCCCATTTCTGATTGGCCGGTATAACTTCGACCAGACGCAGATTCTTCTTCGAAACCAGCTTCGCCTTGGCTGCCTCGTCGAACCCAGGCGCAGCGATGACTTCGAGAAACAGCTTGTGCATCTCTTCTGCAGCCTCGGCGTCAATCGGCCGGTTCACCCCAATCACGCCGCCAAACGCCGAGACTGGATCACACTCCAACGCCCGCTTATAGGCTTCGGCCAGCGTCTTTCCAGTTGCAGTGCCGCAAGGATTCGTGTGTTTGATGATCGCGCAGACCGGCTCGTCGAATTCCTGGGCGAGATCCCACGCGGCCTGCAAATCGACAATGTTGTTGTAGGAAAGTTCCTTGCCCTGCAACTGCCGGGCATTAGCCACTCCGACGCCTGAACCATCGGAATACATCGCCGCCTTCTGGTGGGGGTTTTCTCCGTAGCGAAGATCGAGGGTTTTATGAAACGTGAACCGGAGCGTCGGCGGGAACACCTCCGCCTGGGCCGATACTTGGAAACTATCCGCCGGAACGCGCTCCAGGGTAGAAGCGATGGCCGAATCGTATGCGGCCGTAGTAGCGAACGCTTTCTGTGCCAGCCGCCATTTGGTGGCGAGCGATAAGCCGCCTTCCGAGCGAGCCAGTTCATCGGCAATGGAGGCGTAATCCGAGGGAGATGTCACGACCGCGACGTCGTGAAAATTCTTTGCCGCCGAGCGGATCATTGACGGCCCGCCGATATCGATGTTCTCAATCAATTCCTCGAAGCCGACGCCCGGCTTGGCAGCCGTTTTTTCAAACGCGTAGAGATTCACGACAACCATGTCAATGGGAGCAATGCCATGCTCGGCGACGGCGCTGCGGTGGGCGGGATTATCGCGGCGATACAGAACGCCGCCGTGCACTTTCGGATGCAGCGTCTTGACGCGACCGTCCAGCATTTCGGGAAAGCCGGTCAGATCGGAGATGTCTTTGACCGCGACACCGGAGTCGCGCAGCAATTTGGCGGTCCCACCGGTCGAGATGAGTTCGACTCCCATCGCGGTGAGCTTGCGGGCAAAGTCAACCAATCCGGTCTTGTCGGTCACGCTGAGGATGGCGCGCTGGATTTTTGCAGGAGCAGGCATGGACGGCCTCAAACAGGAATGATGAGCTGGGTGTGACCGGAAATTCTATCAGCATCGGAGGGCTGATTTGGTTCCCGGCACGATTTACGCAGCGCTGCCTCACACGGGCGACGATACAATGGGTCGTCACACGGGAGAATCGCGGTTTGGAGATCGGATGACTCAACGAAAATTTTTCGTTTTTCTTCTGCTGGCCCTTTGTTCTCCGCTGCCAGCGCAACAGAGCCAGCCTGGGAGCGCCGCACCCACCGAAGCTCAACTCAAGGCCACGACTGCCCGCGGCCGGATGCTAGCCGAGTACGACGTAGCCGCCTGGCACGCGACCGATGTCGTCGAAGCGCTGAAACCCGATCGTGCGGCGGCCGTTGTTTATCTTGCGCGAAGAACGAATGGCAAGTGGGAAGTGGTGTTCGGCCGCATGAGCCCGCAGAACGACAGATTCCTCATCGTTTATCGCGCGTCGGAAGGCGAGGTTCCAGAAGAATTCACCGCGAAGAAGCTGGACCCTCCGGTGGAGGACCGCGGCTTTTACTTCGAGGCGGCGAAGGCCATTGAAACCGCGTCGAAGGATTTCGGACGGCCACCCCGTCCCTATAACCGCTATGTCCTGCCAACGGAAGACGGGCGCTTGTATGTCTACTTTCTGCCCGGCCAAACCAATGCGGGGATCTATCCGCTAGGCGGCGATGTTCGTTACACCATCACGCTGGACGGCGGCACGATCATCGAGAAGCGGCAGATGCACAGCAACATCATCGAGAAGAAAGAGTCACCGCCATCAGGCCAGCAACTTGCGGGCGGATATCACACGCATGGTGTCAACAATGCCGTCGAGGACTCGGACGTATTTCACGTCCTCAACAGACAGCCGTCCATTCCGGAGATTGTCGGCACACCCGACAAACACATGTACGAGATCGAAACTGACGGGACGATCAACCGGGTGAAGTGAGGTGGCGGGCTAGCTTTTGGCTTTGGCTTTTAATTTGACGTGGCCTTCGGCGAGTTCGACGGAGTATTCGACGCTGTCGCAGTGATATTGCTTGCGAATCTGTTCCGTCTTTCTTTGTACGAAAGCCGCGAAGGAATCGATGTTGCCCGAGACGTTCTCGCCCGCTTTGTTCTTGGCAGCCACCAGCGTGTTATACAAGCGTTCGACTTGCTCACGCTCGGTCTGATCCACGCTGTGTAACGTAAAAGGCTGGGATGAAGCTGCGGCAGAAGCCGCGGCTGGGGCGGCCTTGCTTACGCCGAACGCCTGGTGATGTTGCGGCTTCAGATCTTCCTCGGCGGAGCGCACTCCCTGCACGGAAAGCAGAGCATCCTGCGGACGCCGGTATCCTTCTTCCCGGATGCGGGATTTCTTGCGCCACAAGTCGCTGTAGATGGCGTAGCGCTGGGCCATTTCGTTGTAGCGGAAACGCTGCGAGAAGTTCATGCGTCCACCGTCGGAGAATTTCCGCAGCAACGCGAGCACTTTCCACTCAATGTCGGTGGGAGGCTTCTTGGTCGGATTACTGAAATAAATTTCGTACTCGATCTTCAAACGGCGCAGCTGCGTGTCGAGTACGTTCAGTTCCTCGTCGGTGGTCACTGGTCTCTCCAGGCACAGTTTAGTGTGGGGAGACAATACGGGCGAGGTACCCAGCGGTCACTAAGGGGCATCGTACGAAAGTAAGGGCAGCTACGTGGGCCTCTAGCTACCAGCTGCCAGCTAATGGCACAACTTAGACTTCCGCCTCATTTGGTTGGCATAGGCCTATGCGGGTTCGCGACGCCGGACGGCGGCCCCGTTATTTCCCTGGATGTTGGTTGAGCTGAGTGCGAGAGGCTGGCAGCTAGAAGCTACTTTGCGGAATTCGACGCCATCTTCTTGACCATGGCGAGTACCAACTTGCGGTCGCTGTCGTTCAGGTTGGTGGCGTAGCGGCGAATCTGGCTTAAGAAACGGACTTCGTCGTCGGAGAGTTGCGGCAGACCTTTCGATCCGTTGGTGTGACCTGGTTCGGCGAAAAATTGCGAGAGCGGCAACTCCATCGCGCCGGCGATTTTTGAAAGTGTGTCGAGCGACGGAATTGTGTGTCCGTTTTCGACGCGGGACAGATAACAGCGCAGAAGGCCCGTTCTCTTCTCGATATCGCCCTGGGACATGCCTTTCTGCAGCCGGTAATTGCGGATGGTCTCACCGATATTCATCGTAGGGAGCATTTCAGGATGGGAAATGGTAACCAGAGCGGCAACTTCTGGCAAGGGGAAACTTGTGCCATACGTCGGACATCAGTGCCATATAGAAATTTGATTGGAACAAGCAGCGCAGCAGGAATTTATCCGCATTCATTTACGCGGCGCTCAAGAAACGGCGAGCGGGAACCCGCGTCCCGCAAGGTTTTTCACGTGATCACTATCACACTAAGCTGCACTATTTCTTGAGTGTCACTGCCAGAAAATCTACGGTCCGTTTCCACGCGTCCGCCGCATCGTCGGCGCGATAGCCGTCCTTGTTGTTTGGATTTTCGAAAGCATGGCCGGCGTCGTCGTAGATTTTGACGTCGATCTTCTTCCCTAGCTGTTTCATGGTTTGTTCAAATTTGTGGACATCGTCGGGTGTGATGCCATGGTCCTGACCACCGAATGATCCGAGAATGGGCGCGTTAATTTTCTTGAGCGCTTCGGGATCGGTGGCTAGATGCCCGTAGTTGATGACATCCGCAGCGAGCGTTGGTTCCTGCAACGCCACACTGAGCGCATAGCCGCCGCCCATGCACCAACCGATTGCACCGATGCGGTCTTTGCGCACATTGGGCTGGGATGCGAGAAATTCGAAGGCCGCGTGAAGATCACGCTTGGCTCGATCTTCGGGAACGCCTCGCATGATCTCGTGCGCCATGTCGGGCGTGGTCGCTACCTTGCCGCGGTACAGATCGATGGCCAGAGCAACATAGCCTTGATCGGCCAGTTTCGATGCCTGCTCTTTCACCCAATCGTTCAATCCCCACCATTCGTGGATCACGATCATGGCTGGGAATGGGCCCTTGCCCGCCGGCGTGTAGAGCAGGCCCGTGACGGTTTCGTCCCCGCTCTTGTACGAAACGGTCTTGCTGTCGGCGGCGGATGCAGCAACGGCGAGTGCGAAGACCAGGCACACGATCGCGAGCTCTCTGTTCATAGCAAAGTCCTTTCCTGTTTTCAGTGGGGTATTGTTGCCGAACGAAGGGGAGAATTACAACTCGAGTTCCATATACAAAGCGCCGGCAATAGGATTGGAGCAATAGGGAGCAATTTCCCTGAATCCGATTCTACGGTACATGGCAACCGCATCTTTCATGACCGGCTCGACCGTATCGAGGCGCATGCGCTTGTACCCGATCTGGCGCGCCTCGGCAATGATGCGGTCGGCAAGCGCCCGGCCCAGGCCATGTCCGCGAAAAGTTGGCCGCAGGTAGAGGCGCTTCATTTCGCAGATCCCGTCGCCCAGATCGTGGAGCGCTACGCACCCTGCGAGTTGGCCTTCGTAGTCGGCGAGCAGCAGACGCCCCTGCGGAGAGGCGTAGTCGCCGGGCAGGCCGGCGAGTTCCTTATCGAAATTCTGGAAGCACAGGCTGAATCCGAGAGACTTCGCGTATTCGAGAAACAATTCGCGGGCTAAGGCGATCTGAGAGGGTGATTCGGCTTGCAAAAACCTCACCGCCGAGGTCGCAGAGGACGCCGAGAGAGGATTAACTGATGCGCTTGATTCGGCCGGCATATTGCATCCCTTTGTTCCTTTGCGCGATCGGCGCGCCCGGCGGTGAACTTGGCTAGCCCATCAGCATTCCGCCGTTCACGTTCAGCACATGCCCTGTGATGTAGGACGCTTCATCCGAAGCGAGGAAAGCAACAGCGCTTGCCACATCTTCCGGAGTTCCGACCCGTGCCAACGGAATCTGTTTGACCGCGGTTTGTTTGAATTCATCGCTGAGTACTGCGGTCATAGCGGTTTCGATGAACCCGGGAGCGACGGCGTTACAAGTAATGTTGCGCGAGCCGACTTCGCGCGCGATCGCCATGGTCAGGCCGATCAGTCCAGCCTTGGAGGCGGCATAGTTGGCCTGTCCCGCCTGCCCCATCTGCCCGAAGACGCTGGTGACGTTGATGATG
>Ga0307478_10003823_pt1 | contig 10967 bp, 10 predicted proteins | sample atmos_gasesECM4C_2_FD_203713 | JGI IMG/M metagenome (GOLD analysis project Ga0307478, IMG submission 203713) | Hardwood forest soil microbial communities from Morgan-Monroe State Forest, Indiana, United States - atmos_gasesECM4C_05 | ecosystem: Environmental > Terrestrial > Soil > Temperate...
CCGCACCATACCCAAGGCCTACGGCGGCTTCGGCGCCGAGCCCGATATCCTGAAGTCGCGCATCATCGCCGAGGAATTCACCGCAGCGCGCGCGCCCATGGGCCTCGCTGGCCAAGGGGTGTCCATGCTGGTCCCTACCTTGCTGGAATTGGGGACCGAGGCGCAGAAACAGCAGTGGATCGGGCCAACCCTGCGCGGCGAAGTCGTGTGGTGCCAGGGTTATTCCGAGCCCGGTTCCGGCTCTGATCTGGCCTCGCTCACCACCAGGGCGGTGGAGGATGGCGACGACTTCCTTATCAACGGGCAGAAGATCTGGACCTCCACCGCCATGCAGGCGGACATGATCTTCTGCCTGGTCCGCACCGAGCCTGACGCCCCCAAGCACGCCGGCATCAGCTATCTGCTGTTCTCGATGAGGACGCCGGGGATCGAGGTCCGGCCGCTGAAGACCATGACCGGCCGCGCCGAGTTCAACGAAGTGTTTTTCACCGATGTACGGGTGCCCAAGACCCAGATCGTCGGCCAAAGAGGCGAGGGCTGGCGGGTGGCCAACGCCACGCTGAAGCACGAGCGCGGCATGCTGGGCGATCCGAACGCCGGCGAAGCCCGCCTAGCGGAAATCTTCGAACTGATGAATAAGGAGGGCCTTGCTGGCGCTCGCCTGATCGACAACCCGGTGCTGCGCGACCGCCTGATGGCCCTGCAGGCCCGCGTGCTGGCGATGAAGTTCAACGGCCTGCGTGTCCTGACCAGCCAGAAAGCCGGCGAGAGCCCGGCCATGGCCGGGCTGATCATCAAGCTCCAGGGATGCGAGCTCAACCATCAGCTGGCGGCGTTCGCCATCGACGCGCTTGGCGAACTGGGCGTCCTTTATGACGCCAGCCCGCATCTGCGCGAGCACGGCGTCTGGCAGCAGCGCTACATGTTCGACCTTGGCCTCATCATCGGCGGCGGCACGGCCCAGATTCAGAAGAACATCATCGCCGAACGGGGTCTCGGTCTGCCGCGTGAGAGCCGCCCCGAGGAGGTCCTTTGATGGACTTCGCCCTCACCGCGGACCAGCGCCTGATGCAAGCTTCGATCGCCGGGGTGCTCGATCGGGTTTCACCGCTGGCGCGTGTGCGAGAATTCGCCGAGGCCAAGGAGCCCGTGGCCCGCGATGTCTGGCGCGCTCTCACCGACCTCGGGGTCTCCGGCCTCCTCCTGGCCGAGGAACAGGGGGGCCTGGGGCTGACTTTGCTCGACGCGGCGCTGGCCGCCGAGATCCTCGGGGCGCACGCGGCGCCCTCCCCGTTCCTGGGCGGCGCGGTCCTCGCCCCCATTGCTATCGCTCAGGCCGGCTCCAAGGCGCAACAGGAAGCCTGGGCGCCGAAGCTGGCCGCCGGTGAGATCATCGCCGGTATGGCCATTCACGAAGCGATCGCCGGAGCGCGCGACGGCGCCGCGGTCGCGGTCAACGACCGGCGGCTGACCGGTCAGAGCCTGTTCGCGATCGACGCCGCTGGAGCCGACATCCTCGTCGTCGCCGATGTTGCCGGCGGGTTACACCTGGTTGACCCCAAGGCGAGCGGCGTGGACATCATTCCCCTCACCACGATCGATAGCACCCGGCGCTTCGCCGAGCTTCGCTTGGAGAACGTCGCCGCCGAGCCGCTCGCGGCGGGATCGGCGGCCGCCACGCTGCAGCGCCTACGCGCCGCCGCCTATGTCATGCTCGCCGCCGACATGCTGGGCGCCAGCCAGACCTTGCTCGACAAGGCGGTGGCCTACGCCAAGGCGCGGCGCCAGTTCGGCCGGCCAATCGGATCGTTCCAGGCGGTCAAGCACCTATGCGCCGAAATGGCCGCCGAGCTCGAACCATGCCGCTCGCTGGTCTGGTACGCCGCCTACGCCTACGACGCTGTCCCCGCCGAGGCGACGCTCATGGCCACCCACGCCAAGGCGCACCTGTCTGAGGTGAGCCGGTTCGTGGCGCGCACGGCCACCGAGGTCCACGGCGGGATGGGATTCACCGATCTCGCCGGGCTTCATTTCTGGTTCAAGCGCGTGGGCGTGGATCGTCAGCTGCTGGGCGGACCGGAGCAGGTTCGAGCCCTGGCGGCGGAGATTCAGGGATTGGCGGCAGCCTGAACTGGCGAGTCCTCCAGCACGGCGCAGCTGTGATCCAGTAGCGCCTCGCCCGCCCCGTCAGGATTTCCCGGCGTGTCGCCGGTGGCGGCCAGCAGAATGAACCCGGGCCGACCGTCATTGGATCGCACGCCCACCACGGCCAAGGTCTGGCGAGCCATGTCGGCGCGCGCTTTGGGACTCCCCTGCGCCAACAGCTTGAACGGATCGCGCTCGGCGAGCGCGTCGCCATCCAGCCGCAAGGCCCGATAGTATTTTCCGGCCAACGCGAAGCTGAGAGGCGTCCAGGTAGCGCCGATCTCGCCCGCGTGGGCCGCGAGCGCCGCCTTCACATCGGGCAGCACGCAGTCGACGTGGATGTGCAACTGGTCCTGGCTGCGGCCGAACGCGGAATTGATCGCCATGCCGACGTCCTCGCCGGGGACCTGCAGCTCGGGGCTCTCGATACCGATAAGACGGGTTGTGGGAACCAACAGGATCTCTGTCCGGGCCTGGGGATCCCTAAGCACCGCATAGCCCGCCGGGTTTACCTCAAGGCAGGGGGCGGGATGGCCGCTCACCTTCATGTCGGTCATGCACAGACCGCGCACCACGCGCCACAGGGCGATGGAATGGGGCGCGCTGATGGGCGAGGCTGAAACGCCAAAGGCGAGACCCGCTGACAGGACCAGAAAGCCAAGACGTTTCAGAAAACTAAGGCGCTTCACGGGGGTAGGGCTCGGCTCCAACTAGCGCGAAATCACCGCAAGTCGGCGCGCTGGGCCCCGTAATTGGCATTTATGGCGATATTGTTACAGCGGCCCTATCGATCGAGCACCAGCACCTCAAAGGTTCCCGGCTTGGTGGTCGGACGCTGACCGGCCGGCACGGGCAGGTTGTATTGCGCGGTCGGCAGCCACACCCGGCCGGTCTTGGGGTCAACCGCGCCAGTACGCGCCCCGATCTGGGTCGGCACGGTGTCAATCACGCTGTTCGCGTGAGGTCCCTGCAGGGCGATGACGGCCAGGGTCCCGGTTCGACCGCTCGGGATCAGCGCCAGGCCCCGACGACGGTCATAGATAACCGCGTCCGGCCCTTCGCCGATGGTGAGGGTGGCGATGTCATGGCCGTCAGTCGCGCTGAGGATCTTGGCCACGCCATTGCCGCACGCCGAAACCAGCCGCCCGCCATCGACCATGGCCAATCCCGTCGGCCTCCGGCACCCCGCCAGCGGCCAACGGGCCATCACCTTGCGTCCTTTCAAATCGACCAGAACGATCTGGTTGGCGTCCTCCACATTGACGAACACCCCGCCCTTGCCGTCCGGAGCCAGGAACTCCAGCGCACCGCCGACCTTGATCGAGCCGACGGCTCTCAGCGCCTTAGGATCGACGAGGGTGATTTCGCCGCTGTCGCCGCCGATGACCACCACCATACCGGTGGCCGGATCGAAGGCCGCCGAGTCTGCGTCCTGCGCGGTTGGAATCGAGGCTAGAAGCGCGCCGCTCCTGGTGTCGATCACCTTGGCGGTGTTGTCGCCGCTGTTGGTGGTGACGATACGATCCATGCCCGGGACCGGCACCACGGCGTGGAGATGGTCTCCCTTGGCGAAGTCTGGCCTCGCCTTCCCGGAGTCGGCATCGATCAACATGATCTTGTCGCCGTGCGCGACGTAGACGCGTCTGAGGCGAGGATCGAAGCTGGCGTAGTCCCAGCCGCCGTCTGGCCCGGCGATGCGCTGGGTGATCTTCAAACCGGAGGCGCCGGGGGCGCTGCGGGCGGCGGCAGGCGCCAACGCTAGGATCGAAACAAGGGTGGCGACAAGCGGCGAAGTCTTCATGATCCGACAGCTCCGAAAAAGGGGGGTTTCCATTGCCACGCCCGGCAGCGCTCATACAGGGCCATTGCGACGATTCATGACGCTCTTTGCTTCGGCGGGTGCGCCGGGCATAACTTCCGCCATGGTCGATTTAGCCGCCGCCGCGCCCATCGCCACCGCCTCCTTCTTCGCCTCCGCCGTCGAGGTGGTCGAAGCGTTCACCATCGTCCTGGCGGTGAGCGTGGTCCGGGGCGCTCGGCCCGCGATCATCGGAGCAGCGGCGGCGCTTGCCGTCCTGGTGCTGGCGGTGGCGATCTTCGGTCCGCTGATCGCCGAAATTCCTATCCACGGCCTGCAACTGACGGTCGGGGTGCTGTTGCTGCTGTTCGGCCTGGGCTGGCTGCGCAAGGCGACCCTGCGGGCTGGGGGCGTGCTGCCACTCCACGACGAAGCCGCCGCTTTCGTCAACCAGGCCGAAACCCTGAGGGCGCAAGCCAGCGAGGTCGCGGCCGAGTGGATCGCCGGGGTGGCCGCCTTCAAGGCCGTGCTCCTGGAGGGGACCGAGGTCGTGTTCATTGTGCTGGCGGTAGGGGCCAAGCCCGGCCTGCTAGCGCCGTCGGCCATGGGCGCCGCCGCGGCCTGCATCCTAGTGCTGGGCGCGGGCCTGTTAATCCGCCAGCCGTTGGCCAAGGTTCCCGAGAATAGTCTCAAATTCCTGGTCGGGGCGATGCTGTCCGGCTTTGGCGTATTCTGGACATCCGAGGGCCTTGGCGCCGCCTTCCCATTCGGAGATTGGCCGATCGCCGGGCTGGTCGGCCTGTTCCTGCTCTGCGCCCTCGGTCTGGCGACTGTCCTTCGGCGCGTCCTCGCGAGGAGCCCGGCATGGACGTAATTCGCGCGCTGGGCGCCGAGTTGTGGAAGATGTTCGCCGGCGATCTGTTCCTGACCCTCGGGACCTTGGCGACGGTGTTCGGGCTCGCCCTGATCCTGGGCGCGCACATTGCGCCGGCCGCCGACGCGCCGTACCTGCTGACGGCGATCATTATCGGGGTGTTTGTGGCAGCGGTCGCCATGTCCACGGCCCGAGAAATCAAAAGAAAGTCCGATAGATGAACGACAGAGTTCAGGTTACCATCGATGACGGCGTAGCCGATGTGCGGCTGGTCCGCACCGACAAGATGAACGCCCTGGACCCGGCCATGTTCGAGGCCCTGATCAGCACGGGCGATCGCCTGAAACACGAGGCTGGCTTGCGCTGCGTGGTCCTCTCGGGCGAGGGCCGGGCCTTCTGCGCCGGCCTGGACATGGGCAACTTCGGCCGCATGGCCGATGGCTCCCGGGCGCCGGTCTCCGCCGAGGGCGCGGGTCTCGCCTCGCGCACCCATGGCTTGGCAAATTCCGCCCAATACGCCGTCTGGGTGTGGCGGGAGGTGCCGGTTCCGGTGATCGCCGCCGTGCACGGCGTGGCCTTCGGTGGCGGCTTTCAGCTGATGCTGGGCGCCGATATGCGCTTCGTCGCGCCGGACACGCGCCTTGCGGTGCTGGAAATCAAATGGGGCCTTGTGCCGGACATGGCCGGGACCTTGCTGATGCGGCACCTGGCGCGCGAGGACGTTGTGCGCGAACTTACCTACACCGGCCGCATCTTTTCGGGGCGCGAAGCGCTCGAGCTGGGCTTCGCCACCCGCATTTGCGACGACCCGCGCGCCGAAGCCCTGTCCCTGGCCCGCGAGATCGCCGGCAAGAATCCAGATGCGGTGCGCGCCGCCAAGCGGCTGCTCAACGCCGTCGCCCAGGTCACCGATCCGCTCGCCGGTCTGATCCAGGAGACCGAAGAGCAGGTCGCTTTGATCGGCAGCCCCAATCAGGTGGAGGCCGTCCGGGCCAACCTCGAAAAGCGAACCCCGGTCTTTACCGACCGGGCGCCGACTTAGAGGCCAATTCTCGCCTGTAGTCCTCGATCACGTAACTGAACGGCGCGCCCGTCGCCGAGACCAGCAACGCCGTGACCTCCAGGATATGATCGCCGTCCGGCGCGCGCGTCGCCCTCAAGGTGTGACGGGTGAAATGGAGCGGGCGCGTCACCAACCCGAAGGGCGCGTCGTTGGCCGCCAATTGGCGATTCATCTGGCGGGTTAGGCGAGCGGGGACATACCAGTTGTCGGCCTCCGACAGGATCACCATCCCGCAGGCGAGTCTCACCCGCCGGTAGCCCACCGGCTCACCCGGTCGAACTCCGAGGGCCGCCAGGACGGCCGGGGTCGGCGGCTTTACCGCCGCTCTGTCCCGGCGTGCCGTGAGTGGCGGGAGGCCATGGTCCGCGCACCAGCCTTGAAGTATGGCGCTGGCGCTCGCCCCGCCCACGATCGCGGCCAAGATCCTATCGGCCGACGGGGCCCGCACTCCCAACAGGATTGGCGCGGCCACGACGGCCAAGCCCAGGAGCGCGCGCCGTTTCATCTTGTGTTCCGCCCCGCTTGGCGCTCAAATTCGGGCCGCCCGGAGGGTCCGCCATGGCTTACGCGCAAGGACGACTGATTCACGACGCTGACTCCCATCTCATGGAGTTGGACGGCTGTCTCGATCCGTGGTTCGAGCCCGGCCACCTGAACGCCTTCCATGACTTGCCGATCTACCGCAAGAAGCTCGCGCCGAAGGGGTGGGCCGACCCGTTCCGGCGCATGCACGAGGATCCTGCGTTCCGCGCCGGCGACGCCGACAATCTGCTGCTGCGCAAGAACTATCAGGCTCTGGGCGCCTTTCGGCGCGAGGACCGACCCAAGGCCCTGGACCTGTTCGGCTTCGCCAGCCAACTGGTCTTCACCACCTTCTGCCTCGGCAACTTCGGCCTGGATGAGAGCGGCGATGTCGAGCTGTGTTACGCGGCGGCCACCGCCCACAATCGCATGATGACCGATTTCTGCTCGGTCGACCGACGGCTGCTGGCCACCTGTTACATTCCGCTCGTCGATTTCGAACGCGCCCGGCGCACCGCCGCGGAAGCCATTGAACTGGGCGCCAAAGCCCTGCTCATTCCGTCCCGCTGTCCGCCGGAACATTCTCCGAGCCACATCGCCTTCGATCCCGTTTGGGCGCTGGCGCAGGAGGCGGGCGTCCCAATCCTGTTCCACGTGGGAGGCGAGCTGAAGCTGCAACCCGACTATTTCGAGAACGGCCTGCCGCGGGTGAAGGACTTCCACGGCGGCGAGGAGAACTTTACCTCGGTGAGCTTCATGGCCATCCCGGGATCGGTGATGCAGTCCCTGGCCTGCCTGATCTTCGACGGCGTGATGGACCGTTTCCCACGGCTGAGGTTCGGGGCCATCGAACTGGGCGCGTCATGGCTGCCGGGATGGATGCGCTATATGGATAGCGGCCATCGGGCCTTCTACAAGAACGAAGAGCGATTGCACCGTTTGTCGGCGCCGCCCAGCGAGATCGTCCGCCGCCAGGTGCGCGTGACACCATATCCCCACGAAGACGCGGGGTGGGTCATCCGCAACAGCGGCGAGGAGGTCTGCCTGTTCTCGTCCGATTTCCCGCACGTCGAAGGCGGTCGCAATCCCTTGAAGCGCTTTGACGATTCCCTGGGCGGCGCGTCAGCATCCGCCATAGGCAGGTTCTTTGCCGATAATTTTATCGACCTGATGGGCCAGGGCCTGGCGGAAGAGCTGCGGCGGCCGCAGACGGCGAAGGCCGCCTGACGACGCCCGAGGAGCCCCCGCGCCCCCGCCCGGCGCCGGCGGGGCTCGCGGCGCTGCGCAACGCCGCCCTGTTCATGGCCGTGGTGCTGGCCTTATCGCTTGTGCGGTTCTTCCAATCGGTCCTGTCGCCCCTGATCGTGGCGGCGTTCATGATCGTCCTCATCGACGGGGTGTCGCGATTCCTGCAGAGGCGCCTACCGCGCGCGCCCGCATGGCTGCGGCGTGGGATCGCCGGGGTCATGATTCTGGCGGCGTTCGGTCTCGTCGCCGGCCTCATGGTGCTCGAGGCGCGGCCATTCGCCATGCAGCTGCGCGCCCTAGTTCCCAAACTCGACGCCCTGTTGTTGCGGGCGCTTGGCATGATCGGCGCAACACCCACCACCCTGGAAGAGATGTTCAGCGGCATCGACCCCGGCCGCCTGGCTGGCATCGCCTTCTCCACGGCCCGCCATCTCACCTCATACGCCGCCCTGGTGCTGATCTATTTCGGTTTCCTCGCCGTTTCGCGCGCCGCTTCCGCGCGCAAGTTCGAGCGCCTCTATTCCACGGCGCGACGGCGCGCCTCGGCGCTTCGGGTGATCCAAAGCGTCAGCCACGCGGTCGAGCGCTACGCCTGGCTGCAGACCCTCAAGGCGCTGCTGATCGCGTTCATGGCCTGGATCCTGATGACCGTGCTCGGAGTCCATGACGCCATGTTCGCCGCGTTTCTGGTGTTCCTGTCCGCCTATGTGCCGATCGTGGGCGCTGTGATCGGGTCCGTCTTTCCGGGGTTGCTGGCCTTGGCGCAGTTTGACGATCTGAGCCGCCCGATCCTCTTGGTGGCGATTCTGGCTTCGACGGTATTCGTGATCGACAACATCATCATGCCCAAGCTGCAGGGCGACGAACTCAACCTCGACCCTCTGTTCATCCTGGTCTCCCTGGGCTTCTGGGCCGCGCTCCTCGGCGCGCCGGGAGTGCTGCTGGCGACGCCACTCACCGTGACCGTCATGGCCATCGCCGATGAGTTCACTTCCACCCGCTGGGTCGCAGTGCTTCTGTCCCGCGACGGCCGGCCCAGCGGCGAGCGCGACGGCTAGACCGCCGCCAGCCCCTGGGCGAGGTCGGCGATCAGATCCCTGGGCGATTCGATACCGACCGAAAGACGAACGAGACCCTCGTCGATCCTGAGGATCGCCCGCTCATTTGCAGAGACGCCGGAGTGGGTCGTGCTCGCCGGATGACAGGCGAGGGATTCGGTGCCGCCCAGGCTCACCGCCAGCTTGAATATTTCCAGAGAATCCAGCACCCGGAACGCTGCTTCGCGCCCACCGCGCAGGACAAACGAAAACGTCGAACCGTGCGCCATGCATTGCCGGGCGACGACTTCGGCCTCGCGCGTGGCCACCGCGGAGAAGCCCGGGTAATCGACGCGCTCGACCTGGGGTTGTTCGCGCAACCAGGCCGCGACCTCCTCGGCATTGGCGAAGGCCTTGTCCATGCGCAGACGCAGAGTCTCCAGCGACCGGGTCAGCATCCAAGCGCTGTGCACATCGAGTTGATTGCCGATGAGATTGCGCAGCGAGCGCACCTTCTTCATCGGCGCGGCGCTGCCGGCCACCGAGCCAGCGATGAGGTCGCTGTGCCCGCCAACGTATTTGGTCAGGGAATAGACCACCAGGTCCGCGCCGTGGTCGAGCGGCGATTGATAGAGCGGGCCGAGCAGGGTGTTGTCGACGATGATCGCCGGCCGATCGCCCTGACGACTGCCAATTGCGTCGGCCACTTGGTTCAGCAGGTCCAGATCGACCACCGAGTTGGTCGGGTTGGCCGGAGTCTCGGCGTAGATGGCCGCGACCCGGCCCAGCGCTTCGGCCTCCTTGGCCGCGGTCTCGACGGCCGCCGGATCCACTCCGTCGAAGAAGCTGACGCTCCGGATGCCGATCCTGGCCAGCAGGGTGTCGAACAGCGTCTCGGTGCCGCCATAAAGGGGGCGGCTGCGCATGACGACATCACCGGGCTCGGTCGTAGCCATTAACGAGGTGAAGATCGCCGCCATGCCGCTAGAAAACACGGCGCAGGCATCGGCGCGCTCAAGCACCGCGAGCCGCTCCTCGACGATCTGCAAATTGGGGTTATTGAAGCGCGTGTAGATCAAGCCCGCGCTGATGCCTTCCGGGGTCGGCTCGCGCCCGCTCATGTAGTCGAACAGGAGCTTGCCTTCCTCGCAGGTGTCGTAAGCGAAGGTGGAGGTAAGGAAGATCGGCGTCTTGACCGCGCCCTCCGACAGGGTTGGATCGAAGCCGAAACCCAGCATCAGGGTCTCCGGCTCAAGCTTACGCGCCCCCAGCGATGAACGGCGGAAATTGCGTATTTTGACCATAGCGCCTGCGTTTCCTCCCGAAACTCTCGATTATCTAGCAGATCGCGCCGACAATTGGCGGCCGGCATCCCGTGACAGCTCGCCCCGGCGCTAAGGCGTTGCTAGTTTCAAGGCCAGCATCGGACATGAGCGACCTCATCACCCACGCCGAACATCACCCCCCCAGCCACGGGCACAGTCACCACGGCCACAGCCATGCGCCGACGTCCTTTGGACGGGCGTTCGGCATCGGCATCGCCCTCAATAGCCTTTATGTGATCGCCGAAGCCGCTTGGGGCGTGCAGGCCAATTCCCTCGCCCTGCTTTCGGATGCCGGGCACAACCTGGGCGATGTCCTGGCGCTCGGTCTGGCCTGGATGGCGTCGCGGATGGTCCGCCGGGCGCCCAGCGCGCGCTACACCTACGGCCTTCGCGGGTCTTCGATCCTGGCGGCGCTCACCAACGCCGTGGTGCTGCTGGTGGTGACCGGCGGCATAGCCTGGGCGGCCATCCTGAGGTTGGCCCATCCCGAGCCCTCCGCCGGCGTCACCGTGATGGTGGTGGCCGCGATTGGCGTGGCGGTGAATGGCGTCACCGCCTGGATGTTCGCGTCTGGCCGGGACAGCGATGTTAATGTGCGGGCAGCCTTTGCCCACATGGCGTCCGACGCCCTGGTGGCGGCCGGGGTCGTCGCCGCCGGCGCGGCGATCTATTTCACCCACTGGCAGTGGCTCGACCCGGCGGTGAGCCTGCTCATTGGGGCGATCATCGTCGCCGGAACCTGGTCGCTCCTGCGCGAATCGCTCGATCTCGCGTTGCAGGCGGTGCCCCTTGGCGTGGATCGCGCCGCTGTGCACGACTACCTCGCCGCACTGCCGGGAGTGGCCGAGGTTCACGATCTGCACATCTGGGGGATGAGCACGACGGAGACCGCGCTTACGGCTCATCTGGTCCGACCGGGAGCGCCGATCGATGACGCCATGATCCATCAGGCGTG
>Ga0307478_10003824_pt1 | contig 10965 bp, 8 predicted proteins | sample atmos_gasesECM4C_2_FD_203713 | JGI IMG/M metagenome (GOLD analysis project Ga0307478, IMG submission 203713) | Hardwood forest soil microbial communities from Morgan-Monroe State Forest, Indiana, United States - atmos_gasesECM4C_05 | ecosystem: Environmental > Terrestrial > Soil > Temperate...
CCTGGTCTTGTCCAGGTAGAAGGTCGCGGTGTCGCCCTTGGTGGTGTACGACGAGGCCAGCTCCGGCGCCAGATCGAGGCCATCCCACACCATGACGCCCTGCCCGTTGGGCACGAACTTCGGGGACACCAGAGTCTCGTACAGGTTGCAGCAAAGATCCCAGTCCTCGAAGGAGTAGTTGCTGTTCTGCGGGTCCAGCGAGTCGGCGTCGCTCGGCCACGCGACGATCAGCTCAGCCGCGCTACCCGAGGAGCCATCCGAACTGCTGTGGACGCCGCACGCGGACAGCAGAGCCATCATGCTCAAGCCCGCACCACCCGCAAGAAGCTGGCGCCGGCTCGGCGTGAATTCGACGCTCGTCATTTTCTGCACTTCGTTATTTCTCATTACTTCATTACTTTCTGGAGACGGCGGGCACCGCGGCTTGTACCGGCACTACGGCTTGTGCGATTAGCTCATCGTTGAGCACGACGGGACAGGCGACCTCGTGAGTCGACGACACCGGAGACAGCGCGGGGCGCTCCGCCCGGCACGACGGCTGGGCCAGCGGGCACCGTCCGGCAAGGCGGCAGCCGGCTCCCACATCGAACGGACTGGGGATCTCACCCTCGAGACGGGTCCGCTCGCGGCGGTCCCTCGCATCGATCTGCGGCGCCGCGGAGAGCAGCGCCCGCGTGTACGGATGCCTCGGGTGCTCGAAGATCTCCTCCGTAGTCCCGGACTCCACGATGCCACCCAGGTACATCACCAGGACCCGGTCGGAGATCCTGCGGACGACGTCAAGGTCGTGGCTAATGAACAGGTAGGCCATCCGCAGCTGGTCTTGCAGCTCGCGCAGCAGGTCGAGTACCTGGCCGCGGACCGACACGTCGAGAGACGAGGTCGGCTCGTCGAGCAGCAGCACCTTCGGCGAGACCGCGACAGCGCGGGCGATCCCGATGCGCTGCCGCTGCCCGCCGCTGAGCTCGGAGGGGTAGCGGTCGAGGTGCTCAGGGCCGAGGCCGACCAGCGTGAGCAGCTCAGCGGCCCGGGCGTCACGTGCCCTGCGGTCCGCGTTGGTGTGCAGCCGCAGCGGCTCGGTCAGGACCTGGCGGACCGTCATCCGAGGGTTCAGCGAGGAGTTCGGGTCCTGGAAGACCATCTGGATATCGCCGTACGCCCGGGAGAGCTGTCGGTGGGTCAGGCCGCCGAACTCTAGGCCGCCGACGGTTACCGCCCCCTGCGTGGGGTCGATCAGGCGAGCGATGCAACGGGCCACCGTGGATTTCCCCGACCCGCTCTCGCCCACGAGGGCGACCGTCTCGCCCGGGTGTATGTCGATGCTGACGGAGTCGACGGCGACCAGGGTGCGAGCGTGCCCGCCCCGCTTGACGTGGAACTCCTTGCGCAGCCCGACCACATTCAGGGCGGGGCCTCGGGAGTCTGTGATGTTGGTGAGAGCGGGGCCGTGGGTTACCGGGGTGTTCATGCGGGCATCTCCTCGAATCGGCTGGCGCGCAGCAACTGCTCGGTGTAGTTGTCCTTCGGGTGCGCAAGCACTTCGACCACCGTGCCGGTCTCCTTGATGTAGCCGTGGAACATCACCACGACGTCGTCGCAGGTCTCGGCGACGACCCCGAGGTCGTGCGTGATCAGGCAGGCGGTCATATGGCCGGAGTGGACCAGGTCGACGATCAGCTCCATGATGTCGGCCTGGATGGTGACGTCCAGGCCGGTCGTCGGCTCGTCGAGGATGAGCAGCTTGGGCTGGCAGATCAGCGCGAGCGCCAGCATGACGCGCTGTGCCATGCCGCCGGAGAACTCGTGCGGGAACTGCTTCATGCGCTGCGCCGGCTCGGGGACGCGGACCTTGCCCAGCATCTCCTCGGCAATCTCGCGAGCCTGCGCCACGGAGACGCGGCGGTGGGCACGGCAGGCGTCGATCAGTTGCTTGCCGACCGAGAGGACCGGGTTCAGCGCGGCACGGGCGTCTTGGAAGACCATGGCGAACTCGCCGCCGCGGATGCACCGGAAGGCCCGGTCGTCGTAGGTCGAGATGTCGTCCCCGGCGTACTCGATCGAGCCTCCGGTCTTGGCGAAGGTCGAGGGGGCCAGGCCCATCATCGACAGCGCCATGATCGTCTTCCCGGATCCGGTCTCCCCGACGATCGCGGTCATCTTGCCCTCGGCCAGCGCGAACGAGACGTCGTGGAGCACAGGCTTGAAGCCCTCACTGGTGCGGAAGCCGCCAGCGAAGCTGGTGACGGTGACGAGGTTGCCCGCCTCCCGCCCCGCCGGTTCCGCCTTCGCCGTTGTCATCGCTGCTCCCCTCGGTTGCGTGCGGCGATTCCGTCGCCTATCAACTGGCAGCCGATGGCAAGCAGCAGGACCCCCATGCCGGGGAAGAAGGACTCCCACCATGCGCCGTTGACGACGTCGGCCTGGCCGCGGGCGATCATCGAACCCCACTCCACGGCATCGGGCTGGATGCCCACCCCGATGAAGCCGAGTGCCGCGATGTTTCCGCACACCCACGCCGCGCTGACCGAGGCGTAGGCAAGGAGCGGACGCCAGCTGTTCGGCATCAGGTGCTTGAAGAGCACCACCAGCGGACGGTTCCCGACCATGCGAGCGGCCTCGGCGAACTGCCAGTTCTTCTTGGTCATCACCTCGGCACGCGCTAGTCGCACGAACTCGGGAAGCGGGATGATGGTGACGACCAGGATCACGTTGATGGCGCCTGGGCCGAGGATCGTGATGATGAACAGTGCCATCAGCAGGGCCGGAAACGCCTGGACGACCTCAAGCAGGCGCAGGGTGATCGTCTCGAACCAGCCGCCGAAGAAGCCCGCGAGCGCACCCCAGACCGAGCCGACCACCAGCGCGATGACCACGACGAGGACCGTGTAGAGGACGTCGGTGCGACCCGCGGCGATCGTACGCGAGAAGACGTCCGAACCCACGGAGTCGGTGCCGAACCAGTGCGCGGCACTGGGTGCGCTGCTGACCGGGCCCACCCCGGTCGCCGCCGGAGGATACGGCGTCCAGATAACGGACATGAGGGAGATCAGCACCATGAACGCGAGGATGCCAAGTCCGGCCGACAGCGCCCCTGGCGACGAGCGGATGCTTCGGATCGCTCCGGGAACGGAGGCAGCCGCGCGCGAGAGCCGGCCCGGCTTCGGCGCGATGGTTTCGACTGCCTGATCAAGGGATGTGGTCATGACCGGATCCTCGGGTCGGCGAAGGAGTAGGCGATGTCAAGCAACTGGTAGATGAGCACGTAGAGAATTGCCGCGTAGAGCACGAATCCCTGGACGGCGGGGAAGTCGGAGTTCTCAAGCGCGTTCAGGGCGTACTGCCCGGCCCCGGGCCAGCCGTAGACACCCTCGACGAGAACCGCGCCCGACAACGCCCACGCGACCGTGCCGGCGAACATCGTGAGGACCGGCAGCATGGCGTTCCGGAGGGCGTAGACGAACCAGATGCGTCCCCGGGAGAGTCCAAGGGCGCGAGCGGTGCGGACGTAGTCGGCCTTCAGCGCCAGGATCATCGATGCCCGGGCGCCCCGGGCCAGCGTCGACGCCACGCCGTACCCGAGCGTCAGCACAGGCAGGATGAGCTGCTGCACAGCAGGCCAGAAGGTGGACAGGTGGCCGGTGATGATGCTGTCGATGACATAGAAGCCAGTGACCGTCGGTGGGGGTTGCATTCCAATGGGCAACCGTCCCGTCGGGCCAGGGAGCACGTGCAGGTCGACGAAGAAGATCAGGATCAGCATGAGCGCGACCCAGAACTGGGGAAGCGCGAGTCCCGCGGAAGTGAGGAGGCGCATGACACGGTCGAAGATCGAGCCCTCGAAGACCGCGGACAGGACGCCGATGGTGACGCCGACGATGACCCCGAAGAACAGGGCGTATACCGCCAGCTCGGCGGTCGCCGGAATCTTATTCAGGAGATCCGCTGTTACCGGGCGCTGGGTCAGGTACGAAGTACCGAGATTTCCGTGGATAACGTCGCGCAGGTAGTGGACGTACTGAACCGGAATCGGGTCGGTGAGACCCAGGCGCTTAGCGATCTCCGCGCGGTCGGCCGCCGTGTCGGTGGGCTGAGCGAACAGGTTAACCGGGGAGGGCGCGAAGACGCGGGTCAGCAGGAACGTCATGGTCACGACACCCCAGATGACCAAGATCGCCTGGATCAGGCGGCGACCGATCACGCGAACGATCTTCGGGGCAGCGATCCCGCGAAGACCGCGCGCCGGTGGCGCCGCGATTTCAACTGCCATGAGACACTTCCTCCGGCGAGTGTGCGAATTGGGTCTGGGAACGGGTGACACGGCGACGTGTCGAAACGAGCCAGGTGAGCCGACCACCAAGTCGCCTACACTCGAGCTCGGGAAACTCATGCCGGAGGTGTCGGCGAATCGGCGAATCCATCGCCGCTACGTGCGTTGGTGGTCGCAGTAAGGCGATTCTTTCCGGACATCCCTATTCTTCGGTGACTGCTGCGTTACGGGTTTGCTACGGAATAGAGGACATATCACGCGCGGGTTGCGCCGAGCGATGCCGCTGAACCGCCTACCTGGGCCTATGGCGGAAATTCGACAGGATTTCGGCCACACCGAATTGGCCTAGTAAGGCATCGATCCGGACCGGAGACCGGCCGGGCACGATGATTTCTCTCCGGAAAAATAATCCTTAGGAAAGCTGCACCTGCTGCACCCTTAAAGGGATCAGGCAGTCCCCTTGTATGCCTCGTGTGCCTTCCGCGGCGCGTTGCGCGGACATCCGGCAGCGCGAGGGCGGTCGGCGACGCTGATCGCCATCACACCCCGGCCGTGGCCGGCGTGCCGACCTTGCCGAGGTAATCGAGCATCGGCTCGAGGTGGACGACGTCGGCGTACCGGTCAGCGAGGTCATACAGCGCGGCCGCCGTGGACACGGGCCGCCAGTCGTCGCAGCACTCGTCGACGATCATCACGCGGTACGACCGGGCCGCACCGTCAACGGCCGTGCTGCGCACACAGCCACTGGTAGACGTGCCACACATCACGAGCGTGTCGACGCCTAGCGCCTTGAGCTTCTCGTCTAGGTCGGTGTCGTAGAATCCGGAGGCGTGCCGCTTCTCGACCAGCAGGTCGGCGGGTTCCATCGCCACGATCGGGTTGATCGCCCCGGCGGCAAGGCCCCGCTGACAGCGCGAGAAGATGCCGCCCTCGCGCCGCCAGGCCAAGGGGACGTCGTCGACGGTGTCATAGGCGACCGCGAGGTAGACTACCGGCACGCCCGTGGCACGGGCCTTCTCGAGAAGCTTCGCGGTTGCCCGCAGCGTCGACTCGGTGTCGGATCGCCCGTGGGTAGTGAAGGCGAGCTGGAAATCGACGATAACCACGGCCGGCTTCTCCCCCAGCCCGATCTTGGGGCTATCGCGCAGGTGCTCGACCTTCGCGACCTCTTCGTTGTAGTCCAACATGACTCGTTTCCTTAGGCGTTGGAGTGGGCTCGGGGTGGCCGGCTGGTGCACCTGCGCTGGCGGTTCACCAGTACTGAAACCAATTGAAGTGGAGACGCCGTTTCCGCGTGACTAGCCCTGCGTAAACATTGAGTTGCGCGGGCTCTCCGCCAGCTGCTGGGCACCTTGACACGGATGTGGCGCGCACTACAGTGACAGTGAACTGGAGTCCACCTGGTTCAAGAAGAGGTCGTAAGAGGAGACCTGTTTGCCGCCGAGTAAACGCCAACTTGGCGATTTCGAAGATGACAGAAGAGCCGTGCCGCCGGCTACTCGCGATCTACCGCCAGACGTACCGTACCGACGGGCCGACGTCGCGCGCCGCACAGCGGACCTGATCCGATCGGATCTGCATGTCGGCCGACTCGACGAGCAGCTGCCCTATGAATGGGACCTGCTGCGTCGGTACAACGCCAGCCGTGGCGCGACGCGCGAGGCACTGCGCCTGCTAAGCGACCAGGGAGTGCTCAGGCGACTCCCCGGCGTCGGAACGCTCCGCCGGGTCGACCGAACGGCCATCAGGATGCACCGAGCCGCCTCGGCGATCCATATCGTGGACGCCGACTCGGCGGATGCCGACACGATCGGCGGAGCACGAATGCAGGCCGAGACGATCGCCCGCGAGTATCTCACCGCACCCGCCGCAGTGGCCGAGGCGCTGGAGATCGCCGTAGGCGAGGACGTCCTCTTCACTGAGGCCCTCATCCACATCGACGGAACACCACACCGGCTGCGCTCAAGCTGGGTTCCGGTTTCGCGCGTGCCGGGCCTGGACCACGAATCCGTCACGAGCCACCCGCCGGACGTCCTGCGGGAGTTCCTCGCCACCTCGCTGTCCTTTCGACGGTTCGTGATCGAGGCTACGACCGCCGACCCAGCGGTCGCCGGTCTGCTCAAGATCGAGCCCGGGGCGGCCATCCTCGTGAACGAGCGGGTTCTTGAGACCGCGGAAGGTCTGCCCGTCGAGTTCGGCTTCACCCGCCATCGCGGCGACCGGAGCTTCCTGTACGCGGCTGGTGCCGGGGCCTGACCGCTCCACTCCGACCTCGCCTGGCGCGCGAGTGGCCCTCAATCCGAGCAATCCCGCATGCCGCGTCCGACCGGCGCAACCAAGTTGTCACGACGGCAGGCGACGCCCGTTACAGCACCGGTGAATCCTTTTCAGCAGACGCCACCATCGGCCGCCAAACACATGAGGAGCCATCATGAACAGCGCAGCGACAGCCCTCGAGCCGGCCGAGCAGAGCACCGAACTGCCGAAGGTCGTGGTCGTCGGGACGGGCGGGACGATCCACTCGGTTGGCAAGAACTCTCTCGACATCGTCCGCTACGGCGAGAACAAGGCGAAGTACGACGTCACCGAGCTTCTGGCCAAGGTCACCGAGACGGTCCTGGTGACGCAGCCGGTGCCGATCCCGTACAAGACGGTCGGCTCGCCCTCAATCGGCCCGGAGACGTGGGTTGAGCTCGTCGATGTCATCACCGAGGCGGTCAAGGAGCATCAGCCCGCCGGCGTGGTAGTCACCCACGGAACCGCGTCGCTGGAGGAGACGGCGTACTTCCTCAATCTGACGCTCCACGTCGATCTACCCGTCGTCGTGGTCGGATCCCAGCGGCCGATCAGCGGGATCTCCACGGACGGGGCGATCAACCTCGTCAACGCGCTGCGGGTCGCGGCCGACCCCGGCTCACGCGGCATGGGCGTGATGGTGCTGCTCAACGACGAAATCCACTCGGCCCGCGAGGTCGCGAAGACCTCGACGCTGCGGATGCAGACATTTCGCACCCGCGACTTCGGGGTGCTCGGCCACGCCGACGCCGACAAGATCAGCTTCTACCGGCAGCCGGTGCGCAAGCGGGCGCCGGAGACAGAGTTCACCGTCAAGACGGGCGACGAGCTTCCGCGCGTCGACATCTCCTACTCCTACGCGGGCGATGACGGCGCCGCCACCGACGCCTTCGTCGCCGCCGGCGCGAAGGGCATTGTCTCCGCCGGGTTCGCGCCTGGCGGGGCGACCGACGGTGAGCGGGAGGCGTTCAACCGCGCGGCCGACGCCGGCGTGCAGGTGATAATCTCCACCCGGGTCGGCAGTGGCCGGGTGGTCGAGGCCGAGGGCGGCCGGCCGAAGGGCAGCATCCCGGCAGACAACCTCACGCCGCAGAAGGCCCGCATCCTGCTGATGCTTGCGCTGAGCATCACCTCGGACCCGGCGGAGATCCGACGGATCTTCGCGACCTACTGAGCCTCGACGCCGGTCTCGACGGCTCGCCCCTGGCCGAGACGCACGCTTGACATCCCTGGTTGCTGCGGCGACGCGAGCACCAGCAGCATCCGGACTGTCTCAGCGCCCACCTGCCGCCAGCGATGACGCACACGGGCGTCACAGTAGACGGTCGCACCACGCGTCATACGGAACAGGCCGCGACCTTCGAGTTCGACCTCCGCTTCGCCGTCGCAGACGTACATGAACTCGTCGGTGTCGTGTACGGCCCAGTTGCGCATGACTGTCGGCGCCCCGACCACCTCCATGGGCTGGATCGCCCGGCGGCCCTGGACCAACGAGCGAGCGTAGCCGACGCCGTTGTCAATGAAGGCGCCGCCCTCGCCGCCCTGGTACAGCGGAGGGAGCGGATCGGTCGGCATTTCCGCGGGAGGGCCGAGACTCGCCAAGAGCGCGTGCGCACTCGTGCCGAGTGCCGCGGAGATCCTCACGAGGGACGGCAGGCTCGGGTTGGTCAGGCCCCGCTCAAGCTGGCTGAGGAAGGAGACTGACAGGGCGGTCTGCTCAGCCAGGTCGACGAGGCGGACCCCTCGCTCTCCCCGGAGGCCACGGATCGCCGCGCCCAGCGCCTCAGGCCGCACGCCCGCGAGATCGGCGCTTCGAGCACTTGACGTCATGACTTCATCCCTCGTGTAGTGAGACTGAAATCTTATGTCCGGCGACGCTAGCATGTCGCGGCGACCGTCCAGTGGGCGACTCGTGGCCAACGGCTGCGGCGATGACATTGTGCGGTGGGTTGGGGCGGCCGTGAGTGTTACAGTCTCACTTCAGACGCGTTAGTCGCTGCCGGCGAGTTCTCGGTCGACTACCTTCATCGCGCTCCGGCGAGCTCGAGCCGCGCATCAAGGCGTTCGCCGCCTCGCCCGGGCGCGCTGGATCGCCCGGGCGAAGGCACCGATCCAGCTACGAAGCGGCGGGTTCCGCGGCAACGGCTGCCCAGAGGGCGGCGTAGCGGCCGTCGAGTCCTATGAGCTCGGCGTGGGAGCCGTCTTCGACGATGGCGCCGTTGTCGACCACGAGGATGCGCTGAGCGGCTTGCGCGGTATGGAGGCGGTGGGCGATCAAGATGGTCGTACGGCCGCTGGCGACCAGGCCCATGGCACGCTGGACGCGTGCCTCGGTGGCCAGGTCGAGGTTGGCGGTGGCCTCGTCGAGCAGCAGGATGGCCGGGTCCACCAGGAGCGATCGGGCCAGGCTGAGCAGCTGGCGCTCTCCGGCCGAGAGGGACTTGCCTTGCTCGCTGACCGGAGTGTGGTAGCCCTGGGGCAGGGTGGCGATGAACTCGTGGGCACCGACCTCGCGGGCCGCCCTCTCCACCTCGAGATCGGAGGCTCCGGGGCGGCCGTAGGCGATGTTGGAGCGGATGGTCCCGGAGAACAGGAACGGCTCTTGGGGCACGAACCCGAGCTGGTGGCGGTAGGCCGGCAGGTCTAGGCAGCGAATCGGGACGCCGTCGATGGCCACCGTCCCGGAGGTGGCGTCGTAGAAGCGGGCGACCAGCTTCATCAGGGTGGACTTGCCCGCACCGGTTGTGCCGACCAGCGCAACAACCTGCCCGGGCGGGATGGTCAGGCTGACGTCGTTCATCGCGACCAGGCCGGTGGACTCGTAGGCAAAGGTCACGTGGTCCAGGCCGATTTCACCGCGCAACCGCGACGGAGTGACCGGATGCTCGGCCTGCGGAGTGGCCGAAGGCGTCTGGAGCAGCTCACGCAGCTGGCTCGCGGCGACCTTGGCCTGCATCCACTGGTCGAACACGGAGGAGAGCTGCCGCATCGGCGCGAAGAACTGGTCGAGGTAGAGCAGAAACGCAATCAGCACACCGTCGCTCAGGGTGCCGTTGTGAAACCGGCTGGCCCCCACACCCAGAGCTATCGTCTTGGCCAGGACGCTGAGCAGATCGATGAAGGGGAAGAACCGCGACTGCAACTCCATTGAACGCTCGCGGGCCGAGCAGTAAGACTGCGCCAGCCGGGCGAAGCGGGCCTCGTTGGCCGGCTGCTGATTGAACGCCTGGCTGACCAGGATGCCTGACAGGCTTTCCTGCATGTCGGCGTACAGGATCGAGATCCGGTCCCGCGCGATCATGTAGGAACGGGTCGAGGCCCGGCTGAACAGCACACCCGTAATCACCAACGGGATCAGGACAACCGATACGGCCAGGGCCAGACCCGGGTTGAAGACCGCGAGGACAATCCCGATGCCGACACAGGTAATCAGACTGACCAGGGCGGTCACGAGGCCCTGCTGGAGCAGTTGTGCGAAGGAATCCACGTCGGAGGTCATGCGGGTCATGATCTTGCCGGCCTGGAACTGCTCGTAGTAGTTCAGCGAGAGGCGCTGCAGGTGCGCGAAGGTGCGCACTCGCAGGCCGAACAGCATCCGCTCGGCGGTCCGCTGGGTGTAATAGGTCATGAACCGCTCGTTGATCCAGATGACCGCCTGGAGGATCAGCAGGATCACAACTGCACCGTAAAGGAACGACGTCGCATGGCGTGCCACACCGTAGTCGACACCCAGGCGGATCAGCGCAGGTCCGGTAAGACCGGCGAGGGCAGCGAGCACGACCAGCCCGAACCCGAACAGCAGCGGCCCCCGGAACGGGCGGAAGACCTCCCAAATCGAAAAGTCATCGTGCGGTGCCGCTTGCTGCTCGATGTCGACCTGTGGATCGCCGGCCAGCGGCGGCAGCGCCTCGACCGCGGCCAGCAGATCGTCCGAAGCGGTCGCGAGGCTGCCCAGCCGTCCGGCGTCGGTCCCGTAGCCGCCGCCAACGCCACTGCTGCGGGCGACGGCGTCCACTGAGTAGGCACTCACCTTCAGCGCACCGACCCGATCGGCTTCGGCGGGCCAGGCGGCCGGGTCGATGTGATCGACGGGGGCCGGTGGTGCGATGTCGTCGGCCTCGGGGCCGGTGAGCAGCTCGCGGAACAGTGCCGAGCGCTCCTGAAGTTCCCGCATCGTGCCCTGGTCCACGATGCGGCCCTGGTCGAGCACTATCACCCGGTCTGCCAGCTGCAGCGTCGAGTACCTCTTGGCGATCAGGATCGTAGTGCGACCAGCCAGGACCTCCTCAAAGGAGTGATGGATGGCGCGCTCGGTGCGCGCGTCGATCGCGGAGGTGGCATCGTCAAGGATCAGTATCCGTGGATTGGCCAGCGCCGCCCGGGCCAGCGCGATGCGCTGCCGC
>Ga0307478_10003827_pt1 | contig 10957 bp, 14 predicted proteins | sample atmos_gasesECM4C_2_FD_203713 | JGI IMG/M metagenome (GOLD analysis project Ga0307478, IMG submission 203713) | Hardwood forest soil microbial communities from Morgan-Monroe State Forest, Indiana, United States - atmos_gasesECM4C_05 | ecosystem: Environmental > Terrestrial > Soil > Temperate...
GGAGAGAAGTTGATCCAGCCGTTCCGTCTCATCGCTTGCATCTGCGTCGCCGCGTTCAGCGCGCCGCTCGCCGCCGGTGCGCAGACCGCGCCGGTACATGTCGCGCCGAAGGTGCAGAAGCACGGAGCGAATACGATCGCGACGATGCTCGCGGAGATCCGTGCCGGTAAATATGACCAAGCGAAAAGTGATTTGGGAACGTACCTGCAGACGAATCCGAACGACACGCAGGCCTACATGCTGCTGGGCGTGGCAAACGCGTTCGGCGGCGATTCCGCCGCGGCGTCGGCCGCGTTTGCCAAGGCCGGCACGATTCCGGAACAATACCGAATGCTCGCGCTGCAGTCATACGAAAAATATGCCAACGCTGCGCTCGGCGACAAGAACTATTCCGGCGCGATCGACGCAGCGAATGCGGCGATCGCTTTGAACCCGCAGAGCCTGCAGGGGTACTACGTTCGCGGGCAGGCCAACCTGGGCACGCAGAACTACACCACCGCGATCGCCGACTTACAAAAAGCGCATGCCATTGCGGTTACCGCTAAGAGCGACGATCAATCGATGGCGACGCTGGCGTTCACGTTGGCCGTTGCGCAACTCGACGCCGGACAGTTCGGCGAAGCCGCGCAGACGGCAAAAGATCTCTACCGCAACAATACGAACCGCTCCGGCCAGCTCGACAAGTTTGCCTACGCGGCCGTGATGAACGCGGCAATCGCTCTTGCCAACGCCGGGCGAATCGCTGATTCGGTCAGCCGTCTGGAATCGGGTGCCACCGCATTTCCGAACGACGCCGGTGCCCTGACGGCCGAAGCTGCGTATATTCTGGCAAGCGACAAGAAGCCTGATTGGGACAAGGTCACAGCTGAAGCTCAGAAAGCGCTCGACCTCGACCCAAATGCCGGCAAGGCGGACTTCGTGTTGGGTGTGGCAGCTTCGGAAAAAAACGATCCGAAGAGTGCGGTGAACTACATGAACAAGGCTAAGGCCACTCCCGCGTACCAATCAGACGCATCGTTGGCTAGACAAATCAATGATGCGTTAACCAAGCTTAATGGAACGACCAAACCCTAACTTTTATGAGATGAAACGTCACTAGGGTGACGAGGAATCGGCACCCTATAGGATAACTCACACGTCCTCGCCGGCCGGGATTTTGTGCGAAGAGTTTTCCTGTTGCCGTATTCGCAGACGCCATACGTAGGAGGCCCTGGGAGCAACCGTGGACATCGGTGGATTTTTACAGACAATCATCAGCGGCGGCCCGGCCATGTGGATATTGCTCGTGCTCTCGGTCGTGGCGATCGCGATCGTAATTGAGCGGCTGCTGTTCTTTTCCAGCCAGCACTCCGATTCCAAAGGCTTGTTACGTGCGCTAGGGCAAAAAATCGCCGCCGATGATTTGGCCGGCGCGATCAAGGTTTGCCAGCAAAACAAGGGCATGCTTCCAAAGATCCTCGAGTTCGGTCTCAAGCGCGGCGAGAAGAACCGCGCCGACATCACCGATGCGTTGTCGATCGCCCTCATGGAGCACCTCAACTCGCTCGAACGAAATCTCGGCATCATCGGTACGATCGCGGTCATCTCGCCGTTCGTCGGCTTGTTCGGAACGGTGCTCGGTATCATCCGCGCCTTCCAAGATATCGCACTCAAAGGTAACTCGACGCCCGCCGTCGTCGCCGCCGGTGTATCGGAAGCATTGATCACGACCGCCGCCGGGTTGTTCGTAGCAGTCGTCTCGGTTATTTTCTTCAACTACTTCAAAGCGCGTATCAAGTCGTACAACCAAGAGATGATCGTTGCCGCCAACCAGCTCGCTGAGATGCTGCATTTCCACAACACGGGTGCACCGATCCCAACCGAGCTGTATCAGCCCACCCCGACCCCCGCGCGCTGATCGCCCGCAACCGATCCGAGGGATAACCCCCGATGTCGATGCTCTCTTCGGCCGGCGACGACGAAGTGATGGCAGAGATCAACATCACGCCGTTCACCGACGTTCTGCTGGTCTTACTCATCATCTTCATGATCCTCGCCGCGCTCGTCACGCCGCCCGGCTTCCAAAAGAATCTGCCCGACAAATCCGATAATTCGCCGATTCAGCAACTGAAGAAGAACGATAACATCCAGGTGCTCATCAGCGAAAAAGGCGTGATCTACATCGACAACAAGAAGACGGACGCGACGCATATCTACAGCGACATGGCCGACGTCAAACGCCGGCGGGGGAATAAGCACGTTTCGCTGACCGCCGATGTCAAGGCGCCCTATCAGGCCGTCATCACCGTACTCGATGCGGCGCGTCTCAACGGCCTCGACGACGTCGGATTCGTGACCTCGTAATGGCGCTGAATACGCGGCCGACCGAAGACGAGGTGATGTCGACGATCAACATCACGCCGTTCACCGACGTGTTGCTGGTGTTGCTGATCATCTTCATCATTCTGGCATCGGTCACCAAAGAACCGAAGTTGCCCGATGCCAAGAACGTCATGAAAGTTCAACCGTCGGAAATCGTTGTACTCATCGACAAACACAACAAGGTTCAGGTCGGTTCGCAGGTTGTCGATCAAACCGACGCCGGCCGTGTCTTTCACGACCTGGTACAACAGACCGGCGGCCACCTCAAAACGGTTATTATCAAATCGGATCCCACCGCCGACTTCGGCACGATCTTGCGCGTAATGGATTCGGCCAAGAACGAAGGTCTTACGGGCTTCGGTCTGGCCAACCACATCGAAGGCCAACCGGAAGGTCAGTCTCAATAGCATGAGCGCCCGGCCCCCGACGAAAACGCCGCCGACCGTGGGCGAGCGGACGCGGAATTTTCTGCTCTACGGTTTTGCGATTTCGATCGCGTTGCATCTGCTCATCGGGCCGTTGGTCAAATTCCAGCGCACGCCGGAAACCGTGGAAAAAGTCGAGACGGTCAAGATCGACAAGATGCCGACGCCGCCGCCGACGCCGAAACCAACTCCGACTCCGACTCCGCCGCCCACCCCCCCGCCGACGCCGCCGCCCACGCCGCCCCCGCACCAAACGCCGGAGCCGCCGAAGCCCCGAGCAATCAAGATCCACACGCTCACGACGCACGCCCATTCGGGTGGTCCGTCCGAAGCAGCGAACACGCATACCGTAGGCTCCACGAACGGCGTTCCGAACGGCTCGCCGACCGGTGCGGCATCTGCGCCTCCGCCGACCGCACCGCCGGCAACGCCCGTGCCGCCGACCCCGCCGCCCACGCCGAGTTGTGCGGTTCCGAATTCCGATGCGAAAACCACCAACGCCGTACAAGCCGAAACACCGCCGATCGCGCAGCAACAGGGCATCAGCGGCGAGGTGACCATCGTCGTGTCGCTCGATGAAAACAGCAAGCTCGTCTCCGCGACGGTGCAGAAGTCACCTAGCGCCTTGCTGAACAACGCCGCGGTCAATGCTGCGAAGGCCAGCACGTTCCAAACCCGGATCGTGAACTGCAAACCGGTCGCGGATTCCTACCGCTTCATCGTAGAATTCCAGTCGCAGTAGACACGCCCGCATGACCTTCGCGGAGGCGATGTTCCTGGCGGTTTTGCAGGGTATCAGCGAACTCTTTCCGATCTCGAGCCTTGGGCACACCGTGTTGATCCCGTCGCTGCTGCATTGGAAGGTCGATGAGGGGGACGAGTCGTTTCTGGCCTTCGTCGTGGTGTTGCACCTCGGTACGGCGCTCGCGCTCTTGACGTTCTACCGAAACGAGTGGGTGCGCATCGTGCGCGCGCTGATCGGCAGCATCGTGCGCGGCCGCCTCGACGGCTCGCGCGACGAACGCCTCGGCTGGCTCTTGGTGGCCGGAACGATCCCCGTCGGCATCCTCGGCGTACTTTTCCAGAGCAGCGTGCGCGGGTTGTTCGCCTCGCCGATTCCCGTCGCGATCTTTCTCATGGTCAACGCCTTCGTGATGTTCGGCGGCGAAGCGTTGCGGCGCCGTCAGCGCGCCCAGCGCAACCGCAGCGCGAAGCCGATTGAGCGCGTCACCTGGCTCGAGGGCGTGGGCGTCGGCCTCGCGCAGAGCTTGGCGCTACTGCCCGGCATCTCGCGTTCGGGGGCGTCGATCGTGGCCGGTCTCCTGATCGATCTCGATCACGAAGAGGCGGCCAACTATTCGTTTTTGCTCGCGACCCCGGTAATTTTGCTCGCTTCGCTGCTCGAGATCCCGACGCTCTTCAAACCGGGCGTTACGATTGGCCCCGTCGAAGCGATAGCAGGCTGCTTGGTGGCGGGGATCACCGCGTACGCATCGGTAGTATTCCTGACCCGGTATTTTCAACACAACGACTTGCGCCCGTTCGGCTGGTACTGCTTGCTCGCTGGGGCCGCGGCGCTCATCCTCTTCAACACGAAAGTAGTTTGATGAAGTATTTCGCCATCGCGCTCGCCGTCATCTTCGCGCTGTGCGCCGTGCTCTCGATCATGCATCCGCTCGAGCCCAACGAGATGACCCGCGCACTCGGTTTCTCGAGCGACAAGGCGCACGCGAAGCATCCGTTCCTCTATCTCGTGCTGGCCGTCCTCGCGCTGATCTGGTTGCGCTTCCAATCGGCGGCATCCGCGCGGTGAACCCCGGCGAGCGGCCCTCGCACATCGCGGCCGATGGCTCCGTCACGATGGTCGACGTGGGCGCGAAGAGCGTTACGCGGCGAACCGCGCGTGCTTGTGCGCTCGTCCGGTTGCCGCCGCTGGCGGCCGAAGCACTGCGCTCCGCGACGCTCCCGAAGGGTGACGCGTTCGTGGCTGCCCAAATTGCCGGCATCTTCGCGGCCAAACGCACCGGCGAGCTGATCCCGCTCTGCCATCCGTTGCCGCTGGATGTCGTCGACGTCCGATTTTCGTGGAATTCGGAGACGGTGCTGCGCATCGAGACGCAGGCGACGACCAGCGCGAAGACCGGCGTTGAAATGGAAGCGATGCTCGCGGCGAGCGTCGCAGCGTTGACGATCTACGATATGTGCAAATCGGTCGACAAGGGAATCGTCATCGAGCAGACGCGTTTGCTGGCGAAGACCGGAGGCAAGAGCGGTGACTGGTACGCCGAGTAAACCGTACACGGTTGCGGTCATCGTGCTCTCCGACCGCGCAGCGAGCGGCGAGCGCCCCGACGCGTGCATTCCGGTGATTCGCGAAGGTCTCGGCGATGCGTACGCGATCGTCGACGAGCGCGTGATCGGCGACGACGCGGCCGCGTTGCAAGCGGCGCTGATCGAGTTGTGCGATCGCGGCGTGGGTGCGATCCTTACCAGCGGCGGCACCGGGCTCGGCCCGCGCGACCGTACGCCGCAAGCGACGAGTGCCGTCCTTGATTACGAAGTTCCGGGCATCGCCGAGGCCATGCGCGCGGCTTCGCTCGCGATCATCAAGACGGCGATGCTCTCGCGGGCCGTGGCCGGCGTACGCGACCGCACGCTGATCGTGAACCTGCCGGGTAGCCCCAAGGCCGTCCGCGAGACCCTCGGGGTCATCTTGCCGGCCTTGCCCCATGCACTCGATCTTCTCGGCGGCACCGTCAAAGACGGGTGAGGGAGCGGCGACGTGGATCACGTAGAAGCGATCCCTAAGTGAACTTCGCCGGCGCCCAATCCTATCTGCTCGGTCTCATCAACGAGCACGCCTCCCGCCGTTCGCCGAATCGGCTCGACCGCATTCGCGCGTTCACTGCGGCGCTGGGTGAGCCGCAGCTACAGTACCCCACGCTGCACGTCGCGGGTACCAGCGGCAAGGGTTCGACCGCCACGATGCTTGCCGCGGCGCTCGAGGCGAGCGGCAAGCGGGCCGGCTTGCACACGAAGCCGCACCTGGTCTCGCCGACCGAACGGATCCGCATCAACGGCACGCCGATTTCTGAGGACGCCTTCGGCGAGTTGCTCACCGGCATGCTGCCGGCGATTGAATCGGTGGCTCGCGAACACGGCAGCCCGTCGTATTACGAAGTACTGCTCGCGCTCGCGTTCGTAGCGTTCGCCCGCGCCGGCGTCGAGGCCGCGGTGATCGAAGCGGGCATTGGTGGACGTCTCGACGGCACGAACGTGCTGCAACCGCGGGTCGGAATCATCACCAATGTCTCGCTCGATCACACTGAGATTCTGGGCGGCACCACCGCTCTGATCGCGCGCGACAAAGCCGGAATTGCAAAACGCGGCGTGCCGCTCGTCTCGAACGCGCGCGACGCCGACGCGCGGCGTGAGATTGAAGCCGAATGCGCGCTGGTCGGCGCACCGTTTGTTTCGGTGGCCGATACGGTGACGGTCGAACCGCGCAGCGGCGAGCGCTACGGTCAGTCGTTCGACATCATCACGCCGGCTGATCGCTACGAGCTCTCGCTGCCCGTCCTCGGAACGTTCCAGCAAGAGAACGCCGCGACAGCCATCCGCGCGCTCGAAATGCTCGACGACGATCTGCGGCCCACCCGCGCACAGATCGAAGAAGGCTTCGCGCGGCTCGTGATCCCCGGGCGCATGGAGTTCTTCCCATCACACCCGAGCGTCGTTTTCGACGTCGCGCACAACGCCGACAAAACGAGCCACCTCGTGGCAGCGCTGAAAGCGGCATTCCCGAACCGGCGCTTCTCGTTCGTTATCGCGGTTGTCGAGAGCAAGGATGTCACGACGATCTTGCAACCTTTTGCGGGTTTGCCCGCAACGTTTACGTTTACCGGTTTTTTCGGCATTCCGGGACGCACGGCGATTCGTCCGCAACGGCTCGCGAGCATCGCCGAAGACCTGGGAATCTGGGGCCGCGCAATCGGCGACCCGGTCGATGCGTTCTCGCTCGCCCGGCGCAACGCCGATGCGAACGATATCGTCGTCGTGACGGGCTCGACGTTTGTCGTCGGAACGTTGCGCGAATGGTGGTTCACCCACGTCGTGAGTTCGGGTGTCTGAATCCTCCGTCCGTGGCGCGTTGCGCCTCCGCGGCCGAAGCCTGCCCTGGGGGCAACGCACCTACGTCATGGGGATCGTCAACGTCTCACCGGATTCGTTTTCCGGCGACGGTGCCTCGGATACGGCGACGGCGTTGGCGCGTGCCGTCGAACAGCGCGATGCCGGCTGTGATCTCGTCGACATCGGTGGGGAGTCGACGCGGCCGGGCTATGATCCGATCGATGCCGTAACCGAGATTGCGCGCCTCGTGCCGGTGATCGAAGCACTGCGCGAACGCGACCAGACCACGATCGTGTCGGTCGATACGTTCAAGGCCGGCGTCTATCGCCGCGCGCATGCTGCCGGTGGTGATCTGCTCAACTCCATTTGGGGTGCGAGCGACGAGCTGATCGCTGTATGCGTCGAGACGGACTCGCCGATCGTCGTGATGCACAACAAGGCCGTTGCGATTTACGAAGGCGACGTCGTCGACGAAGTGCTGGCAAGCCTCATGGCCGCCGCGGAGCGGTGCATGCGCGCGGGCATTCCGGCCGAACACGTGATCCTCGATCCGGGTATCGGCTTCGGTAAAACGCCCGAGCACAACCTCAGCCTGCTCGGCGCGTTGCCACGGCTGGTCGCGCTGGGATTTCCGACGCTGCTCGGCACGTCACGCAAGTCAACGATCGGGCGGCTGACCGGGCGTGGCGTCGATGGCCGCGCTTTCGGGACCGCGGCGACGATCGCGCTCGCTGCCGCCGCCGGGATCGACATCGTGCGCGTGCACGACGTCGCCGAACAAACCGACGTCGTGCGCGTCACCGATGCGATCGTGCGCGGCTGGCGTCCGCCCGGCTGGGCGGATAGCCTGCGTTGATGCTCGATACCATTGAACTGAACGGGATCCGCGCGTTCGGACATCACGGCGCGGATCCGGGTGAGAAGGTCGTCGCGCAGCCGTTCGACATCGACGTTGCCTTCGAACTCGACCTCGCGGCGGCGCGAGCGAGCGATGCGCTGGCCGACACGATCGATTATTCGACGTTACATGCGACGATCGTGCGTTTGGTCGGTGAGCGTTCGTACGACTTGATCGAACGCCTCGGAGCGGATCTGCTCGAAGCGATCCTTACCGATCCGCGCGTGCAACGAGCGCGCGTGCGCATCGCGAAGCCCGCGTTGCTCGCAGGTGCGACGCCGGCCGTTATCCTCCACGCTGCCCGCGCGTGAGGGCGCTCCTGGGCCTGGGCGCCAATCTCGGCGATCCGGTTGCGACGCTGAACGAGGCGAAAACGCGGCTGGACGCGGTCGGCCGGGTCACCGCAGCCTCGTCGCTCTATCGCACGCCCCCGTGGGGCATCGCCGAACAGCCGCCTTTCGTGAACGCTGCGCTCGCGCTTGAAACGGCGCTCGACCCGGATGCGTTGCTCGCTGCGCTCAAAGTGCTCGAGCGCGAACTGGGCCGCGTCGCAAGCGTGCGCTGGGGCCCGCGGGCGATCGATCTGGATATTCTCGCCATCGATGGCGTGCAGCGCGATGATCCGCATCTCACGATCCCGCATGCTCGCCTCTACGAGCGTGCGTTCGCACTCGTGCCGCTGGCCGAGATCGAACCGGCTTTCGCCGCCGCGCGCGATGCGCTTCCAGCCGGTGATCTCGCGGCCGTTGAACGAATCGGCGCGTTCGACCGCGAAGGGCAGCCGGGATGAGATGGCGCTTCGTCGCGGTGCTGCTAGGCACGCTGTGCGTGATTCCGACTACCGTCCGCGCCGATTCGTTTGACCCCGTGTCGCTTGGCGTGCATATCGGAACGCTGGGCGCAGGCGTGACGCTCGAGCGTCCGCTGCTCTTCGACTTGAGCGTGCGCGTGACGACCGGCGCGCTATCGACCACCACCCAGCAGACCTACAGCAATGCGCCCTGGACGTCGACGTTCCACGAGAACAATGTTCTCGTGGCGATGGATTGGCGACCGTACGGAGGGCGTTGGGGCTTCTCGGGCGGTTTGCTGTTCGGCGGCGACTACGTCAACAAAGTCGCACAGAGCACGGGTGGCAACTACTCGCTCAACGGCGACAGCTATCCGGTGAGCGGTGCGGGCATCGTCTCCGCGCGCGTCTCGTATGCGCGCCCCGCGATCTATGCCGGCCTCGGCGGCGGCACCGGCATCCTGCGCGGCCTCACGATCGCCTTCGATGCCGGCATCGTGGTGCGTAACGGCACGCTCTCATCGTCCGCGACCGGTCCACTCGCCGGCAACGCCGCTTTTCAAACCGATCTGGCCGCCACCGCGTCCCAATTCCGAACCCGCCTCATCCAACCCGCCATCGGAATCGGCCTAGTCTACCGCCCGTAAACACGTCATCCCGAAAACACGTCATCCCGAGCAAAGCGCCGGCAGGCGCGTCGTCGAGGGACAGCTGTAATCATTGAGCTTGGCGACTGTCCCTCGACGACGCGCCCTTTGGGCGCTTTGCTCGGGATGACGTGGGTGCAAGCATGCTCTGTGCGGGCGTGAGAAGAGCGGTTAGTCGTTCACGAATTGGGGGGCGGGGGCGAGGGTAATGGCCGGCAGGCGCCACGGGTCGATGCCGTGGTCGTGGAAGCTGCGGTCGATCGTGACCGACCAGGTTTGTGGCGGGTTGTCGACCATCACCACGGAGCCCGCGGAGAGGCCCTCGAGTGCGCGCCACAGATGACGCACGATGAGCGAGCGCGTGAATTCATTGAGCCGCCCGAATGGATCGGCGGCTAAGAGTTCGAGCCGCGTCTCCTGCTCGCGCTTCCACACGGAATAGCTGAGAAAGATCTCACCGTGCTTTTCGTTGGGTCCGTCGAAGGCGGCGCGGATCGCCTCTTCGAGCTGCGGTTGCCGGCGGGCTTTGCTGCGCGGCGTTGCGCGTAGCTTCTGGACTTTGCGCAGCCGGGCGCTCTCGGCGATGAAGATCGCTGCCAATATGATTGCTGCTGCTGCGACAAGAGCTAAGGCAAACATGGGTGTTGTCGGCGTACGGTGCGCCGCGGCATCCACCTGGAGCAAGCCCAAGCTTGTGACATAGATCATGGTGACCCGCGTCATCTCTACGATGTGGCGGCCGGGTCGATCGATTCGTAGACTTTGCGGGCGATGAAGAGGTCGAGCAGGTCGGCATCCACCTTGCCGCGCTGCGCGAATTCTTTGACCAGGATGTCGAGGGCACGATCGACCGGCATCGCGGCTTTGTACGGACGGTCCTTAGCGGTCAACGCATCATAGACGTCGGCGATCGTCAGCATGCGTACCTGTGGCGCGATCTCGGTATCCTTGAGACCGCGCGGATACCCGGTGCCGTCGAGGTGTTCGTGATGCCCGTAGGCAAGCTCGGGCACGTTGCGCCACGGCGTCTTGGCCCACGGGATCTCACGCAGGAAGTAAAACGACTGCGTGACATGCTGCTCCATTTTTTGGCGTTCGTCGTTGGAGAGCGAGCCGCGCGGTATCCGGAGAAATTCGAACTCGGCCGTGTCGATGAGCGGCTTTTCAGCTTCGAGATCGCGATACGTTTTGCCGAGGATCGAGTCGAGCAGCGCGCCGATTTCTGCCGCGACGACGCGTGGTTCGTTCGCCGACTCAACCGTTGCGAGCAACACTTGCAGTTCGCCCGCGTGCGAGGTCGTGTCGGCTTCGATCTCCACGATGCGGTGATCGTCGAGTGTGACGCCGGTTTGCAGCAGCTCGAACTTGCGGCGCGCCCCCAGCGCCTCGATCTGGTTGATCGCGAGCAGAAAGCGCAGGCGGATCGCGTCGAGCTTGCCATCGGGCAGTTTCTTCGCCTTGCCGAAGATGTACTCGGGCACGGCGACCTTGCCGAAATCGTGCAGCAGCGCGGCGTAACGCATCTCGCGCAGGGCGTCTTCGTTGAAGTGCAGTTGCGCAAAACGTCCGGCCTCAACCGAATTCGCGGCCACCGCCTGCGCGACGGTCAGCTCGGCAACGCGCGACGAATGGCCCTGCGTTGACTTGTCGCGAACCTCGATCGCCTTGACCGACGCGCGAACGAATTGCTCGAAAAGATCCTGGA
>Ga0307478_10003831_pt1 | contig 10952 bp, 8 predicted proteins | sample atmos_gasesECM4C_2_FD_203713 | JGI IMG/M metagenome (GOLD analysis project Ga0307478, IMG submission 203713) | Hardwood forest soil microbial communities from Morgan-Monroe State Forest, Indiana, United States - atmos_gasesECM4C_05 | ecosystem: Environmental > Terrestrial > Soil > Temperate...
CGGAAAAAATGTCAGCGCGCCAACAATCAGAATCACGCCAATCAGGAGTACGGTGAACAGCGGAGTGGTCACTGGAAACGTACCCAGGGAGGGAGGAACATATTTCTTGCCTGCCAGATTTCCTGCGATCGCCAGCATCGGGATGATCATCAGGAAGCGCCCCGCGAGCATGGTCAAGCCGATGGTTGTGTCGTACCAAGGCGTGTTCACCGTCAATCCGCCAAAGGCCGAGCCGTTGTTACCCGCCCCAGATGTGAACGCATAGAGGATTTCACTCAGTCCGTGAGGACCTGGATTCAATATGCTGGAGGTCCCGAAGCCCTTGACGCTGGAAACGGCTGTGAAAGCCAAGATGACGACGGGAAATACCAGCACAACCAGCATCGCCATCTTCACGTCATAGGCTTCGATTTTCTTTCCCAGATACTCGGGGGTGCGGCCCACCATGAGTCCGGCGATGAAGACGGCAAGCACGATGTAAATCAGCATGCCGTACATGCCCGCGCCCACGCCGCCAAAAATTACTTCGCTCAGCATGATGTTGACGAGCGGCACCATGCCTCCCAATGGCGTAAACGAGTCATGCCAGCCATTGATTGCGCCGCAGCTTGCATCCGTGGTAACCGTCGCAAACAGCGCGCTATTGGCAATGCCGAAGCGGACTTCTTTCCCTTCCATGTTGCCGCCAGGCTGCAGTGCCGTAGCGTGCTGATTGGTTGCGGCCAGCAGTGGATTGCCTCGAGCTTCCGCCCAATACGCGACAGTCACGCCAGCGAGAAAGAGGATAGCCATGGCCGCCCACACAGCCCAACCATGCGCCTGCGAACCGGTCATTCGTCCGAGGGTGTACGTCAGCCCGCCACCGATGGCGAAAATCGCAACCAGCTCGATCAGATTGGTAAGCGGCGTCGGATTCTCGAACGGGTGAGCACTGTTGGCGTTGAAGAAGCCGCCGCCGTTCGTCCCAAACTCCTTGATGATCTCCTGCGAGGCCACTGGCCCCTGGGCAATCGTCTGCTCAGTCACCGTATCCATGACCGGCTTGCCTTGAGCATCGAGCACGGGCTTTCCATCGGGACCAACCTTCTGCACCTGCATTGGTTCCACAAGTTTGGCGGTGTCGTAAGGTCTCAAGTTCTGGACAACGCCTTGTGACACAAGAACGAGCGCGCCAACAATACAGAAGGGCAACAGCACCCAGAGAGAGGAACGAACCAGATCAACCCAAAAGTTCCCAATCGTCTGCATCTGGCGACGGGCAACGCCGCGGATAAAGGCAATGGCGAGTGCGATACCAACAGCCGCCGAGACGAAATTGTGATAGGCGAGACCGGCCATTTGGGTGAAATAGCTCATCGTGGTCTCACCCGAATAAGCCTGCCAATTCGTATTCGTAGTGAACGAAGCCGCCGTGTTGAAGGCGAGATGCGTGGGACTGACGGCACCGAGCTTCTGTGGATTGAAAGGCAGATAGCCCTGGAGACGCTCCATCAGGTACAACAAGATCATCGAGACGACACTGAACAGCAACATGGAAATCGCGTATTCCGTCCAGCGCATCTCGTGATTTTCATCGACGCCTGTGAGTCGATAGAGGAGGCGCTCGATCGGTCTCAGCATGGGGTCCATGAACGTCTTCTCGCGGTTGAACACACGCGCCATGAAGACGCCCATCGGCTTGGTTACCAGGAAAACAAGCACGAGAAAAAACGCGATTTGTAACCACCCATTGATTGTCATGTCAGAACTTCTCCGGACGCAGGAGCGCGTACACGAGATAAACGGTCGTGAGCACACTGATTGCGAGCATAATCATCGATTCCACGCTCATAGAGTTCTCCTCACTTGACACGCTCACAAAAGTGCACGTAAGCGATCGACAGCAGAAAAAAAGCAATCGTCACCGCGATCCAAAGCATGTCCTGCATAAGTCATCTCCGGAAACAATTTGTGATTCAGCACTACCACGCGCCCTCTTTGCCGCCCCACCACCAAACCAGGCCGAGAGTGGCCGTGTTTTGATCCTTGTTAAAAACACCTTGGAGGTCGGAAAGGAACGAAGGCTGATTGGAAAAGTCGCGCCTCCATTCGTAACGCATCAGGAGCCCATCAGAAACCTTGTAGTCCAGTGTCACCGTGTTCTCCTTGAGCGCCTGGCTAATGCCACTGAACAGCGCTCCGCGATCCGACATGTACTCGGCGCGAGTCGCGATGGCCAGCTTCGGGGTTAACTGGTATTTGATATAGGCGGCGCCCCCATCCGTGTGTGCAGGGGCCGATGATCGACCAGGCGCGGCGTTTCTCCAAAGTCGCTGCACGAAGTAATCGCCCTCGAAAGCGAGTGCGAGCTTCGACGTGGCCTGCCAGCTCACATAGCTGTCCACAACATGCGTGCGGCCGTCGGGGGCAGGCCGGATCGCGGAAAAACACAGACCGGGCTGGGTCGGAACAGGTCCGCAGCTATCAGCAGGCGCGCGATCGGGATGTTCTTGTCCGAGGTAATAGTTCACTGTCCAGCTGATAGCCCTGGACGGTGTTGCCGTAAATCCGAACAACTGGTCTTTGAATCCGTTGGTCGCTTCTACCTGGTTCGTACCATTCACCACCCAATAATTGATCGCAAAGCGCTGATTGACCGGAATGGTGGCGCGGAGACCCATGTGATAGAAGGGCAAGAAATCGTACCAATACGAGCGCGAGTAGTTCATCTGATCCTTCGCGTAGTTTCCTTCGATTCCGAGCGAACTACTCCATTTCCCGAAATCGATGTTGATACCTTTTCCAATCGGGACTACATAGGTGCCGTATGCCTGAAAAATGTTTCGATAGATCTGCGGTCGTGGCTCGTTCAAAGGATTTCCTTGCAGGGTGTCGGTAGCTTGCCCGAACTGCAAATCGAGCCGCGCGCCCCAACGGCGTCCAGCGCTGAGGTCGGGCGCATGCTCGAAAATCACGCTGGCTTGATTAAGACTGATCTCGTTACTGAGAACATCGTAGGCACGAAGCAGATTCACACGGCCCACGGGGTGATTGAAGTTGTAGGCGTAGTATGTGTCGATGCCCAAATTGATGGTTGTGTCCCGGAGAAAATCGAGCGCCTTTCTGTCTTCGGGTTGCAGGAGAGTCTGAGGCTCGGGGGGAATGTTCGTTCCAGTCCCCGCATCAGAGACGGCGTGTGTTGTCGGCGACCCGGAAGCAGGCTGAAGCTGTTTGACCATCTCCTTCAGCTCTCTGACCTCGCTTTCGAGTTTGTCGATACGCTCCTGCATGGCTTGAGGACTCTGACTACTGGTTGTTACTTCCGCTTGTGTCGATTGCGCATGGCCAGCTGCTGCACTCGCGCAAAGCGCCACAACGGCAACCCACCTGCCTTGGCTGTTCAACATCCAGAGCTTGCGTAATACAAATCTTCTGCTCTCCTTGCTCCAGAGCGCGATTCGCAGCCATAGGAAGGTTGCCGTTGCTCCTGTACAAAGGCACGGCAGCACGCAAAACGTATCATTCATGGCGCTGCATCCTCTTTGGTGTTCCAGGCAATCGGGGCCACTTGCTCACCCAGCGAGCCAGCAATCAGAACTTGACGAGAATCGCCATGGTGGCGCGGTCCTCAGTCCGACGAAGGTCCGGTTGCCAGCCCGAAACGAGGGCTCCAGGATTGCCATTGTTTCCGCCGGGCGGCGTTACTCCTCCCGGGCCACTCCAGTACGGGACATTCGCGTGCCGGTGGTTGAACTCCCAGCGGAACGTGATGTACTGGCTGGGCATGTAGTCGTAGGTGGCCGAGATATCCCATGCTTTAAACGGATCGCCCGGATTCTCGGTGAAATAGGGAGTGCCCGTAGTTGCGGTTGCGCCATTGATGGGCGGGAGCAAAACCAGGTAGCGGCCCGGGTTGTTGATCTTCCCTCCGCCGACCGTAAATCCATACCGATCTTTGTGGAACCACCAGCGGTTGTAAAGCATGAAGCCGAGGAAACTCTGCTTGTAAGCGATGATATTTCCGGCCGCGTCCTTCTTGTTTGTGGTGCAGTTCACACCGCCGCCCGATTCGCATCCCGCGTCCCCGGTGAGGCTGAAGGCCATCTTGTCCATAAAGCGTTCGGGATGGTCGTAGTACTTGACCTCGACGCTGTCATCCGTGTGATAGCGGGTGCGGTTGGGAATTCCCACCGCATCAGCACCGACGCCATAATTGTTCGAGATAATCGAAAGCCATGGTGTGGGACGCCATAGAATCTGGCCACCCAGGCCGAGTCGGCCATTGGGACGCGCATAGGATTGCCATCCGTTGATGATCCAGGGCTCGATTTTCAGCTTCTCCGTTGGGAAAACCTGGATCCGCATGCCGGTGAAAAACCATGGCGTGTTCGACGATACGTAGGACGGCTGATAAGCCCAGTTATCGAACTGATAGAAGCTGAACAGACCCACGTAGGACAAAAAGATTCCGGCATCGACGTTGATGCCATGCAGCGCGTCAAAGTGGTAGCCGCCGTAGGCCTCGTTGAGATAGCGGTAGGCATTGTCGAGTTGCCATTGGCCCCGCGAGTAGCTGGCATCATTGCGCGGCGTCGCGGTGGAATACAGGCCCAACTGGCTGAACACGCGTGCGCGAACGTGATCGTAGTGAAAGTCTCCACCGACCCCCAGGTGCGTCAGGCTGATTTCATTCGAGCGGAAGACTTCACTGGAACCGCCGATGGTATCGTCCTTGGGATGGTTGAAGTCGTAATGGTAGGCGACGTCGGCCCGGATTTCGGGCGTAAAGAACTTGGAATCGAATGCAGGTTCCTTTGTGCGCGGGTTGCCGTTCAACCAGGTCCAGTCCGCGAAGGCAAACGGCTCGGCCTTTGCCGGTTTTTCGCCAGAAGATTGCATCTGGTCGGCTGCCTGGGGCGACGCTTCAGATCGATTGGTGAGGTTCGCACTCGGTACGGACGATTGCGGAGACGGGTCCGCAGACGCGCTGGCACGCCGCTGCTTGAGCTGAGACTCGAGTTCCTGAATCCGGTTGCGCATTTTGTCGAGCTCTTGAATGATTTCCGCATCTGCGTCAGAAGCAGAACCGGTGCTCGCAGGCTGTTGTTGCGCTGCCAATTCAGATCCTGCGCCGCTGCCCGCGGATCCTTTCGCTGCCGTTTGGGAGAAAACCAGTGGAGCCGAGCACACAGTAGTGAGTATTCCGATGAAACAGATTTTCAATGTCGACGAGAGTTGTTTCGAGTTGCTGCGTTCAGTGTTCACGCGCACCTTACCTTTCGACACACATCTTTGCTGGCTAATACTCAATTGGATTTGGTGGCCAACCCTCAATTGGAAATGAAACGGCGTAAAACTTGTCTAAAGAGTCCATAAAAAGTTCATAAAGACACGCAGGGATTTGCACAAGGAGGGAACTGTGGCGATACGCGTGCCTTATCTTGCGGGTGAAGAGACCGGGTCGAAATGGTAGATGACCCACGGTTCGGTCCGCAGGTATTGCTGTCCGGCTGAGGCGGATTCTAGCTTCCTTCGGAGAGAGAGTAGAACTCTGAGAAACTCAGTCTGATGGGGTCTTCCCCCCGTCCAATTCGTTGCCAGCGTTGTTTGCGATGTGACGACACGCTGCGGATTGGCAGTGAGGAATACGAGAACATCGAATTCCTCACTGGTTAACGCTAACGGCTCTCCACGGAGCGTTGCCGTATGCCTGCGCGTATCAATTCTGAAATCGCCGACTTCGAGCACTTGCCCCGCACTTTCAGTTTCGGCCACTTCCACGTCCTCTGTACTGGCTGTGGCAAACCATTGCCGCAGACTCGGGGTTGCAGGCATCTTGAACTCTCACGACCTATTCAATTCCTTGAATCAGCAGCCCCACTCGGCTTCGCCGGGCTTGGCAAAATACCGCCGCGAATCTTCCCGCTGCCGGTCGCTTGCTCCGAGCTCAAGCAGAGCCAGGCGCGCAGCGGCGATCATTCGATTTTTCTCCTGCGCGGGCACCTGTTCCCAGGTCTCGGACTCAACGTTTGAATCGCAGGCAAAGTCGGGACCGAGTGCCTGGTGATAGTGATGAAAGAGTTCTGCCAGTTGTTCCGGGAGCACTTCTTGCAGTGACATCAGATTCCTTGTCCTTTCGAATCGTTCAACCTTGTGTTTGGTTCCTGCGCCTCATCGTCAGTTACTTGCGCGACTGGCTTTCTTGATTGGATAACAAACGGCATAAAATTCGAATAAAAGGTTCATAAATAGTTCGTAAAGCTGTCCGGCGAAATTACTATGAAGTTTTTCTGGATGCGAGAACCCAGCGTGCTGATCAGCGCGAGGGCCTACGAGAGAAGTACCTATCGTGCTTGGTTGTTTCCTGCTAATCGGAGTGGAGGTTCTTCGAATGGTCGAAGCCCAGCGCTTCTTGTCGCAGCACACCACTGGAGAAGATCTCGCCAATCGAACTCCGGCGAGCGAATAACCTCGTCGAATACCATCCCCTGCCCGCACAAGTCAGGATCATCCAAATAATTGGAAACAGCGCCGTCGCGCAGGAGCCATTTCGAATCACTCCGCAGTCAGAACCATAAGCCGGCCGCAGCCTTTCATTCACCTGGTTCGAAGCGGTAACCAACCCAGGGCTCCGTCACGATGTAGCGCGGGGTGTGTTCCTCGGGCTCAAGTTTTTTGCGCAGATGTCCAACGAACACGCGCAGGTATTCCGGTTGTTGTACGCTGTTCGGCCCCCACACCGCGGTCAGCAGGGCATGATGAGTGACGACCTTTCCGGGACGCCTGGCGAGGTACACCAAGAGGTCGAACTCTTTCGGCGTCAGATGAACCTCTTTCGCTTTAACCTCAACCTTGCGCGCAGGAATGTCGATACGGAAATGTCCTATCTCGATCACCGCAGTCTCGGGCTCGAGCGGAACTGCGGCCCGCCGGAGCGCAGCCCGGACCCGGGCCAGCAGTTCGTTCACATTGAACGGCTTGGTGATGTAGTCGTCGGCTCCGGCATCGAGCGACTCCACTTTGATTGTCTCCTCGCCTTTGACCGACAGCACGATAATCGGAATGCGGGACTCGGCGCGAATCGCGCGGCATAGCTGGAGTCCATCCATGTTCGGCATCCGCAGATCGGTGATGACGAGATCGGGCGACCAACCCTTCATTTGCTGAAGAGCTTGCTCTCCATCGGTGGCGGTTCGTATGCAGTAGCCCTGACTGGACAGTGTAGTCTTGAGTACGCGCGTAATCTGCGGTTCATCATCCACCACCAGTATGTTTCGTCTCCCGTCCTGATTCGCCATAGCAGTCGTCACTTCATTTCCTGGGTCACAATGTGAACGTCCACGGGCGGTGCGTCCCGCAGGAACTTGTGGATTGCCGAAAGGTAAAAGTATCTTCTCCAGCCCCTCTGGGCCGACCTGCCAAATACAACTTGCGTGATGTGCTTTTCGCGAACGATTTTGGCAACCGCTTCCGCGACGTTCTTGCCTTGGGTGCGCACCACCTTAGCACCGAGGTTTTCCGCAAATCGCAGATTTTGCGCCAGCGTGCGCTGGTCCTCGGGATCTTCGTCAGCGCCGGTGTCGATGTAAATCACAAACAATTCTGCATCCATGCGGGGCGCCATTCTGGCGGTGCGGGCAACCAGGTATTGCGCGGCAGGGCTCGAGCTCACACACACGGCGATGCGTTCGCGCAACGCGAGGTTCTTACCTGATCCTTCTTTTTCGAGATGCGACTCCAGGCTCCGGTCAACCGCGGTGGTAACCTGTTGCAACGCCAGTTCGCGCAACGCGATCAGATTGGCAGGCTTGAAGAAATGGCCGAGGGCTCTTTCCGCTCTCTCCATGGGATAAATATCGCCGCGGCGCATTCGTGTTTGAAGGGCTTCGGGAGTCAAGTCGGTGAGCACGATTTCATTGACCCTCTGCATCACCCAGTCGGGTACCGTTTCCCGAACCTGAATACCGGTGATGTTCATTACCGTCGGCATCAGGCTTTCAATGTGCTGGACATTCATGGTCGAGATAACGTCGATCTGGGCGTCCAGCAGATCCATCACGTCCTGATAACGCTTGGCGTGTTTGCTCCCCTCGATGTTGGTATGGGCCAATTCATCAACGAGCACAACCTGCGCCTTTCGGGCGAGTATGGCGTCCACATCCATCTCATCGAAGGTTGCCCCTTTATATTCGACCATGCGGCGAGGAACTGTTTCCAGCTTGGACGCCAACTCCGCAATGCCGGCGCGGCCATGTGTTTCCACCACTCCGATGACCACATCTTCGCCGCGACTGTGCCGCCGAATACCCTCACTCAACATGTTGAAGGTTTTCCCGACTCCTGGCGCGTAGCCCAGGAAGAGCTTGAAGATCGCCTGCTTTTTCTGTGGTGCTGTCTCCTCCAGCCACTGTTCGGGTGTCTTCACCATGCTATGGATTATCCTCAGTCATTGATCATGACTCGAATTTAACTAGAATATCGACCGTGAAACGACCACTCGAAAATCCGATTCTTCGGTTTGCCTTGTCCGGCGTGATTGTGGCGGCCATTACATTTCTCTGCTTTCAGTGGCTCCATGTCAATTATGCGACCGTCGGATTCGGCTTTCTATTGGCGGTGCTGTTCATCTCCGCAAACTGGGGTTTACGGTATGCGACATTCACCGCCATCCTGGCTACGGTAGCTTACAACTACTTCTTCCTGCCACCACTGTTCCGTTTCACCATTGCAGATCCCCAGAACTGGATCGCTCTGTTGACCTTTCTGGTTACGGCCGTGGTGGCAAGCCAGCTTTCCGAACGCGCACGCCGCAGCGCTCTGTCGGCGCAAGAGCGACGACGTGAATTCGAGAGACTGTACGCCCTGAGCCAGCAATTATGGTTAACTGAAAACGCATTTGAATTGCTGAATCTGATTCCTAAAAGCATTGTCGATTCGTTCGGGGTGAGCGGAGCCGCAATTTTTGTCGAAGGAAAACAGGATGCATATTTTTTCGATGGCGCGAGCCGGCGTCTATTTCCGCTCGACCAACTGAAGGCAATCAGCGATCGCGGCGAACCGGTGCTCGACCGCGAGCACCGGATTGGGTACGTCCCCTTGCGCATGGGCGTGCGATCCATAGGCTCACTCGCCGTGGCCGGGTGCGATCTCTCGCGCGAGAGCCTCGAAGCCATCGGCAGTCTGGCGGCCATTTCCATCGAGCGGGCCAATACGGTCGAGAAGCTCACCAAAAGCGAGGCTGCCCGCGAAAGCGACAGGCTGCGATCGGTTCTGCTCGATTCCGTTACCCACGAGTTCCGGACACCATTGACCTCGATCAAGGCTTCGGCGGAGACGTTGTTATCCGACATACGGCTCGACAAGCCTCAACGGGAAGACCTGCTTCAGGTCATCAACGAGGAAAGCGACCGATTGGACCGGTTGGTGGGAGAAGCCGGCGAGGTGGCGCAACTCGATGCCAATCAGCTGCAGTTTCACTTTGAAGCCCACCCGATCCGCGAGGCCATCGATCGCGCAGTTGAGAACTTACAACCCGCCTTGCGGCGCCATTCTGTTGAGATCCGTGTTTCCTCAAACCTACCTTCGTTGCGGATGGATATCGACCGAATCACGGAGGTGATTACTCATCTCGTGGACAATGCCGCAAAATACTCGCCGCCTGACACTCCCATTCACATCACTGCCGAGCTGCAAGGCGGTGAAGTTGTAACGAGCGTCGCCGATCACGGACCGGGAATTGACGGAATGGAACAAGAGATGATCTTTGAAAAGTTCTATCGAGGGCGGGAACAGCGCATGATCATTCAGGGAACGGGTATGGGGTTGCCAATTGCCAAGGCGATCGTCGAACTCCACCGCGGCAAGATCGGGGTTACAAGCCAGACTGGCCACGGATCGGTGTTCCACTTTTCGTTGCCTGTTATGTAAAGTCTAACGATCAAGTGGCATGCCGCAATAACCGGAACTACACCGAACAATCAGAATGCTCCCCACGCGAGTCGTGTCATTCCTAGTCAGGTGTCGAGCAGACGACATCTGAGACCCGGCAAAATAAGTTCCTCGCTGCCACAGCGATGTGACCGGACTGCCTAAATGGAAGGACTTGCAGGATATTTCAGCACGCGACGGAGGTGGAACCTCACGTGCTAGGTCTTGAAGTCATGCACTCGGTGAGTTGGTCGAACGGCAACTGCGCTGGTTGTGGAGGGCCAGTTCGTCGTGACGCAGGGCCAGATTGCATTACCCGCCCCATGCGCAGTAACCAGACGGAACTGGTGCAGTTCGTGCCACCAGGGTCGAGTGAGTACCCGAGCACAAGAGCGTAGAGCCAAGCAGGTATCAGGACAATGATGTCTCCAAACAGATTTTGGACGCTTGGCCGGTGTCCGGATTCGTTCGAACTGGCCGATCTAATCCTGTCGTGGACTGGGGAGCAGTCCAGCCCGCGGAGGATCAGTGTTGCGAAAGAGCGCCCTTCAGTGTTTCGCACAGTGATGGCGACCAATCAGAGCGTCGCCACCGCCATGCTTCGTCTGGTTTTGGGGCTTCTGTTTTTCGCAGATGGTGTGCAGAACATGCTGAGCTGGTTCGGAAGCTATGGCTTTTCCGCCTCGATGAGTCTTCGCAGTGGAACCTTTTCTGCTCCCACAGAAATTACAGTTATCGCGGTTGCGGCGGAGTTCTTCGGGGGACTGAGTTTGATCGTGGGGTTTCTCACTCGGGTCGTGGCCGCTGGCATCGCGGTGAACGCAGTGATAGCTATTCTCATGGTGGACACGAACGATGGGTTCTTTATGAACTGGTCCGCCGTGCACAACGGAGGAGGATTTGGATTTCATCTCCTGACGGCGGCAATCGCTTTCTTTCTCATGTTGCAAGGCGCGGGCGCGATATCTGTGGATCACGTTTTGTTTCCATGTGCACGCGAGTCCTATGGACAGATCCTCGACATGACGAAAACGGTAGCAGTGGGA
>Ga0307478_10003832_pt1 | contig 10949 bp, 8 predicted proteins | sample atmos_gasesECM4C_2_FD_203713 | JGI IMG/M metagenome (GOLD analysis project Ga0307478, IMG submission 203713) | Hardwood forest soil microbial communities from Morgan-Monroe State Forest, Indiana, United States - atmos_gasesECM4C_05 | ecosystem: Environmental > Terrestrial > Soil > Temperate...
CGATCTCCGCCGCCCAGCAGCGCAACCGTCGACCGCGCAAACTTCCTCGACCCGCGCACCACTCCGCCTGAACGCCGCAGGCGTAGTCTTCGCCATAGCCGCCGTCTTCGCCGACGTCCTCCACCTGAACCCAGCCCTGATGCTCATCTCCGCCCTGGCCGCCGTAATCGCCTTCGCCATCAGCGCCGTAATAGTCCTAAAAGCCCTCCGCAATCCCCGCCCGTAAGGTTGTCGTCAAGATAGAATTCGTCATTCCGACCCCGAGCGAAGCCGAGGGGGAGGAACCCGCTGTCCCAGCCGCGATCCCGGTCCCAGAAGCCCATAGGCTTTTCACAGCCCAAACCGCAACCGCTGTGACGGATGACCGTGACTCAGATGATAAAACTCGAAATACTGGCAGAAGTCCGCAAAAAAGCAATCAGGGAGCAGAACCAATGTGGAGAAAAGCTAACCGCCTAGCAGGAGCCCAGCTGAAACACTGCAAAGAACGAGGCGAGTGGGCAGAACTCTATTTCATGATGATGGCCGCCGGCCTCGGCATGAAAGTCTCGAAGCCGTTCGGCGATTCCGGAAGATACGACGTAGGAGTGGAGAGCCACATCCCTCAGAATCATGCCCGTGAAAATCATGCTTATGAGAATCAAGGCCGAGTCCTGCGCGTCCAGGTAAAGTCCACCATCTACAAGCGCCGCGGAGATTGTTACAGCCTCAACGTAATGGGACCGCAACGCAAAAAGTATCAACCCGGCACAGTAGATTTCTTCGCCGTCCTGCTGATCCCCATCGACGACTGGTACATAATCCCCTTCGAGGTAATGGGAAGAAAGAACAGCACCCTCCACTTCACCCCCGCCAGCAAACGCCAAAAGTACGGCCCCTACCGCGAAGCCTGGCACCTACTGCAAGCCAACCCCGGCCTCACAATCCAAGCCTGCAGCGAACAGCAATCCCCAGAAGACAATCCGCACGGCGGATGACGCGTGGGATTCGCATCAGGGCACGACTTCAGTCGCACCGCACTTGCTCCTAGGCAACTGTCACGAACCTGTGCAGTACCGTGGAAGAGCGGCGCTTAAGCGCCGCGTCAACTGTCCCACATGTAAACTGGGCTTCAGCCCCAGTGGACGTCTTTAACTCGTCCCTTTCACCACCGCGTTAAGCGCTCTTGGAGAAACCGGGCTTTTTAGCCCCAAAGGCATTTCATCCAACCGCACCCCACCGCTCGCCGACGAAAACGCATACGCCCTTACCTCCCGCACCAACCGCGCGCGCACAGGATTCAAACGCACGTACTCGCAATGCCTCTGATAATCGTCGAAATCCCGAATCCGATGATTCGTAAAACTCTCCTGCCACACCAGAATCTTCTCCACCTTCCGAAGCCGATACGAATACCCACCCTTAATGAACTGCACGGCTTTCTCCAATGAAACGTCGCCTGTAGGACTGAGCAATAAATGAATATGGTCAGGCATGACAACAAACTCGTGCAGCAGATATTTCCCCTGATCGCGATACCCGACCAGCACCTCGACCAGAAGCCGCGCCCGAGCTTCGACCTGAAAGATCGGCACGCGCCGCCAGGTAACACTTGTGACGAAAAACGTGCGCTCTGAATCATCCATGATCGGATCGTAGAGCCTTAGAGAGGAGGTGGGGCGGGATATCTGCCACGACACGAAAAACATTTTCCAGATTGGGAAAAGACGACCACGGGGGCTAAAGCCCGCAACCCTAGTGGCGATCTAACGCGGCCCTGGAAGGGCCGCTCTTCCACGGTCGCGCTACCAATTCACCCGTTCGCAAGAAATCGACTCGACAATCCGTACACTCCGACTGTCAGAACCCGGGTGCCGCGCCCCAGAAGAACGACCACATGCACGACCGTTGAACAACCGCGGTATGCAGTGACGTGGAAGAGCGGCGCTTAAGCGCCGCGTAAAGTCCCCCCAAATGTAACCGGGCTTCAGCCCCAGTGGACGTCGTTCCGCGTCGGCCGAAAACATGCCTTCGTGAAAGAATCCGACTGGGTGGCCCCGAAAGTGCAAGAACAATCGGCGAGCTTAACGAGGGAGAATAATGACCCGCAGGCCGGAGACTCACGAATTAAAGCAAGCGTTCGAAATAACCAAGACGATCAACACTGTCGAGGCGGAGCGAGAAAAACCATTTACCCACCGCAACCATTACCGATGTCCACACGATAACGCGGAATGGATAGATGAGTGGAGTTGTGCCTGTAATGATCGGTGCCCTACTTGTCGCGCTGAAATAGAACCATACTTCACAGAGGATGTGATATAAGCCTTTGAATAAATGAATCTGCAGTGCGCATTAGAACTTTCCTCCGCCTACACGTCCGCATCTCAGGTAGCTCGCATACTCACCGAGGACTGGTGCACCCGCGAACTCTACTGCCCCGCCTGCGACTCCAGCCGGCTATCCGCCTCGAAAGCTAATACGCCCGCCCTGGACTTCTCGTGCCCTGAATGCGAGCAACTTTACCAGTTAAAAGGACTGAAGAAGTGGAATCCGAAAAAGATCGTCGATGCGGGCTATGAAGCTATGATCAGGTCCATCCGGGCGGACAGAATCCCAAATCTGCTAGTCCTTCAGTACTCCCGTGACTGGTCCATTCAGAACCTTATGGTGATCCCTCGGGTCTTTTTTTCGGAAAGCGTGATTGAGAAACGTCCGCCACTTGGACCCGGGGCGCGACGGGCAGGATGGGTGGGATGCAACATTCTTCTCAGCCAGATACCGGAAGATGGAAAGATCAACGTTGTGTCGGCAGGAAGAGAGGTGCCACAGCGTTATGTGCGAGATGAGTATTCGCGAATCAAGAAGCTTGCCGAGTTGCCCCCTTCGCTTAGAGGTTGGACAGTCGATGTCCTAAGAGTTATCCGCGAGCTGCGAAAGCCTAGATTCTCTCTGCAGGACCTTTATGGTTTCGAGGCCGAACTTAAGAATCTCCATCCCAAGAATCTAAACGTCCGCCCAAAGATTCGACAACAACTCCAGGTTCTCAGGGACCTCGGCCTACTGGAATTCGCAAGTCCCGGCAACTACACCCTCAAATAATGAAAAAGGCCCAGCTTAAAGCCGGGCCGAGAACATCTCCCAAATCGAAAACTACAAACCTACGAGCACCCGCTCGTGCTCCCGCAACTCCCGCACCGATAACACGAGCCATTCCGCGTCATGATGCTGCCGCAGAAGCTGCATGTGGGAGCGTCACCCAGGTCGATGATGCCAGCCAGCGCGTCGGCGGCGTGAACCGATCCAGGGTTTAGGGATCGGGGATCAGGGGTCGGCAATCCTCTCGATGATTCATTTGCCTCGCTGATCCCTGGCCCCTGCCCACTAATCCCTTGTTTCGGCCGCAGATTCTCAAACAAGAACTGCTGCTGCCCAGTCAGAAAACGCAACTGCAGCCAGCGGAAGATGTAGTCCATGATCGACTTGGCAAACCCAATGTCAGGATTGCTGGTCCACCCGCTAGGCTCAAACCGCGTGTGCGCAAACTTCTCGCAGAGCAACTTCAGCGGCACGCCATGCTGGAGCGCAATGGACGTAGCCAGCGCAAAGCTATCCATCAGCCCCGAGACCGTCGAGCCTTCCTTGGCCATGGTGATGAACAGCTCGCCCGGCTCCCCATCCGGATAGAGCCCGACCGTGATGTAACCCTCATGCCCGCCAATGTTGAACTTATGCGTGATCGAAGCGCGTTCCTCCTGTAGCTTGTGCCGCACAGCGCGAGGAGGCGCATTCAGATTCTCGTCCTCGCGTGGCGCGGCCGCCCCCGGCCGCGGGTCATCTTTACTGGAGTTGGCAGTCTTAGTCCCAGCCGCCGAAAGCGGCTGCGACTTCTTGCACCCATCCCGATAAACGGCGACTGCCTTGAGACCAAGCTTCCAAGCCTGAAGATAAGCCTCCATAATGTCTTCAACCGAAGCATTCTCCGGAAGATTCACCGTCTTCGATATAGCGCCCGAGATAAAAGGCTGCGCAGCAGCCATCATCCGCAAATGCCCCATGTAAGCAATCGACCGAGTCCCCTTAGCCGGCTTAAACGAGCAATCAAACACAGCCAGATGATCGTCCTTAACATGCGGAGCCCCTTCGATGGTGCCAGTAGCGTCAATGTAACTAACAATCGCGTTAGCCTGATCGTGATCGTACCCAAGCTTGAACAAAGCAGTCGGCACAGTGTTATTGACGATCTTGATCATGCCTCCACCAACCAGCTTCTTATACTTAACCAGCGCCAAATCCGGCTCCACGCCAGTAGTGTCACAGTCCATCATGAAGCCTATGGTGCCTGTTGGCGCTAATACTGTTACTTGGCTGTTTCTGTAGCCGTGTTTTTCGCCTTGGGCCAGGGCTTCGTCCCAGCATTGTTTGCTGGATTCGTAGAGAGTGCTTGGGACATTGTTTTTGTTTATGTTGTTTACACTGGCGCGGTGCATTCGGATTACGTCTAAGAACGGTTCGCGGTTTATGTACCAGCCGGGGCAGGCTCCGCCGGGCATGTTGTTGGCATCGGTTACGCCTAGACGCGTTGCCACTGTGTCTGTTGCTGGGGTTAGCGGTTCGCATTGTTCGGCTATCTTGCTTGACTGCAGGTAGGCTTCGCCGCACATGATTGCGGTTACGCAGGCGGCGTAGTCGCGGCCGGCGTCGGAGTCGTACGGTAGGCCTGCGGCCATTAAGAGCGCGCCTAGATTTGCGTAGCCCAGGCCTAGGGGGCGGTAGTCGTGGGAGTTGCGCATGATCGATTCGGTTGGGTATCCCGCGTTGTCTACGAGAATTTCCTGCGCTGTGATTAACACGTCTACTGCGTGGCGGTAGGCCTCGACGTCGAACGTGCCGTTGGGCGCGAACTTCAGTAGATTCAGGCTGGCCAGGTTGCAGGCTGAATCATCTAAGAACATGTATTCGCTGCACGGGTTGCTGGCGTTGATTCTTGCGGTGTTCTTCGAGGTGTGCCAGCGATTTGTCGTGGTGTCGTATTGCATGCCGGGATCGCCGCAGTGCCAGGTGGCTTCGGAAAGCTTGCGCATTAATTCTTTCGCTTTGTAGGTCTTCATGACGCTGCCGTCCTGTACCTTCTTCGTGGAGAAGTCGGTGTCGCGGACTACGGCGTACATGAAATCGTCGGTTACGCGGACGGAATTATTTGCGTTCTGGAAGAAGATGGAGGAGTAGGCGTCGGAGTCGGGATGGGAACCGTCGTATCCGAGCGATACCAAGGCGTGAGCCTTTGCTTCTTCTTTCTGTTTGCACTCGATGAACTCGACGATGTCGGGATGGTCTACGTTGAGGATGACCATCTTGGCGGCGCGGCGAGTTTTGCCTCCGGACTTGATTACTCCGGCGAAGGCGTCGAAACCTTTCATGAAGCTTAGTGGGCCGCTGGCCGTGCCTCCTCCGCTCAAGCCTTCCGTCGAAGAACGCAGCGGAGAGAGATTTGTTCCTGTACCTGATCCCCACTTGAAGAGCATGCCTTCGGTCTTGGCTAACGTGAGAATGGAATCGAGCGAGTCTTTTACGGAGTTAATGAAGCACGCGGAGCATTGCGGCTTGCTGTAGCCGGTGATGCCGAACTCGACTTGCTGGGTCTGGGGATTCCAGTGCCAGTTGCGGGCGTCGGAGTTGGGTTCGATGCGATCGCAGCCCACGTTGAACCAGACCGGAGAGTTGAAGGCGGCATACTGGCGGACGAGGATGTGGACTAGTTCGTCGTGGAAAGTTGCGCCGTCTTCTGGTGTCTTGAAGTAGCCCTGGGCTAGTCCCCAGTTGCGGATGGTTTCGCCTACGCGGGTTACTAGCTGGCGGACTCCAGTTTCGCGCTCGGGGGTGCCTACCTTGCCGTGCAAGTATTTGCTGGCCACGATGTTGGTGGCGGTCATTGACCAGTCTTTGGGGACTTCGACGTCTTTTTGTTCGAAGATTACGTTGCCCTGGGAGTCGGTGATCTGGGCGAGGCGGAGATCCCACTCGAGTTCGTCGTAAGGGGAGACGCCGGGCTTGGTGAAGAAGCGGCGGAAAGAGAGGCCGGGGGCGGTTTTCTTCTGGGTGACAGTGTTTGCGGGGGTGGCCGCAGTGGCATTGGCGGTAGTGGTTTTGAACTCGGGCATTGCTTTCTCCATTATTAGTTAGATTCTATCTACTTCGACCCGATTCGGCGTCCCTGGGGGTGGACGCGGGAATTGGGCTGTGCCCGAACGGGAATTTGTTCGGGGTGTCGCGGTTCTTTTAAAGAACGTTTTCTTTCGCCCCTTTGGGGCTGGTGCTTCAGGGGCTAAAGCCCCGGATCCATTTTGCTGCTAACGCGGCGCTTAAGCGCCGCTCTTCCACGGTGCTGCATGTGTCAGTCGTGCTTGATACATCTAAGCCTCAGGGGCTAAAGCCCACATTCATAACGACTTGTGGCGGCGCGGCTTGAAACCGCGCCCTTTCACAGCCAAATCTAACGGCACGGCTGACGCCGCGCCCTTCCGGAGTTGGGCCCTGCTTGGCCACTCCGGGCTTCGACCACTGCCCTCCGGGTCAGAAGCCGGAGGGGAGGGGATGGGGACAGTGGAGATTTTTGCTGGCTCCGGAATCCAGATGCGGGGCTGGCTTACTCGAACTCATTTTGAGGGTCGGCTGCGGAGTCTGGGCCGGGCTGGGGATGCTGTCGGCAGCGGCGGGCGAGGGCGCCCGCCCCACGCCAGTCAGTTCCAGCGATAGTTGGAAGTCGATGCCGATGCCAGAGACTTTTTCGGCGGAGGAGAGCATCCACTGGTTTAGAGCGCTGCAGATGCTGCGGCGCTGGGCCTGGTCCTGGATGACTACGAAGCGTAAGAAGCAGCGTCCAGAGGCTAACCGCTCGCGCAGGGGGTTAATGCGGGTGAACATGCGGTCGAGGGTGAAGGCCATGTCGTCGTCTTCGGAGAACTGGAGGACGGCGAGCATGCGGCGGGTGGGCGCCTCAGAGGCTAAAGCCGCGACCGATTTGTCCGAGTTTGCGGCACCCTTCGGCGCGCTTCGCTTGCTCAGGGCAGGCTCAGAGCTGAAGTCGTGCCCTTCCCGATCTTTGCTCACCTCGAGAGTCGGGACGCTCGCTGGACCCCTCGACTCCGCTCGGGGCAGGCTCCCGAATGCGTCCGTCCCCACATGGCTGTTGCCAGAGCCGGGAGCGGCTGTCCCCACATGGGCCTTGCTGGCTGCCAAAATATTGCCTGATCCCAAGTCCATGATTTCTTCGGCCAGGGCGAAGATGCCGGGTTTGCTGGGGACTACCAGGAGACTGTGGGGGGAATCGCAGCGGAACCAGCGCGACCATTGGAGGCGGCGAGGGTCTATGGGGCGATCGAAACCGTGGCGGGCTAGGGAATCGGCTACGAGTCGAGTTAAAGCTTCCATCGAGGGCTCCTGAGACCGGTTTCCGGCTTCCGCTTTCCAGTTCTCGGCCGGCAGGCGGATTACGTTCCGGTTCTAAGACAGTTCTTGCTTACTGATTTAGTCGCCCCCCGGGGGAGGATCGGGGGAGCGGCCACCGCACTTCCAAAATCGGCTTCCAGCTTCCGACTATCGGCTTCCGCCGCTCATAGTTATTTGTTTTCTTACGTTTACAGGTGGCGACCGGTCACCTCTGGCCGGACGCCTGCCCGTAAATCCTTCCTGACAGCGCCCTTCGTTTTGTACCCGCCCCGTTCCCGCGAGGCCGGTTTTAAAGGGCTATGGGAATGCAAAGTTACTCCCGCTTATAGTGCCTGTCAAGAGGGAAACACCACAGGTTGTATCCTCAACAATGACGGGCTTGGTACTGGGTTGAGGGATTTATTTGGGATTTGTTTTCCACAAGTGGAATTCATGGTGCGTTCACAAAGACAGGGGCCAGTGGTCAGGGGCCAGGGGCCAGTAGAATCCCATGGCAGGCGGCGGCTGGGTGGGTTGTTCATAACGAGCGCAGGTTGGGGCTGGGGCTGCGACCGTTGCGGTAGGGTTGGGGAGATTTGCGGGCCAGGTGTAGAGGGAGCGAGAGACTGGTGGGAGCTTCTGGCAGCTCGGGGATCTCCCCCGACAGCTTTTCCCCGGAAAGCAAGGGTACATAGATGTCTTCGAAGATCTGGCGAGGCGCTATGCGGAGAACGCCGTCGGCGGATTCGACCAGGTAGTCGCCTTTGCGTCCGGAGTGCTGGCGTCCGAGAACGTCGGCGAAGGTTAGGCTGGTGGTTAGTTGCTTGGCTTTGACGAGAAAGCGGGTGCGGTAGGTGATCCATGGGGTTGGTGCTTTCATTCGGTTCTCGGCTCTCAGTTCTCAGTTGTCAGTTTTCGGTTCTCAGTTTTCGATCTTGAAGGGTGATGGTTGACTGCTGATCGGCAGCGGCCGGTTTGTGTCTTCGACCGATTTCCCGATTCATTTTCGTTGAGAGGGCGAGAGTGAATGTACGAGCGAAAGGGCGCGCGGTCAATTCAGTATTTTTGGTGCAGTTGAGGAAAATAGTTGCCACGGATTCTCGCGGATCTCCACGGGTCAAGTATCTTGGTGGGGATGTCTCGCTAAGCCGCGTGCAGGGCTTGGGTTGTGTTGGCGGAGGAGCGGTGGAAGGATTCTTAGGGCGATCCGGTCAGTGGATTGTGCACAGGGGTTGCACAGGAAATGCAGAAAGCAATGGGTAGAGATTAGTGGTCACTGGAGAGTTCCACCTCGCTGCGCCCGGCGGGACATCCGAGGCGGCTGTCCCCACATGAGCTGGGTATAAGGTGCACGGGGGTAGAAGAATTTTCCAGGGGTTTTATGTGGGCGAAATTGGCGGCTGGGGAAGGCGAACGGAGTCAGTCACTTGGAGCGGGGCGGAGAACGGAGAGGTCTTTGCTATCAGGGGAGGGTACGAGGAACAAATTCTCGCGTCAGGAGGAATCATGACAATTGACCCGGTATGTGGAATGAGAGTGGAAGAGAAGAAGGCCGAACTCCAAGCGCAGTATGCAGGCAGGAAATATTTTTTCTGCTCGGAAGAGTGCAAGCAGGAGTTCGAGGCTGATCCGAATGGATATGTAGAGACGGTAGCGGCATAGTTGCTGTGGATATTTTACGACGCAGACAAGAGGCCCCGGCGGCGGCAACGCGCCGGGGCTTTTTGCTGTTTAGCGACTGCGCTGTTTAGCGACTGCGCCTCGCTTCGCTTGACGGGGCAGTCGAGGCGGGTGTCCCACATGGGCCGGGAGAATGCCCTGAGGCTGCTGAGATACCGGAGGAGGTGTAGGGGTCCTTCGACTGCGTGGCCGCTTCGCTTTGCGAAGCGGCCACTCCGCTCAGGATGACACATCCTCGAGATGACAAAGAGGACAGATCCTCGAGATGACAAAACGGCCTAGCGACCGGCGAGGGCTGGTTCGCGTACTGACTTGCCAGTTTTGAATGCTTCGTAACGGGCGTTTATTTCGTCCCAGTTGATTACGTTCCACCAGGCGGCTAGATATTCCGGACGGCGGTTGTTGTATTTCAGGTAGTAGGCGTGCTCCCAGACGTCGTTGCCGAAGATGGGGTAGTGGCCCACGGAGATTGGGTTGTCCTGGTTGGGCGTGGACATTATGTGCAGATCGTCGCCGCCTTTGCTGGCCAGCCAGACCCATCCTGAGCCGAATTGTTTTACACCGGCGTCGCTGAATTTGGCCTGGAAATCTTTGAAGCTGCCGAAAGTTTTGGTGATGGCCTGGGCGATGGGGCCGGTGGGATCGCCTCCGCCTTTGGGCTTCATGATTTTCCAGAACATGCTGTGGTTGACGTGGCCGCCGCCGTTGTTGCGGACCGCGGCGCGAATGTCCTCGGGGATGGCGTTGTAGTCACGGATTAGATCTTCGGCGGACTTACTGGCTAGTTCGGGATGCTTTTCAATTGCGGCGTTCAGGTTCTTTACGTAGGTGCCGTGGTGCATGTCGTGATGCAGGGTCATCGTCTGTTTGTCGATGACAGGTTCCAGGGCTGCGTAATCATAAGGCAGGGGCGGTAGTTCGTGAGCCATGATTTTTCCTCCAGAGTTCTTATTGTACTGATGACGGGGTTGGGGGTGCGGTTGCGAAGAGATTTTATACCTGGGTGGCGAGAGGCAACCACTGGGGCTGAAGCCCGCTCTCAAGAGAAATTCTAACGCGGCGCTTAAGCGCCGCTCTTCCACGGTTGCGCTGGCGGCATGGGCGCTTATTCGGTGATGGGCGCTGCATCCGAACGCCTCGCTGCGCTTGGCTGGACGGCCGAGGCGGCCGTCCCCACACGATCTCGAACCGCGGCCGTCCCCACACGATCCCAAACGGCGGCCGTCCCCACACGATCTCGAATGCATCCGTCGTTGTGCGAACTTTTAGTTGGTGGGGGGGCCCAGGATCTCGCGGACTTTGCGGGATAGGCTTTGCAGGGTGAAGGGCTTTTGCAGGAAAGTTTTCTGGCTGTCGGCGGCGGCGGTGCTGGGGAAAGCGTCCTGAGCGTAGCCGGAGAGGTAGAGGACTTTCAGGCCGGGGCGCGTGGGCTGGAGTTGCTGGACTAGTTCGTGGCCGCTTAGGCCGGGCATGATTACGTCGGTGATGACTAAGTGGATGGGGTCGGTGTGATTGGCGGCTAGAGCTAATGCGTCGTTGCCGTTGGCGGCTTCGAGTACGCGGTAGCCGCGGGATTCGAGGGTTTCGCGGACTAGCTGGCGAACGGAATCTTCATCCTCGACTAAGAGGACAGTTTCGGTTCCTCCTACGGCGGCTAGGGCTACCGGAGTGGCGCCCACGGCTTCAGAGGGTTCGTCGATGCGCGGGAAATAAATGGTGAAGACGGTGCCGCGTCCGATTTCGCTTTGGACGAAGACGTAGCCGCCGCTTTGCTTGATGATGCCGTAGACGGTGGAAAGTCCGAGGCCGGTGCCTTTGCCTTTTTCTTTGGTGGTGAAGAAAGGTTCGAAGATGCGGGCCTG
>Ga0307478_10003833_pt1 | contig 10949 bp, 9 predicted proteins | sample atmos_gasesECM4C_2_FD_203713 | JGI IMG/M metagenome (GOLD analysis project Ga0307478, IMG submission 203713) | Hardwood forest soil microbial communities from Morgan-Monroe State Forest, Indiana, United States - atmos_gasesECM4C_05 | ecosystem: Environmental > Terrestrial > Soil > Temperate...
GCTCTTCGCAGGAGGAGCCAGCGCGACGGCAGCCTCGGCGGTGAGCAGCAGGAACGTAAATGTCTCTTGCAGGTAGAGCCGAACAACCGCATCCGTGTGGCTCAAATAGCCGATGGAAACATCCTGACCGATGTGCAGGTCGAAATCGCCACCGCGCGTCGTCACCACAAACGCTCCTTGAATGGCAGGCGCCCAAATGATTTTGTCGTCGACCAGCCGCTTGACGTGTTCCAGCACCGGGTAACCGTGATCGCTGGTCTCGGCGAGCGCGGTATAGGCGTCGGCGCCGAGGAGCACCGCGTAGGGGCCATTGACGCCGACCAGCCGCAAACGGCTCAGACCTTGGGCAATCGCGTCCGGATACTCGCGCACATCGCCTGGCAGCGTCATCTTCGGATTGCTCGTTCCCTGCCGGACGCCAACAATTCCTGCCGCGTCATAGCCTTCGAATATGGCAACATCCTCGGCAAAAGCGATTTGCCGCGCAGCGTCTTTCGCGGGCTGCCAGTCAGAGTCGTTCGCGCCACGCTCCACGTCGTCGATCGTCTGGCGCTCCAGTTCGAACGGAACCCGCAGTTCGACCAGCGCATTCACTTCGCGCTGGCGGGCGATGATCTCCTTCTGCGGTGCCGCGATCATCCGCAAATGGCCGGTGCCGACTGCGGGGAAGTTGACACCTTCCGGCCCATGCACATCGACCACGCGCCGACCCGCGAGGTGGCGTTTCAGCGTGCGCGAGGTTTCCTCCTCGATTTGTGCCCACGCGGCTTCGGAAATCGGCGCAAGTTCGCGATGCAGATTATTCATGAGAGAAGTCTCCTTTAAGAGAACCTATGCCCAGCGAACCATCACTCTTCCGCGGGATCGATGACGCCGGATCGACTACCGACGAGTCGGCCGACGGCGCGGCAATCGCAACGGGTTCATCAGTTACGTTTTCCAGAAATGTCGCCGTCGGCACGAAGAACAGACTTCCGGTGACAGCTCGGCTGAAGTCGAGCAGCCGGTCGTAGTTTCCGGGCGGGCGGCCTATGAACATGTTCTCCAGCATTTGTTCGATCGTGCGAGGCGAACGGCTGTAGCCAATAAAATATGTGCCAAACTCGCCTGCACCGGCTCGGCCAAAGGGCATGTTGTCACGCAGAATCTTGATCTCTTTTCCATCCTCGACAATCGTCGTAAGCGCGTTGTGCGCCGACGTTGGTTTGACGGAATCGTCCAATTCAATGTCGGACAGCTTCGTGCGTCCGATGATTCGTTCCTGCGCTTCCGTAGACAAAGCATTCCAGCCGGCAACATCGTGAAGATATTTTTGCACGATCACGTAACTGCCACCCGCAAACGCAGCATCTTCCTCGCCGATGAACACGGCCTCCGCGATTGCATCGCCTCTTGGATTTTCCGTGCCGTCGACGAAGCCGATGAGATCGCGGTCGTCGAAGTAACGAAATCCCTGAACCTCATCGACCTGCGAGACGGCATCGTCGATTCGCGCCATGATTTGCGTCGCCATCTCGAAGCATAAATCCATCCGCTTCGCCCGGATATGGAACAGCAAGTCGCCCGCCGTGGAGACCGCATGGCGCTCTCCGGCGCGAATCTCACGAAAGGTATGCAGGTTCGCCGGACGTGGCGCGCCAAAAAGACGGTCCCAAGCTTCAGACCCAAATCCCACGACGCAAGAAAGGCCCGCCTCAATATCGCGAAAATCCACGGCGCGTACCAGCGCTGCGAGGTCTCCGCAGAACGAACGGATGGTTGTGCGATTCTCAGTGCCCGGTTTTATTGTCGTGACCAGGAAGATCGCGGCGCGGGTGAGAGGCGCCGCTACCGCCTGGGCGACGTCGCGCCTGCCCGCTACGGCTTCGTGCGCACTGGTCGGATCGGCCTTCATCGATGTCATCCCGTCGGGCCTGGCAAAATATCGCCCATCGACAGTCACTAAGGGAACAGTCAGAGCGTCAGATTACCATCGCTTCCCAATCGTCGTCTACGCCGAAGCAATGACGAATATCGAGACGATTCTCGGCAGAGGATGCCTCGGCGATCACTCCGAGCCATGGGTGTAATCGGCAAAAAACCTGCTTAATCTAAGCTCGAGGGCATGGATTAGTTGCTTCTGTTAGCACTCCGATGTCGTGCGACATCGCCTCCGCCTTAAAGGAGTTCTAATAAATCAAGGTGGGTCTCCCAGGAAATATTCGAGGAGCAAGAATGTTGTAAGGCGGCCGATGCCAAAACTGCCGGGCATCATGAAGGCCCAAGAGGCCAAGCTACACACCACCCGCCTGGCCAAGCCGGTTGTGAAAACAAAATAGATAGTACATCGTCACGTTTGCTCGGAACCCAGGTGCCTTGTGGCCGGGGTTTGTTTTTCTTGCGCCCGCAAGGCCATCTCTCGAGCAGTCCGCAATTAGGTGACCGGGTCACCAGTGGGATGAAACTCCATTGCAACCACTCGCTTGTAATTCAGTTCGGCCAGTTTGCGGAAGATGTTTTGATAATTGATTTCGCCTGTGCCGGGTTCATGTCTACCAGGGACGTCAGCAATATGCACGAGTTCAATTTCGCCGATGCTCTTCTCCAGCGTTGCGATGAGATTCCCCGCGGCAATTTGCTCATGATAAAAATCGTAAAGTAACTTAACTTGCGGATGATCTACTGCTCGAACTACCTCTAGCGCTTCCGCAATTCCGGTCAGATAGTAGTGCGGATTTTCCTCGGGATCGATTGTTTCGAGCAGTAATCGTACCGGCTCGCCATTGATTGACTTGCCTTCCACCAGCGCCGCTGCCGCTTTCAACGTATCGATGCAACTTTGATGCTGTGCCTCGCGAGGCATTCCCGTGATCCGGTCGCCGGACAGCAGGATGATGCTCGGACATTCAATTTGCTCCATGATCTGCAGCACGCGGCGCAGTTCAGCAAGCAGCGGCTCCCGATGACTCGGATTGCTTACTCCGTGTTTCAGCCCCGCAGTGCAATCGAAGGTGATCCCAAGTTCCTTGCGCTTCGCATTTGCGCGCTTGAAGTCCGCTTCCGTCCATGCATCATATTCGCCTACCAATTCCACGTGCCGATATCCGGCAAGCGCGACCTTTTCCAACCGCTGTTCGAAAGGGAGATCGGTGAACATTGTCCACAACATCACAGACAGCTTGAAGGGCGGGTTGTAACTCTTATCTTTGTTAGCAACGAGAGCCGGCTGCTCGTTGACGAGTGCGAGACCGCAAGCTCCTGCTACAGTTCCTGCAAGCGTTTGAGTAAACGTTCGTCGATTCATGACTCACCGGATGGCGGTATGACCACTGCCGGACGGCGTGCGAGCACCGGCCTGGCCGGCCCGATCTTATTACAGTTCAACCGCCGAGCGCTCATACTTTTGGTGGAGGCGACAGTGACCTGTTTGATTTAACATTATCCGGTTTGGTCGAAAGCATTCCGAGTGAGCGGTACACGCTGGATTGCGGGCGTCGCTGGCATATTCTGCGTTGTTCCGAGGTATACAATGGACAACCCGAAGGACAAGGGAAACCGCGATGTTTCGCCTTCTTGTTACGGTTCTTTCGTTGGGCTCCTTTTCGCTTTGCGCGAGTGCTCGGATTTTGGACACGCCTTCTGGCGCCTACGTTGAGCGCACCTGGCAGGTGCAGGATGGTCTTCCAGAACAGACCGTTCAGGCATTCGCTCAAACCAAAGACCGATATCTCTGGATAGGCACTACTGGTGGACTGCTCCGCTTTGATGGTGCGCGGTTCGTTTTATTCGATCGCGACAACACGCCCGCGTTCACAGAAAATAACATCTTCAATCTGATGGTTGCGCGGGATGACACGCTTTGGATTGCGACTGAGGGCGGAGGTTTGATTCGTTATAAAGACGGAGTATTCCGGTCCTTCTCCGCGAAGGACGGTCTTTCTGAATGACTTCGTTCGAGTCGTCTACCAGGATGGCAAAGGGGTGATCTGGATCGGAACCGACTCCGGTTTGTTTCGCTTCTCTGGCGACCGGATCGAACGGATCGACAACGGCAATGGTGTTCCACCCATCGCGGTTCACGCCATCCAGGAGGACGGCCAGCATCGCCTGTGGGTCGGAGGTTCAAAACTATTAATGCCTCAGCGGCAATACATTCCAAGAGTATCGACTGGAGGGAGAAGGGAGTCAGAACCGGGTCAAATCCCTCGCTCAGACACAAGATGGAACTCTTTGGGTTGGCACGATCGGCGGCCTATACCGGATGACGCCGGGGTCGGATTCCTTCCGCCGAGTGAAGGACACGACGAGTGGAACGGTACGTTTTCTGCATGAGACTTCAGACGGTACTCTCTGGATTGGCACCATCGGTCATGGCGTGTACAAATATCGCGAGCATAAATTCTCTCAAATCGCCGCCCCCAACAGCCTTCCCAGCAACACCGCATTGAATCTGTTTGAAGATGCTGAGACGAACATATGGATTGGTACTCAGGCGGGAATGGTTCGTCTGAGCCAGACGCCGATCAAGACGGTTTCGCTACCCGATGCCAGCGACTACGACGCTGAGACCATCTATCAGGATCAGAATGGCGATCTTTGGATTGCTGCGGCGAATCTGTTTTGTATTCGGGATAGCGAGGTAACCAAGGTTCGGTTTCCGGGGATCACCGGAGTGCGGGTTCGCAACGTTTTTCGAGACAGCGCAGGCAGCCTCTGGATTGGGACGGAGGGCCGAGGCGTATTCCGGCAGGATGGTACCCGACTGGTCCATTACCTGACCAAAGACGGGCTGGTCAACAACTTTGTGCGCGCTTTTCTGCAAGGTCGGGATGGAAGCGTCTGGATCGCAACCGACGAAGGACTGAGCCGTTGGCACGCGGGAGCGTTCACTAATTTCCAGATGCGGGATGGACTGTGTTATTTCAGCACCCGCACATTGTGGGAGGACGACAATCAAGACATCTGGATTAGAACTGACCGCGGAGTCAGCCATTTGCATGCCGGCAACTTTGTCGAAGACGCGGTGACAGAAACACTCAAGAATGTAAAGATCTGGGCCATCCGCGAAGACTCTGACGGCGGATTATGGTTCGGAACTCGAACCGGAGGACTCTATCGCTGGCGGTTTGGAAAGCTGGCTCACTACACGACCGCGCAAGGGCTTGCCAGCAACAGCATTTATGAGATGCTTGCCGATCGCAGTGGAAACTTCTGGATCAGCGGTCCCAATGGCATCTCTGTAATCAACCGGCACGAGTTGGACGCCATCGAGGAAAAACCGTCGCAATCTCTTTCCCTGACCCTGTACGGAATTTCCGATGGCTTGGAAACGACTCAGTTGTATGGAGCGGAGAAGCCGGGTGGAGTCGTAACGTCGCGCGGCGAAGTCTGGTTTGCCAGCAACAAGGCCCCGTTCGTGTTTCTCTGGATGCAACACGCCCATCCAGAGCGGCGCCCGTGGTGATTGATGACATCCTGGCCGATGGCCCGAGGCGCCAAGCAAGAGCAGGCAAAAGGCTACGAACCACGATACCCTGATTCAGGGATATGCTGGAGTTTCCGCGTTGCTTGAGGCGCATTCGAGTTTCGAGGATGCGGACCCTGGCGCGCGGGATAGTTTTTTAAATTGTGCTCGCACACAGTTGCGCACCACCATCGACGAAGCCAGAGAAGCAGTCTGGGCCCTGCGGCATCAATACCACCTCGGCCGAGTTAGGAACTGCCGTCAATGAGTTGGCGATCAGCCAGTTGCCGTTGAACGGGCGCGATCCATCATCGCTGGTTCTTCTCGCGCCGGGGACGACGAGCGTCACCGTGCCAGGAGAGTCCGGAGGAGGGATGGGAGGCCAGCCTGGCGTACAGTCTGGTTTTTCTTTTCCAACCGAGACTGGAGCTTCGGCGAGCGGAGGCCGGCAAGGCAGCACGTACTACCTGTTGGATGGCGTTCCGCATATGGATAACTACACTTTGCTGGCAGCGCCGTTTCCGAATGCAGACGCTACCCAGGAATTCCGCGTGATCAGCAACAACTTCAACGCCCTCTACGGGTTTGCGCCCGGCGCCGTGGTCAGCATCGAGACTAAGTCGGGGACCAATAGCTATCACGGTGGTGTTTTTGAATTTCTCCGTAACAAGGCATTGAACGCGGCCAGCAATTATTTCGATCCTCAGGGAACTCCGGTGGTTGATCCGCTGCGGCGTAATCAATTCGGCGGCTATGTGGGCGGCCCCATCCTCAAGAACAGGGTTTTCTTCTTTTTCAATTATCAGGGAACCCGATTGAATAGCGCTGCCGGTTCCAATCGAACTCAGACCCCTACAGCCGCGATGCTCAATGGCGACTTTAGCGGCATAAGCACTCCTCTCTGCACGGGAAGTGGCGCACCGGCAGGTTGCCCATTTACCACCGTGAATGGCAAACCGAACCAGGTAGATCCCGCTCTTTTCAATCCCGCCGCAGTCACTATAGCCACCACCGGGTTGCCTCTTGGCCAGCAGCCCGATGGCACGGTTTTCTATCCAGGAGGCGCGACAATTCAGAGCTTTAACGAATACACAGCCAGGGTTGATTTCAACGCGTCGAACAACCGGCGCGTCTCGCTGCGCAGCTTTGTAAACCGGTTAATCGAACCCTCGGGGATGTTCCGGGAAATATTCTGTCGGTGCTCAATCTCAGTCCCTGGTCGCAGACATTCGCGGAGCGGATGGAGTTCTACAGTGAAGCGCTCAGCCACACCTGGGAAATCAACCCCACCACGGTGAATACAGCCTCGGTCTTCTGGACGCAAATGTCTGCGTACAACGATGCTGCGGTAAAAGACAAGAGTGGACAGAATATGTGTTGGTCGCTACATCAATGTGAACGAGCTACCGGGCCAATGCTTCATGGAAGGATTCTCGGTAAGCGGTGGCGGCTTTAACGGCGGGTGGACTGAACCATCGCAGGAGGTCCGTACCACTTACGGTTTATGTGACAACCTGACTAAGACCGTGGGCAAACACATCATTTCAGCGGGAGTAAACCTGCAGCATCAGTTCGCCGAAGAACTTACCCAATATCCCACCACTCCAATCGTAGGATTCAACGGCCAGTACACGGGCAACGGCTTGGCCGATTTCTTGCTGGGCTACATGCAGTCCTACACCCAAGGAGCGGGTGAGATCGCCAGTGTTTCGGGCTGGCAGCCGGGCTTCTACGGTCAGGACCAATACCGCATGCGGCCGAACTTGAGCATAACCGCCGGCCTGCGCTGGGAGCCGAATCTCGCGCCCGGAGTAGCCGGTGGACGCGGCGCGGCTTACGTTCCGGGACAGCAGAGCACTCTGTTCGCGAATGCTCCCCTGGGACTGGTCTTCCCGGGCGATAAAGGTATAAGCAAGGGCTTGATGCCAAATACTTACGGCTATTGGGAGCCGCGAGTGGGCGTGGCTTGGCAGACGCAGGCTTTGCCGAACACTTCATTCCGCGCGGGCTTCGGACTGTTTGCCCAGCCGTTGCAGTACTCTATGTACAACCACACGGCTGACATCAGTCCGTTTAGTCCAACGTTTGGACTGTTCGGAGGCAGCAATACGCCGCTTTCGTTGAGCGATCCCTGGTCGCAGAACGCGGGCACAAACTTTCAAAGCCCGTTTCCACCGTTCGCTCCTTTCAAGCCACCATCGGACGCCCCATTCTCGCCGCCGTTCACGATTCCTGCCGTGTTCGCGCAAAATTTCCATCTCGGCATCACGGAAAGTTGGAATGCCTCGGTGGAGCACGGATTCGAGCAGAATCTGGCGGTGCGGCTCGCTTACGTCGGCAGCGAGTCCTATCATCAGTCGGACATCATCGACCAGAATCCCGGCGTGTTTGCGAACGCCGATGCACGCAGCAATCCCAACTTCTTCCAGATTCTCACGAACTTCAGCAATGGCACGGCCAGCTATAACTCCCTGCAGGCAGGCGTGGAAAAGCACCTGAACAAAGGACTCCAGTTCCAGTCGAATTTCACCTGGTCAAAAACTCTCGATACCGCGACTTCGGGAAATATTTCCTTCGGGAACAATGCGCTTCCGAATCCTTTCAACCTCGGCTACAACCGAGGTATTTCGGGAGAAAACGTTCCGTTTATTTGGGTGAGCAACTTGGTTTACACAAGCCCAGGGCTGTCGGGAAGAAACCAAGTTCTACGACAAGCTTTGGGCGGTTGGGAGTTAAGCTAAATTATCACCCTGCAGTCCGGGTTTCCGTTCGGTATCGCGGGCGGTTACTCGAACAACTCCGGAAGCTTTCAGGGCGGCGGGGACCGGGCAGACGTTGTTCCTGGTCAGAGATTTGACGTTCGCCAGGGAAGCAAAGACCACTGGCTGAATGAATATTTCAACACCGAGGCGTTCGTTCCGAATGCTTTGGGAACGTTCGGTGACAGCGGCAAGAATCTGTTCCAAGGTCCACCAATCAAAACGATGGATTTGGCCTTCGCGAAGAATTGGACCATCGTCGAGGGCTATCGCCTGCAGTTCCGCTGGGAAACCATCCGAGCTTTAGCAATCCCGACAACAATGTTGCCGACGGAAATTACAGCAAGATCACGTCTTTGGGCCCGATTGCTCCACGGGTCATGCAGGCTGGGTTGAAGTTTACATTCTGATAATTGCCCTCTCATGGCCCGGGTAGCACCGTAACCGGGCCATCCTTATCTTTGATCTTTTGTGCCATTTTGGGCTGGTCCCGCCGTAGAGCTACTTAGGCCGCTGACGGTGAGGTTGGCAACGAACGCGATTCGCACCGATGATTGAGGTCTCTTCTCTTTGCTGCATGGGTCCACTTTCTCGTTCCAACGACGTGTCGATACCATCCTTATCCTTATCCTTACTTATTGAAAACGGAAGTGCGCGATGGGGATCGTGTGGTCGACGAAGTCGATACGCGGATTGGAATTCGTAGCATTCGCTTCGACAATGATGGTCTGTGGATCAATGAAGAGAAGCTGATCGCCACTGGCGCCAACCGGCATCAAGAATTCCCGTATGTGGGCTATGCAATCCCAGTCTCAGTGCAATACCGCGATATCAAGAAACTTGCCGAAGACCTGGTGCAGTTTGAAGTGAGCGGCGAAGGAGAAATTGTCGGCGACGAGTCAATTGGAGCGAATCCAATGCGGGCAGAGGCCGGAGTTGCTTCGGTGCTCATTCGGTCTACGCACCGCGCCGGCAAGATTGAGGTGAGAGCGCGCGCATTCGGGCTCAGTCCGGCGACTCTACAATTCGAATCCATGCCGCTTACATCGGCCGCCGTTCCATAGCGAGGCCTAAACCGGCGGTCCTGGGAATTGCGACCTTGGGTTAGCATTAATACTCAGAGTTATCTTCTGGTGGAAGCCGCTATGGGACTGGATCGCCGCTTACCGAATGGCTTGCTGTACCGCGTGATTGAACCGCGCCTTGCGGATGGGCTATGACCTCTGGTCTCGCAAATCTCAGCCCCGAAGCAATCGTTGACTTGCTGACCGTCCGGTTCCATGAGATGTACGGCACGGATATGCGAATTTTCCGCGCACCCGGTCGAGTCAATCTCATCGGCGAACACACGGACTACAACGACGGATTTGTGATGCCGGCTGCGATTGGTTTCTATACCTGGATTGCTGCAGCCACACGCGCAGACCGGACGATCCATGCGTACTCGGACCGCTTCGACGAGCAAATCAGCTTGTCGCTCGATGCGCTGGCCGGCCCGCCGCGAAGGCATTGGAGCGATTACATTCGTGGGGTCGCCGCCACTCTACAGCAAGCGGGACACAAACTTAACGGAGCCAGTCTTGCGATTCACGGAGAGGTTCCACTCGGCGCCGGACTTAGTTCTTCGGCCTCGCTGGAGGTCGCGACCGCCCTGGCTCTAACCTCCGTCTCGGGGATCGTTCTGCCTGGCCTCGAGTTGGTAAAACTATGCCAGTCCGCTGAGCACGAGTATGCAGGCACTCGCTGCGGAATCATGGATCAGTTTGTCGTGAGCTTTGGCATTGCTGGACATGCACTGATGCTCGACTGCCGCTCCCTTGAGTATCAGAATCTTCCCATCCCACCGGATCTTAGTCTGGTCATATGCAACAGCATGGTCAGGCACGAACTGGCCTCGGGAGCATACAACCGCCGCCGCATCGACTGCGAGACCGGCGTGAAATTGCTACAACGGTTTCTCCCGGGGATAACCGCCCTACGGGACGTTTCGATCGAGGACCTCGAAAGATACAAGCACGAATTGCCGGCGCAGGTCTACCGTCGTTGTCGTCATGTGGTTTCGGAAAACGGGCGGGTTCTGGCGGCGGCGAAAGCGCTTCAGCGCCAGGAGCCAGAACGCTTCGGTAACTTGATGTACCGTTCGCATGCCAGCCTGCGCGACGATTACGAAGTGAGTTGCAAGGAGCTCGATTTGCTGGTCGATCTCGCTACCTCCAGTTCGGGCGTCTATGGCGCCCGCATGACCGGTGGCGGGTTTGGCGGATGTACCGTGAATCTGGTTCGTGCTGACTGCGCGTCGGCCTTCAAAGACCATCTCGCGCAGACGTACCACAAGGCAACTGGTATCGCACCCGATGTTTATATCTGCGAGCCGGCTCAAGGCGCCGCGGCATGGCCAATGCAAGCGAGCATCCAGGTTTGAAAATTCTGGTTACAGGGGGCTCAGCCAATTCGAGCAATGCCATCAGGTGTGGCGAAGCCTCAGAACCTCGCAAGCAGTTTGGTTAAAGCTGGCCGGCGTGGATCTGCAGAATGTACAAAGCCAGATGAGACATCCCGAGCGTCGCCAACTCTCGAGATCTATCAACAGTTCGTCCTGGAGAGTCAGCTGAGGGGTGGTTAAACGAACTGAGTGCTCTGGATGCGAGCGTCAACTGGAACTCTGAATTCGCAGGCCAATTAGCGAAGTGCGCGACGTGCGGCCGTTTCGGCACGAAGGAATCGTCCTCAGGGCTCGCCAAAGAGAC
>Ga0307478_10003834_pt1 | contig 10946 bp, 8 predicted proteins | sample atmos_gasesECM4C_2_FD_203713 | JGI IMG/M metagenome (GOLD analysis project Ga0307478, IMG submission 203713) | Hardwood forest soil microbial communities from Morgan-Monroe State Forest, Indiana, United States - atmos_gasesECM4C_05 | ecosystem: Environmental > Terrestrial > Soil > Temperate...
ACCCGGGCTCCGGGAACGGGCGGGAAAGCTCGCGTGTTCACGTTCTTGAGCGCGAAAGGTGGTTCGGGTTGCACGACGGCGGCCGTCAACACGGCTCTGGCGCTGCAACAGTCTCATGGGGACGTGGTGCTTGTCGACTTCGCGCCCATCGGCCACGCCTCTCTCCACCTCAATCTCCGGCCTCAATTCGGGGTGCTCGACGCTCTGCAAAACCTGCATCGAATGGATGTGTCGCTGCTCGACGGCCTCATGACTCCCACGAAAGAGGGGTTGCATCTTCTTGCCGGACCGCAGCAGCCCTATCCGACCGAGCCCACTCCCGGTGAACTTGCCCGCTTGTTTGATCTCCTGGTGAATCTGTACCGTTTCGTGGTGGTCGACGCGTCCAGTCGTCTTGATCCCACAACGCGCCTGCTCTCGGATCTTTCCAACGCCGTTCTCGTTGTCACCCAGACTGATGTGGTCTCGCTGTGGAGTGCCGGCCGCATTCATGCGTTTCTGGAAGAAGGAACCGGCCGCGACCGGATGCGAATGGTTCTGAATCGCTATAAGAAAATCCCAGGATTCACCGACGAGGACATCGAAGAGGCCACCAATTGCAAGGTGCTGTGGAAACTACCCAACGCCTTCCACACCGTTTCACCAGCCATCGACCACGGCACGCCGATCGTATTGCAGGAAGGGTCCGAGATCAGCCGCTCTTACCGCGCTTTGGCGGCGGCCTTAGCTGAGGCCTCATCCAACTCCGACGGCAGCGCCGATCTTGTGTTTGGTAAGGAAAAACCCGTGACCAGCAAGGCCGCAGCCGGACGGCTCAATTTCTCTCCCCTGCGCGCGGGCCAGTAAATTAATTCTGTACCCTACTGCCGTGACACCGGAGCTGGCGACGCATCTCGTGGAAACATCTTGAAAGCTACCTCGGTCGCATGTGAGGTCATTTTCTTGTTTGCGTCGCTGGAGGTTTCCGTAAGGGAGCCCTTTAGCACGAAGTAAGCCTCATCCCCCGGATTCTTTCCGTCGCCTCGCTCAATCGTGCCCCGAAAATCGAACGATATTCCATGCACGATGTCAGTCGTGAACCTTAATTTGTTCCCGTCGAGCTTGCCGGTCTTGAAGAATTGATCCAGGAACGCCCCTCTGTCGCTCTCTCCCTCGCCAAAGCGCGAAATGAAACCCGTCACCCGTCCCTGATCTTCCACCGTGACCTGTACGAATTCACCTTCCTTCAGAAAGGAATACATGCCCGAATAGCTAGGCCTGGCTTTCGCATCCTTCTGAGTCGCGGTCGCATCCCCTGATTTCGGCGAAGTTGCCTCCTGAGCTGCAACGACTCCCTGAATCGTGGCCAAGCCCAGGCTAAGTCCCAACACGAAAGCCCATTTCCTCATCATCCTTTACCAGCCTCGCCACCATCGTACTACCGCGGATGCCCATGTCGCTTATATATCCGGCTCCCCTCGGGAGCAGGGGTTAGGCCAGGCATCGAACGACAATCTAATTCTGGACGAGAGGTCCTTCCGGGCTACCCGAAACCGCCCCAAGCCATCTACCATAGGAGGATGTTTGAACTCCCCCTTCTCCTCGAGACTCCGCGGGTCGTACCGTGTCCGCGGCTTCTGGTCGAGTTGCCATCACGTCCGCGAGTCTTCCTCGGGAACCTGCGGGACGTCATTCTTCCGCGCCGTCTGCCTCCACTCGATCTACGTTCCGCCCCGGCGGCATTCTGGCCGGACGTCTTCGTAAAGCGCGGACTCCCTTGGCTCACCTTCGTGGAATCCGTTGCCTACCACGTCATAGCGTGTACCCTGCTGATCGCCCTCAGCCGTTTCATGGCGTTGCGGCCACAGGTTGCTGCCGTGGCACCCACGTTCGACCATACGCAGGTGGTTTATTACCAGCCCTCGGAATACCTTCCTCCAATGGATACTCGTAGCCCCCGCCCCCCGGAGCCTGCGAAGTCTGACCCTGAATTCGCGTCCCAACCCATCATTTCCGTTCCGCCGGAAGCGGACAATCGCCGTCAGACGGTCGTCACTCCGCCGAACATTAAGTTGAGGCATGATGTGGCTTTGCCGAATATCGTGGCTTGGTCTGACAAGTTGGAAAAGCCGCGGTTGGCCATCCCTGCCGTTCCACTAACCCCAGCGGCCGAGCGCAACCGGCTGGCGCCAAGGATCGACAGTCCCGTGGTCGCACCTCCGCCAGACGCTGAACATCTTGCGCATCGACTCGAGCCGAACTTGCAGGCGGCGGTGGTTGCTCCGCCTCCAGACCTGCGCACCTCGCGCCAGGCTGCCGCATTTGACGCGCCACAACCAGCGGTTGTCGCTCCGCCTCCAGCGGTCGCGAACACGACTACCCGTCGGCTCGGAGAACTGAACGTCGGCCACAGCAATGTGATCGCGCCGGCTCCACAATTACAGGTCGCTGAGCAACGCACGATTGGCGGCGGACAATCCTCGGCGACAGCTAGAGTCGCCCCCCTGGTCGTTCCTCCACCGCCCAGCATTTCTGCTTCTGGCCCTTCCGGGCAATCCTTCGGATCGCAAGGCCGCATCATCGCTCTGAACCTGCATCCCGCGGTGGGTGCTCCTCCCGAGGCGCCTCCCGGCAATCGCCGCGGAGCCTTCGCCGCCACACCTGAAGGCCATGCTGGGGCGTCCGGGTCACCTGGATCGTCGGGCACGACGGCGAAGGGCGACGGCCGCGCGGGCGGAACCGGAAGTGGGAACGGATTGAGCAGTAAGAGTAAGAGTGACTTGCCCTCGGGGCTCTACGTTGGTACGCCTGCGGGAGCAAAGACATCGGCAGTTGCCGGCGATCCTTCCGGCGGCAGAACTGTAGCTTCGGCAGCTCCGAGTCCAGCCACTGCTCCAACTCCTCGTGTAAGCAGTTCCACGGCTCGTCCTGCATCTTCCGGCAATGCCGCCAAGCTCTCCGATGCTGAACGCGCAGTCTTCGGAGATCGGAGATTCTATTCTCTGACTCTGAACATGCCCAACCTCAACTCGTCCGCCGGAAGCTGGATCATCCGTTTCGCCGAATTGAAACAGGATTCAGAGGCGCCTGCCGCAGAAGTGTCTCAACCGGTAGCCACGCGCAAAGTGGACCCCGGCTACCCTCTGCAACTGATGCGCGAGAATGTCGCCGGCACGGTTGTTCTCTATGGCGTCATTCGTGCGGATGGCACGGTGGGTAATGTTCGCGTGCTGCGTGGAGTGGACGAGCGCCTGGACAAATTCGCCAGCGATGCGGTCGCGCAATGGAAATTCGATCCCGCGACGAAGAACGGGGTTCCGATTGATGTCGAGGCGACTTTCCAGATTCCGTTTCGTCGACCAAACGTCGGAACCGCTTTCTGAGTGCAGTCGATCCGATTTTTTTAGCCCTGGGCAGCCTTGCGCTTTTCCAGCGCCGCATAAATCGCCTGATCAGTGCAGACCTCGTAGTAAAGCCGGTCCGTCCATCCTTTTACCGTGAAGTCCGCCGAATTGATGCGAGGGATGCGGCTTTCGCGAACGACAATCTTGCGGAAGATATCCTTGTCAACCGGGACCGTACCCGTGAACAGCTTGTGTTCGCCTTTGTCTGACGAGGCCAGATTCGCCGGCAGCTTCACCCTGAGCGGCTCCAGCGTGATCTCCTGTTTCAGTTTGCGGAAGGCGGTTTCGTTCATGCGAATTCCACTAAGATTGAAGCTTAGCGTCACGTCTTCTGGATTGCCGTCGGCATCGATCTCCGCAGCCTGAAACGCGTACACGTGGAATGGGCCCGCCTGTGGCTCCATAACTTTACGCGCGCGCTTATTACAGGATGACAGGCGGTCGCTTTCGTTCAGCGCCTCGGAAATCATGATCTGATGTTCGCCGTCCATCAGATAGAGAGGCGCTGATTCCTGCAGGGTGATGCCCACGCCGAGTTCGAGTTGCGGCATTCCGGAACGCTGCATCAGTTCGTTATATCCGCGGACAAGTTCAATGATCTCCCGCGCCAGCACGCACATACGGCTCACCGCCAGCCCGGGCTGTCCTTCGCGCTCGAGAATCGCCAGAATGATGGCGTCGCCTTCCAGGAAGACCTTCTGCGCCCCATATTTTTCGAGCAGCTTGTTGACGGGGTCGTAGAAATTCAGACTGAAGTAAGACGCGGGATTGAGCCCCTTGTCCATCATCGTCCGCGTCAGGCGAGTGGAATCGCGTACATCGGCCTTCAGAACAACGTGCCGCAGGACGCGATCGGAATCCGCGTCGCCTTGTTCCTCGGGAAGAAGGAATTCATACAGCGTCCCGTTTACCTTCGAGAGCTGCTGCAAGCGCTCGTTGGGCACCAGGTTGACCGAATCCAGCGCACCGTTGAGAACTTCCAGCCGCCGCAGGTCGCGATGGTAGTGGAAGAAATCGCCCAGAAACCGCGCCGCTACCTTCGCCCGCTCGGCCCCCCGGCACGCAGCCACTTTCGCCACCGCGCTGTACAAGCTGTTTGGTGAAAGCTTTCCATGATCCTGGATCATGCGCTCCACACGGTCGCACTCGGTGCGGTCAATCAAAGCGTTTTTCAGCTGCTGTGGATTGATGCGGGGGGCGTACTCGCTGAGCAGCGGAACTACGTAGTACGAAGCGATCACGTTCTCCATCACATGCTCGTCTTCGAGCAGGCGGACCCACGCCGCAAGCCGTTCCTGTTGCGCCAGCCCTTCCTCGGATTCTTCCGGTGTTCCCGTTCCGACTAGCAGCCGGGCATTTTCCGGCACGTTCATCCAGGAGTCGAAGGTCTCGGTGATCACTTCCTCGCCGTATAAAGAACGCAGAAATCCGGAAACGATATCCCGCATGCGGCCAAAGCGATCGGGATCGCGGTCCCAGTTGCCCAGCATCACGTAGTGCTCGGCGCACAAGAAATCGTCGCGCCCGTCCTCAGAAAACAGCAGCCGATTCACAAACAGCGGATAAGTAAAGTAACTCCCGCCATTGGTCTCATCTCCGAAAAGCGACCGCCGCGTGCGCGCCAGCGTGCTCTTTTCCACTTCGCGCAGCGTTTCGAAAATGTCCTGTCCGGCCTTGCGCAGAATGATTTTTTTCCGCACCTGAAACGTGGCCAGCCGCTCCCTGTACTCATGCGCTTTCTGCAGCCGCATATTGTCGTAACTCTTCAACAACACGCGGCAGCGCTCAAGCACCTGCGCAAATTGCTGGTTCATCTCGGTGCGCAGAAACTTGGTGACGGCCAGCCGTGCCAGAACATCGACGGCCAGTTTGAATTCTTTTTTTGCGCGATTCAGAGAGGCGACCTGCAGGTCGATGAGCTGAGACTTCCATTCCGAGGGATCTTGTTTCTGTCGGTCTCCACGGCCTGCCAGGTTTCGCATCCAGGACGGCCCAGGGGCGGAAAATGGCGCTTCAGCGGCCAGAAGTCCTTCTACTTCGCCATGGCGAGCGATGAGCCGTGAGAGGTGCGCCCGTGCGACTTCAGTGAACTTTGTGCTGAGTACTACGTCGTGCCGGAGGTTGTCCACGCCCACACTGAGGCCTTCGAGCGAGACGAAAGGCGTCGAGGCAATCAGGTTCGGGGGCGCTGAACTCTCCGGCGCTCCCCCCAGGCGAAAAATGGGAATTCTTGGCATCGTTGAGCAGGATTTCGTTCGGAAGTCGCTGATTCCAAACGTATAACGAGGCTAGCATGCGTCCGCGGGCAACTAAAGTTACCTAGGTTACGATGCTCAAGTCGTTTGGAATCATTGGGCCATTCCGGAAGAGGCGTTGCTTACTAATTCGTCGTTGCTCGCAGTGCTAAGTGACCTCGAGCACAGCGCATTATCCCGGGCGCGGATACCGTCGAATCCATGAGCGCCCAAACGATCCCCCAGGTTTCCGATAATACCTCCGCCCTTGTGTCGCACCTATATACCCTATGCTTTCCCTCAGGTTTAGAGGAGGCGCGCCGCATCCGTGCGATCCGCACGACACAGAGAGGCGAAATGCGAATGTCCCCCGAGTCACGTTGGATCCCCTTCTCCGCGGAAGAGTTTGTTGACGCCACTCGCAGCAGCTTCCGCTGGCAGGCCCGGCTCGATCCTGGCAAGCTCAGCGGTCCGACCGTGATTGACGCCTACGACGGCGGGCATGGCCAGCTCACGGTGAAACTAGGCGGCCTCCTACGGGTGAAGAAAATCGCCGGTGCTGACATGGACCAGGGAGAACTTCAGCGCTACCTCTCTTCCATCATCTTCTGTCCCTCGATTCTGCTGAATCATCCTTCATTGGGAATCAGCGCAGCCGGGCCATCGACGCTAAGATTACACGACCGTGAGGACGTAACTGGAGCCAGCATTGACCTGGATTTCTCCGGAGTGGCAGGCCCAATCGCTTGCTACGCCATGCGACCGCGATTGATCGGCAAACGAGCTGTCCTTACACCATGGTCAGGAATCGCAAGAGGTTTTCGCGAGCACGAAGGCGTTCGCATCGCGACACAATTCGAAGTCGCCTGGCACCTTCCCGAGGGGCCGTTCACGTACTTCCGTGCTGAGGTTACTTCGTGGACAGCCGCGCACTGATCGGCATTGGGAAATTGACTTTTATCTGGCCAAAAAGGCCGGTCACTGCTGGCTTTTCATTCTCACTGCTTCAAACTCATCCCCGCGTTGCCATCCAATCAACTTGGGCAGGCTCGCAGCTTCCCAACCCAATGCGAATCCGAAGCGAGCCATCGCCGAATCGCCGACGAAATCCATCTCGGGATGATATTCGTCGCTGGGTTGATGGTAGTGCTTATCCACGTACTCTTGCTCCTGGGTCAATCCCCAGGATTGGGCATGCCCCTTGAACTTCATGCCCTCGTTGATCGAAAACGCAGGAATGCCGACTCGCGCCAGGCTGAAATGATCGGAGCGGTAGAAGTGCCCCGCTTCCGGCCGCGCATCCGCGCGGATTGCTAGCCGAAACTCCTTGGCGGTGGCTTCTACTTCGGGATAAAACGACGTACGCTCGGCTCCTGAAACTTCCACTTCCTCAGGCGCGCCCAGCGGCTTGACATCATCGTAGTTCAGATCGAGAGTGATCTTTCCCGCAGATACAGGTGGATGTTTCCCGAGATACTCCGAACCCAGCAATCCCTGCTCTTCGGCCGTTACTGCAGCAAACAGAATCGAACGTCGCGGCCGCTGCGCCGCGGTTCCGAAGGCTCTCGCCAGTTCCAGCAGAATGCCGCAGCCGGTAGCGTTATCGTTGGCGCCGTTAAAGATGTTGTCGCCCGGCATATCCGGACGAATGCCAAAGTGATCGTAATGCGCCGTGTACATTACGGCTTCATCAGCAACTTTGTGATCCGATCCGGGCAGGATTGCCAGTACGTTGTTGACCTCGAAGTTGCGGATCTTGCTGACCATATGCGCCTTGAGCTTTGCTCCCAGATTTACCGGGTGAAAGTCCCTCGACTGCGCGTCTTGCATCATCTTGTCGAGGCTCATCCCGGAAGCAAATGCGAGCCGGGCCGCGACATCCAGATGAATCCACGAAGCTACTTTCAGGGCAGAACCTTCCAACTTCAAATAAGACTTCTCGCCTGAGTTCGAATTCCGCACCACCTCCCAGGGATAGCTCGCCATCTGCGTCTGATGAACCAGGAGGACACCAACCGCACCCTTACGTGCTGCCTCTTCGTACTTGTATGTCCATCGGCCGTAGTAGGTGAGTGCCTTGCCCTTGAAAAATTTCGGATCGTCTGAAGGCGGCTCGTTTACCAGCATGAGCAGAACCTTGCCACGGACATCGGTTCCTTTGTAGTCGTCCCAGTTGTATTCGGGGGCTTCGATGCCGTAGCCGACGAAGACGATGTCAGCGTCCACCGAGGACTGCGACTCCTGAGTCTGATCGAAGGCCACATATTCATCCAACGGCTTGAGGTTCATGGTCTCGCCCCGTTTGGGAACCAGTGAGAACTGCGTCTCCGGCATAGTGGTAATGCCTACCAGGGGCACCTTCTGCATGTAAGTTCCATGATCGCCGGCCGGTTTCAGGCCATATTCGGCGAATTGCGTGGCGATATATTCGGCGGCAATATCGCCGCCCCGTTGACCCGTGCCACGCCCCTCCAGCAGATCGTGCGACAAATAGCGCACGTGCCAGCGAATGTGGTCGGGCGTAATGGTTTCAAGGGCGACGAAGGCTGCGCCGGGCAGGCGAACCGATGGCGTTTTCTGGCCCTTGGAGCCGCCGGCTCCGCCTTCCGCCCAACCGGGCAGGCTCAGGCACACCAGCAGACATGCGGAGATGATTCTTCGCAATCCGTGCATAAGGCAGGTACTCCCCCAAGCGAACGAGGCTATCTGGAAGCTGCTTTTATGAAAGTCTCTGAAGATTGTATCGGAGAGAGCTGTTTTGGCAGCGAAAGAAGCGGCGAAAGCCGCATGACGAGAGTCCAACACCCCTGGAAATGCCGGGTACCACCGGACTTGTCCACTTGTACCTTGTGTTCTCTCTGGTTCTTGGCCGCTGACCAGCGGCTCAGTTCTTCGACCCTCAACCAGCGCGGAAGTCCCGAACATCCTCCCCCGGCTTGAACATCCCGGCTGGCGCAATCTTCCCCGCCTCCGCCATTTTGCGGTTGATCTGCTCGAAATCGGCCTTGATCCAACCGACGCTGGAAATTTCAATTTCCCCATCTTGGGCGATCCAGAACAGGGTCGGTACGTTCGTCAGCCCATAGGCATTTGAGACCGGATACTTCCGGGTATCGTCGAGCAGGATGGGAAATGTGACGCCAAAATCTTTGCCAAAGGCTGCCGTCTCGGTAGCGTCGTTCTGGGAGACTCCCACCAGCGTGACGCCGTTCTGGCCATAGGCCTTATAGAGCCGCTCCAAGAACGGAAACGCATACTGACAGGTTGGGCAAGATACTTTGAAGAACGCCAATACCACTGGCCCACGCGCCAATTCATCGCGTAGGGAAAAGCGCTTTCCGTCCTGAGTCTTCAATGTGAAATCCGGTGCCGTCGTGCCCGCCGTCAATGCCACCATCGATTGTCCTCCAAATATTCGTCTCAGCCAGCGCACATACACTCCGGCCGGGACCCACCAGATTTAGATGCCGAACCCTACCCATCGGATTTTGAGAATACGGTTAGGCCTGAGGACATGATCTCAGCCTTCCGCAGAATCTTTCGCGCCAAACCGGTGAGCGCTACCCTGCTTAGGCTCGGCTTGGTGATCCAGCGCCCGCGAAACTCGGCGGCAACGGGGATGCGCCACACGAAAACTCCGTAGTCCGTCACCGTGATCGAGTGTCGCACCGTGAGCAGTGCCTTCGCGTGATCCCCGGGAGCCGCAATCTCCGGCAGTTCCCACATGCCAGCCATCAGCGATGCGTCACTCGGCCGCTGCACCAAAAACACTGAGCCATCGCGATAATCCAGAGCGTAATGAATTTCTTTTTTCTTCTGGCGCTGCGCCCTCGTACCTCCCGTCAGCTCACCCCTTGTCGCGCACAACTCCACGACCGGACAGTTCAGGCATCCCGGCGCACGCGGGGTGCACACGGTTGCTCCAAGTTCCATCATCGCCTGATTGAAATCGCCCGGCCGGTCGCGATCCAGAAGCGCGTTGGCAGCGTTCCAGATTTTTTGCCCGGCGAGTCGCTGCCCCGAAAACCGCTGCAGGACCCGTTCAACGTTTCCATCAACGACCGCAACCGCTTCGCCAAACGCGATGCTGGCAATCGCCGCGGAAGTATAACGTCCAATACCCGGTAACTCGCGCCATTTGTCTGAGGTCGTGGGAAATTTTCGTCTGAGTTTCCGCGCTACTACCTTTGCCGCCGCATGCAGCATCCGAGCACGCCTGTAGTATCCAAGTCCGCTCCAAGCCGCCAGCACCGACGACCGCCGCGCCGCGGCCAGCTTCTCGACTGTCGGAAACCGCCGCAGAAATTCTCGATAGTGTGCGATCACCGCTGCGACCCGTGTCTGCTGCAGCATGATCTCCGACACCCACACGGGGTATGGATCGCGCTCCGCCCTTCCTCCCGGCCGCTGGCGCCAGGGCAGATCGCGTGCGTTCGCGTCATACCAGTCCAGCAAGCGCGCACGAAATTCCTGCGCCTTTGCTACTTCATGTTTCTCTCGATGCCCAAAGTTCATGGCGAAGTCAGCATTTTATCTCGCCACCCTGAACTCCCGGACAGGGGATGCCCCTGATCCTTGGCGCGTCAGACCGGCGATCTGTAGTTGACCGCAGCCCCCGCCCACGAAATAATAGTCCAGCCTGGCATCCGCAACGCCGCGTGACATCGCTCACGCCCATTGAAGGCGAGGAGTCCCATGAACGACTTCAACCGCAAGGTGGAAGGCGCCTCGGCGCGCGTCAGCCAAACCATCAACGAAACCGCCGAGCGTCTGGAAAAAGAGATTCCGCAATTCATCAAGTACCTCAACGACGAAGTCGTACCTGCCGTGCGCACGCACTCGACCAAGGCCCTGCGTACTGCTTCGCAGAAGCTCGCCGAATTTGCCGATTACATGGAGCAGCACCAGCCGCCCAAGTAGATCTGCCGCACCCCGCGGGTGGCTCCGCGGTTTCGATCCTTGCGTCACTCGTCCGCTGCTTAATGATTCTGATTCTTCTGCTTTCGATGTTGTTGATCAGCGCCTGCAGTCATCCCAAGCAGGCGCGTGTCGAACTGCCGCCGCCGCCGGCCGTCTCCGCTGGTGAACCGCCTGCGGGAAAACCCGCGGGCAAGACCTCCAATGTACCCGGCTCCGCGAGTGAGAAGCTTGAACACTCGGCCGATCTCGCCGAACCGACGATTCCTCCCGATGCGAAGCCTCTAATCACCGAGACCGGAATGGCCAGCTGGTATGGTCCTCCGTACCACAACCGCAAGGGATCGAATGGCGAAATCTACAACATGAACGCCATGACCGCTGCGCACCGCACGTTCCCGTTGGGCTCGGT
>Ga0307478_10003835_pt1 | contig 10944 bp, 12 predicted proteins | sample atmos_gasesECM4C_2_FD_203713 | JGI IMG/M metagenome (GOLD analysis project Ga0307478, IMG submission 203713) | Hardwood forest soil microbial communities from Morgan-Monroe State Forest, Indiana, United States - atmos_gasesECM4C_05 | ecosystem: Environmental > Terrestrial > Soil > Temperate...
CCAGCACTTGAAATATTGCTTCCGGCAAGCGGTCTCACCAAGCTAAAGTGAACGCAACCGAGACCGCCCATACGATATGTGGGATGCAACCCGCCCCAGACGAAATCGCCGCACGAGTGAGTTTATGGATATGCCGAAAGAATCACGCCGGTGTCGAGGAAGAAATGGCCGCCATCTACAATGAGACCTTGCGTTGAGCGTACTTTTATCAGGACCTTGCAGCTCCGCTTCCAACTGTTGGCCCGACTAGTTTTTGTCCGTTTGTACGGGCAGCCATCGCCCCCACACTTTCGGGGTCGCCCAAGCGAGATTGCCTGCCTGTCAGCGAGAGATAAATGACAGCCAGGGCCATCACCAAGAGAGCGTCGACAAAAAACCAGCCATATCCCAATACGAAAATGTGGCTGAGAATTACGGCAGTCATCCAGACAACAATCAATCCCGCTGCCAATCTGGCCGTCTTCGGGATTAGGAGCAGAATCGCCAACACTGTCTCGAAGGCTCCTGATCCTAGCCGGAATACGGATTGAGATACCAACCCATGGACTGCTCGCGACATCTGCGTGAACAGGGTCACCGAACCTGGCCCTCCTGCAAACTTGAGAAAGATGGCGGCATACAGAAGGTTCACCGACACCAACAGGCGAATTGCGAGTAGTGCGAGTCTTTTACCCATAAAATCTTGCCTCCCTGACCACCTTGAACCGGCCAATGGTTCGCGAATGGTAATACTCATTTCTGCGGCTTCATGAACTGACGTACAAGCGTCGCAATTTCATCCGCTGCCGTATCCAGCGCGAAATGACCACCATCGACAATGTGGACTTCAGCATTGGGCACATCTCGCCGGTAGGATTCCGGCTCCGAGGAGTCGAACGATGACTCATACTTGCCCCAAATCACCAGCAAACGCGGCTGCTTCTCACGCATCCACGCTTGCCACCTGGGATAGTTTTCGACGTTGGTGCGGTAGTCGTAGAAGAGATCGCTCTGAATCTCGACCTGGCCGGGCTGATTGAGAAAAGCAAATTCCTCTGTCCACAGATCGGGGTCATAGCGTTCCACATTGGGATCGCCTCCGACATGGCGCGTCCGCGTCGTCTGCAATGACAGGAGGTTGGTGCGCAACGCGCTTTCGTTGGCCGCGCGGTCGGCCCAAAAAGCTCGCCGCGTCTTCCAGTTCGCCCCCAACCCTTCGTTGTGTGCCACAGCGTCCTGCACGATCAGGGCCTCGATCCGGTCCGGATGAGCCATCGCCATCCGAAAGCCCACAGGGCCGCCGTAATCCTGCATGTAAAGCGTGTAGCGCGAAAGCCCAAGAGCTTCGGTGAGGTGATTCATGGTTTCGGCGATGTGATCGAACGTGTATGCAAATTTTTTCGGATCTGGCCAGTCACTATGTCCGAAGCCTGGGTAATCGGGCGCGACTAGGTGATAGCGATCAGAAAGTCGAAAGAACAGGGGTTCGAACATCCGGGATGACGAAGGAAGCCCGTGCAACAGCACAAGCGTTGGCGCGTCTTTCGGCCCGGCCTCTCTGTAAAAGATGGAGAGTCCATCTACCTGTATCATGCGATACACAGTCGGGTATTTCACGGGAGGTTCCTTTCCCTGGGCGTGAGCCGGCAGTTGAGAAATTGCGAGCATCATAGAAAACAACAGCACCATACGAGAAACTTGCAAGAATCGCGGCCAACGGGAGAGGAAAAGTGGGCGCACAGTTTACCTCCGCGTTAAAAGTCCTGCACGGTTGGGCGGATGACCATCTCATCGACTTCCACCTCGACCGGCTGCTCGATTGCGTAAGCGATCGCTCTCGCGATCGCGCTGGCCGGAATGGCCATTTTCATGAACTCGCGCAAATTCTTTCTGGTCGCTTCGTCCGAGCTGCTCTCCGACAGTTCTGTGGCAATCGCGCCAGGCGAGATCATCGTGCAGCGGATATTTTGGGAGTGCAGTTCCATCCGCAGCCCTTCAGTCAACGCGCGCACAGCCGCCTTGGTGGCGCAGTAGACCGTCCCACCGGGGGCGAACATTTTGATCCCGAAAACCGAAGCCATGTTGATGATGTGGCCGCTCTTCTGTTTCTGCATGTGAGGCAGGGCAGCGGCAACTCCATATAGAAGTCCTTTGATATTGACGTCAATCAGCCGGTCCCATTCATCTATCTTAAGGGCCTCGATCGGTGCGATAGGCATGATGCCGGCATTATTGATGAGCACATCGACGCGGCCGAAACCGTCGACGGCCCCTTGGATGAGCGCCTCCACTTCTGCGCGCTTCGTCACGTCAGTGGCAAATCCGATGGCCTTGCCGCCGCTGGCCGAGATCTCTCGAACCACTGCGTCGATCCGGTTCGAACGCCGCGCTCCTAGTACAACTTTTGCTCCTTGTTCAGCGAGAAGCTTCGCGGTGCTTTCCCCAATGCCGCTGCTGGCTCCGGTGATTACTACAACTTTGTCGGTGATATTTGACATTTCCTTTCTCTTTTTCTCCTTATTTAAGAATTTGCTTTTCACGGCGGGCTGCGCTCCACTGAATGATGGGCCCCGCGATTTCAGAGACCTCCTCGACCAATGAGGTCAAGAAAGCAGATACATCGGTGCAAGTGGAAAGATTGGCGCCTTGCCCCGCCCACATAGGCACAAGATCCGATCGGCCCGCGGCCTCTGCCGCGATCGCGAGGTTTCTGACGAGTCTTCGTTGCAACGGATAAGGCAGAATCGCCGTTCCCTCCTGGTTCAACTCCTCCAGCAAGCGGTTGTAGATTCCCCTGGCGAGTCTTCCGGTGAAGCCCTTGGTCAGCGCGGTGTGCCTGGCTTTTTTCCCACGTAAAGCCTGGCGATGAAGGAGGCTGGCGCCGGACTCCTCGCACGCCAGGAATACCGTTCCCATTTGGACGGCCTCAGCGCCAAGAGCCAGGGCCGCGACTACACCGCGTGCATCTCCTATTCCCCCCGCGGCGATCACGGGCACATCGACGATGTCGACGATCTGAGGGATGAGCGAGAGCGTGCCCGTAAGCGAATCCTCTGCGGACCGGAGGAATGAACCGCGATGTCCTCCGGCTTCGAATCCGGAAGCGACGATCGCATCCACGCCTGCCTCCTGAAGTGCTGCTGCCTCATCGGGTGTGGTCGCCGTGCCAATCGTAACGATGCCTTTAGTCCGGCACTCCTCTAGGATTTCTCTTGGCGGGATTCCAACGATGAAGCTGAATACCGGGACGTTCGCATCCAGCAACACCCGAGCCTGATCTTCAAATCGGACCGGCGAATACGGTTTGTATGTCGGACGAGGCGCCCCCAAGGCGTCGAGATGGACGGCAAGTGGGGCAAGGCTCCTGTTGAAGGCGCTTTCGTCTGATGTTCGGGCACCTTCGTCTTCCATCGAGACCCACAAGTTCATTGCGAACGGTTTCGATGTAAGGGAGCGAATCTCTGCGATCACGTCCTTGATCGCCTCTGGAGCCAAGCCGTGGGCACCAAACGATCCGAGCCCGCCAAAGTTGGAGACCGCTGCCGTCAATTTTTGTGATGACAATCCGCCGAGCGGACCTTGAATGACGGGATAGTCGATCCCGAGTTTCGCGGTGAGCCGGTTCTGATTCCAGCGGGGCGGCGTCACGCGGATACCTCAAAAATCAACTCCAGCTCGACCGGCACGCCGAGCGGAAGGCTGGCTACGCCGTACACCAGCCGGCTAGGGTTTTTGTCTTTTCCGAAAACGTCCTGCAGCAACTCTGAAGCGCCGTCAGCCACCTTTGGCTGTTCGTGAACATCTCCCGAAGTGGCCACCAACACCCCAAGCCGGACAATCCGCGTCACTTTGTCGAGCGATCCCAAATGTTGCCGCGCGACAGCGAGGGCGTTGAGCGCGGCCAGGCGAGCCGCCTGATGGCACGCTTCCACTTCCAGGCCCGCACCGAGGCGCCCGATGAATTTCGCTTCGCGGCCTGCAGTGGGAAGCATTCCGGTGAGAAAGAGAAGGTTGCCCGTCTGCACGGCTTCCACGTAGATGCCAAATGGCAGAGGCGGCGCTGGAAGCTTGATGCCAAGTTGCCTTAACTGCTGCTCGGCGGTAGCAAGACGAGACGCATCGCCGCTTGAGATTTTGTCTTTCGAACTCGTATCCATTGGTCTCGCTCCAGAGGCTCCGATTCGATCGTCCACATTCGATTTTTCACAGTGTCCGTTGGAGGCCGCGTTACAGGTGCTCAGCGCCCGAGTTTGCCCACGTAATACCCCAAGCGGTTTTCGACATCGCCCGGCTGGTGAAATCCCAACTCCATCAACTTCCTGATCCTCTCCTGCGCCGCAGGCCGCATGATCGAGGCAAGGCACACGTCCCACTCCGGTGCGATTTCGAAGTCAGGCGGCAAACTGGCCACATCGGCGAAGTGCTTGGTTTCGCTGATCGCTAGCTTGTCGAAGGAGGCGATCCGGGTTGCGAGCGCCTCGACAAAGGCGTCGAGGTCGGAATCCGGCAACGACCGGTTGACGTATCCGTATAGTTCCGCCAGATCACCCGGGATGTCGTCGGCCCCCAGAAGAACTTCCAGTGCGCGTCCTCGTCCAATCAGACGCGGTAGGCGTGCCATAGGGCCACCGCCGGGTACCACACCTGCCCCGACTTCGAAGTGCGACAAGATGGCCTTTTCGCGGCTGGCGAAGCGCATGTCGCACGCGAGAGCAAGCTCACTTCCGACACCAGTAGCACGGCCGCGAATTGACGCGATTGAAACAACCGGAGCCCGGCTCAGGCGCACGAGCATGTCGGGCAAGGGCTGCAAGCCGGTCGGCCCCGGTGGCAGACTGGTTGTATCCTCAATTCTTGCGAGGAAATCGTAATGAGTAAGGAAGAACCCTTCCACGGCGCTGTCAAAAACAACGACTTTGACATGCCTGTCGGTTTCGAGCGCTGTGATGATCTCATTCAACTGCGGAATGCTTTCGGGGCCAAAAACATTGAGCGGTGGGTGGTTGAGCGTCACTCGCCAATAATGGGGCGAGCGCTGTTTTAGAGATATCCGCTTCGCAACTGCTGGCGTGTGAGCCTCGATCTCAGTCTGTGTTGTCACTTTGAATCTCCTTGGTTTGATCAATCGTTCGAAATCGCGATCTTTCTCCTTCGATCGAGATCATTGGCTCCCGGCTTTCGTCGCAGCTTGCTCGATTAAGTCTGCGACTTCTTTCGGGTGAGAAAGCATTGGCATGTGACTGGAGGGAACAGTGATCGATGCAGCCTTCATCGCCGCCGCTTCTGCCTTTTCAAGCTCCGGAGGAACAGCCCGATCGTTGCTCGCAATCACGGACCAAGACGGCTTAGTCTTCCACGCAGCAGTCGTGATTGTGGCTCCAAAAACAGTTGCTGCCGTGGGACCCTGGGTCGCTGTTAGCAGCTGCTTCTCGTTGTCTGGCAGATCCTGAGCGAAGTCTTCAGCGATTCCTTTTGAGGTCACCGTCAGAAAACCTTCAGCATCCGCCCGGATTTCGTTGCCTAGCGGAGCCGACGGAAACGGTTTGGTGACCGAAGCAACGGACTCACCATCCGACGGCGCGATCGCAGCCACATAAACCAACCCGACTACCTTTGGATCGTTTCCTGCCTCCGTTATAACCACCCCCCCATAGGAATGGCCCACTAGCAGTACAGGACCATCCTGCAGTGCGATGGCGCGCTTGGTGGCGGCAACGTCGTCAGCCAGCGAGGTCAATGGGTTCTGGACGGCGACCACATGCAACCCCTTGGCTTGCAGCAGTGCAATCACTTTGGACCAGCTTGATCCATCGGCCCAGGCACCGTGAACAATGACAATGTTTCTAACCCCTTGAGGCGAGGTCGCCTGAGCGAAAGCTCCTCTGTGAAAAACCGCTGTCATTAGGAATCCTGCAATTGCAATCAAAGCAGTTCGGTATATTTGCGAGAGTGTCATATTTTTCTCCTCCGTTGAATCGAGATTGAAGTCAAGGTTCATCACGCTCTTGCCGAAATTACAGCCCGCGAGCGTCGACGCCGCCTTGTGAAACGGTCTGTTACAGGTCCGACTCACAACACGCTGAGCGTAACGTCGATGTTGCCCCGTGTAGCGTTGGAATATGCACATGTCTCTCCGTGCGTGGCGTCCACAATGGCCTGGGCGACTTCGCGCTCCAAGCCCGGCAGGCTGACGTTAAGCCGTGCTCGGAGAAAGTAAACATCGCCAGAATTGCACAGGTCTATTTCGGCATCGATGGCTGCGTCGGCCGGAAGCTTGACCTTCATCTTGTTGGCCACAAGCCCCATCGCACTAATGAAACAGGCCGACCAACCAGCGGCAAACAACTGCTCCGGATTGGTAGTTCCTGGGACTCCGAGAGCCGCGAACTTAACATCTAAGCGAGCATCATCACTGCGGGAGACGCCGCCGCGCCGACCGCCAGACGTATGGGTCTTGGCGGTGTACCGCACCTTCATGTCTTCCTGGGTTGAGGCAGTTCCTGTGTTGGTTCTTTGATAAGTCGTCATCCTTAATTTTCCCCGTGCGCCGGTCAAAACCGGCAAGCTGTAGTGAATGCGCTGGCAGGGCGAGCGCCATTGCCGGTCACCATTTGCCTGCGTGCGCGCCGCCATCCACGTGCAGAGTTTCACCCGAGGTGAACGTGGCGTCAGTCAGGAACAAAGCTGCGTCGACGACTTCTCTGACCTCACCGATCCTCCCGACTGGGTGTAACGCTTTGAGAAAGTCATGTGTTTCCGGTTTATGCATGGGAGTATTGATCGCTCCCGGCGCTATGGTGTTTACTCGAATGCCTTCCTTCGCATATTCAATGGCGAGGGCGCGTGTCACCGCATTCAAGGCGCCCTTCAGCATGATTTGAACAGCTGCCCCAACACCTGCGATGGGTTGGTCAACCAGGGTAGTTGAGATGTTGACGATGCTGCCGGATTTCTGTTTCAACATTTGCTTCACGGCGAGCTGTGACACATAGAGAAAGCCGGCAAGCGTCGTGGAGACTAATGTGTCGAAGTCTTCAGTGGTGTATTCGGTGAAGGGCTTCGGAATGAAAACGCCCGCATTGTTGATCAGCACGTCGATCCTGCCAAACTTCGATACGGCAGTGTCCACGATCTTCGCGGCCGTGCTTCGATCGCCGATGTCTCCATCGACCAGCGCAAGATTCGCAGACGCAGCGAATCGATTTGCTTTGGTAATGTTTCGCGAGTTTGCGACTACATTGTAGCCGCGCTTCAAGAATGCTTCGACGAGTCCCGCTCCGATCCCTCGCGAGGCACCAGTGACAATTGCTGTTTTCGCCGTATTTGCCATTTGTAACCTCCCTTTAACGCACTGGCCCCTGACTCCTGGCTTCTTAACGGAACCGACCTCTGCTCAGACTGTGAGTAAACAGCACATCGGAAACGCACTTGTGCAGATTTTTGCTGGGTTGGTCGGAATCCTGCTAAATTCATGTTCCCAAAGAGAACTCCAAGGACTTACACCTGACTCTGGGTTTTGTTTTGAGGGAACGACGATGAGAGTTCGCTTGCGGAACCTTTTGCAGGGCATTCCAGCCACAGCCTGGCCGTTAGAGCGTATGTAGGCTAACCCCACGGACGGCACCGCAAGTCGTGGAAAAGTACACCATTGTGCATCGCGGTTGATCGGGTTAATTTCTTACTCCCCGGTCCGGCCGGGCGCGGAAGCAAGCCTTTTCTTCGAGAATTGCCGGCGCACGATGCTCAGTAGAGCTTTAACCGCGGGATTGTCGAGGTTAGGCTTCAACCCAATGTCAATCGATGTCCAATGTTGAGAACGCACCTTCTTGTAGACGACGCCCGGCATTGCGAAGTTTGCAACGCAGGCGGGAGCTAACGATATACCGGACCCGGCGGCGACCAACCGCACTACGGTCGGCCACTGTGGAGCCTCTTGCACAACATTTGGCCGGAACCCTTCCGCTTCACAACACGCGACAGTGCGATCAAAAGCAAGGGGGCCCATCCGTCGCGCGAAAAGTACAAACGGCTCATTTCGCAGGTCTCGAGGACGAATTGTGGAATTGCGGGCCAGTCTGTGACGAGACGGGAGAACCGCGATGAATCGCTCTCGCAGGATGGGTTCGATCGAAAGTCCGTTCCGCTGTTCGCCGTCGCGGAGGAAGCCCAAATCTAGCGTTCCATCCAGCAGAGATGAAAGTTGCTCAGCTGTGACCAGTTCTCGCAACCGTAATTCGACCTTCGGATACACGCGGCGATAGCGTTCGATCGCTTTGGGCAGTGTGGTGAGCATAACTGAACCGCTGAATCCCACAGTTAGAACCCCTTCCTGGCCACTCCCCAACCGGCGCGCGATCTCCACATCATCCTGCATCTTTGTGACGGTATTCCGCGCACGTTCCCTGAAATACTCGCCGACCTTTGTCAGTCGCACACCACGGGTCGTGCGGTGGAACAGCGGATACCCAAGTATCCGTTCAAGGCTCTTGATCTGCTGGCTGAGCGGGGGTTGGGCCATCCTCAACTGCGCTGCTGCCTTGCCGAAGTGCAGAGTTTCGGCGACAGCAAGAAAGTAACGTAAATGCCTGAATTCGATTTCGTGTTTCATACTTAGTTCGTCCTAATGGAGATAATTAAGATATTGGACATATCTCTATTTCAGATTTTATCGTCGAATCATCAAGGAGGGGTTATGCACATGAGCTTTGCCAAAGAACAGTCTTCACGAGTCGCCGAAATCGGCATCCGCCGCTTTCAGAAGGGGGACGCGGCTGCGTTCCGAAGGCTCAACGAAGAATGGATCATACGTTTCTTTCGTATCGAGCCGAAGGAGGAGCCCATGCTCGCCGATCCGCAGTCAACGATTCTGGACGCGGGCGGCAGGATATTCTTCGCGACGGCCGGGGAACGATGCGTCGGCTGCTGCGCACTGATTCGCATCGCAGACCAGGAATTTGAAGTGGCAAAGATGGCTGTCGAGCCGTCCTACCAGGGGGCCGGCATCGGTCGCAAGCTGCTGGTTGCAGCGATCGAAGAGGGTCGAAATGCAGGCGCGCACAGACTGTATTTGGAGACCAACCACGTGCTGACCCCTGCGATTCGGCTGTATGAGTCCCTCGGATTCAAGCACATCGATCCGAACCGAATAATCCCTTCCCAATACGCGCGAGCCGATGTGTATATGGAGTTGTTCTTGCTTTGAAAGCGCCGTGTCGGACGGTCCGCCATCGGTTTCACTCCGGCGCCATCGGCTGGCTCAATTCAACTCCCCTAAGCCGCAAGTCGCTTCCCTGAAAGGTGGTGCTGGTTAATTTCTCGACTTACACTTGCATCAACTCTAAGGCCATTGCGCCATGTGAAGAACCTGGTGATCAAGTACTTGATTTCACATTTGGTTAGAGTCTTCGAAAAAGACCGTCGTAAGGTCCGACCCTGCTGAGGGACCCGCTAGCTCGCCACCGAGAGTGCTATGACCTGATCCGGGCGATGGACGACAGAGCAAGCTCGGCTTTTGCGCGAATCGCGTCCGCATTGGCAGTTAGAAAGTCGAGAAATGTGCGCAATACGGCTGAGGCCTCGCCTAGCCGCCACGCCACGATCAGGTCGAGATACAGATCTGGCACAAGCCGAACGAAGTGCACACCATTCGACCGGAGATTGCTCGATGAGGCAGGTACGATACCTACGCCTTCCTCTGCCTCAACCAACGAGAGAATCGTCTGCATCGAATTTGGCTCGTTCTCAACCCGCGGAGAAAAACCTTGAGATCGGCACGCTCCTACGATTGTGTCGAAAACACCAGGGGCTCCTTTTCGGTGAAAGAGTATGAATCGTTCATTAGCAAGGTCGGCAAGCCGAATTGTTTTGCTCTTCAACTTCCGTGATCGGGGGAGGACCGCAACCAGGGGGTCACGCAGCAATACTCTCGATTGGAGATTCTTGCCGCGCTCAAGAGAGAGGATGCGCGTGATGGCGATATCGATCTCGCCTCTGTCACATGCCTGGTCCAGTTCAACAGGATAGAGATCATGGAGTGCAAGCTTTACGTTCGGATATTCCAGTTTGTATCTGCGAATGAGGTCAGGCAGAAAAGAGAGCGTTGCCGAACCGATAAAGCCAATCGAAAGCCTCCCAACTTTGCCTTGTGCCGCCCGCTTGGCAGTGAGGATGGCAGTCTCCGCCTGTTGAAGGATACGAACGGCGTCGGCATAAAATATCTCGCCTTCCGGCTTCAAACGCGCGTTGCGACCGGTTCGCGAAAAGAGTTTCAGCCCAAGTTCCTCCTCCAGATCAGACACAGCCTGACTGATCGAGGGCTGAGCAATATGCAGCCGCCGTGATGCCTCCCGGTACCCTTTGCACTCTACGACGGCGGTGAAATACCGCAGATGTCGTAATTCCATCTGATAGGCGCCCCCTATCAGTGTGATTGGAACATACGAAGTATCCCGATGTCAGTTCCCAACTCTATTAGTGAAGCGGTTTGGAACAAAAGAATGAAAATTGAACGCTTTTCCCCCGACCCTGACACAGAGCCGCGTCATTGGGTACGGCATGATCAGGCTTTCGCAATGATGTTGCGGCCCGGCTCAATTGAGTGGGGCTCCAAGCGTTCCGCGCTGGAAAAGTTCGACTACACGGCGGGCGACCTTGCACTGTGCGATCGTCATGTGGGTGAGTGGGTCGGACTCATGAATGTATCGCATCTGCAACTCGGTATTTCCGACGCGGCACTGATGGCCTGCTCTGATGGAGCATACGGCGAGGTAGAACTACGCCCTTCACGCAAGTTTGCCGATCCGCGCCTCAGTGCGATGGTTGCGGCCGTTCATGCGGAGATGGTTGCTGGCTTTCCGAGCGGGCGGCTGTTTCTCGATTCTGTCGAACAGGCGATGGCCGTAACGCTGGTCAATGGTCATGCAGTCAGGCACCGTCCTGTGCGGATATACCGCGGCGGACTCGGCT
>Ga0307478_10003836_pt1 | contig 10944 bp, 11 predicted proteins | sample atmos_gasesECM4C_2_FD_203713 | JGI IMG/M metagenome (GOLD analysis project Ga0307478, IMG submission 203713) | Hardwood forest soil microbial communities from Morgan-Monroe State Forest, Indiana, United States - atmos_gasesECM4C_05 | ecosystem: Environmental > Terrestrial > Soil > Temperate...
CCGAAGCCCCGTAGTTCGCCTCGGATTCGAACAGTGTGTCGCAACTTGAATTCAGATTCATATCGTTGAGGGTGAGGTCGTCGTCTTCTGTGTACTGGATGTGTTGCCAGGGCGCGATCCGGTGAATAACTTCGTGGTAGGTCACGAAAGTCTTTCGCGAATCATGCAGCTGCGGGTCCACATAGATTCGTTTGGTCCTTCTGTCTAGGAGGCCCAAGACCTTCTTCATCGTTCTGTAGAAACAGTCGGACGCTTTCTCGGAGAGGGTCTGCTCATATTCAGCCAAATCCAGTTCGCCCGTTTCAACCAACCGAGCGCACGCGAGGATTCGAGGCTTTGGAGTTGGAAGCAGCGTCCCGACCTCGGCGGCCCGCAGGAGCCTCCTGACCTCGGCAGTGACCGCCTCGGCCGAAGCAGGCACTGCGAGCTTTGGTGGGGTTCTCATGCGTCAGCGGTTCTTTTTTCTCCGCATAAACTCGATGAAGTCCATCACCTCTTCCGTTTCCTGGCTGGTGAGGTCTAGCGCGTTGAAAGCCACCGAGGTGCTCGTGCGCGACGCCTGCCTGCTCGTGGACGGAACCACGAATCCTGCTAGCTTCATTAGGTCTGGGTAAGAAGCCCCGTAAACCACGGAGAGTTCATACAAAATATTCGGTGACGGCTCTTTTACGCCGCCGTTTTCAAGCTGGTAGAGATAACTGTTCGATACCTTCTTCTTTGTTTTTTCCTCGACGTCCCTCAGCGTCCATCCTTTGAGCGACCTCAGCCTGGACAACTCCTGGCCAAGCGTGGGCATGCAATTAACCTCCTGTCTAGGTCTTCTAATCACTAGTTTAGCGGTTTAGCTTGTAGTCGTCAATGCCGCTTGTGCTTTGAAGCAAACATTCTGCTTGACAAAGAAAGCAAAACTCCCCATAATGGAATTGCCCCCTAGGAGGGGCCTCTTGATGGATTCTAAGAACAGCATGCAAGCGGAGGTCGGCGGGGAACATGGCCACCACCACAAGAAAGAGGTCGCTGTAACGGTGGATGGCAAAACGCATCAGGTGCCCGAAGGCACGTACGTGGTTTCGGAGTTCAAGAAGCTCGTCGGTGTGGACCCGTCGAAGGAGTTAGACGAAGTCGTACACGGCGAACTCAAACCGCTGGACGACAACCAGAAGATTCACATTAAGGGCGGCGAAGTTTTCATCAGCCACGCACGCCAAGGAGGTTCGTCCTAATGCCGAGACCGGCAGACGAGATGGATGACTTGACGCGTATGTGTCCCGGCGCACAGGAAATGCCCGAAGGCGGGATCGAGTACATTCTTCTGCCTGGGTTGAAGCATCCCTGTGCGTCTGGAACGCTCGATGCGCTGCTTTGTCCGCAGCGGCACGGCGGTTACCTCACACGTTTGTTCTTGTCCGCACCGATCGCGGGGAAGGCGAATAACTGGTCGACGCACGTGATTCTTAGCCGGACCTGGCACACATGGTCCTGGAACAACGTGCCTGCTAACCAACGTCTGGCGGAAATATTGGCGCAACATCTGAGGGCGTTGCGATGATGGTCGCTTTCAAAATTCCTGAGGGCTTGCTCGGTCGCGTTTGCGAGGACCTGAACCGGCCGCACCCGTTTGCGGCTGAGCGTGTTGGTTTCTTGTCTTGCAGGGTGGGTGCATTGAAGCCATCGGGATGGGTAGTGTTAGCCCACGATTTTCACCCCGTTGCCGATTCTGACTACCTGCGGGACCACTCTGTGGGTGCGATGATGGGGCCGGCGGCGATAAGAAAGGCCTTACAGGTCGCCCTTAGCAGTGAGGTCGGGATGTTCCATGTTCATATCCATGGGCATCGCGGCAAGCCATGGTTCAGCGGCGTGGACCTCCACGAGACCGCGAAGTTCGTCCCGGATTTTTGGCACGTCCGCCCACATCTAGTCCATGGGGCGATTGTTCTCAGCTTAGATTCCGCTGCTGGGCTATGTTGGCATCCGCAGAGCCCTAAGCCGGTAGTCTTCTCAAGGTTTTCCGTAGTTGGTGCGCCAATGCGGGCTTGGAGGGGCGAAAATGAAAGAGAGGCTTAAGCGCCAGAGCTTCCTCGGTCCCCAAAGCGACCAAATTCTGAATGACTGCGTCGTTGCAATCGTCGGCCTGGGAGGTGGTGGATCGCACATCGCGCAGCAGTCAGCACATCTTGGCGTTTCCGACTTCTTGCTGTTCGATCCGGATAGAGTCGAGGATACGAACCTTAACAGGCTGATTGGCGCCACAGCGGAAGACGTAATCGCGGGAACCCTCAAAACATCCATAGCTTCGCGCCTCATAAAGGGCATCAATCCGGAAGCGGCGGTCGACTGCATCCACGGTATCTGGCAAGAGCACCACGGGCTGCTGAGAAGGTGTGACATCGTGTTTGGGTGTCTTGACAGTTACCGCGACAGGTACGAGCTAGAGGTCGCGGCTCGCCGATATCTCCTGCCATATCTGGACATCGGGATGGACGTTCACGAGGGCGATGATGGCTTCTGCGTGTCAGGCCAAGTGATCCTTTCCATGCCGGGGCATCTCTGCATGCGCTGCTTGGGCTTCCTGCGTGAGGAGTTACTTGCCAAGGAGGCCGAAAATTACGGGGCTGCCGGTGGACGACCGCAAGTCGTATGGGCGAACGGAGCGTTAGCTTCGGCTGCAGTGGCGGTATTTACGCAGCTCTTCACGCCATGGCACAAAGCGCATGCTGCCACGGTCTATCTGGAGTACGACGGTAATACCCAGTGCTTGGCGAGCAGCAATAGGCTTGCGTACATGAGAGATAAGCAGTGTCCCCATTTTGTCGAGTTCCGCGACCTTGGCGACCCATTCTGGATTCCAGAGGGCTTCTGACTCCGGTGTCGTCCCTCCGGGACTCGGTTCCATCCCACGGGGCTTACCCAGGGCTTACGCCCTGGGCTGTCATCTGCCGCCTTCGGGGCTGGGGTTTGATGGGCGGCGTCGGCAGTGGTACCGGCAGACAGCAGGTCCCCTTCGGCTTCGCTCAGGGCAGGCTCTCCACTTCGCTCGCTTTCGCTCTGCTTCGGTCGGGATGACAGAGTTTTGAGTTCGAGGGTGATCGGGCCCAGCCTAGGCGGCACTTGGGCGTCACTTCGCTCCGCGGACAGCCGGGGCGGCTGTCTCTACGTGGGTTGTGGCGCTGGCGGCAAACAGCAGGTTCCTCGCCCGCCTGCGGCGCGCTTCGGAATGACAAGGTCTTAAGACAAACGCGCTTTGGAATGACAGGGTCTTAGGACGAGAGCAGCGTCAAACGTAGGTCAACTTCAAAGGCAGCGGGCGGGGGCGCCCGCTCCACACCTCCACAGCTTCACAGCTTCACACCAGCCTTCACCCCATACAATATTTGTGCCCTCCCAATCGTCTACATCCTTAGATGAAGGACGCGGCTAGTCTGGAGCGGATGAGCCTCGAACAGGACCGGCGGATCTCTGAAGTGGTTACGCGGGAGCAGTCCCGGCTGCGCAACTTCATTCGGCGGCGTGTGCCTGATCCGGGGGATGCGGAAGACATTCTGCAGGAGGTGTTCTACGAGTTGGTGGAGGCGAATCGGCTGCTGATGCCGATTGAGCACGTTACGGGCTGGCTGTTTCGCGTCGCGCGCAACCGCATCACCGATCTCTTCCGCAAGAAGAAGCCGGTGAGCTTCCGCGATGCCGCTGTGGCCGGCGACGGCGAGGAGTTGCTGCATTTGGAAGACTTGCTGCCTTCTCCCGATGCCGGGCCGGACGCTGTTTTCGCGCGCGGCGTGCTGCTCGAGGAGCTCGAGTTTGCGCTCGACGAGCTGCCTGCGGAGCAGCGTGCGGTGTTTGTGGGGCATGAGATCGAGGGGCGCAGCTTTAAGGAGATGGCGGCCGAAAGCGGCGTGAGCATCAATACGCTGCTGGCGCGCAAACGCTATGCCGTGCTGCATCTGCGTGAGCAATTACGAAGCATTTATGACGAGTTTACGAAAGCGTGAGGAAGCGAATATGAGAAAAAAAATGATTTTCCTGGCTCCGGCGGCAATTGCGGGGATTGTGCTCTTTATTTTCCTTGGCGGCGAGCTGGTGATGTATCTGTGGAATTGGCTCCTGCCAGCGCTGTTCGGCTGGCGCGTGATCACGTTTTGGCAGGCGATTGGGATTCTGGCGCTTTGCCGGATTCTTTTCGGGCGCATAGGTGGGCGCGGGTTCCGCGGCTCGAACTTTCGCGGGCGGATGGCTGAGCGCTGGGGACAGATGACTCCTGAGGAGCGTGAGAAATTCCGGCAAGGCATGCGGGGACGGTGTGGCTTTGGGCCGCCGGCTGGCGAAGGCAAGGAGCCAGTTGGGGGAGTGTGAGGCTGCTTGGACATTTTGCGTGGGCGTCGCTTCGCTCCTTGGACAGCCTAGGCGGCTGTCTCTACATGCGTTGAGGCGCGCATGCAAACAGCAGGTTCCTCGCCCGCCAGCGGCGCGCTTCGGAATGACAAGGTCTTTAAGACAAAACGCGCTAGGGAATGACAAGGTCCTAAGGCGAGGGCAGCGTCAAAACTAAGGTCAACGTCAAAGGCAGCGGGCGGGGGCGCCCGCTCCACACGCGCTAGGGGCCGGATTGGTCGTGCTTGGGGAGGTTCGGGGTTAGCTTTCGCATTAGAAATTCTTCGACTAGATTGGCGGCGCCGGTTGCGCCGACTCCAATGGCTGCGTTTTCGAAGGTTAGTCCTGCTCCTCGATTTTGGGCTGGATAGTAGAGGTTTGAGATGCCGCCTGCGGCCAGGTTCCCGAGGATGTTCGAGTAATTCGGCTGCCAGCGTCCATTGTCGCCTTTGCAAATTACTGAGTTCGCGATGGCGTACAGAATCCGTGAGCGCTTGCTGCCGGTTCCTTTGTAGAAATATCGGGGATCTTGTTTCAGGAGCGAGGGCAGGACGGCGCTTCCGATGAACGTGCCCGCAGCAAGGTCGGCAAAGCCGGCACCGTAGCGCTTTCCATATCCTTGTGCGCCTTGGCCGTATCCGCTGAAAGTATTTTGCGCCTGCTGAACTCCCGCGATGGCTCCCACTATTCCGAAGGTGACTGGATCTACCGTGGTCTTCCAGGCCAGCTCGAATTTTTGCTTCGCGGTTAGCGAGACCGGATGGGGGTCGTAGGTGACATAGAAATTGGGAATGATGCCGAACACACGCTGCCTCTCTTCATCTTTGATCTGCGCTTCAGCGACTTCGATGCGTGAGAGGTTGACCTGTACGTCGGAGATATTGGCGGCAACGGTCAACGCGATCTGCGGGAGAATGTGGGTCTCGCCTGGAGCCAGGGTTCCAGTAGAGGTTTGGGGCGCAAAGCCCAGGGACGTGATTGTGAGCTGGAAGGCGCCAGGAACGATGTTGGCGAAGGAAAATTGTCCGTTGTCGCCGGTCAGCACCTCCTGGCTTGGGGATTGAGCATTATCAGTATCAGTGGCAGTAAGCTTCACCGAGGCCCCGGTGACGACGGCTCCACTTTGATCGACCACCGTTCCGCTGATGGTTCCTAAGGCCGGACTGGGCGCGGGCAGCGACTGGGAGGACTGTGCCACGCAGAGCGAAGTCCAACCCAGAGTGACCAGCGCAAGAGCCGTGACGGCAGACTTGAACCGGAGAAACTTGAATCGGAGAACCATGAATCGCAGAACCATGGATAAAGTGCTTTCTCCCCTCGCCTGCATCAATACCCGATCATAGACGATGGACGCGCGGAAATCGTCACATAGTGGGAGAATCCAGGCACCGAGAGTACATCAACTCTTCCGCTGAATGCGGCGGGCGAACCATTTGAGAACAGCTTATAAGGGCTTCTCGCGTTTCACCCGTTACGAAGGTTTCAAATCCATCTGTAGTTTGTTCAGACGCTCCGGTGGCTGGTAAAGTTGCATTCTCAGCCATGAATTCCAGAATTCTGGTCAGCGGGGTGTCGGGGCCGATTGGAGCGGCGCTTCTTCCTTCGCTTCGCGCTGATGGATGGTCGGTGGTGCGGCTGGTGCGCGGGGCGGCTGCGGGCAGATCTACTGATAATGCTCAGATCGCTTGGGATCCGGCGGCGCCGATTCCTGCCGAGGCAGTCTCTGGATTTGACGCCGTGATTCACCTGGCCGGGGAGAGCATTTTTGGACGATGGACTGCAGCCAAGAAGCGGAAGATTCGAGACAGCCGCGTCCTGGGGACGTTGAATCTGGCGTCGGCTCTGGCGCGAGCCGAGCGGAAGCCTAATGTGTTTGTCTGCGGATCGGCGATCGGATACTACGGGAACCGCGGCGATGAAACTTTGTCGGAAGAAAGCGCGGTGGGCAAAGGGTTTCTGGCAGAGACTTGCCGGGAGTGGGAAGAAGCGGCCGCGGCCGCGGTGCGGGCCGGCATTCGCACCGCGCACCTGCGAACAGGAATCGTGCTTAGCCCCAAGGGTGGCGCGCTGGGAGCGATGCTGCTGCCCTTCAAGATGGGCTTGGGTGGCCGGACCGGAGACGGTCGGCAGTGGATGAGCTGGATCGATGTGCAGGACATGGTGGGCGGGGTCCAGCACATTTTGAAGAATGAACTTCTGCGGGGAGCAGTGAACATGGTCGCGCCCAAGCCGGTTCGGAATGCGGAGTTTGCCGCGACGCTGGCTGGTGTGTTGTCGCGTCCGGCGATATTTCCGATGCCGGTGTTCGCGGTTAAGCTGGCGTTCGGGGAGATGGGCAAAGAACTGCTGCTTGGAAGCCAGAAGGTGGAACCTGGGAAGCTGACGGCTAGCGGGTATTCGTTTCGGTGCCGGGAGTTGAGGGCTTCGCTGGAGGGGCTGTTGGGGCAGTGAACGAAAATCGTCCTTAGCCACGGATTATACCGATCAACACCAAAAAAAGGCTCTTGTATTGATCCGCAAAATCCGTGAGAATCCGTGGCCGACTTAGTTTTTTGGCTCTTCGCTTGAGCGGTTCATTTCTTCCTGCAGCTTTTGCAGCAGTTGGGCGCGCTGCTCCGTACTCAACTCGCGCTGTAGTTCTTCCAACGCAAGGGCGACTATGTGGTAATGGTGGGCTCCGGCAAACTTAGGATCGGTGGTGATGTTGAGCCAGAGTTTGTGCATGAGTTCGACATCCTGCGGGCGCAGACGCGGGGTATGCGGGCCGATCATGTACTCGCGAACCGTACCGTCGGGGGCGGCTACTTCCAGACACACACGGGGACGGGGCTCGGGCATGCGCTCCCAGGCGTCTCCGGTAAGCTTGGCCTGTTCGTCGGCGGTTAGTTTGTTGGAAAGGCCGCAAATCACGCGGGCTGAATCGAGGCGCTGCGCGGTCACCATGATGGCGTCGAAGACGTCTGTCGCCGGGACTACCAGCAGAGAAATCGGCTTGCCTTCTTTTTCGGCGACGGCCACGGCGGCGGTGAAGAGTTCCTGCTCGTAGTGGTCGAAGACCTGGCTGGCCTCCATGACGGAACTGCCGCCGAAACTGGGCTCGCGATGGTAAAGGCGGGCGCTCATCACGACTACATCCTGTTTCATCGTATTGGTCTGGGCCAGCACCTGGCGCAGGTAATAAAGATTGCGGGGATCGCGCACCGCGACCAGAATGTTCCCCTCACGAACCCCCATGGCGCCGCTGCCGAGTTCCTGGTTGCCGTAGACGCGGAACTGGTCGAGCTGTTCGGGTTTGCCATGGCGTTCCCTGGTGACGTGGTGTTCGGAGAGGGTGAAGATGGTGTAGAAGACGGCGCTGAAGAGCACTCCGGCGATGGTGGCTTGGTATTTCGTGAACAAATTCACGACCGCGGTGATCAACAGCACTGCGGAAATGAGAATCAGGCCCACAGGAACTTCGGTCTTGCCGAAGTGCAGGTTGCCGGGCACTTTCCAGTCCCGGTTGCCGGGCTCGGTGTAGCGCAGCACGAGTACGGCGATGGACTTCATGGCGAAGCTCCAGATCACGCCGAATGCGTAGAGTGCGGCGAGCATATAAACGTTGCCGCGGCTGAGCACGATGGTGAGGATCTGCAGGCCCACGATCAGGTTGATGATGCGGTAACTGGTGCCGTAGCGGTTGTGCGGCTTCTGGAACCAGCTGGTGAGGACCCCGTCTTCGGCCACGCGATTCAGAACGCCATTGGCGCCTACGATGGAAGTATTCTGCGCGCCGGCTAAGATCAGGACGCCCACGAGTACCACGAAGCCGTGAAAGAGCATCTTCAGGATTTCCGGCCCGGCCAAATACATGGCGATGCCGCCGATCAGGTTGGCAAAGTAATCAGGGCGAACTTTGTCGGGGATGATCATTACCGCGAAGAAGGAGACCAGCGAGGTGAACAGCAGGCTGTAGATGAAAATTACCAGCCCGGTCTTCTCCAGGTTCTTCAGCTTGGGGTGTTCGATCTCGCGATTGACCTGGGCCAGAGTCTCTTCGCCCGACATGGCCAGCACCGAGTGCCCAAAACCGACGAAGAGGATGATCCAGGTGATGTGAGCGAACCAGGTTCCGTTAAGCCAGCCGAGCGATTCTCTGTTCAGAGGAATTACACCCGCGTGCAGCGGGTTGGGCGGCAGTTGGATAGGAGCGCGCAGCACCGTGATCGTGCACCAGATGATCAGAATCACGACCATCACGGTGGTGATGGCCATGATCTGCAAGGCCTTCTGGCTGGACTCGTGCATGCCCTGAGTATTCTTCCACCAGAAGTAGAGCACGACGATCACGGCTAAACCGGCGGCGAAATGGTCATCGGAGAAGTGGAGCGGGCGGTGCATGTACACGCCCATGTCTTTGATGAAGCCCGCCAAGTATTGGCCGGCGGAAACAGCGCTGATGGGGCCGGTCAGAACGTAGTCGAAAAGCAGGGCCGAGACCGAGAACTTGGCCAAGGTACCGCCCATGGCTTCCTTCACGACGCGGTAGACGCCGCCGCGGACGAACATGCTGCTCGATTCGATGTAGAGCGCCCGCACGCAGTAACTGAACAACATCACGGCGAGAATGAACCAGGGCGCGCTCTTGCCGATAACCTTCTCAGCGTCGCCTCCGGCGTAGTAAGCGGAGGATGCAAGGTCGGAGAGGACGATGGCGGAAGCCCGCCAGAAGGAGATGAAGGTCAACATCACCGTGGTGGCGACGAAGACCTTTATGGCCGGTTTGGAGCCAGCAGATGTAGCCATGCTTCAGAGGAATGCGTGGACTGCCTACTAGGGTAAACCTATTGAAGATAGCATAGGGCGACGTGCGTAGCGGGCCGTTTCTGATTTCCCGTTATCTGCCAGTGAGCAGGGACCCTGCGAACGCCCTGTCGGCCTCAACAGCTTGCCGCTTGCGGTGTTCTGCATGTCACGGTGCGGTGCACCTTCAGGTCTAAAATCTGCTACCATGACCGTTTGGTGAGGTAGCCATGCCCCAATACGTGATCGAACGGGAGATCCCAGGCGCAGGGAATTTAACGGATGCGGAATTACAGGCCGTCGCCAGAAAGTCGGTCGGCGTGTTGAAGGAATTGGGACCGGAAATCAAGTGGCTCCACTCCTACGTCACCGGCGACAAAGTCTATTGTGTATATCTGGCGCCAGACGAGGAAACGGTTCGCGAACACGCACGCCGTGGGGGTTTTCCGGCTAATCGCATCTCAGCAGTGCGCCGGATGATCGATCCCAACACCGCGAATTGACTTAAGCGGAGTTTCGAGTTCCCGGACCTGAGTCTGCGTCGCAGTTAAGTGCCTCCTGAATTGCTTGCTCGACCGGCATCGCCCAACCTTCTATCCACGCCGTCAGGCCCGCAGCGTTGCCGAGCGTTCGGCGGGCAAATTCCAGAGCCTTCTCGAGCCTGCGTTGCTCGGCAGGCGTGAGCGGAATGCCCAATTGTTGGCGAAGCGCGGCCGCGGCTCCAGCCCAGTGCAGCGATTGCTCAGCGTTCGATTGCGCTGCGGCACTCACAGCGAGACATTCGAGCGCTCTCGCGATGCCGCGTTTGTGACCCAACTCCTGAAACATCTTGATGCTCTCGCCGTACAAACGACGCGCTTCGGAGTTGTTCCCCTGATCGCAGCTTAGCCTTGCCAGATCGGAGAGCGCGCTTGCAATTCCCCAGCTATCATGCAGGCGCCGAAACTCCGACAGGCTTTGTTCACAATAGGAACGCGCGGCAACCAGGTCCGCTTTTTCCCGGGCAACGTCACCCAGGTAGTTCAAAGTCCACGCGACACCGGCGCCATCTCCGACCTGACGGAACATCGTCAGACACTCATCGTAAAGCGTGGACGCACGCTCATATTTGCCCTGCACCTTCATCAGGCTGGCGAGATTGCTAAGAGCTCGAGCGATGTTAGCGGGATCGCCAAAATCCTTCCATATGGTGATACAGCGTTCGAAGAGTAAAGACGCTTCAGTGAGTTCTCCACGATCGCGAGCGTTGACGGCCAACGCATTAAGTGCAACGGCAACGCCGCGGTTATCGTTTAGCTCGACGCAGGTATCGAGGCTTTCTTCGAACAGCGGCCGCCCAGAATGGTAATCGCCCTGTGCCGCCGCCAAAACTGCAGCGGCGAACAGCAGACGGGCGCGCAGCTTCGGACGCGCCGCGGCTCCCTCCATTGCCAGGATCCTGCTGAGAGCATCACGGCCCTCCGTAAGGTGCTCCCGTGTTTCCCAGAAGTGGAACAGAGCGGCGCCAAGACGCATTCCCCATTCGGCATCCCCGGTTTTGATTAGATAGTCAATCGCCAGGCGGAAGTTCTCATGCTCGACCTCATAACGGTCGAGCCATTCGGGCTGGGCGGCACTATCCTCAGCACCTTCTTCGGCAAGCACGAGATAGTAAGCCGCATGGGCCCGGCGCGTCGGAGATTCATCGTTGCTCTCAGCGAGGCGTTCGTGAGCGTACTCGCGGATGGCGGAAAGCATAATGAAGCGTGTTTCTTTATCAACCTGCTCCACCTGTTGGGCTAAGCTCTTGTCCAC
>Ga0307478_10003837_pt1 | contig 10942 bp, 11 predicted proteins | sample atmos_gasesECM4C_2_FD_203713 | JGI IMG/M metagenome (GOLD analysis project Ga0307478, IMG submission 203713) | Hardwood forest soil microbial communities from Morgan-Monroe State Forest, Indiana, United States - atmos_gasesECM4C_05 | ecosystem: Environmental > Terrestrial > Soil > Temperate...
AGTGCAATACCAAACGTGGTTGCGGTCGCTGCGCCGAGTGCGGCACCGAGCGCCATGCCCAGTGCTGCGCCAAGTGCAATACCAAACGTGGTTGCGGTCGCTGCGCCGAGTGCGGCACCAAGCGCCATGCCCAGTGCTGCGCCAAGTGCAATACCAAACGTGGTTGCGGTCGAACCTGTCAGCAACCCCGAGATTCAAAGGACCGGTTTGCAATCCGCCCAACTTCTCTGCTTGGAATTCGGTATCCTTCTTGCAGCCGCCAGTTTGTATTTTCGTCGCAATAGCCAGCGTAGATTAATAAGATCAACCGCTTAGATTGTTCGCTTAAGTGCGGCATCGCCCTCTGGCCGCTTATTTGAGATCGGATCGGATTAGCATTCCGACACTGGTCAAATGATAATTGACCGCCGCGCTGGGGCGATGGCGTATTACAAGCCGACTTTTGCGTTTTTTAGCGCACAAGTAAACATTGCCATATGGCGCATTCGATAAATGGCGTCGGAACTACCTTCTATGGCAAACGCGATTTTCGCGCCGATGGCAGTTATGTCACCACAGAATGGGTTGTGCTGCTTTGGCTACCGCTCATACCGCTACGCAGTTTTCGCGTCTCTTACCAGGGTTCCGGTCCTACGACCGGTCTGGGCACAAACGCTGAATATCGTGTCTTTGCACGGACGCTGCCCAATTGGAAGCAGGTTATTTCTGTGTACGCGCTTATCTTATTGTCCATAGCTTGGCTGTGGTTTTTGTTTCGGATCGCGCGGCACTTAAGGTCCGTCGGCGTGTTGGCTGGCGACGACCAGGCGAATGCTCTTGCCATCGGCATTTTAATTATGGCGCCCGCCCGCTTTAATAGCACCATTTATTTTGCGGCGTCGCGCTCGCAAGAAGGCAGGCGTGGCGTGAGTTTGAACCTCAGCTTGATGGGCTACTGCGCTCACCTCCAATCGGAGAAAGAAGAAAGGAGAGGCTATTGGAGAAAACCGGCAGAAGGTTAAAACTGACTCGTGGCTGTGAGGGAGTCCCAAGGGGGCTCGAAATCCTTTTCATTTCTGTAAAAAAGATCAAATTTAGTTCAATCTATGCCTCAAAGAAACGTGCGTAAAACAGACCAAGCCGAAAGGCAATGTTGGTAAAGAGAAACCTGACTCAGATTCTAACGAGGTAAGTGGTCGCGCCAAACAGGTCCTTATTATTTGCTGGAATGATGGTGCCGGTAATTACGTCGATCCCGATTGGAAAGCAGCTTTTTGCTGGAGATGCGGATCCCAGCTAGGCTCCGGTGGTTACTGGTAAAGGGCAGGACGGCGAGCAACCTGTTCCAGACAAAGCGGTTGTATTCTCGCGGTCTTAGGGAGCCTTCTCGCTAGGCATGGAGCACTTCCAGCAGTAAAAAAGCCCTCAGGCGGGGTCGAATCCCGAAGGTCTGCGCGAGTTTTTGTATTACAGAAACCCTGGAGCCTAGAGGGTCCGAACCCCCCAGATCTGCTAGCGCTAACCGGAAGTGCCAGGAACCGGAGGTAGTCCCGACTGGAGGAGAACGCCGCCCTAAAAAGGGCGCGGTTTCACTTCCCACTCAAAAATCCAATGCTGGCAGGCCCCAGTCAGGAGACGCCTTGTAAAGGCGCACTCCCGCCGAGTGTCCGCGCTTCTTGTTGCCACTCTGTTGCTAAAATTCCTCGTCGGCTTGTCGTTCGCAAAACTGCGAAAAGGGAGATCGGACGTGGAGCTGGTCGAATGGCCAACTCACACACGCACGCCTAGAGGGCTTGCTGCCGCACCGCCTGTGGGCCCCCCGGGATAGCAGGCAACGCCCGTTGGGATGTTTCTTGACGTGCTAGCGACCTTCTCGGCCCTTCCTACAAAGCTCTCGGCCTCGACGTCGTGAACGGAATTCCTGACTATTTCAGGTCAATTCTCTCTCGTATTCGGCAGCTCCGTTTCCTCAGCCGTTTCTTGAACGCCATCCAACGCCGGCAATTCGCCGGTCATTGATCTCAACACTCGCAGCGCTTCCGGAGATCCCTGCATCTTCGCGATCATCTTCCCGAAGCCGTCGAAGCTGCCGCCCAAAACCATTTGGCGCTCGATCGGCCGGCCCTCCATGTAGGCCACGATCGTGTTCGCGTTCTCGCGCCGCTCCTTCCAGTCCGGCACCGTCGACCAGGTTTCCGAAATCTTGTCATACTCCTTCTTCGTCGCTTCCAGTCCATCAATCCACACCTGGACGGCGCGCTCGAGATGGTGCGATTTGAGGATTTGTCCGAGTTTTTTCGCCTTCGCGACAATTTCGTCATCTCGCGCACGCGCGCGCGCGGCGCCGAAATCTCCGCGAATGTCGGACAGTTATCTCCGGCGGGACTTAATTCCGCCGCGATGCCGCCGAAATCTGTTGCCGTTTTGTTGACAGATAAAGTGCGTTTTCGTGCCGATTCCTGCGTTTTGGTGCGTAACCGCGATTCTTTTGAGTCGCCGACATTTTTCTCATATACCTCTAAAGCGCCGTCGTTTAGAGGCAGAAATGGGATTTGGGTTGGGTGGGACTCGAACCCACAGCCAACGCCTTAAAAGGGCGCTGCTCTACCATTGAGCTACCAACCCGGGTGGGAGCAACGTTCTAATCCAGTTCGATCAGGGCTGCAAGATGCTACCCGACGGCGTCACGATTCGGCTTCGGTGGAAATCGTCGCTTCGCCCGCGGTCTGCGCGAGGGCCTGCTCGACGGCGCGCCAGGCAAGCATCGCGCATTTGACGCGCTGCGGAAATTTGCGCACGCCCTGGAGCAACTGAAGATCGCCCAGGCTTTTCGAGTCGTCCGCGTTTTCGCCCGTCACAAGGTTCTTGAAAGTGCGCGCCATCTCCGCCGCTTCCTCGCGGCTTTTCCCTTTTAACTTCATCGTCATCATCGACGCCGACGCCTGGCTGATGGCACAGCCTCGCCCGCTGAACTTTATCTCCTGCAATTTGCCGTCGACCCCAAAGTGCACACCGAGATGAATCTCATCGCCGCACGCCGGGTTATCTCCGTGCACCAACACATCCGCATTCTCGAGGACGCCGAAATTTCGCGGCCTTCTCGAATGATCGAGGATGACTTCCTGGTAAAGCTCTTCCAAATCCATGCTCATGCGAAGAAGCGCGCGGCCTCGCGCAGGATATCGATCATCCGGTCGATCTCTTCCGTCGTGTTATAGAAATAGAAGCTGGCCCGCGTCGTTCCCGGCAGACCGAACCGGCGCATCAACGGCTGGTTGCAATGATGTCCGCCGCGCAGCGCCAGCCCGCGCCGGTCGGCAAATGTCGTCAGGTCGTGCGGATGCGCCGCGTCCATGACGAAACCAACGATCGCGCCGCGTTCGCCCGTTGGCCCGAGAACGCGCATGCCCGGCAGGTCCGCGAATCGTTCCAAGGCATAGCGGGTCAAGTGCGCGTCGTGCTCGAAAATGGCCGCACGTCCGATCTGCTCGATGTAATCAATCGCCGCCGCGAGCCCGATCGCGCCGGCGATGTTCGGCGTGCCCGCTTCAAATCGATGGGGCGCTTTCTTAAACGCGCTTTTTTCCAGCGTAACGCTGACGATCATCTCGCCGCCGCCATGCCACGGCGGCATCGTGTTCAGAATTTCCGCGCGACCGTAGAGCGCGCCGCTCCCGGTCGGTCCACACATTTTATGTCCGGAGAACGCCAGGAAATCGCAGCCGAGTTCCTGGACATCTACCGGCAAATGCCCCGCGCCTTGGGCCGCATCGACCAGCGTCACCGCGCCGACATTTCTCGCCTTTTCACAAAGCTCCGTCACTGGATTGATGGTGCCTAACGAATTGGAAACATGCGTAAACGCGAACAGCTTTACTTCCGGCGTGAGCAATTGCTCGAGCTGTTCGAGCGCCAGCGTCCCGTCATCGCGTACCGGCACAAAGCGCAGCCGCGCGCCGATTCGTTCCGCCAGGAGCTGCCACGGCACCAGATTGCTGTGATGCTCCATCTCGGTGAGCAGGATCACATCGCCCGCGCGCAGAAATTTCCCGCCCCACGCCTGCGCCACCAGGTTGATGCCTTCTGTCGTCCCGCGCGTAAACACGATCTCGTCCGCGCTCGCCGCCCCGATATATCCCGCGACCTTCGCCCGCGCCCCTTCGTACGCTTCCGTCGCCCGCGAGCTCAGCTCGTGCAGCCCGCGATGCGCATTCGCGTTGTCGTGTTCATAATAGGACCGCAACGCCTCGAGCACCGCCCGCGGCTTCTGCGTCGTCGCTGCGTTATCGAAATAAACCAGCGGATGCCCATGCACCTGTTGGTCCAGGATCGGGAAATCTTCCCGGATCGTTTTCCAATCCACCGAATCGCCACGAAACTGATGCACCATTGAATGTGCGGCACAGTTTCAGCCGCGCTACCTTCATTTTCATTTGCCTGCGATCCTATGACTGACTGGCTCCGCTACGTTAAATCGACCAAAGGGAAGCTCGGAGACGAACTCGATCTGTCCCAACTCACGCCCGGCGATCTCATTAGGGTCGTTACTCGGAATAGCGAGTACCGATTGACCATCCTGAAAAATCGCGACGCGATCCTGGCTTGTCCGCAACCCGGGCGTCCGGAAGGTCGAGTGCGGATAATGGGTTGCACCTTTGGCCGATCGTCCTCGATCAAACCGGATCATCTTTTCTGCGGCGGGAACCTGGAGCTGAGCTACCGGCTCAAGGGCGCGGCGATGACGCACCGAACCACCGCGATCAAGGAAATCTATTTGCGACGGAAGAGCGTATGAGCCGATGCGCTACGTCCTGATCTCGACCCATTCGTTGCGAGCGCGCGAATCGGCGACGGCCTGGACGACGCGCATGTAACGAACGCCCACTTCGAAATCGGGTTGCGGCTTGATGCGACCCTTCGATTTCACCGCAGCGATGAAATCGTCCTCAACGTGCCAGCCGCCTTCGAGCTCCTGCGTTATCTCCACCGCGTGCAAGGCGCGATCGCCCACGCGGCCGGCGTTGATCGCATCGGAGCCGAAATCGTAGGTCATGGTGCCGGAATCGCCGTAGACTTCGAGCCGGTCGCCAGACGCCAGGGCATCGATGCCGCTGAACTCGAGCACACCTTCCGCGCCGTTTGCGAATTTGCAGAGCACCGTGACTAGGTCGGGAATGATCACTTCGTAACCTTGCCGGATCGCGTGCAGGATTTTGCCGCGGGCGAAAACACCGGTGATGTCGCCGAGCCAGCGCTGGAGGACTTCGACGTAGATGCCAAGCGCGAGCACGTTCAAGCCGCTGATCTCGATGCGTTGCCGCCAGTGCGCCGGCGCATCGGCATTTAGATACGCGCCGGTGAAACATTGCAGCCGGATATGGTGGGGCCGGCCGAGGTAATTTTCGGCGAGCAATTTTTTCACGAGCAGGTCGCCGCGCAATCCGAAGGGCGGCGGGCAGAGCATCGTCACCAATTCCGGAAATCGTTTGGACGCGGCCAGCATTTCCTCCGCTTCGGCGCGATCGTTCGCCATCCGCGCCTGGCAGAAAACGTGTTTGCCCGCTTCGAGCGCGGAGACGGTCACCGCCGAGTGCATGTAGGGTGGCGTGCCGATCCACACGATATCCAGCTCCGGGACCGAGAGCAGATCGGCCCAGTTCGCCATCGGGGTGGCGTGCGGGGCGTTTTCCTGGCAAAACTTTTCCGCGCTTTCGTAGGTGGAATTGGAGACCGCCACGATTTCTGTTTCCGGATGTTTTCTTAATCCCGGCAAATGCCGGTCCCGCACGATCGAGCCGGCGCCGACAATTCCGATGCGCAGTTTGTTATTGTTCGTCCGGCTCATTTAGAAATTAGCGAAGGCAAAAGGCGTGAACTTATCTTTGACTCTCGTGCGCAGCCATCGTTCAAGAATCGCTTGACCGACTACGGCAGTGACGCCAGCTTACGCACCTTCGAGTTCAGTTATGGCAAAAGTTTGCAGCATTACCGGATCAAAAGTCACGCGCGGAAGTGTGATTCATCGGCGTGGTATGGCCAAGAAAAAGGGCGGCGTGGGCCGTCACGTCACCAAGAACGTGCCGCGCACTTTCAGCCCGAACCTCCATGAGCGCCGGATCTGGGTGCCGGAACTGAAGAAGTTCGTGCGTATCCGTGTCACTGCGCGCGGCATGAAGACGCTGAATAAGAACGGCGCCTACGCGACGTTGAAGAAGGCCGGCTTGGTGCCGGCGTAGAAATTCCAAAAACACGCCAAGGCGTGTTATCCCGAGTCCGGCGGCTGCCGGACGAGGGACCTCCCAATCGCCAGGGAGATCACACAAAAAAGAAGGCGGTTGGTTCGTTGCCTGCGGCTTCGGACATCGCGGAAGCGTTTCTTGTGTGACGCGTCCTGCGACTGAGAGGTCCCTCGGCGCGCTTCGCCAGCCTCGGGATGACCAGCTTATTCGCGCGCGACAGTCGCGGGAGACTCGACCTCTGCAGTGACAGCAGTTTCTTCGACGGGAATCGTGGTTTCGGCCTTGCGCTCGTCCGGTTCGAGAGAGTTTTCGGGAACCGTTTCCTTCTCCGCCGCGGCCTGTTCCTTGGCCGCCTCGGAGGGCGAAGCTGTCGACGTTTCCGCAATTTTATCTTCCGCTGCCGGAGCAGGCGCTTTCGCGCGGGGCAAATCGAGCGAACCGTCGTTAAATTCGATGACGTAGCCTTCGCGGATAAGCCAATGGAGATCGTTCGCAAGCGTCATCTTTGCCCGCTCCGCACCGGCGGCGTCTGCATCGGCGATGGCGAGTTGTTCCGCCAATTGTTTCCGGTTAATCCCCGGAGTCGCCGCCACTTTTTCCAGAATTGCATTGATCGACGACGAAACCCCGGCGCGCTCGTGGCCGAAAACGCGGGCGCGCACCGGCGAGACAAAGAGCATCCCGCGCCGATGCCGAAAAATATTAAGGCCGGCCTGGCGCAAACCGGCAGCGAGTTCCTGCATCATCTTCGACGGTGAGCGCGTTTCCTGCGCCCATGCGTTCTCGATTTCCCGCCCGAGGCGGCGATCGGGCAACTTCCGGCTCACGACGCCGCTGATCGTCAGCTCGTTCGCTTCCCGCAAGAGGCCCGGCAGATGCGTCTGGCGGAAATGGCGTTCGGCGTCGGCCGCATTCGAGAACGAGAGCGGCGGCTCGGCGTTTTTCGCATGATACGTCGTGACGTTCCGCGCCTGTTCCTTCCACTGCTCGACCACCGCCGGGTCGCTGACGATGTCGATCTGCCGTTGGTAGTCGGCAAAACTCATCCGGCGGCTGAAACGCGCCTCGTAGAGATTGCGCAATTGCGGCTGGTAAGCGTGATGATTCGTGGGGCCAAGCAGCGTTCCGCTCAGGCGGCAGCGCGCGACGTTGGTAAAATTGCCCTTCAACGGTTCGTTCTGCGTCACCTCGACCGTATAAAAATCATCGCGCGCACTCGTAAAAGCCGAGCTTTCCAGGATCCGCCGATCCGAGGCGACGGGGCCATTTTCGCCAAGCTGAAAAAGCTGCGCGCCCTCCGGCATCGTCAGGCGAACATCGTAGCGCTCGGGTTTTTCGAGGAACAATCGCGCCAGGGCAAAGACCGAATAAGCGATCGGCGCGGATTTGATCTGGGCGATGACGTTGTCGAAAGCGCGCTGGTGCGGCAGAAAACGGACGGTTACGTCGAGCGCCTCGGCGAAAACTTCCGGGCGGCGTTCACGTTGCGGTCCACGATCGGGCCTTGCGTCGTCGGGACGGGGGCGACGACCCCGTTCATCCCGTTTCGGACGATCGTCCCGCCGGTCGGGTTTCCGCGGACCACGGCGCTCACGATCACGGTTCCGATTGCGATCGGGACGCCGTTGGCCCGCATCCGCGTCTTCGCCTTCAAAATCCGAGTAGTCATGGCGCCCCGCCGGCTCGTTGGCCCATGCGGGCAACATTTTGAGGTCGAGCAAATCTTCGGTCGGAGGCGGCAACGGCATCCATTCTCCTTACGCCAAGCGAGAGGGAAGTAAACTACCGGAAGGACTGGTGCGGCCTGAAATTGATTGACAAGGCCGCTAATTGATTTAGTTGCGATGCTTGCCGGGAATGTTAAAGAGCGTCCCCTCGAAATAACGTTAAAAGGAGAAAAGTTTATGTCGGACAAACCAATCGAAGAGAAGGTGAAAGAGATCATCGTCGAGCAGCTCGGCGTGAACCCGGAACAGGTCACCCCGACTGCGTCATTCATCGAGGATCTGGGCGCCGATTCGCTCGATATCGTGGAGTTGGTGATGGCTTTTGAAGAGGAGTTTTCCGTCGAAGTCCCGGACGAGGATGCGGAGAAGCTGCAAACTGTCGGCGACGTTATCAAATACATCGAAGACAAATCTTCGAAGCAGTAAAACCCGCGCGAGTCGCGCGATGACTTTCCAAGAACGCGGCTTCGGCCGCGTTTTTTGTTGGTTCGGAACAAGTTGCAGATCACTCGCAGCCGCCCAGACTGAACTGTGAACTTCGCCCTCTTCGAAAAGCCGCTCTTTTATGTCGGCGAGCATTACGTTTCGTTCCTCGGGCTGCTGGCCTTCGCCGGGTTGTTCTCGACCGGTTTGCTTCTCGCCCGCGCGCTTCAAAGCGAACTCGTCCGCCGCTTCTTCACTCGCTTTAAGCTCGATCCAAATTTCATCGCGATCGTCACCACGATCCTGAGTCTTTCCGCGCTCGTCTTTTTCATCGTCAACGCGATCAACGCCGGTGGGATTCCGCTGCTTTGGACCGCCCCGGTGCCCGGCCTCACCCTCAGCCTGTTTCAAATGTTTCTGCTGATCGCGTTGCTCATCGCGGTCTTCTGGTTCTCCTCGCGCACAAAGCATTTTCTCTTCAACCGCTTCCTCGTCAAAAGCGGGCTCGACCGTGCTCTTCAGTACGCGATCGCGCAGATCGTCAGCAACCTCGTCCTGGTCATCGGCATTTTTATTGTGCTCGAGAACACCGGTATTCATCTCGGCGCGCTCACCGTCTTTGCCGGCGCGGCGGGCGTGGGTGTCGGCTTCGGATTGCAGAATATTGCCAGCAATTTCATCAGCGGCCTGGTGATCCTGGCCGAACGTCCCATCACCATCGGCGACCGCGTGGAAGTGGCGGGCGTCACCGGGCAAGTCCGGCAAATTCGCGCCCGCAGCACCGTGATTGTGACCAACGACAACATCACGATGATCGTGCCGAACACAAAGTTCATCGATTCGCCGGTGACGAACTGGACCTACGGCGATCCGCGGGTGCGGTTCCGGATTCCCATCGGCGTGGCTTACGGGAGCGACGTCAGAAAAGTGCGCGAAGCTCTCATCGCTGCCGGCCGAAGTAACTCGCACGTCCTGGAAGATCCGGCGCCAAGCGTTTTCCTGAAACAATTCGGGGAAAGTTCGATCGATTTCGAGCTGGTGGTCTGGAGCAGCGAGATGAGCCATCGCCCGAGCCGATTCAAGAGCGACCTCAATTTCGCCATCGAAGAAAAACTGCGCGAATCCGGGATCGCAATTCCATTTCCGCAACGCGACCTGCACATCCGCAGCGGGGTCCTCAAGACAGAGACGCCTTAGGCCGCTTCTGAAATTCAACGTTGGACGTTGGACGTTGGGCGTTGGACGTTCTCCCCTTTCCGTCCATGCGCCCGGGTGAATCCATCAATTTCTCGAATGGCGTCGCCCGGATCTTTGCTCGCGGGGACCTGGAAAATATCGATGCCTGGCAGCACGCCTTCGCCGGAAAGACGAAGGACCATCGCTTTTACGAGATCGTAGCCGATACGCTCGACTCAAAGTTCGAGCATCATTATCTCTTGCTCGAAGACCGCGCCGGAAAAGTTCGCGGCATTCAGCCGGTCTTCTTCGTCCAGCAAAATCTGCTGGAAGGAATCCCGGCCTTGCGCGCGGCAGTCGAAAAAGTTCGGCGGCGTTTCCCGCGCTTCCTGACGATGCGCCTCCTGATGGTCGGCAACGCGGCGGGCGAAGGCCATCTTTCCGTCTGCGCGCCGGAAGATGAAGAATGGGTCGCAAACGCGCTCTACCAAGTCCTGGAAATTTTCGGCAAGCACTCGAAGGCGTCCCTGGTCGTCTTCAAGGATTTTCCCGCGATATATCGCGAGGTGCTCTGGAAATTCGCGGCCAACGATTACACCCGCGTTCCCAGCATGCCGATGACCGAGCTAACGCTCGATTACACCGATTTCGATCACTACGTGAGCACGCTCGGCGCATCGACGCGCAAGGATTTGCGCCGGAAATTTCGGCGAATCGCCGCGGCCGCCCCGATCGATGTCGAAGTGGTGACCGATCTCACGCCTTACGTTGATGAGGTCCACCCGCTCTACCTGCAAGTCCACGAGCGCTCACCACTCAAGTTCGAAACGCTGACTAAGGAATACCTGTCGAACCTCGGCCGCCGCATGCCGGACCGGGCGCGATTTTTTATCTGGCGACAGAACGGAAAGGCGATTGCCTTCAGCGTGGCCCTGGTGCATGACGGCACGATCTACGACGATTACCTCGGCCTCGATTACCGCGTGGCGCTCGATCTCCACCTCTATTTCTACACCCTGCGCGACATCCTCACCTGGTCGCTCGCGCAAGGGCTGAAACGCTATCGCAGCAGTCCGCTGAACTACCAACCGAAACTGCATCTCGGCTGCGATCTCTATCCGCTCGATCTTTACGTCCGGCACACGAACCCCGTCCTGAACAAAATCTTTCGCCCGATCTTGAAACTCCTGGAGCCAACCCGGCACGATCCGGTCTTGAAACGTTTCCGAAACGCGCACGAATTGCTTTCCTAGACCCCATGGAGAATCGACCTTCGGGATGGCGCGATCCTCGGCTGCAACTGGCGCTCAGCGTCCTTTGCGTTCTCTTTTCCGAGCTGCTCCTGAAGCGCGGCGCTTCTGACACGGCGAGCGCGACCTCCTGGTCCTGGACCGGGCT
>Ga0307478_10003838_pt1 | contig 10936 bp, 7 predicted proteins | sample atmos_gasesECM4C_2_FD_203713 | JGI IMG/M metagenome (GOLD analysis project Ga0307478, IMG submission 203713) | Hardwood forest soil microbial communities from Morgan-Monroe State Forest, Indiana, United States - atmos_gasesECM4C_05 | ecosystem: Environmental > Terrestrial > Soil > Temperate...
ACAGTCAGCTCCTGCTGCAAACGGCGGCGCGCCCTGCTCAAACGAGACATCACGGTTCCCACCGGTACGTCACATGCCGCGGCTATCGCTTTGTAGGACCACCCCTCTAGCTCAAAAAGAACCAAGCTCTCGCGAAACTCTGCTGGCAGCCGCTTCAAAGCCTGTTCAAGTAGTTGGCGCCGCCTTTCCAGATACTGCTCGGACGGCGCGATTTCCAAGGGCGCCACATGAATCTCCTCATCCAATGCAACTAGCCGCTGTTCCATTCGCTGCTTCTTTTTGATCCAGCTGTAGGCCGTGTTGCGGACGATGGTCAAAAGCCAAGCTCGCGGGTTATCTCCGCGGAATCCAGAAAATCCTTTCAGGGCTCGTACATAGGCGTCCTGGACAATGTCCTGCGCGTCGTGCTCTGCTCCGGCGATCCAATAGGCGAGGTTGTAGGCGGCGTCTAGGTGAGGCAGAAACAGCTCCTCGAAACGCGGTTTCTTTTGCATTCAGACAATTTCCTGCTCAGAAATAATTCGAGCACGTAACGCTCCAAGCGGTCGCGCCTCGTTGAAGCCGGCTGCCATTTGAAGACCATAGTTGGCGAACGGCCCGTAGACCGGCGCCCAATCGAAGAATGTAACGCTGCGTTCGGCCTGCCGAACGAATACGCGAAATCATTTCCCGTCTTTCTACACCGCACCGCCAGCGCCGGTCCTAGCTCAAGCAGCCGAGGCCGATCGCCGAGACTTCAGGATTGCCGTTTCCAAACGCAGGTCCTCGCCACACCCTGAAAACCGTCCCTGTAAAACACCAGCTCAGCCGCTGCCAAATCCGTTTACTAGTTAAATCTGGAAAACCACCCGCGATGGGCAGGTGCTTCGCCAAGAAATCTGATGGGCACATGCAAGTAACTACATGCAATTATCTACAGTGCAATCCACTTTCCGCAAGAGGTTCCGGCTGGGAACAAAAGTCGATCGTTTGAGTCCTATGCCGATAAGCTGCCGTTCCCTAACGGGGTGGCTCATTTCGAACCAGTCGCCGTCGCCAATCCCAAACAGATGGAAGAAAATTAATATAAAGTTAATGTGTTAAAGCCCCCGGGTACGTCTCCAGTGACCGTGGGTATTTTGTAAGTATTGGTAGTGAGCGGCTTGCCACTGTTGGTGCGAACATCGCTTGATCAGTTTGATAGTCTACGCTTTTGGGAAGGAGATATTCCCAATCCTGATCAGCAACGCTTTGAACCTGCCCCGGACGCCGGGAATAAACTGAAGTTCCGTTAGTTAATAGTGACGGAAGTCAATGAGGACCTCCAAACTCAACGGCAATGCTATTTGCAATCTCTCCATGAAAACAATAGGCGATGTTGACCCTCTTCTGTTACTAAGTCGAACACTCGGAATTGTCTCGACGTTAGTGTTTTTTATGCCTGCGGCGTTAGTCGCTCAACAGTATCAGCAGACGAATCTGGTTTCAGATACCGTCACGGAAGGAACCAATCCCCCCGATCCTGATCTCAAGAATGTCTGGGGCATTTCAAGAGGCTCCACCAGCCCCTGGTGGGTCTCGGATAATGCAGCGGGAGTTTCAACACTTTACAACGGCTCGGGAGTAAAGGCGCCCTTAACGGTCACAATTCCGCATACGGCCCAGACCACGACTGGCAGTCCAACTGGTCAAGTCTTTAACGGCAGCACTGACTTTGCCGTCGCTTCGGGTAATCCGGCCATGTTTATCTTTGTATCGCTTGATGGCACCATCTCGGCATGGAACCCTTCGGTTAATGCGACCAACGCTATTCAGAAGGTTCCCGGATCTACCACGTCAGTCTTGACCGGTGTGACCATCGCGGAAGTGGAAGGACAGCGGTTTCTTTATGTCGCCGATTTAGCAGCCGGGGAAATAAAAATTTACGATACAAACTTCAACCCGGTTGAACCCGGTAAAAACGGATTCGGTGATAAACATGGCGGGCGCGCTTTCGAAGACGCGCACGTTCCGAAGGGATTCGCTCCGTTCAATGTGCAAAACATTGGTGGCAACCTGTACGTTGCCTACGCGAAACAGAACCCAACGAAGACCTTTGTAGATTTTGGCGCCGGGCTCGGCTTCGTTGATGTCTTTTCGCCGAGTGGCGCTCTGCTAGTGCGGCTGGAGCACGGTGACTGGTTTAACGCACCCTGGGGATTGACTCTGGCGCCGAGCGATTTTGGGCCGTTTAGCCATAAGCTTATCGTTGGGCAGTTCGGAAGCGGCGAAGTTCTCGCCTTCGACGCGATTACAGGCCAGTTCGAAGGAAAATTCACTGATCAGAATAACAAAGTTATTGCTATTGACGGACTATGGGCACTGCAATTTGGGGATGGAGTACCTACTTCGGATCCCGCCGGTCAGCCCGACAATGCGCTATTCTTCTCCGCTGGGCCCAATAAGGGACAGAATGGTCTCTTCGGGACACTCACTCCTGTTGCCGCCGAATTGACCGAAGGGAGCGATCAATAGAAACGCTCTCGCTATGAAGGCTCCGGAACGGATTTGCAACCGTTGTACGTAGAAGTTCAAGAAAGAGGGACAGCCAGACGCTCGTCCCTCTTTCCTGTTCGAAAAAAGGTTTCTCAAACGCTCAACCAGGACTTGAAAATGACGGAGCAAATAGTTTTCGACGTATATAATGCTGAGGGTAAAAGGTTAAATCAATCTGGCTTAACCCAGGAAGAAGTAACTAATTTTGTCCAGCAATTACAGGAATCGAAAGTAGATGCAAAATTCTCAATCAGGTCCCGTCCTCGACAATGAGTAAGCTACCAGATATTTGCCACGCTCGGAGTTCAATCATTTGGCTGCGGCTGATATCAAGTCTTGCCTGGCTCGATAGCGCATTAGTTGGTCACGATGCGAAATTATCTTACGGTTTTCTGAGCGGTGTAGAGCTTGCTAAAAGAATAGGCGAAACCTTCGTGTTTACAGCCGTGACTCCTGGGGTGGCCACCCTTTTGCGAAACGTCGTGCTCCCCCACGCACAACTCTTTGCGATACCCATTGGGCTTGGTGATGTCGCGATTGGCATTTCACTTTCGCTGGGGCTCTTCACTCGCTTTGGGAGTGTGCTTGCCATTCTGAGGGCTCTCACGAACATTCTGGTTGCTGGAGGTGCAGGTCCTGATACCGTTGGATTTAACGTGATGTTGATGGTTGCCGGAGCTATCGGGCTAACCACCGGCGCCGGCCGGCGCTTCGGCCTCGACCGCTTACTCTTGGCCCGCTGGCCGTCTGCCAAACTCTTGCGGTTAGTGGCTTAGGGCAGTGGCTGCTGGCGGAAAGAGGCAGCGAGATAGCAACATCGTTAAAGTACGCCAGGGATCAACGCAGCCGCGATCTTTGCCGGCGACCCGGAATTGCCCATCTTGTCATCCATTCACGGTCCGGCTGCTGCCGCGCTTCTTTTGTTCACGGCGCGTTTCTGACCAACGAAATTGTGGTATCCACGTTAAGCGGTACAACGTGGTTCTTGTGAAGATGTGATTCTTAGATCACAAAAAACGTGATTTCTAATACTGCTCTACTCGTAGCACATATAGAGAGAGACTCCTTTCATTCCCGATTATTCCCGTCAAAATCCAGAGATTTCGCCGGGTTCACAAAGGTCGCGATGATGGCATGGGTTCTAACCTCACCGATAATATTGATAAAAGACTCCGCGGGTTCACGATTATTCCAGAAATCTCGCTCTTGGTTATGGTTCGGCGAGGTTGGCCGGATCATCGACATCTTTTTTACGTTTTTTTTAATAATTTTGGCCGGGAATAAGTTAGTTGGCTTTCAGTCTTTGTCGATAAGCGCTCGACTGGCCAGCTCACTCCCTAAGGTCAGCGAGCTGCTAACCAAACAAACTAATGAGGCATATTGTGAGAACACAAGTTAATAAAAGTTCATCAGCTTCTGAAGCATCGATCTCTTCTGGGCCGACTGGCAACCCAATTGAATCCGCCCGCTGGCAACGCCGTTCTTTTCTTAAAGGGCTGGCTGTGACCAGCGCAGTGGTAGGCGCCGGTCTATTAAGCGGTAAGAAAGCATTCGCTCAAAGTCAAAACAGTGGTCTTACCAAAGGAGATGTCGCCATTCTTCGATTCTTGGCTGCAGCGGAACTTATTGAGAGCGATCTCTGGACCCAATACCGGGAGCTGGGCGGTATAACCCCGGGCGCGCCTCCTATCGAAAATGACCCAAAGCAGACATTGAATGGCTATCAATCGGCTCTATCGAATCTGGATTCTGACGGTCCACAATACATTACCAGCAACACGCTTGACGAAGTAAGTCATGCCACCTTCCTCAATGCTTACTTAGTCTCCAAAGGCGCAGAAGCGGTTGACCTCAGCCCATTTCAAACCCTGACCGGCAGCCAGGCAACGCCGGTCACAGGGTCAGCCACTGAAAAGCGTCTCACCAATCTCATGAACCTGACAGTCGATACCAGCTGGTTCATTCGCTACCGCAGCACAACTAACCCGGACTTTGGGGCCACATTTCCGCAAGCCGTTAATATCGTTAACCGTACCGCGATTCCCCTGGATAACGCGGATATGAAGAATAAGGATCGCATTCAGGTAATCGCTAACACCGCCGCGTTCCATTTCGGAACCATCGAACAAGGTGGATCAAGTCTCTATGCAGCGCTCAGCCAAAAAGTGTCGAGTCTAGAGGTTTTGAAAATTACGCTGGGTATTGGCGGTGACGAAGTAGCCCATTTTTTAGAATGGGTAGATTTTGCAGGTAATGGAGTTCAAAAGCCGGTGGCACCTGTCTCGGACGGCGGCTTAACCTTCCCTAATTTCTTCAAAAATCCGGGAACACCAGAATTTCAACCGAACCTGATCTTCCCAGTTCCGTGTGAATTCATCAGCGCGAGTTTACCTCAATGCGCAGTGATCCGCCCAAGTGATGACAACGTTGCGGGCGCAGTAGCGGCCATTAACGGATTCAACGCCATGGGACTATTTGACGGACAATCAGCCCAATTCTTTGACGTCGTGAACCAACTCGCTGCGGAAGCGGATGCCGCCGAACGCCAACTCTGAACAGCAAATGCCGAAGTCTCGACCTCGTAGATCGCTCGACTGAGCGTCTGCGAATAGGGGCAACTGGCAGCTGCGTAGGGCCGACCTAGGCAGCTGCCAGGATTCGCCACCTGGTTTCCTGAACCATGTCAAGTGGCAATCTTGTAACATGTTCTCCCAAGCGCGGTGCGTGGCGATAAGCGATGCTGGGTTTGTTACCCCATCACAAACCCGCGTATGGCACGACGTATTAAATCAACAACTTCCGGGCCAGCCGAGCCACCGCCGGCTTCGGGGCCAGCCGATTCCGATCCGGAAAACTCGCAGACTATTCCGACGAACGGTCCACAGTTTGGCGAACCTGCGCCGACGCCGGATCCCACTAAGTTCACGGTAAAGCATGGGTCTGATAGCCAAGCTTACAAAATTCTAGACAGTCAAAAGGGTTCGTTACGGCCACTTCCATTCCCGATCGCTGGGGAGGCCGAGCCCCGGTTAACCTTGGGTGAAGCGCTAGGCAAGAAAGGATCGGATATTGAGAATGCCATTACCAAGGCTGGACAAATTGTCTTTCATTCAGTTGGTGACACCGGCAACACGAAGGGACCACATGATATGGAGTTGGTTGCCGACAAGATGGTCAGCGACTACACGGAAACGGATCCCAGAGCTGTCCCCTCATTTTTGTATCACCTAGGCGACGTTGTCTACAGCTTCGGCGAAGCTGCCTACTACTACGACCAATTCTACGACCCGTTCCGTAATTATCCTGCGCCGATTTTTGCGATTCCTGGCAATCACGACGGGATGGTAGCGCCGAATTCGTCTGCGGAATCGCTGGCCGCATTCCTGCAGAATTTTTGCGACTATGGGCAGCCGCCGCACCGGACAGCAGAATCGGGTGGTTTGGCGAGAACGGCGCAAGTTCAACCCGGAGTTTATTTTACCCTGGAAGCACCGTTTGTTCGGATCCTAGGCCTCTATAGCAACACTTTGGAGGATCCCGGCGTGATTTCTGATCAGGATGGGACTTACCCGTCATTGACGGGCGACCAGCTGAGTTATTTAAAGGCTGCGTTACAACGAATAAAAAAAGAGAAGTTCGCTGGAGCTGTCCTCATCGCGGTTCATCACCCGCCTTATGTAGCCATAACCCGCTCTCCGAAAATCAACACCGGACGCCATGGCGGCAGTCCGCTGATGTTGAAGGACATTGATACGGCCTGTGAGAACACGGGTGTTTGGCCTCACGCCGTTCTGTCGGGTCACGCCCATAATTATCAACGTTTCACCCGGACGTTGGATGGTCGAGAGACACCATTTCTGGTTGCGGGGAATGGCGGACACGCCATTCAACGCTTGACCTCGCGCGGAATGTCCACTTTGCGTACGCCGGCGGTGCAAGCGCCTCTTTCAAACGGAGATGACCAAGTCGTTTTCGAAAATTACGACGATAGTGACTACGGTTATTTGAGATTAATCGCCGACCAGGAGCAGCTCCGGATCGAGTATCATCCCCAATCCGATGGTGACGCGGCCAAAACGCCAGACGATTCTGTTACGGTCGATCTAGCGACACGCAAAATCGTGCCGTATAAGGTGCCCGACTTCGCCCGGTCGTCATGACTCCCGGAGGCTTCGGCGAGCAAACAGTGGATCGAAGACGCGAAGCGCTGGCAGAGTCTAGCCTAGGCTGAGTCCGCGAGGCCTAGTGTCCTGTCCCATAAATAACATGGCTTTCGTCCGGCAGCTGCCGGATCAGTTGGCTGTTTTTCAAGGCGGTGCGAGCCGCACTGGCACTAACGACGAGCATATCTGAATTGATACGTAAGGAGTGATCCGCCGCGGCGGAAGAAAAACAGCCAACTGGCCACGGCCCGGAGGGTTAAGATGAAAATGGGCCGGCGCCAGCGCGCCCTAAGCAGACCGCCGCCATCGAGCGACGCCGTTCTGTCGCGCCTTCAGCGCTGGCCGATCTTCCTTACACTTCCTAGGCCTCGCGGACTCAGCCTAGGCTAAAATCTGCCAGCACTTCGTGCCTTATGATCGCAGCTTCGTCGCTGGCGTCACCTAGCGTCCCACCGGCTCGATTTCGTCCAAAGTGAAAAGAAAACGCTCCCCAGGTTGGTATCCGGGGGCTCCGGCTTCAGCCGGTTCTCCCTCAAGGACTAGCGCAACGTGAATCCGATTCTCCGCGTCTTGTTCGAATGCTTCAATGACCCCGATTTTGCCCGTAAGCGCAGCGTCGGAAAAGACTTCGTCATGTTTCGGTTGGAGCTTAACTCGATCCCCTGCTCGGAGTTCAACTCCCTTCAATATAACCGCTGCTACCCGGCGCGTATTCAGGCTCATCTTAAACGGAATGGCAGGTTGTCGCTGCGCAAAAAAGAGCGCTCTGGAGTCGAAGGAGAGGATATTTTCCTCACCGCGTATACGCGATGCATTCCAAAATAATAAGCGGCAAAACGGCACGCGACAAGCCTAGAGTCACGGGGACAAAGGGCTGATTTTGACGGCTTCGAGGAAGTTGCGGTCCTAGGGCGCGAAGCGCCACAGATTACCTCCGCCTCGGCGGAGAGGGGTCCATGTCTGCCCTTTACCAGGTATTTCATGCCTGACTACCCTCATTTCGTCCCTCCGGGACAAAGGGTTAGTTTCCTTAGGTTGCCGCGTCATGCGCGGCCGAGGGACGAAGCTAAAGTCTCTCCGCATTTCCCGCTCAGTTAGCCCCGCGTCGGAAGGAATTTCAGCGCGTCATAACCTTAACAGCCCGTGGGACTCACAACCAGTTTGCCTCAGTGCCGTTTTATTCTTTGCATTATCGGAGGCTTTTCGCAGAATCAATTCCGGCTACGACGAAGGTAGGAGCAACGGCAGGTTCTAACCATGGGTTCTTCTGGCACCAGCGATAGCAGCAATTGTCACTGTCAAGGATGGCGACATGAGTAACACCGAGTCCTTTCAGCATTTCCGTATCCTGCAGAGGCCGGATGGAACCCCATGGGAGTTGGGACGCGGAGCCATGGGTATAACTTATAAGGCGTTCGATACCAACCTGCGATACGACGTCGCGCTGAAAGTCATTAACGCCCAACTTATTACTAGTGACTCTGTCAAACAGCGTTTCATTCGAGAAGCACGTTCGGCTGCGCAACTTTCGCATCCTAACGTGGCCCGGGTATTCCACTTAGGAGAAACCGACGCCGGGTTCTTCTATGCGATGGAATATGTTGATGGGGAAACCGTTGAACGCCGAGTTCAACGGACGGGGCCAATCCGCCTCGATCTCGCCTTGAGGATCGTGCGCCAAGTCACGCGCGCCCTTATCGCGGCCGAGCGCCAGCGACTGGTCCATCGCGACATTAAGCCCTCAAATATTATGCTCGTTCACAGCGAAGACGACGAGCATATCCAGGTGAAAGTAATCGATTTTGGGTTGGCAAAATCGTTAGTCAGCAGCGCCGACCTGTCCGGCGCTATCACGGTGGGAGGTTTTGTGGGCACGCCACATTTTGCGAGCCCGGAGCAGCTCAAAGAACAGAACGTCGACCTGCGATCGGATATTTACTCTCTGGGCGCGACCCTGTGGTTCATGATCACGGGCCAACCACCATTCCGAGGATCAATCGCGGAGGTTATTTACGATCATATGGCGGTCGCACCGTCCGAAGAAGTTCTGCGCCAGGTGCCTGCGCCCGTAGCCGATCTCCTTCGAAAGATGCTGGCTAAGCCCCCGGGAGACCGTTTTCAAAGCCCCCTGGAACTGAGCCAGACGCTTGATCAGTTGTTGAAAGAAGTCGAGCCAAGCGCCGGGATGACCACGTTCACGGTTCCGACGGTCCAGACCGCTAGCACACCGGAATCTATCTTTTCCACCGGACAGATCATCGCTAATCGCTATGAAGTCAGGCAAAGGTGGGCAGCAGATACCTCGGTGTTTGCAGCGGTCGATTTACAAAATCATCAACCGGTGGGGCTAAGAGTTTTTCTACCAAAACAGCTTCCGATTTCAGACCCCGGTGAAGCCGAGAATTTCTATTTTCTCCGGGACATCCGGCACCCGAATTTAGTCGCAATTAATAGCGTCGAGCAATACGAGCACGCTCTAGTTGTCGTCAGTGAATGGATTCACGGATTCACTCTACTGGACCTGCTTCGGGTACACCGTGAGCTTAGTTGGCCGGAAGTGCTAGTTTTGGTGAGGCCGTTCGCCTCAGTCTTAGATTTTCTGACGGATCGCCAAGAACTTAAAGGCGTTATCAAACTGCGAAAGACTTATGTGTCATTCGCCGAGGAGCCTGCAGACTTAGAAAGCTTGCAACACGGCCAGTTGAGTTCCTGGCCAACCTATTCTGTCAAAGCGGATACCCTCGATCTCTGCACCGACGTGCAGCCCGCTGAGCCGACCGAGACCCTCGTTTCAGGATCGAATTTGGTCTTTTCGGACCATCCTATCCGGCAGTTGGCCGCGTTGCTGTATGAGCTTTTGGGCGGCGTGCCGAATCCTTCTGGTTCAGCAGCCGGTGTATCGCGCTTTGCCCCTTTGCCCAAGCTGACCGAAAACGGTAATACCGTACTGCGCCGCGCCTTGCTAGACCCGGACTATTTCCCTTCAGCGGTAGACTTTTTTGCGGAGCTGGAACGATTTAATCGTCGCGATTTCCAGTCAGCAGCGATCAAATATGCGGTTGATGTTCCGCAGCCGAAGTTAGTGGCTGCTCCCACTTTGATTTCCAAAGAGGCGCCACTCGTTCAGCCAGACTTCGCCCCGTCGTTGAAACTCCGGGAGGCTACGTCGGGCAAGAATTCTGCGCCGGCTCCTCCAAGCGAGGCCATCCCAGCAGATCAACCGTCACGCCCACCCAAACGGCTCCGTGGCCCGATTGCCCTTCTTCTTTGGTCTTTAGCGGCTGCCGGTCTCGGCTTTTTCGGATTCAAAGTCTTCGAGCGTTATTCGCCCGGATTAGTCGGCCAAGCACCGAGCACCGGGGCATTTTCGATTTCTTCCTCACCAGCGGGAGCGACGGTGCGCTGGCAAGGCCACGAGATCGGCAAAACGCCGCTGACCAACTACACCTTAGCGCAGGGCGATCAGACCATCGAACTGGTGATGCCGAACTATCTGACGCGTCCGATTGAGTTCACCGTGAAAGACGGGGCAACTGCTGATCTCGGCCTCGTCACCCTGACGAAGGAGTCCGGAAAAATTCAGCTGACAACAACTCCGAGCGGCGTTGTGTTTAAGATCGGTGGCCCAGACCAGAAAACGATTTCAGGAAAAACGCCCGCCAGCCTCGAGGACTTACCGGTCGGGAAATACGAGATCACGCTTAGCCAACCGGGATGGCCGGACTATTCAGAAACTGTCGACCTCGCGGCCAATAACCCGGTTGAAATAAACCACACCTTTCAGGGCACGGATGTCACTCTTAGCAGCGACCCGCCTGGGGCCAGCATTTTTCTCGGTAAGAACAAGCTGGGTGAAACTCCGCTCACGGTGAACCTACCCTCTAGTCCGTTGGAAATCACTTCGCGTTTTGGACAGCTGGCGCCGGTTACTCAAAATATTAACCCGGATCCGCAGTGGGTGACCGCGGTTCAGTTCAAACATTCCTATGGGACCCTGGCGATTAGCAGCGACCGGCCAGATGCCCACGCGTTTGTTGATGGCAAAGAAGTCGGTCATCTACCCGCCGAAGCATTGCTTCCGCCTGGCAATCACAAGGTTTTATTGGCCGCAACGAATGTGCCGGACAAAGTTAGTACTGTGGCGCTAGCCGAAGGCCAGCACTTCGATCTGCACTTTCCCTTGGCTTCGACCAATGGGGTTAGCTCGTCGTCAGCGTCCCCTACACCGGCACCGACGGTATTAGCTACGGCGGCGCCCA
>Ga0307478_10003839_pt1 | contig 10935 bp, 9 predicted proteins | sample atmos_gasesECM4C_2_FD_203713 | JGI IMG/M metagenome (GOLD analysis project Ga0307478, IMG submission 203713) | Hardwood forest soil microbial communities from Morgan-Monroe State Forest, Indiana, United States - atmos_gasesECM4C_05 | ecosystem: Environmental > Terrestrial > Soil > Temperate...
ATTTGGCCGACCACGCACACGAGGGAACTCGTAGCGCAAGCGCGAAAGATGTTGCCGATTCTTTTGGGATTCCGCCCGAGGCCTTGGCCAAAATTCTGCAGCGCTTGGCCAAAGCTGGATTGCTCCATTCACAGCACGGGACCAATGGCGGCTACAGACTGGCGCGGGCGGCGCACACGATTTCCGCCTTCGAGGTGATTCAAGCGATTGACGGGCCCTTGTTCATCACCTCCTGCGTCACCGTTCGTGGAGAATGTGGCCAAAGTGTCCGCTGCAATATTCGAGAACCGCTGCGTAAGGTAAATGACAGCATCGAATCGGTATTGAAGCGCATCAAGATCTCAGATATGCGGGAAGAGCCGGAGGTGCCTCAGAGCACCGTAACCAGACCCGCAGAACTAGTGACGATTATTTAGTAAGCAGACTTGTAGCAAACATTCAGATTGGGCATCTACCGAGGTAGGAGACGCAATTATGAGCACCGATGTAAAGATCCCCCAGCAACTCCCGGTTACTAAGCATGCCGCTCCCCAGGGAGTAAAGCTTCCCATTTATATGGATAATCACGCCACCACCCCCATGGATCCACGGGTGCTGGAAGAGATGCTCCCCTATTTCATGGAGAAGTTCGGCAACGCCGCCAGCCGCAATCATTCTTTCGGATGGGCCGGCGAAGAAGGCGTGGAAACCGCCCGCGAGCGCATCGCCAAGCTGATCGGCGCCACCACCAAAGAAATCATCTTCACCTCCGGCGCCACCGAGAGCGACAACCTCGCCATCAAGGGCGTGGCTGAGATGTACCGCGAGAAGGGCAACCACATCATCACCGCCGTCACCGAGCATAAGGCTGTGCTCGACACTTGCAAGCGCCTGGAGAAGTACGGCTACCGTGTCACCTACCTGCCCGTGCAGAAAGATGGCCTGGTCGACCTCGAAGAACTGAAGCGCGCCATGGACGACAAAACCATCCTCGTCACCATCATGGCTGCCAACAATGAGATCGGCGTGGTCCAGCCCATCACTGAAATCGGCAAGCTCTGCCGCGAGCGCGGCATTATCTTCCACACTGACGCCACGCAGGCCGTGGGCAAAATTCCCATTGACGTCAACAAGCAGTACATCGACCTGATGTCGATCTCCGGTCACAAGATGTATGGCCCCAAGGGCGTCGGCGCTTTGTACGTTCGCCGCAAGAATCCCCGCGTGCAACTTGCCCCCCTCATCGACGGCGGCGGCCACGAGCGCGGCATGCGTTCCGGCACTCTCAACGTCGCGGGCATCGTCGGCCTGGGCAAAGCCTGCGCCATCGCTTCGGAGGAAATGTCTCGCGAGGCCACGCAGTTGGCCAGCCTGCGCGACCGTCTCCGCGACCGCATCATGAGCCGTTTGGACGAGACTTACATCAACGGCACGATGGAGCACCGCCTGCCCGGCAACTTGAACATCAGCTTCGCCTACGTCGAAGGCGAGTCTCTGCTGATGGGCATCAACGATATCGCAGTTTCCAGCGGTTCGGCCTGCACCTCCGCGACCCTTGAGCCATCTTATGTATTAAAGGCTCTCGGCACGGGTGACGACCTGGCGCACAGTTCGATCCGCTTCGGCATCGGCCGCTTCAACACCGCCGCCGAAGTCGATTACGTGGCCGACCGCGTCATCGAAACCGTCGAGCGCCTGCGCGAACTTTCTCCGCTTTACGAAATGGCGAAAGAAGGCATCAATCTGAAGGATGTGAAGTGGGCCGGAGAGTAAGTAGTACCGAGTACCTGGTACCAAGCGCGATTCGCATCAGGGCACGACTTCAGTCGTGCCGCATAGAGTTCTGAACTGACATGGGCTTTAGCCCCTGCGGTAATTTAGGCAATTCAGGAGAAGGTAATGTCATACAGCGATAAGGTAATCGATCATTACAACAATCCCCGAAACGTCGGCTCCATGGACAAGAGCAGCGCGGACGTGGGCACCGGACTAGTCGGCGCACCTGAGTGCGGCGACGTCATGAAACTGCAGATCAAGGTCAACCGCGAGACCAACGTCATTGAAGAAGCCAAGTTCAAAACGTTTGGCTGCGGCTCCGCCATCGCATCTTCCTCATTGGCCACAGAGTGGGTCAAGGGCAAGACCGTCGATGAAGCCCTCACCATCAAGAACATGGACATCGTCAAGGAGCTGTCGCTTCCTCCCGTTAAAATCCATTGTTCCGTGCTGGCCGAGGATGCAATCCGCGCCGCAATCGGCGACTGGAAGAAAAAGCAGGAAAGCGCCAAGCCAGTCACCTCTGCCGTAGCGCAGTAGCTGAGCTTTGAAAGGGCGCGGCTTCAGCCGCGCCAGAGAGATTGGGAGGGGCACGACTTTAGTCGTGCCGTAAGCGGCTCGCGATAGATGCCGGCTTTAGCCGCTGAGGGACTGCATCAGAAAAGAAAATGACAACTGCAACCGAACAAACCGCGCAAGCGCCAGCCAAGGGCATTCAGGTGACTGATAAAGCCCTGGTCAAAGTGCGCAGTGCGATGGCCAAGGAAGGCATCTCGCCCGAGCAGGGCGGACTCCGCCTCGGCGTGCAGGGCGGCGGCTGTTCTGGCCTGAGTTACAACATCCGCTTCGACACGCAGCCGCGCGAACGCGATCGCATCTTCCAGTACGGTGATGTGCGCGTGTTCGTCGATCCGAAGTCGTTTATCTATCTGCATGGCATGATCCTGGATTACCAGGAAACGCTGATGCAACAGGGATTCGTCTTCGTGAATCCCCAGGCCACCAAGTCATGCGGCTGCGGGACCTCGTTCTCCGCCTGACCGTGGTTTGATTGTGTGGCGCGGGCACTCCTGCCCGCGAAATCTCACCACGAAGCGACGTGACTACGCTGGTGCGGATTTGCTCGCGCAGTCTTTAGATACATATGACGAATTTGACCACGATTACCGCCAAGCCCGCTTCCGAGCAGACCCAGTCCTGCTGGTCCTGCGGCACCATGCGCGCCGTGCATTTCTGCGGGGCCTGCGGCAAGGTTCAACCTCCGGCCCCGGTGGACTATTTCACCTTCTTCGCTCTGCCCCGAAAGTTGAATCTCGACGTGGCCGCTCTGGAGAAGGATTTCTACGAACTGAGCCGCAAGCTGCATCCCGATCTCAACGCCCGTGCCGCCAGCCAAGAGCAGGAATGGAGCCTGCAACAGAGTTCCCTGCTCAACGATGCTTATCGAACCTTGAAAGATCCCATCAAGCGCACCCAGTACCTTCTGCAACTGGAAGGCGTGGAACTGGAAGAGCAATCAAAATCAGCTACGGAACGGGCGCGCTCGACGGGAAAACTCAAGCAGCAGATCGTTCCACCGGATTTGCTGGAAGAAGTTTTCGAGTTGAACCTGCAGCTCGAAGAACTGCGCGCGCATAAGAAGCTGGGCGAGGATGATCCCGCTCTGATCGAAGAAATCGGCCGCCAGAAGCTAGAACTCGAAGAAAAGCAGGAAGCGCTCTTCCATGAGTTGGAGGATCGCTGGAACATGTGGGACGGAATGATCCAGCGCGAACACAACGGCCAGCCCGTCTCCGAAGAAGAGCGCAAGCAGGAGCGCGACAAAATGGTAGACGTACTGAACCGCCGCAACTACATCCGCAATCTGGTTCGGGATGTAAGCGAGGTCTTAGAGAATTGAGAGATTGAGTCATCGGGCGATTGAGTGATTGAAAGGCAAAGATTTTCAATCGCAAAATCGCCCAATCGCAAAATCACAAAATGGCAACTGATCGCATCGTCGGCATTGACCTGGGCACCACGAACTCTCTCGTGGCCTTCATGCAAGGGGAGAGTCCTGTCGTGATCCCCGGCGACGACGGCTTGAATCTTGTCCCCTCAGTAGTCGCGCTGGATGAAAAGAATCAGCCGGTCATTGGCAATGCCGCCCGAAAATATCTAACTGAAACGCCCGAACGCGCTGTTTACTCGATCAAGCGCCTGATGGGGCGCGGTGTTGACGACGTTCAGGAAGAGCTGAAATTCTTTCCCTTCCGCCTCGCCGAAGATCTCCAACCCGGCGAAGTCCTGCGCATCACCCTTGGCGAGAAGACATTCACCCCGCCAGAAGTTTCGGCTCTAATTCTCCGCCAGCTAAAGCGCAATGCCGAGCGCTTCTTCGGAGCGCCGGTCGCCAAAGCAGTGATCACGGTGCCCGCATATTTCAACGACGCTCAGCGTCAGGCGACAAAAGATGCGGGCCGCATCGCAGGCCTCGAAGTTCTGCGACTGGTGAATGAACCCACCGCCGCCTCGCTGGCCTACGGCCTCGACAAAAAGCAGAACGGAATCGTTGCGGTCTATGATCTCGGCGGCGGCACTTTCGACATTTCGATTCTCAAGCTGCACGATGGCATCTTCGAAGTCATCTCGACCAATGGCGACACCCACCTCGGCGGCGACGATATCGACAATCTTCTGATCACGATTGCTCTAGACGACACGCTCGGCGACCTCGGTCTTGACCTCCGCCGCAACGGAGAAGCCGTACAAGCCATTCGTAAGGCCGTGATCGAAGCCAAGATCGCGCTTTCCTCGCAGGCGTCAGTAAAGCTCGACGTGGAATTGCCCGGCGGCAAGCGCTATCTGCGCGAGATTACACGTGAGCAATTCGAAAAACTCATCCAGCCCGTCATCGACCGCACCGTCGGCCCTTGCAAGCAGGCTCTCAAGGATGCGGGCCTCAAGCCCGAACAGATCGACGAAGTCGTGCTCGTCGGGGGATCTACTCGCATTCCCAAGGTTCGCGCCCTGGTGAAGGATCTTTTTCAGCGCGAGCCGCACACCGATTTGAATCCCGATGAAGTTGTAGCCTTGGGAGCGGCAGTGCAAGCGAATATTCTCGGAGGCGGTTCCGAAGCCACCGAAAATATGTTGCTGCTTGATGTCACGCCTCTATCGCTTGGCATCGAAGTCGCGGGCGGCGTCACCGACAAAATTATTCTGCGTAACTCAACCATCCCCGCGTCGGCCACGCAGTTCTACACTACGCAGGTCGACGGCCAGGCCAACGTCGCTATTCATGTCTTGCAGGGCGAGCGCGAGTTAGCAAAAGATTGCCGCTCGCTCGCGCGTTTCGATCTCAAAGGCATTCCGCCGATGGCCGCCGGCATGGCGCGCATCGAGGTTAAGTTCCTCATCGACGCCAATGGTATTCTGCACGTCTCCGCGCGAGAACAACGCAGCGGCAAAGAAGCCGAAATTCAGGTTCAGCCGAGCTACGGCCTCACCGACGAGCAAGTCGAGGGCATGATCCTTGACTCGTTCGACAGCGCCGAAGAAGATTTTCGGCAGCGTCAGGTCATCGAAGCCCGCAATGAGGCCGCGACCATTCTTGCCGCGCTGGAAAAAGGCAAGAAGAGTCCTGCCTGGGGTCACCTGACCACCGACGAGAAGAAGAAGATTGCCAAGATGGAGAAAGCGTTGATCGCGGTGAAGCAAGAAGACGATTACCAGGCAATCCGCAAAGCCATCGACGCGCTCAATCAAGGCACCACGCGCTTGGCAGAGTTAATGATGGACAGCGCCGTCTCGACCGTTCTAAAAGGTAAAACCATGGACGAAGCCGATATGGGCGAAGGCCCCACCGCGCCGCATCCCATGGCGAAAGCAGAGTTCGAGTAGCGGCGAATAGTAGCGCCGGCGTCCTCGCCGGCAGTCGCGGGGGCGTGTCGCCCTCGCTGGGTAGGCAACGAAGAAGCTTAAGATTTTCGAGGAGCAGTCAATGTCAGAACATAAAACACAATCCGCCGGAACGGCCACTGAAGAAGCTCCCGGCGAAAACCCGATCGGCGAAAATACAGTTCAACTCACGTTCCTGCCCGAGGGTAAGACGGTGCAGTTCGAGCACGGCAAACTGCCCTATGAAGATCACGGTAAGGAGGAGTCGATCCTCGACGTCGCGCTCAACTACGGTGTCACGCTCGACCACGCCTGCGGCGGCAATTGCGCCTGCACCACCTGCCACGTCTGGATCAAAGAGGGCGCCGAAAATCTGTCGCCCATGGACGACGACGAAGCCGACCGCCTGGACATGGCCGCTGATTTGCAGTTAAACTCTCGTCTCGGTTGCCAGGTGCAAATTACCAAGCCAGGTAAGGTAGTCGTCGAGATTCCCGCCTGGAACCGCAATTACATATCGGAAGAACATCACTGAGGAACAGTCTCCGGTTTCTTGTTTCTAGTTTCCGGAGGAGCAATATCCAGAAACTGGAAACCGGAAACTCGAAACTCGAAACTGCTTTGAGGAACTCCCCCATGCCGAAATCTCTTACCTGGGACGATGCCGAAGACATCGGCATCCTGCTCTCTGAAATTCATCCCGAACTCGATCCCCTCACCGTCCGCTTTACTGACCTGCACCGCTACGTAACCGAACTCCCCGATTTCAAGGGCGATCCAAAAACTTCCAACGAAGGCAAGCTCGAAGCCATCCAGATGGCGTGGCACGAAGAGTTCCAGGATCGCACGGTAGGATAGAGACGATGAAACTATGATGAAACTATAAGGAGCCGCTATGAACATCTGTTCCTCGCGCCGCGCCCGTTTCCTGTTCCTGACCTCTGTCACCGTCCTGGCATCGATTCTTCTACCCAACGCCACCGCAAGCGCCCAGTCCTCGACTCTCGAAGCTCTCGCCAAAATGCGCGAAGCCTGGGTGCAGGACCTTCGCACCAAGCAACTCGAACCTATCCTGAAGCTCTATGCTCCAGACGCCGCGTTCCTTCAGCCTAACGGCGAACGCATCACCGGTCCCGCCGCCCTCCGCACCCTCTTCCAGACCATCATGTCCACTTTCAACAGCGACCTCGCTCTTCATAGCCAGAACCTCGAAACATCCGGCGATCTCGCCTACGACAGCGGCGACTTCCAGGAAAACCTGACCATCATCGCCACTGGAGCCAAGATCACATCTAAAGGTAGCTACGTCACCATCTTCAAACGCCAGCCCAGCGGCAGTTGGCAAATCGTGCAGCAGGTCTGGACCGGCACTCCGCCTCCCGGCACATAGACCGCAAGAGAGTCGAGGTTACACGTTGACTGTGTGGTCGGTAGCATCTTCCGCCCGCCGCAAATTTTTTTACATATCCATGACAACTTGCGGCAGCCCGCCAGTTTAATCTTGTGCCGTAACAGTTGTGGCGAGGTGCATAGAAGTTTCGCCCTCTCTTCAACTTCTCTCTCCGTCCAACTGCAAAGGGCACGGCGCTAGCCGTGCCCTTCTTTTACGTCTATTTCCAATTCCCGATCAGATTCCTCTAGCCCACGATCGCTGGAACCGGTTCTTCCACGCTCGCTTCGCGAAGAAATTTCGCCGCTTCCTCCGGCGGCGTGGGATTGATGTAGAAGCCCGTGCCCCACTCGAATCCCGCTGTCTTAGTCAACTTGGGCATGAACTCCATGTGCCAGTGATAGTGATCGTTGGTCGGATCCTGCGCCGGCGAAGTGTGGATCACCAGATTGTACGGAGGATTATCCAGCACGCGGTCGGCCTTGATCAGCAGCGACTTCAGCGCCTTCGCCAGGTTCTCGAACATGTGCGACGAAGAATTCTCAAACGCCGACTCGTGTTGCTTTGGCAGTATCCAGGTTTCAAACGGAAAGCGCGGCGCATAAGGCGCGATGGTCAGGAAATTCTCGTTCTCCGCCACCACCCGGCTACCATTCTCCACTTCTTGGCGAATAATATCGCAGAAGACGCAGCGCTCTTTGTAGAGGAAATACTGCTTTGCGCCTTCCAGTTCTTGGACGACGTTGATCGGAAGAATTGGCAACGCTATGAGCTGCGAGTGCGCGTGCTCAAGCGAAGCTCCGGCGGCCTCGCCGTGGTTTTTGAATAGCAGAATGTATTTGAAGCGGCGGTCTTTCTTTAGATCGAGGATGCGGTCGCGAAAGGTCCATAGCACGTCTTCAATTCGCTTCGGAGGGAGGGTCGCCAGGCTGGCACTGTGGTCCGGAGTCTCGATGATCACTTCGTGGGCGCCGATGCCATTCATGCGGTCGAACATGCCCTCGGCCTGGCGGTTCAGCGTGCCTTCGATCCCCAAGGCAGGGAACTTGTTTGGGACCACGCGTACCGTCCAGCCCGGAGTATCGCGCTGGGATGCGGGGCCGCCATTCGAACCTGGCCGATAAGCCTGAATCTCCGGCGGCGTCTTGCCCTCGTTGCCATAACAAAAAGGACAGAAACCGCCTTTCAACTTCACGTTCTCCCGCGCAAAATCGGTGGGACGCTTGGCACGATCGGTAGAAATAATTACCCAACGGCCCACAATAGGATCTTTTCTAAGCTCAGGCACTCACTAGACCTCAGTTATTAGGATTGGCGAATCTTTTATTTTACGCCGTCAGGGAAGAATTGCGAAACACTTCGATCTGCGGCTGGCTGGCGTGCGACCGCAGATAGTATACGCTGACCACGTCGAAGCGCCACTGGCACGAAGGTGGAAGGCGCCGCAGATATTCCCGCACCACGGCTGCGACCAGGCGCCGCTTGTGGCGGTCGACGGCCGCTTCCCCAGGCTTTACGTCGCGGGTGGTGCGAGTCTTCACTTCGACGAAGCAGAGAACATCGTCTTCCCATCCGATGAGATCGATTTCTCCACGGCAGCGCGGCGAGCGGAAGTTCCGAGCCACCATGGTGTAGCCCAGCTTCCTCAGATGGAAGTAAGCCGCCTCTTCTCCGCGGCGTCCGGTGCGATGATGAGCAGCGGTCTTTTCCGGGGGCAGTGTGTGGTCGCCCAGCCAATCCAAAAGCCAGAGCACCGCCTGCGTGGGCCGACCGGAAAATGCGCGTCGGGAAAATGTGAGGACAGAAGGCACGATGAGGTCACTGAGTTAACTGTAGTTCGGATCGGGCTGCGATGGGATGTGACGCTCGAACTAATTCGAGCGCCGGGGCGATTTCGCTCCCAAACCGGGAACGGCGAAAAGCCGGTGAAATCGACAACCTTTCGCGTAGGATCGGGATACCGATGCGAGTTTGAGCGCAGTCGCCGCAACTCGCCTTACACGCTGAAGCAAGTGGATTTTTTGCGGCGTGCGTCGTCCCCGAAAACGTGTGGTACCTGATTCCGGCGTGGGCGCTGGTGAATGGAGATCACTTGAAGAAAGGGCCGATGCTATGCCCCATGCAGCCTCTGGAGAAAAATCGGTATCTCTATGAGGGCTACCGGGAAGCGTGGGGGGTGTTGCGAGCGAAGCCGGAGAAGAAGAGGCCGCGCTAATGGCCGGGTTGGCACGGCTCCACTCAAGCCAAAGGACGGCTTGATCTCAGGCTGACATCAGTGGCTGACGCACGTGAACCGATCAGAAAGCCCCGAGCCGATGAAAAGGGTGCCACGGGCGACTTCCGGAACTCAATGCGGAATCGTCGAAAGCTCCAGATGGCGGAGTTTTAGGTCAGCCACAGAGGCAGGTAAGCTTTATTTGAAGAATTATTGCCGTTACGCTGGAATAATTTGGCGTCGCGGCAGTTGTTCTACATGGAGGACTAGGAGGTCGTGGAGAAAATGGCTGAATGTGCGCTGGGTCGATCAAAGCCGATTCGCGGAATAGCAACGAAGTAAATATGTCAACCGATACAATCAACATGTCGCCGCGCGAGAAGGCGGCTATCAAACCGGAGGGTTCGGGTGGTACGTATATTTCGGAATCAAATCGTCAGATTCATTTCGCTTACGTCTTTTTATCTCGCGCTCGCAGCCGCGGGCGCCTTCAGTGGGGCTTTGTTGGCAGCCCAGGATCTGTCAGCATCGCCAGTAGATCCTAAAGCGGCCCTGAACCCACTCGTTTTTGATGTTTCGTACTTCAAATCAGTAAACTCTGCATTCGCACACCTGACCGATGCGCAGGCAACAAGCCAATGGCTCAACCATGGCGCCGCCGAAGGACTCAGGGCGCACCCGCTTTTCTGGAGCAAGCAGTATTTGGCTTTCTATGCGGACCTGCGGGCGGCATTCGGCGCCACGAATTATCCTGCCGCGATCGAGCACTATGTGTCTACCGGGCACAGCGAGGGTCGCGAAGGAGTTCTGGCGCTGACGCCGAATGTCTTCGATCTCTCTTATTACAAGTCCACGAATCCCGAGGTCCAATTACTTTCCACAGTGGACGCCGAGACTTTTTGGATTGAGCACGGCATAGCTCTGAACCAGCATGCCCATCCGCGCTTCTTCGCTCCAGACTATCTGTTCTTGAATCATGACAAAGAGCTTCTCTTTGGTCCTACAGGAGTCCTCGCCGCCATCGACGACTTCGCACTTACGGGATCGAATCCGGCGCCGAGCGGCGCGCCCCGAATCGGTATTTTTTCTCTCGCTCCCTGGGTGTTTGATCCGGCTTATTACATGAGCCGGCATGCAGGACTTAAATCGCAAGATCAAGCGACTGCCGCATGGCTCAGCGTGGGCATCACGAAGGGCGATAAAGGATCGAATCTGTTCTCGGCGGTGGAATACCTAGCGCAGTATCCCGACCTGCAGAAGATATTTGATTCCCAGGGTTATCTCGGCCTGCTTCGCCACTACGTTCAATTCGGGCGACGTGAAGGACGAAGAGGGCTCTTTGCGATTGATCAGTCCTATCTCTCAAAGATTCCCACATCCGCCGGATTGACGACCAAGCCTGGCGATACGGTGGAGAAGTTCACCTCAGTTACCGGCAAGGAGGTGACTGTCACCATTCAGGCTCCGGCCCCGAACGACAAGGTGTACAAAGCGAAAATTAGTAATCCGGATACGGATTTTCCGGCAGCAGTTGCCGCGGCAATGACCGAAAGCGCGGGCACCATCCTGATTCCGCACGGCACCTACGCGTTCAAAGGCACGCAGGTGGACTGCAGTCCGACGGGCAGTTGTGCGAATTGGAGCATCAACAATCCGACCGACCTCATCATCGACGGCCAGGGATCGACCCTGCAAT
>Ga0307478_10003840_pt1 | contig 10934 bp, 7 predicted proteins | sample atmos_gasesECM4C_2_FD_203713 | JGI IMG/M metagenome (GOLD analysis project Ga0307478, IMG submission 203713) | Hardwood forest soil microbial communities from Morgan-Monroe State Forest, Indiana, United States - atmos_gasesECM4C_05 | ecosystem: Environmental > Terrestrial > Soil > Temperate...
GCGCCCTCCTGAAATTTTTCGAGCGTGGCTTGCGCGAGCCTGAGGAACGATTCGTTGTTGTTCTTCAGCGCCTCGGCGCTGAGGGCCTTGAATTCGTTGGCGAGCCGGGTGTGCGCGTCGCGCTCGGCGGCGAGGAGGGTTTCAAGGCGCGATTTTTCCCCGGCGGATTTTTTGCCGAGCCAGAGCCAGACAATGAGCGCGGCGAGGGCGGCGGCAACGAGTGCGACGGGAGTCGTCATGGCGAGAGCGTGGCGGGCCGCGCGCCGCGGCGCAAAGGAATTTCAAATTCGCCAATGGTCATTGAGCATTGGTCATTGGAAATTCAGTTCAGCTGTCGTGCTGTCTGAAAAACTCGGCGATGATGTCCTCCAGCGGCACATCCTCGATCGTGATGTCGGCGACCTGCCCGGCGGTGAGGATTTCCTGGGACACGGCGACGACGTTTTCGCCCGGGGCACGCACGGTGAACTTGCCCTCCTGCGCGTCGTACTTCGTCTCGCCGTAACGCGATTGCCAGGTCTCGGAAAAGGAGCCGTCTTGGGGGACGAAGCGGATGATTTTTTTGCCCTGGTGGATGACGATGACGCGTTCGCAGAGCTCCTTGATGTCGGCCATGTAGTGGCTGGTGAGGAGGATGGTGACGCGGTGCCGGCGGTTGTAGTCGCGCAGGAACTGGCGCACGGCCTTTTGCGAGATGACATCGAGGCCGATGGTGGGCTCGTCGAGGAACAGCACGCGCGGGCGGTGGAGCAGCGCGGCGATGAGCTCCATCTTCATGCGTTCGCCGAGCGAAAGCTCGCGCACCATGACGTTGAGCTTGGCGCGCACGCCGAGCAGGTCGAGCAGCTCGTCGAGCGTCTGCTGGTAGCCGGCGGCGGTGAGGCCGTAGATGTGGCGCAGGAGCAGGAACGACTCGATGGCCGGCAGATCCCACCAGAGCTGGTTTTTCTGGCCGAGCACGAGGGCGAAGATCCGGCGATAGGCGTTTTCGCGCTTCGACGGATTGAAACCGGCGACGCGCGCCGTGCCGCTGGTCGGATAGATGAGGCCCGAAAGCATTTTCAGCGTGGTGGTCTTGCCCGCGCCGTTGGGCCCGAGGAAGCCGACGAACTCGCCCTCGGCGATATCGAAGGATACATCGTCGGCCGCTCGGGTCTCGGCGAACTCGCGCTTGAACAGCCCGCGCACGCCGCCCCAGAAACCGGGCCGCTTTTGGTAGGTGCGGAAAACGCGGGTTAGATTACGGACTTCGATCATTGGAGGGTCGAATGAAACGCAAAGGCGCCAAGACGCAAAGAAAACGTGAGTGAAGCAAGTGGGGCGGATTATCCTCATCCGCCGTGTTTTGGGTTGGAACAATCGCAGCAGCCTGAAAAGTTATGAACATGTCCATGGTGCCGGCCAGAAGTTCTCCCCTCGGAGCTTTGCAGACAACTGGCCTGGCTTGCGTTGCGATCACGCTCGCAGCATGGGCGGCGTATCACAATAGTTTCTCCAGGGAATTTATTTTCGACGATCTACCAAGTATCGTCGACAACCCAACGATCAGACACCTCGGGAGCGCGCTGTCGCCACCGGTCAGCAGCGCAACGGCGGGCGGCCGCCCGGTGACCAACCTGACGTTCGCCCTCAACTATGCGCTGGGTGGATTGAATCCATGGGGTTATCACGCTTTCAATTTACTCGTCCACACGCTGGCCGGCCTGGCGCTGTTTGGCGTTGTGCGACGGACATTGCTGCGCCCTGTGCTCAGAGGACGTTTCGGGACAGACGCAATGCCGCTGGCCCTGGCGGTGGCGATGCTCTGGACGGTTCATCCCTTGCAGACCGAATCGGTAACCTATATCGTGCAGCGCGCCGAGTCACTGATGGGGCTGTTTTACCTGCTGACGCTTTACTGTTTCATTCGCGGAGTGGAGAAAAGGAGTCAGGAATCAGGAGTCAGGAGTCAGGAGAAACGATCAGGCTTCCGACCTCTGGCCACTAACCTCTGGCCTCTAGCCTCGATCTGTTGCTGCCTGCTCGGAATGGCAAGCAAAGAGGTGATGGCTTCTGCGCCTCTCATCGTTTTGCTCTATGATCGCACCTTCGTGGCCGGAACTTTTCTGGAAGCATGGAAGACCAGACGGCAATTTTATGCCGGGCTGGCCGCCACCTGGCTTTTGCTTGGTGCCTTGGTGGCCGGCACACAGGGCCGAGGCGGCTCGGCAGGATTTGGCACCGATGTCAGTTCGTGGTCGTACGCCCTGACACAATTTTTGGCGATCGTACATTATCTGCGGCTTTCACTGTGGCCGGATTCGTTGGTTTTTGATTACGGGACAACCTTGGCGACGCGGGCCGCGGATATCGTGCCGTGCGCGGCGATTGTGCTGTTGCTGGTGGCCGCAACCGCCTATGCCCTCTGGCGGCGGCCGGCGATTGGTTTTGCCGGCTGCTGGTTTTTTGCGATCCTGGCCCCGAGCTCCAGCGTCATGCCTGTCTCCACCCAGACGATGGCCGAGCATCGCATGTATTTGCCGCTGGCCGCGGTCATCACCCTCGGTGTACTGGGGCTGTATGCGTTGATTGGGCCGCGCAGCCTGATTGTATTTGCGGTGGCGGCGGTGGGACTGGGCTGGATGACCACCCAGCGCAACAAAGACTACCGCAGTGAGCTGGCCATCTGGAGCGATACCGCGGCCAAGCGCCCCGGCAATGAGCGTGCGCATAGCAACCTGGGCGTCATCCTGGCCTCCATTCCGGGCCAGTTGCCCGAGTCGATCAGGCATTTGGAGACCGCGGTGCGGCTGAAGCCCGATTTTGCGGACGCGCATTACAACCTGGGCGCTTCGCTGGGGCAAGCTGGACGAATGCCCGAGGCGATCGTCCAGCTCGAGGCGGCGTTGCAGCTCAAGCCCGATTATGCGGAAGCCCACAACAGCCTGGGCAGCGCCCTGGCCAATATTCCAGGCCGAATGCCTGAAGCGATGGGCCATTTCGAGATGGCATTGCGGCTCAAGCCTGATTATGCGGAAGCGCGCAACAATCTCGGCCTTGCCTTGAAGCAGGTTGGCCGAATCGATGAAGCGATTTCCCAGTTCGAGGCGGCGTTGCGGCTCAAGCCAGATTATGCGGAGGCACATTACAATCTGGGCACTTCCCTCGGGTTAACCGGGAGAGTCTCCGAGGCGATCTCCCAGTTCGAGGAGGCCGTACGGCTCAGGCCTGATTATGTGGAGGCGCATTACAATCTGGGCGCGTGCCTGGGACAAGCCGGGCGGATTCCCGAGGCCATCGTTCAGTTCGAGGATGCGGTGCGGCTCAGGCCCGATTTTGCGGAGGCGCACGGAGATCTCGGCCTGGCTTTGTACAAGGCCAGGCGGATCCCCGAGGCCATTGCCCAGTGCAACGCAGCGCTGCGGATCAAACCCGACTTCGCCCCCGCGCACGCGCTCTTGGAACAGATCCAGGCGGCCGCAAAGTAAGGCGGCAGGACACAAATAAAATGTGCCGTAACTTTGACTCTCCGGCCAAACCGAGCCCAATGGAATTGCCCTATTTTGGGTTGGAACGAACATGGCAAACCAGAAAGTTATGAATCAGTCCATGGTGCCGGCCAAAAATTCTTCCAGCGGATCATTCCGGGCAACCGGCCTGGCTGGCGTGGCGATCGTCCTCGCGGCGCTGGCGGTATATTATAATAGCCTGTCCTGCCCGTTTATTTTCGACGATTGGCCCGCGATCAAGGAGAACCCTACCATCCGCCATCTCTGGTCGGCCCTGTCGCCGCCGCACAATGGAAGCGGCGTGGATGGACGACCGCTGATCAATTTCTCGTTCGCGGTGAACTACGCCGTCGGTGGCCTGCAGGTATGGGGCTACCACGCAACGAACCTCGCCATTCATATTCTGGCCGGCCTGACGCTGTTCGGTGTCATGCGGCGGACGTTGCAGCAGCCCGTCATGCAAAAGCGATTCGGTGAAGCGGTGCTGCCATTGTCCTTTACCGTGGCCCTGCTCTGGACGGTGCATCCATTGCTGACCGAATCAGTGACCAGCGTCATCCAGCGGACCGAATCGCTCATGGGGTTGTTTTATTTGCTGACACTGTATTGTTTCGTCCGCGGAGCGGACGAAACAGGCGGGAGGCGAGAGGCAAGAGGCAAGAGGGCTGAAAAGGAAACGCAAGATTCAGAGGTGATGCGGCCTCTGGTCTCTCGCCTCTGGTCTCTCGCCTCCATCCTCTGCTGCGGACTCGGCATGGCCACCAAGGAAGTGATGGTTTCCGCCCCGCTGATCGTGCTGCTCTATGACCGAACGTTTTTGGCGGGTACGTTCCGGGAAGCCTGGCGGCGGCGAGGAGGATGGCATCTTGGACTGTTTGGCACATGGCTGGTGCTGGGATTTATGCTGGTGTGCATGGGCGGCAGCCGTGGCCAGGCGGCCGGCTTTGATCTCAGGGTCACCCCGTGGGTCTACGCATTGACGCAGTGCCGTGGCATCGTCCTTTATCTCGGATTGGCGGTATGGCCGCATCCGTTGGTGTTCGACTATGGCACGAACGTGGTTCGACACGCCGCGGCGGTCGCACCACAGGCCGTTGTCCTGGCACTGCTGGTGGGAGGGACGATCTACCTGCTGCGGAATCGGCCGGTTCTCGGGTTTGTCGGGGCGTGTTTTTTCGCGATCCTGGCGCCAAGTTCCAGTGTGGTGCCCCTGGTTGGGCAGACGTTGGCCGAACATCGCATGTACCTGCCACTGGCAGCGGTGATGGCCCTCGTGGTCCTTGGACTGTATGCGTTGATTGGGCCACGCAGCCTGATTATATTTGCCGCGGCAGTGGTGGGGCTTGGCTGGCTGACCATCCAGCGCAATAAAGACTACCGCAGCGACCTGGCGATCTGGAGCGATACCGTGGCCAAGTGTCCGGGAAGTGCGCGTGCGCACTACAATTTGGGAGCTGCCATGGCGGGTGTCCCCGGCCGCCTGCCCGAAGCGGTCTCCGAGTACGAAAAGGCATTGCAGATTCAGCCCAGTTACCCGGGCGCCCATAACAATCTGGGCTGCATCCTCGCAAATATTCCGGGTCGGTTGCCGGAGGCGATCGGCCATTTTGAGGCGGCATTCCGGCTGGCGCCTGATTATGCAACGGCGCGCAACAATTTTGGCATTGTTTTATATAAAAACGGCCGGATTTCCGAAGCGATTTCGCAGTTCGAGGAAGCGGTGCGGATCGAGCCCGGCTATGCGGAGGCGCACCATAATCTTGGCTTCGCCTTGGACCATACCGGCCGGACTCGCGAAGCCATTTTTCAGCTTGAGGAGGTGGTGCGGATCAACCCCGATGACGCGAAGGCGCATGGTGATCTCGGCATTGCCCTGGACAGGGCCGGACGGATGCCTGAAGCGATTACCCAGTTCGAGGAGGCGGTGCGGGTCGCCCCCGATGATGCGGCGGCGCACAAGAACCTCGGCATTGCCCTCGGCAAGGTCGGGCGGATTCCCGAGGCCGTGGCCCAGTGCGAAGAAGTGCTGCGAATCAATCCGGATTCCGCCGACGCGCGCGCGTTCCTGGAGAAACTGCAGAAGGCTGAGAAGTAGGATTGGCGGGCAGGGCGGGCCCGCCGGGCCCGCCGAGTAGATTAAACACGCTGGGCCGTTCGCTCTTCCGGCACAAAAAAGCCGGAGGCGTGAAGGCCTCCGGCTTTCGAAAGTGTTAAGCGGGGTGAGGGGCCTGCTTCGCTAAAGCTGCGAAGGCCACGCACCACGCCCACATCGATCAGCTCGTTGCGGCGGGCTGGGCTTCAACGGCCGCTGCCGGCTGTTGCGTTTCCATTTCCTTCATCGCGGCTTTGCGCGAGAGGCGGACTTTGCCGGTCTTCTCGTCGATGCCGATGCACTTCACCCAGATCATGTCGCCCATTTTGACGACGTCCTCGGTGCGGCGTACGCGGAAGTCCGCGAGTTCGCTGATGTGCACGAGGCCTTCCTTGCCGGGCAGGCACTCGACGAAGGCGCCAAAGTCTTTCGTGCCGGTCACGCGGCCGTGGTAGAGTTTGCCCATTTCGATTTGCGAGCCGCCGCCACAGAGGGAGTCGATTTCCTGCACGGCGCGGTTCATGGCGTCGGCATTGTTCGAATAGATGAAGACCTTGCCGGAGTCGTCCTCGGCGATGTCGATCTGTGCGCCGGTGGTCTCGGTGATGCGGCGGATGGTCTTGCCGCCGGGCCCGATGAGCAGGCCGATTTTCTCGGGATCGATCTGGATGGTCTGGATGCGCGGCGCGTAAGTGCTGAGCTGCGCGCGCGGCGCGGGAATGGCCGCAAGCATCTTTTTCAGGATCTGGACGCGCGCATCGCGGGCCTGCAGAATCGCCTGCCGGGCGATGTCGAAGCGGAGGCCGCGGATCTTGAGGTCGAGCTGGAAGCCCGTGATGCCGGTGGTGGTGCCGGCGATCTTGAAGTCCATGTCGCCGAAGTGGTCTTCCTCGCCGAGAATGTCGGTGATGGTGACGAACTTGGTGATGTCACCGGCGTCGTTGGTCTCACTGATGAGGCCGCAGCTGATGCCGGCAACGGGAGCGACGATGGGAACACCAGCGTCCATGAGCGAGAGACAGCCGCCGCAGATCGAGGCCATCGAGGTCGAGCCGTTCGAGGCCATGATTTCGGAGGTGAGGCGGACCGAGTAGGGAAACACGTCCTCGGCGGGCACGACGGGCAGAAGCGAGCGCTCGGCGAGCGCGCCGTGGCCGATTTCGCGGCGACCCGGGCCGATGAAACGGCCGGTTTCACCGACGGAGAACGGCGGGAAGTTGTAATGAAGAATAAAGCTCTTGGACTTGGCGCCGCCGGTGAGGGCGTCGAGGTCCTGGGCTTCCTTGGTCGGCCCGAGCGTGGTGATGACGAGGCCCTGGGTGTCGCCGCGCTGAAAAAGCGCGGAACCATGCACGCGGGGGAGGACGCCGACTTCGCACGAGATCGGGCGAAGGGAGGTGGCGTCGCGGCCATCGGCGCGCACGCCGCGTTCGAGGACGGCGGAGCGATAAGCGTGTTCCTGCAGTTCCTCGAAGACGATGGAAATGTCCGCGTCGGCGAACTTGCCTTCGCCGAGCTCGGCGGTGAGGGCGGCTTTGGCCTCGTCCTTAAGCGCCTTGACGTTGGCGGTGCGAACGGGCTTTTCCTTGCCAAAAATGGCATCGACGATCTTCGGACCGGCGACGCGCCTGATGATGGCCTCGGCCTCGGGCTTGGCGGTGACGAGCGCGAACGTGGCCTTGGGTTTGCCGGCGAGGGTGACGAGCTGTTTGATCGCAGTGATGATAGGCTGGATGGCCTTGTGCGCGAATTCGAGCGCTTCGATAAAGCGGTCTTCCGGCAGCTGGTCGGCCGAGCCTTCAATCATGAGCATTTCCTTTTCCGTACCGACGTAGATAAGGTCGAGGTTGCTGGAAAACATCTGCTCGATGGTGGGGTTGACGACGAACTGGCCGTCGACCTGGCCGATGCGCACGGCGGCGATGGGGCCGTCCCACGGAATCTCGGAGATGGCGAGGGCGGCGCTGGCGCCGTTGACCATCGAGATGTCGGACTCGTGCGTCTGGTCGGCGCTGAGGAGCAGGCCGATGACCTGCACTTCGTTGAGGAAGCCTTTGGGGAAAAGCGGGCGGCAGGGGCGGTCGCAGAGGCGCGAGGTGAGAATTTCTTTTTCGGAAGGACGGCCTTCGCGCTTGAAGTAGCCGCCGGGAAAGCGGCCGGCCGCGGCGTATTTTTCGCGGTAATCGACGGTGAGCGGGAAGAAGTCCTGGCCGGGCCTCATGCTGGAGGCGACGGAGGCGGCGACGAAGACGATAGTTTCGCCGACGGTGACGGTGACGGCGCCGCTCGCGAGATTCGCGATGGAGCCGGTGCCGATGGTGAGTCCGTATTCGGGAACGGAGACGGTATGTTTCTGATTCATTGCTGATTTTTACTTTCGGATTTTATTTTTCGGATGCCCGCACGGGAGACGCAGCGAGGCTGCGGCGGCGGGTAGTGGAGCGTTGGCTCCGGTTTCGGACTGGGCAGCGACAGCGCGCAGGCTATCGGCTTTGGCGCCTCGTCTCAGAGGCGAGAGATTTCTGTTTGGCGCCCTCGTCAATCGAGGCGGCAAGCGGAAATGTCCCGATCTGGGATAAGGTTCGTAAACGGCGGCGGGCAACCCTCGGATGAGTTGCCCACCGGCAAAGCGTTATTTGCGCAGATTAAGTTTCTGCAACAGTTCGTTGTACTTTGGCAGGTCGTGCCGCTTCAGGTAATCGAGAAGCTTGCGGCGACGGCTGGCCATTTGCAGGAGACCGCGGCGCGAGTGAAAGTCCTTGCGGTGGAGGCGCAGGTGCTCGGTCAAATGGTTGATCCGGGCGGTGAGCAGCGCGACCTGGACTTCGGACGAGCCGGTGTCTTTGTCGTGGGTTTTATACTGGGTGATGACTTCGGATTTGGCGATGATGGGCATGTTATTTGGTTGGTTGGCACGTCTGTTGCGGAACTTTGCAGTTCCCGTGCCACCCGCCGTCGCCGCGGGATAAACCGCGGCGCCAGCCGGCGTCACCGTTCGAATCCGGCGGGAGCCGGACCAGACATGGTGGAAGCCCGCAACCGGCGGGCTCCCACTGACGCAAGCGGACAGACTCCAGGACGGCAGGCCGGGGCGCAAGCGAAAATTTGAGGCAGACCGCCGCGTGGGGCGGTGTAGTTGGAAGTTGGTAATTGGTACTTGGTCTTTGGTGTCGGTGTGCACACCGATGGTGTTGCCAAACTGTGGCATTTACCAATTGCGAACCACCAATGACCAATCATCCGAAACGGATGAAGATTTCGCGGACGTGCCCGCAGCCGGGCACGGCTTGCACGCGCTCGAGAATGGTTTCGCGGTGCATGAAGAGCTCCTGGCGCACGACGGCGTGCGAGGTGAGCACGAGGAGGCGGCCGCGCGGGTCGATCTCCGCCACGTGCGAGTAGGAGGCGTTGGCCGGGCCGACGAGTTCGGGCCAGTGTTCGCGCAGGGCGTCCTCGGGCGAGGCGCGGCCGACGCGGTGCTTGACGAGGAGCTCCTCGATGAGTGGAGCGAACGGCTGGGTCGCGCGCTTGCGCATGCTTTTGGGCACCTTGAGCGGCACGCCGCGCAAATCGGCGATCAGCTCCTCGGCCAGCCGGCTGAAGGTGAAGGGCTCCTTGGACATCGCAAGAAAAGCTAAATATCGATGCGGATTAAACGCGAGCCTCGCTTTAAATGAAAACAGGTTTTTTAAATTTACTGTCATTCCGAGCCGTGCGAGGAATCCCGATCGACCGCAAATTACAGCGGTGAGATTCCTCGCACGGCTCGAAATGACAACCCGGTTTTTCCGGGTTTTATCCGTGTAATCCGTGGTTAAAAGTCTGATTTTAGTCCGTCTCTTTGGGCAGAAAGGCGAAGTTATTGGAGTACGAGGCGGGCACCTGCGGGTTCTGGTGTTGCGCGGGGTTGAACTCGGCGAGCGGGCGCAGCGCGTTGTGCACAAAGAAAAATCCGCGATAGTCCAGGCTGCCGAGATAATTAAAGACCTCGGCGATGTCGCGATGGTCGTGGTGGCGCTGCTCGCATTCGAAAAGCAGCGCCGGGCGTTCCTCGCGGAGCGTGCGTTTGGCGCCCTCGAATACGTTTAGCTCATGGCCTTCGACGTCGCACTTGATGAAACTCACGCGCGGGTGCGGCTGGACGAGACGGGCGTCGAGCGTGGAGACCTCGACCTTGATTCTCCGGGTCGAACCGGCGGTGACTTCGGTGGTTTCAAACGACGCGCCGGGCGAAGGTCCCGTGCCGGGCACGCTCAAGGTCAGTTGTCCGCATTGGTTGGAAAGGCCCATGTTTTCGACGGTGACGTTGGACCGATGTCGAAAGCTGCAATGCAATCGGGCGGCGAGTTCGGGCTGCGGCTCGAATGCGATGACCCGGCCTTGCGCGCCGACGGCCCGGGCCATCCAGTAGGAATAGCCGCCCTTGTGGGCGCCGATGTCGATGGCCGTCGTGGCCGGCCTGGCGTGGGTGCGCACAAATCTGATTTCGGCCGGGTCGAGCTTCCACCTGTAGCGGTGGGCGCGATAGATGAGACGGGTCCGGCAAAGGAAACTATTCACGGGCGGGGTGTGCGGGATTTAGCCTCGTGGAGACAGGCGTAGCGCAGAAAAGTATAGTGAGCGGTGAGGAACGCGGCGACCAGGCCGGGAAAACCGTCGAGGAAGCCGCCTTTGAAAACATACGCGCGCACAAACCGCCAGGACGACCGCGCGATGATGCCGAGAGGCGAAGCCGTGGCGCCGGCTTCGGCGCGCTGTTGGGCGAAAAGCTCGGCGTAAGCGGTGACTTTGCGCTGCTGCGCGGCCAGGCTGTCGTAGGGATAATGGTGCAAGTCGCCGCGGAGGGTCGCGACCGGCCCGTCGCACTCGACTTTTTCGTGGACGAAGGCGTCGCCACCCCAGCGCGCCCGGTCCCGACGGAAGAGCCGCAGGCTGTAATCCGGATACCAGTCGCCGTGCATGATCCAACGGCCCATGAACCAAACCTTGCGCGGGAAACGCGCGCCGGAAAAGCGATCCTTGTCGTCGCCGGCGAAGAAGGCGTCGATTGCGGCGTGAAGGGCGGGCGAGATCTCCTCATCGGCATCCAGCGCGAGCGCCCACGGTTGCGCGGCAAGCGCGAGCGCGGCGTTCTTGGTGTCGCGGTAACCCCGCCAGGGAAGCGTGGGCGCGCGCGCGCCGAATTTTTTTGCGATGGCCTCGCTGTCGTCGATCGTGTCGTTGAGTGCGACGATGATTTCGGCGACCCAGCCCTGCACGCTGGCGAGGCAGCGCGGGAGATTGCGCGCTTCGTTTTTCGCGACGATGACGACGGAAATGGGCAATGGTTCGGCCACGATGGAATCGCGAAGAGC
>Ga0307478_10003841_pt1 | contig 10931 bp, 6 predicted proteins | sample atmos_gasesECM4C_2_FD_203713 | JGI IMG/M metagenome (GOLD analysis project Ga0307478, IMG submission 203713) | Hardwood forest soil microbial communities from Morgan-Monroe State Forest, Indiana, United States - atmos_gasesECM4C_05 | ecosystem: Environmental > Terrestrial > Soil > Temperate...
GAGCGGATTGTCGGCAGTTTTTGATGCTGGCTTGGTCGCGGACACAGCGGTGATTTGCGCAGCGATGAGCAAAGCGCAAGCAGTGAAACGATGGAGATGGCGCATGTGAGAAGTTGAGGAGTTGAAGCGTTAAAGCGTTGAAGGGTTGAAGCGGAAGAGGAAGAGGCAAACGTTGAACGTCTAACGCCCAACGTCCAGGGAACGTTAAATCGTGAATCGTTAAAGCGCGGAGGAAGAAGAAAACACCGAACGTCCCAACGTCGAACGTCCAGGCAACGTTAAATCGTTGAAGCCTTGAAGCGAAAAAGTACGCAAACGGCGTGGCAAGCAGAGGTCGAATGCCAGGAGTCAGGCTGACGGTGTAATGGCGCGTGTCCTCAGGCGCAAATCTGGATGAAAGTCACGTTGTTGCGGTTGAGGACAGCCGCCTCTACACCGCTTTGCTCATTCAAACTCGCTAGATCGTTAAAGCGTTGAAGCGGAAATCCGCAATCCGAAAGCTTCATTCTTGCTCTTTCACTTACACATGCACATAGAGAAGAAGGAGTGAAAGTGTAGGATTCATGTGATTGTTTGCATGTTCCTGACTTCCGACCTCAGACGTCTGACTTTCGACCTCTGACTGCCGCCCCTACCTGTTTGGGTACCAGGCGTTTTGTTTCCAGAAAGCCTGCAAAGCCACGTCGGTGCCGTTAAAAATGTTGCGCTCGGCTTTCCCCATGTTGGCGATGCGGGTTGGAAACATTCCTCGCGGACGCAGACCGCACTTGCCGTCGCCGGTGTATTGCCACAAATCCCAACGCGACCACGGCGAAGTGTTCCGCGGTTGGGCGTGATAGTTCGCGACCCAAAGCCAGCAATTCGACAAAATCGCCCGGTGAGCCGGGCTCGACCCGGGACCGTACAGCATCTGGCGCAAACGATTTTCACTGCAATAAAGCCCAGGGTATTTTCCGGTCCGGTCTTTGACGCGTTCTACAAAAGCCGCCGCTTGTGCTGTGCTCATGGTGCCACCTGGATAGTGGCCGTTCTTTTCGAAATCGAGAACCAGCAGGATGCCCTGGCGAGGTTGCCCCGGATCTTCGCGTCGAATCGGCGACCCTTGCTCACGCACGACGTTTAAGAAGTGGTCGGCTTGGCGAATCGGGTCCGTCCCGTCACCAAAGTGGTAAGCGCCCCAGAGCAGGCCCGCTTGCGTCGCCGCTTCCTGTCGATCGCCGTATTTCCAGTCGAGACTGAACCGCGGGAAGGTGGCTTCGTGGATGACTCCGAGCACGCCTGCATTTTTCATCGCGACAAAGTCCGGATGGACCATGTCGTAATGCGAGAGATTGACGACGCTGTTATTGGCCCGGGTAGAAAGCGAGAACACCGGAAGCAGGCAAAGGAGGCAGGCGAGGCGGGATTTCATCTTGGCCAAGGATAATTGGGGATAATCCCCCGGATGATGCAAGTGGGAGCTTTTTATACGCCAAAGTTCATTCGAAAACGTTGAAGCGTTTAAGCGTTGGCGCGGAGTGGAAGATTGGAGCAACACCGAACGCCGAACATCGAACGCCCAACATCCAAATCAGAGGTCCGATCTGATGTCCGATGTCAGATTTCTGCGGCTGACACAGCCGCCTCTACACTGCTTCGGTCATTGAGACTCGTTAAATCGGTTCGCCCTCACCTCAATCCTCTCCCTGAGGGAGAGGCGGAAACGTTGCTCATAAAATCTTAATTAATGGGACGCGACGGCGCGCATCCCTCCATTCCGCAATCCGGAATGCGAATTCTCGCAATCAGATCCGGCTCCCGGCTCGAAGCTTCTCGTTAGCCTGCGATCTGCTTGATGCGACGAACGGATTTGATATGCGTCGCCCGGAGAAATGGCGCGATTCTCGCTGTACACCTTGGATTGACTCGTGGGACGGATGACGTCTTATGCACGATTCACGCTTCTCCTGTAAAAATCACCAGGCGCACGCCTCGCGATGGCGCGCGCTGAAGTCTTTATCGTTGGTGGTAGCGCTCGGGGTCGGCGCCAGCGTTTTTGGGCAGGAAGCTTACGGCCCTCAGATTGAGCCGGCAGAAAAACCCTCGAGCACGACCTCATCTACGACAGAACTGAAGAAGCTTCCGCTGGAAGAGTTAGTGGACGTGGAGATTACTTCGGCCTCGCGCCGCCCGGAGAAGTTGTCGCAGACCTCGAGCGCGGTCGATGTGATCACGAGCGAAGACATTGAACGCGCGGGCGCAACTAATCTTCCGGACGCGCTGCGTCTCGGAACCGAAATGGAGGTTGCGCAAATAGATGAACACACCTGGGCGATTTCGACGCGCGGTTTCGACACCTCGGTGGCAAACAAGATGCAGGTGTTAATGGACGGCCGGAGTCTTTATACGCCGCTTTTTTCGGGAGTGTTTTGGGATGTGCAGCAAACATTTCTGCCCGACCTCGAACAGATTGAAATTATTCGGGGACCCGGCGCCACACTTTGGGGTGCGAATGCGATCAACGGTGTCATTAATATTCGAACCAAGAGCGCTGACGAAACTCAAGGAGTGCTTGTTTACGGCGGGGGTGGCTTTGAAGAGGATGGTTTTGGCGGTGTTCGTTATGGCGGCAAGGTGGGTGAGGACACCTATTTTCGCGTCTATGTCATGCGCCAGAATGGCGATGGCTTGCCGCTAGAGGGCGACGGCCAAGAAAACGACACCCGCATGACGCAAGGTGGATTCCGGATCGACTCCAAGATTCACCCTGAAGATACGCTCACGCTTCAGGGCGACTTTTACGCCGGGAATTTCGACCAGTTCAACGCCAGCGATATCGACGTTGATGGTCAAAATGTGATCGGTCGCTGGACCCATGAATGGGACACGGATGAATCGCTTTTTCTACAGGCTTACTACGATCGGACCTATCGACTTATTCCCGGGATATTTGAGGAACAGCGCAACACGTTCGACCTCGAGCTGCAGGACCAATTCCGTTACGACAACCACTATATCGTTTGGGGCGGCGAATACCGGCTGTCGCATGATAACATCGGCAATCTTGGACCCAGTTTGGCTTTTATCCCGGACGAAGATACCGAGCATTTGGTTAGCGGTTATATCCAGGACGAATGGCACATCATCCCGGACAAGTTTTATCTGACGGCGGGTTCCAAGCTTGAATACAACTCCTTTAGTGGATTCGAAATTCAGCCGACCGGCCGCTTCACCTGGCTTCCCGGGATGGACCAGACGGTGTGGGGGGCCATTTCCCGCGCCGTCCGAACGCCGGCCCGGATCGATCAGAACCTGGTCTCGCCCAATCCCGCTTTCGCACCTCCGATTCTTTTAGCCAACCCCGATTTCGAATCTGAAACCTTGGTGGCTTATGAATTGGGCTACCGGATCAAGCCAACCGAGGATCTTTCCTTCGATCTCGCCGGTTACTTTAATGACTACGACAATTTACGCAGCATCGAGCCGTTGCCCCACGGCAAGTTCACGATCGAGAACAAACTGGTCGGCCAATCGTATGGCGGCTCCCTGGCGGCGAAGTGGCGCGTAAACGACTGGTGGCGGCTCGATGGGAGTGTTTCTCTGCTCAAGGTCGATATCGACGAAGCGGCCGGCGGACACGACATCAATAACGGCACGGCCGAAGCCAATGATCCGGAGTGCAGTTTCCTGATTCACTCCGCCATGGATTTGCGGTGGCATGTCCAGTTCGATTCCTTCCTTCGTTACGTGGACGATCTGCCGAATCCGCATACGCCATCCTATCTGACGGCGGACGTGAGATTGAGTTGGGCGCCGTGCAAGAATGTCGAGATCGCGATTGTGGGGCGCAATCTTCTGGACGAAGCTCATCCAGAGTTTCGCACGGCGGCAACGTCGCGCGAAGTGGAGCGCAGCGTTTTCGGTACGTTCAAATGGAGCTACTGAAACCAGTGCGGGTGGTAACCGCGACAGTGCTGATAGCCCTGTTAACAGGATACCTGCAGGCTGCCTCCGTCGCGCCTCCCAACGAGTACGCGCTTAAATCGGTTTTCCTTTACAATTTCTGTCGCTTCATCGAGTGGCCGGACTCGGCTTTCACGTCACCGACTGCACCGCTCGTCATCGGGATTGTCGGGGAGGATCCCTTTGGTTCATCACTCAGGGAGGCGGTCGCGGGCGAAAGTTATCACAATCATCCGATTGTGATTGAGCATTACCACGGGCCCAAAGACATCAAACATTGCCACCTTCTTTTTGTTGGTCGCACCGAAAACAGCCGGGTCGACGCGATTTTAGCGGCCGTGAGTTCGAAAAGCGTCGTCACGGTCGGCGAAACGGAAGATTTCCTCGACCACGGCGGAATGATTGCGCTGCCATCCGACCGAAACCGGGTGCGTTTGCGGATCAAACCTGAAACCATGCGCGCAGCCAATCTGAATGTGAGTTCCAAGTTGCTCCGCGTCGCCGACGTCGATTCCTGAAATGAGCGTTTTTCTCCGCGATACTCCGATAAAACGAAAGCTGATGCTGGTCATCCTCCTGGCCAGCGGATCCGCGTTGCTTTTGATGGGGAGCGCCTTGATCACTTACGAAGTGATGACCTTCCGGCGTTCGCTGGCGGTCAACATTGGCGTGCTGGGGGAAATCATCGGATCCAACAGCACAGCGTCGCTTGCTTTCCGGGATGCCAAAAGCGCCAATGAAATCCTGAGCGCGCTTTCGGCCGAACACCAAATTACGTCGGCTGCTATTTATAATAACCAGGGACAAATCTTTGCCCGGTTTCCGGCTGGTGCTCCGCTCGGCAATTTTTCGCAAAAGCCTCACGCGGACGGTTATCACTTTCACCGATCACACTTGGAGATGTTTCGGCCGATCATGCTGGAGAAGAGGCGAATCGGAACGATCTACCTGGAAGCAGATCTGGCGGCGATGTATTTCCGGGTGGCGGTTTATGGAGCGCTGCTTTTGGTGGTAACCGCGTGCGCCGCGGTGGGCGCAATCGTCCTAACGACCACGCTGCAAAAACGGATCTCTCAACCCATCCTCGAACTGGCCAAGGTAGCTACGGCCGTTTCCGAGCGACAAGATTACTCCGTTCGGGGAACCAAACATGGGAGCGATGAAATCGGGCAACTGACCGATGCCTTCAATCAGATGCTGACTCGGCTCGGTGAAAGCAATACTGCCCTGATGGCGAGCGAACAACGGTTGCGTCTCGCCCTGGAAGGCTCGCAAACGGGAACGTGGGATTGGAATCTTCTCACCGGCCGGGTCACCTGGGACGACTACATGTACCCACTCTTCCACCGGAAAAAGGAAGACTTCGAAGGGACGTGGGAATCGTTCATGAGGTTCGTCCATCCCGATGATCGCGCGAAGTTGGCGCGCGAAACTCGAGCCGCGCTGGAATGCGGGGACAGCATCGATATTGATTTTCGGATCGTCGATCCGGATGGAACCGTGCGGCACATGGCTTCGCGCGGGCGCGCCTTTTACGACGCTAATGGCAAAGCTGTGCGCATGAGTGGTGTCAGCCTGGATGTGACGGCGAGCAAACGATACGAAGAAGAATTGAGCCGGGCCAAGGAGCAGGCGGAGGCGGCCAACAAAGCAAAGGACAACTTCCTCGCCATCTTGAGCCACGAACTGCGCACACCCCTGACCCCTGTTCTCACCACCGTGGCCATGCTGGAGGAGGATTCAAAGATTGGCGTCCATATCTCGCGCGAGTTGGAGATGATTCGGCGGAACATTGAAGTGGAAGCGCGTCTGATCGACGACTTGCTCGACCTTACCGGAATCATCCGAGGTAAATTGGAGCTGCATCGGCAGGTAGTCGATATCCGCCCGCTTCTGGAGCACGCGATGCAGAATTACTGCGCTGGCGAAGCCGACAAGAAACAGTTGCGTGTCTCCATGGAAGTGACGGCTTCAGAAACGCACGCGCTGGCCGACGCTTCGCGCATGACACAGGTCTTTTGGAACCTGCTTCAGAATGCCTGCAAGTTTACTCGCGAAGGTGGATCCATCCGCATCCGCGCCTATAACGACTTCTCGCCAGAACCGGGGCATGATGGCGCCGAATCCGGAACCGAGCTGGTGGTCGAAATCAAAGACACCGGCATCGGCATTAGCGCGGAAAACATGCCGCGCATTTTCAACGCCTTCGAACAAGGGGAACGGTCGCGCACGCGCGTTTTCGGCGGGCTTGGGCTCGGGCTCGCGATTAGCCGCGCCATCGTCGAGATGCACCGTGGTTCAATCGCGGCTCAAAGTGCGGGGACGGATAAAGGATCGACCATAACCGTTCGCCTGCGCACGGTTCCGACGCCGACGAGAAAGCGCGGAACACGACGAGAGCGTCCGTCGACGCAACAACTGGTGGCGAGTACGGTCTCGTTGCGCGTCCTCTTGGTCGAGGATCATCGCGATACGGCCGAGCAGTTGACCCGGCTCTTGACCCGCGCCGGTCATGAGGTCACCTGGGCGGCCACGATTCGCGAAGCGCGCGAATTGATCGCTAGTCATTCCCATCAACCTGGCCACGACTTCAACATTCTGATCAGTGACTTGGGTCTCCCCGATGGAAGCGGCCACGATCTCATGCGCGATTTGGCCAGCAATCATCCCATTCCCGGAATCGCGCTCAGTGGTTATGGGATGAAAGACGATATCCAGGATAGCATGGCCGCAGGTTTTTCCCGACACATCACCAAACCGGTTGATTGGCAGGAACTAAAGAGCGCGATTCAAAGGCTTGCCGTGTCAGATGGGAACGTAGGTTCCTAGAACAGCGCCGTTAGGCGCGGCATGTTCATAGTGGTGGGCGAATAATCAGTCTAGCTCCAGAGGAGCGGCATGCGAAATGAGCCACCTTTCATGTCGCTTGTAGCGGAGCTTGGTGGGTTGAAAAAAGAGCGTTTTGCTATAGACATGTTGCGCCTAACGGCGCCGTAGGCGTCGCGAGGGCTTTTTACCGTCATCTGTCATGTCGAGCGAATATGCCAGTCCGGCGCGGACCGAGACATCTCTCATTGTTGGCCACCGCTGACGGGGAAGGAGAAACAGTAAGAGATTCCTCGACTCCGCTCGGAATGACAAAAAGGCTCTTAGTCGAACCGTAAGGCGTTAACCGGGTTGATTTTCAAAGCGCGTCGCGCCGGGAAATAGCAGGCCGTGAAAGCAGCCAACGCCAGCAGCGAGGTTACGCCGATGAAAATAATCGGATCGCTTGGATTTACTCCGTAAAGCAATGATCCGGCGAGACGGGTCGACCCGAATGCGGCGAACAAACCAAAGCCAATTCCGATCGCGGCGAGGAACATACCCTGGCGCAATACCAATCGAATGACTTGGCCGGTTTGCGCGCCGAGCGCCATGCGAATTCCGAGTTCGCGCGTCCGCTGACTAACGGAATAGGCCATTACACCGTAGACGCCCATTGAAGCGAGAATGAATGCGAGTAGGCCAAGGCTTCCCAGCAACATCGCACCCATCCACGACGGCCAAAGTGCAATTGCCATGTGTTGCCGGATTGTTTTTTCATATGTGATCGGAATGTGAACATCAACGGAGCGGACAATCCGGCGAATTTCACTGAGCATCATTCCTGGTGCACCAGTCGTATGCACAAAGAGGATGATGCCGGTGTCAGTGATTTCCTTTAGGGGCCAGTAAACCATCGGCGTAGGGATTTCGCCGAGCGTATTCGCCTTCGAGTTGCGTGCGATTCCAATGACTTCGATCGGTTCCTTGCTGATCATGAACCTGAACCGGCGCCCCAAAGCATCTTCATTTGGCCAAAATTCGCTCGCCATCGTTTCGTCAATGATCGCAACCGGCGCGGCGTTCTTTTCTGCGTCTTGCTCGGTAAAATTACGGCCACGGAGAAGCTGAATGCCCATGGTCTGGAAATAACCAGGAGTGATCGGACTGTAATTAGCGAACCGGCGATTGTGTTCGTCGTTTGCATCGCGACCGTCGATCACAATAGTTCGCCCTTCACCGCCAAACAGTGGGAGCCAGTTGTTGACATCCGCTCCCGCCACGCGCGAATCATGCCTGATTTGATCAACGATTGCGCGCACGACTTGAAGTGCATGGTCGCTATCGTAGCCAGCCAGTACCGGATTAATCGTAACTATATCCAGATTCTCGGTGCGGAAGCCTGGGTCGATCGCCTGGGCTCTGTAGAACGACTTCAGAAACAAGCCGGAGCTGATTAAAAGAAGCAGAGAAACGCCAATTTGTGCGACCACGAGCAAACTGCGCAGATTCAGCCTAGTGACGGCGCCACCGGCCGTGGAAGCGCGTTCGCGCAATCCTTGGGTGAGGTTCCAGCGCGCCATTTGCAAGGCGGGGGCCAGGCCGAATATGACGCCGCTCAAAGCGGCGACGACAAACGAGAAGACGAGCACTCGCCAATCGGGTTGCGGATCCAACGCAATTGGAAAGGGAGTCGGCGGAAGCAGCGCGGCCAGAACGTCGCCGAGGCAATAGGCTAGAATGACGCCACCAATGCCGCCAATTACGCCAAGCAGAACACTTTCGGTAAGCAATTGTCGCACGATCCGTCCTCGGCCGGCGCCGAGTGCCAGACGAACCGCCATCTCACGCTGGCGAGCAGTCGATCGCGCGAGCAGCAGGTTGGCAACGTTGGCGCACGCGATCAGAAGAATGCTCGCCGATGCAGCGAGTAAAAGAAGCGACACGTCGCGGGCAAGATCTTCATTGTTTGGACCTCCGAGCCCCTGGGACTTGGCAGCCTCAAGCGACATCAGCGCGATCGAGCGCTCTTTGTTTACATCCGGATAAGCTTGCTCGAGCTGTTTCGCGATCGTGCGCATTTGGGCTTGCGCTTCGGACATGGTCACTCCGGGTCTTAGCCGCGCGATAATATTCATTAACAGCGCCCGCCGCGTCTCGAACCAGAAGTCACCGCCCGGACGGACCCATTGATGCATTGAGACGGGCAGGTAAAAATCTGGATCAAAGCCAACATCGACGCCAGTAAAAGCCGCCGGCGCAACGCCAATGACAGTGAAAGAATGCCCGTTTAAGGTGACCTGGCTGCCGACAATTGTCGGATCGCCTCCCAGTTTTTTCCAGAACTTGCAACCGAGGACGACAACCGGATGGCCATTAGGCGTAGAATCCTCTTCCGGCAAGAACGTACGCCCGAGCGACGGTTTGACCTGAAGCAGGTCGAAATAATTTCCGGTCACGAGCAAACCGGCAAGATTCAGAGTGTCGCTGCCGCGGGTCATCCCCACTCCCGCAAACGTGTAGGCCGCCATGGAAGTAAAGGCGGTGTTCTGCTTCTCATAATCCTGGAAGTTCAGATACGAGGTCGATTGGTTGCCCTTGATGTGATTGTCGGTCGTAAAGACCTTCACTACTTCTCCAGAATGGCCGACGGGCAATGGGCGAAGCAGCAGGGCATTAATGATTCCAAAAACGGTCGTGTTCGCGCCAATTCCGAGGACCAGGGCGAGAAAAGCGACGATTGAAAAAGCCGGATACTTAAACAGCATCCGAATAGCAAAACGCAGATCATTGATCATATAGTTACTCCGAACGTAGGGCTTGAATGGGGTCGACAAGAGTGGCGCGGCGGGCCGGGATCAAACACGCGAGGAGAGCGGCGATAGCCAGGCCGGCGGCGGTGATGGCAATCAAAAGGGGATTATGGGGCGAGACTTGATAGAGTTGCGCCGCGAGAAAACGGCCGGCGGCAAAGGTCGCGACCAAACCGATCAGCAAACCAAGGAGGACCGGATTCATTCCTTGCCTAACGACCAGGCGCAGCACGTCTTTCATCTGGGCGCCGAGGGCCATGCGGACACCGATCTCGGCCGTACGCTGTTCCACGGTGTAGTCGACTGCGCCGTAAATTCCCACCACGGCAAGGAGCAACGCGACTCCGGCAAAAACACCGAGCAACATCATGAGCAAGCGCGCCTGACCAAGCGCTTGAGCAACGATTGCGTCCATCGAATTCGGCTGCGCGATGGCGAGGCGCGGATCGATCCGGTTCAGGGCTGTTTGTGTCAGCTTGGTCACCAGTTGCGAAGCGAGATTACTCCGCACGGTCACGATCATGTATGGAAAATTCTCCTGTGCCCAGGGTCGGTAAAACTCGATATCGTGAGCGACGGCGGGCCGCTCCGTGCGGACATCGCCGACGACACCTACAATCTGGGTCGGAACGGCTGAGCTGGACATAAGAAGTGTGCGCCCGACCGCATTTTCAGTCCCGAAAATCTTACGGGCGCCTGATTGGCTGATGAGCATCACTTGTTGACCAGCCGCCACATCGTGTTCGTCAAAGTCTCGACCTGAAAGGATTGGAGTACTCCAATTTCGGAAATACCCGGGCGCCACATCGTGTGAGGGAGCGGCGAGGCGCCGGTCGACCGGGGGAAGGTTACCGTCCGCCGGAGCGTAAAGCGCATTCGCATTCGGACCCGACAGTGGAAAATCACTGCTAACGGCCACGTCGTCGAAGCCGGGCACCGCTTTCAGAGTGTTGATTGTTGTTTGGCCGAGTCGATTACGCGAATCGAGGTCAGGATATTGCGCCTGCGGTATGGCGACAATCCCCACCCAGAGATGAGCCGGGTTGAAGCCGAGATTTTGCCGGCTCAGTTTGAAAAAGCTCGCGATGACCAGGCCGGCACCCGCGAGCAGGGTGAGCGAGAGCGCCACTTGTCCAGCGACCAGAATTTTGCGGAAACGCTGTTGATGAACACTGCCGCTCGTCCCTCGTCCACCTTCCTTTAGTCTGTTGACCAGATCGGCGCTCGAGCTCTGGCATGATGGATAGATTCCGATCGCCAAGCCGGTGAGAATGGAGATTCCAATAGTGAACGCAAGGACCGGAAGGGAGAGACCAGCAAGACCGGAGTTTGGATCGAGTGGCAAAAAGTTCGCTGCCATTTTCGGAATAA
>Ga0307478_10003842_pt1 | contig 10930 bp, 9 predicted proteins | sample atmos_gasesECM4C_2_FD_203713 | JGI IMG/M metagenome (GOLD analysis project Ga0307478, IMG submission 203713) | Hardwood forest soil microbial communities from Morgan-Monroe State Forest, Indiana, United States - atmos_gasesECM4C_05 | ecosystem: Environmental > Terrestrial > Soil > Temperate...
TGAGGGGAAAAATAGCAGCGTGTTGAGCACGCCGAAGATCGCGCGCGGCACCAGCGGATCGTCCACGCGCACCATCACCAGAAACATGAAGCTGATCATGGCCAGTGAAGCCACAAGCACGACCAGGCCTAGATAGAACAGGCGAACCGGATCCCATAGCCGCGGAATGCCAGCGATCAGCCCTCCGATAATCACAAGCACCATCCCGGCCAAAGTTCCCTTCACGGCGCCTGCACCGATCAGCCCCATGACGAGTTCCGATTTATGAATCGGCGTCAAAAGATATCCTTCGTGCAGGCCGCGTGATTTGTCGTCAATAAACGTGATTCCGCCGCCGATCATGGCCACGATGAAAATAGCCATGGCCGCGGACCCGGCGAGCAGGTACTTGATGTAATCAATGTAGGGATAAATTTCGACGATGTTCAAATCCACCTGGCCTGCAAGCCCCGCCCCCACGTCCGCAGTGTTCAGTTCGTTCACCATCTGCCGAATGCGCTCGAGAAGAGCGCTCGAGATGAACTGGTCGGTGTTGTCTTCCGTGAAGACAATGCGCGGCCGGTCGCGCTGATAAAAGCGGCGCGAGAAATCCTGCGGAATCAGAATCACGCCGCGGACGAAACCAGCGCGCAGGTCGTCCACCGCCTGGGGCAGAGAGTCGTAATTCACCACGCGGAAAGTCTTCGGACCGGCGGCGATGGCGCCGAACATCTCATGAATGCGCCACGATTCCACCGTGTGGTCCTCGTCCACGACGGCGATCGTGGTCCCCTTGATTTTTCCGCCGAACGCGTAGCCCAGGACGACGAGTTGTACGAGCGGGAAGACCATCGAAGCCATCATCAGCGCGGGACTGCGCGCAAATTTCCGCATGTCGCGCTCGATCAGCGCCCAGATGCGATAGAACTTCACGACTGCGAATCCTTCCCAATCGTTCGCATGCGCGCGCGGGACGCCAAAGCCCCGTTAGCGATAGAGATGGCTGATGTCATAGCCGGCCCCTTCGTGAGCTGTGTCACGCAGCTCGCGCCCTGTGTAATGCAGGAAAACATCGTCCAGCGTTGTGCTTTGTACGGCCACTTTGCGCACGGTGACGTGCCGGGCGCGCGCCAGGTCCACCAGGGCGGCAACCGTGGCCGGACCGTCGCGTGAAGCGATGTGGACCACGCCATCGCGCTGCGTCACGCCAGCAGCCTGCGCCAGGCCGCGCAGTTGCTCGATCCAATCCTTCGGTGCTCCTTCGAACTCCGCTTCCACGGCGTCTGTCCCGGGAATGCTGTCCTTGAGCCGCGTGGGCGTATCAAGGGCCGCGAGCTTGCCGTGATCTACGATGGCGATGCGATCGCAAAGCTTGTCGGCCTCGTCCATATAGTGCGTGGTGAGAAGAATCGTCAGTCCGGAGTTGCTGCGCAGGGCGCGAATCATTTCCCACACGTTCGTGCGCGACACAGGATCGAGGCCCGTCGTCGGCTCATCGAGGAAGAGAATCCTGGGAGAGTGAACCAAGCCGCGCGCGATCTCCAGTCGCCGCCGCATGCCTCCCGAAAAGGTGCGTACCAGCGCGCCGCGGAATTTGAGCAGGTCCACCGATTCCAGCAGCCCATGGATCAGCGCCTCGCGCTTTTCCACCGGCACGCCGTAGAGCTTGGCGTGAATCAACATATTTTCGTTTGCGGTAAGCTCCGGATCGGATGTGAACGCCTGTGGGATCACGCCGAGCGCGTGGCGCACGCCATCGGCATCGGTGCGAATGTCATGGCCGGCAATCCGCGCCGTGCCCGCAGTGGGCGGCGTGAGCGTGGTCATCATGCGAATCAGCGTGGTCTTGCCGGCGCCATTGGGTCCGAGCAGCCCGAAGATTTCCCCCTCGGCCACGTTGAAGCTGATGTCATCAACGGCCAACAGATCGCCGAACCTCTTTGTGAGATGGTCCACTTCGATCGCGTTCGTGCTGGATTTTTCGGACGCCATCAAAGCCGCGCGAACCAGCTCTTTTTCTCCGCTGGCGGTAGAAGCACCGTCGCCGTCATTCCCGTGAACAGCCGTCGCCCGGGATTCGGCACGGAAACCTTGATGGCAAATGTCTTGATGTCGCGCTTCGTGCGGCTCACGTCGCGCTCCGTGGCGAAGTCGTTCTCCACGCCTTTGAAGAACACCTGACCTTCGAGCGTGTCTCCCGAAGGAAGCTGCACGCGGAGCGTCTCTCCGAACTGTATCCTGTCGATATAGGTTTCCGGTACGTCGGCGCGAACCCAAAGGTGGTCCACGTCCACGATCACGACAATCGGCGAACCCTGCTCTGCCACCTCGCCTTGTCTGGCCACGCGCACGGAGACGATGCCATCAACCGGCGCATAGATTTCCGTGTAGCCGAGCTGGGTTTGCGCTTGTTCTTCCGTGGCCCGCGCCTGCTCGAGCTGCGCGAGCGTAGTGGATAGCTGGCTTTGGCGAACGTCCACCTGCTTGCGATTCGCCTGTGCCACGGCCAGGGCGGCCGTCTGGGCCTTCACCGATTCCTTGAGGGCGTCCACGTTCGCCTGATCAATCGCGACAGTCGTTTCAGCATGGTCGCGCTCTTGCGCCGATACTTCCCCCTTCCCGAACAATTCCTGCATGCGCTGATAATCCCTTTGATCGCGATCGAGCATCGCTCGAGCCTGTTCGAGCTGCGCGTTCATCGATCCCCCTTGCGCCCTCTGCATGTCGAGCGAAGCGTCCGTCTGCTCATTCGTCCAGGAGTAGTTGTGATTCGCCTCGCGAACCTGCGCTTCCAGGCTCGCCACGTTCGCCCGTGTGGCAGCAAGACTCGCTTCGAGTTCCTTGCGGTCGAGTTCCGCGATTAAATCCCCTTTCTTCACTTCCGATCCTTCATCGACTGTCAGCTTGATGATGCGGCCGGTAACCTGAGGGCTCACGATCACTTCGTTGCCGTCAATGACGCCGATAAGATTGATGGAGTTGCCGCGCGGCATGGTGATGAGATAGATCGCGAGCACCACAACGAAGACCACCGCAATCATTCCGACGAATTTCCGGGCGGTCATCGGAACCTCGCTTTCGCGCCGTTCAGACCGTGATCAAGAAAATCGAGTAGAGCGCGTTTGCGGTCCGCGAGCGCGCGGGGCGCCAGCAGATTGCGCCCGGCAATCGCGCTCAGGATGGGTGCAGCAGCAAAATAAGACGTGGTCATTCCAAGGATCGTGAACGCGGTGTGGTCCGGGTCCACGCGGCGCATTTGACCTGCGGCGATTCCCTCACGGATCGTGCCCACCAGCCGGTTGTGAAACGGCCGCAGATATTCCCGCACGATCCAGCCGAAATTGCGGCCTGCTTCCATCGCTTCCCGCTGCACCAGCCGGGGATAATTCGGATGCGTGGTGAGAAAATCGAAATAGCCTTCGACGAATGCGTGGAGCCTCTCGCGCGGAGAATGTTCCGCGTTCGGCGGCGCGGTGGCGCCGCTGGGCAATTGGCGGAAAAGATTTTCCAGCACGGCCCGGTGCAGCCGCTGCTTGTCACCGAAATAGTAGTAGAGCATGGCCTTATTCGCGTGGGCCGCCGCGGCAATCTCGTCGGTGCGCGCCCCAGCCAGGCCCTCGGCCGCAAAATGTGCTTCGGCAGCGGCCAGGATTCGCCGCGCGATCGCCGGATTCTCGGTTTTCTTGCGTCCCCGTCGCATGGAAGTAATCCTTCCGGGCGTACTATTCAACTAACTGGTTAGTTTAATTGGCTGAGGACGGCATGTCAAGAACGTGGCGCCACTGTCGCGGGGAAACGACAACGTGTCAGGCTTCGAGCGCCCCGCCTGCGCCGGGAGGAAGTTCGATCGAGTATTTCGTGCGAGCCTTTTCCCGATGGAGTTCGAGCGCCAGTTCGATCAGGCGGTCAATCAGCGCGGGATAGGGCAGCCCGGATGCCTCCCAAAGCTTGGGATACATGCTGATGGCCGTGAACCCGGGAATAGTGTTCAGTTCGTTCACGAAAATCTTCCCCGTGCGTTGTTCCAGGAAGAAATCGCAGCGCGCCATTCCGGCCCCATCAATCGCGCGGAACGCACGAACGGCGCAATCCTGAAAGGCCGCGATTTGGCTCTTCTTGAGCGGCGCGGGAATCACCAGCCGCGTACCTTCTTCCAGATATTTCGCCGCATAATCGTAAAATTCGCGGTGCGGCACGATCTCGCCGGGCACCGAAGCCCTCATGTCGTCGTTTCCTAGGACGGAGACCTCAATCTCCCGCCCGTTCACGCCGCGCTCGACGATGATTTTCAGCGCGTACTCCGCCGCTGTATCCATTGCGCCAGCCAGTTCGTGCGCCGCCTTCACGCGCGTCATTCCCACGGACGATCCCAGCGTCGCGGGCTTCACGAAAACCGGAAAACGAAACTTCTTCTTGATCCGCCGCAGGACCGCCGCGCGCTCCCGCTCCCATTCGCCGCGCCGCATGGCGAGATACGGAACAATAGGCAGCCCCGCCTGCTCGAACAGCCGCTTCTGAACATCCTTGTCCATGCCCACGGCGGAGGCCAGCACGCCGGCGCCCACGTAAGGCAATCCCGCTAGTTCGAGCAAGCCTTGCACCGTGCCGTCTTCCCCGAACGTCCCGTGCAAAACCGGAAACATCACATCCACCGCCACACTCGGTTGCCCCGCACTTTGCCCCAGCGGAATCAGCGCGGCGGACGTAGGGTCGGGCGGCAGCGAAACCCGCTCGCCGGATTTCAACACCTCGGGCAGCAATTTCTGCACGCCTGTCCCCACCAGCCAACGCCCGTCTTTCGCGATGCCAATGGGCACAGCTTCGTATTTTTCCGGATCGAGCGCGCGGATCACGGAAGCAGCCGACGCCAGCGAGACTTCGTGCTCGCCCGAGCGCCCGCCAAAAAGCACGCCCACCCGCAGCCGCTTCTTGGAATTCATGGCCGCACCACCTCTCTTGCGAATCCCGTGCTCTCTTGGCTCATAGGATTGTTTCCGCCATGGCCCGCTAAGGATAGACGCGATACAGCATCCGCGGGAAGGGAATCACCTCTCGAATGTGCTCCGTTCCGCAAATCCACGCGACCGTGCGTTCCAGGCCCAGCCCGAAGCCCGCGTGCGGAACACTCCCATAGCGGCGTAGATCGAGATACCACTGGAAGGCATCCTCCGGCAGGTGGCTTTCGCGGATTCGCCGTACGAGCGTCTCATAGCTCGACTCGCGCTCGCCCCCTCCGATGATTTCGCCGAAGCCTTCCGGAGCAATTACGTCGAAGTTGAGCGCGAGTTCCGGGCGTGCAGGATCGGCCGCCATGTAAAAAGCTTTTAGCGCCGAGGGATAGCGGTGGATAATCACCGGCTTTTCGAACTCCTTCGAGAGAAGCGTCTCCTCCGCACTGCCAAAATCATCACCCCACTTCACCGCGCTGCCGGCCTTCTGCAACATTTCGATGGCTTCGTCATAGCGGATGCGCGGAAAGGGCGGCGCGATCTTTTCAAGTTTCGCGGCGTCCCGCTCGAGCGCGGCCAGTTCGCGCGCCCGATTCTTCACCACCGACTGCACGATCGCGCTCACGAGGCTTTCGCCAAGCTCGATCATATCCTCTAGATGCGCATAGGCTGCTTCGGGTTCGAGCATCCAGAATTCGGTCAGATGCCGCCGCGTCTTCGATTTCTCCGCGCGAAACGTGGGACCGAATGTATAGACCTTTCCGAGCGCCGCCGCCGTCGCTTCCACGTACAACTGGCCCGACTGCGTGAGGTACGCCTTCTGATCATCTATATAGTTCACTTCGAAGAGCGTCGTAGTCCCCTCGCAAGCCGCGGGCGTAAAAATGGGCGCGTCGGTGAGCGTGTAACCCTGGCCATCAATGAAATTTCGCGCGGCGCGAACGCATTCGGCGCGGATGCGCAAGATGGCGGCCTGCCGCGGCGTGCGAATCCACAGGTGTCTGCGGTCGAGAAGAAAATCCACGCCGTGCTCTTTCAGTTGGATGGGATACGGTTCCGAATCCGCCACGCGCTGAACCACCTCCGCGCCGCTCACATGGATTTCGTATCCGCCGGGCGCACGAGGCTCGGCCTGGATTTTGCCCGTGACGATCACGCTCGATTCCTGCGTCAGGCCCTTCAGCGCGGCGAAGGCTCCCGGGTGTTCCTTCTGCGAGACCACGCCCTGCATCGTGCCTGTGCCGTCGCGGAATATCGGAAAGAGCAGCTTGCCCGATTCCCGTAGGTTGTAGAGCCATCCACGAATCACAACTGTGCGCCCGGCATACTTGCCGGCATCTTCGATCGCAATCTTCGGCGCGTTTGCTTCTGTTTCGGGGGTCATAGATTCAATTGTCTCGGGTAGGCGTCAAGTGCGGGCGGAGCAGGCGCGCTTCTCCTCGAAATGTTTTTCAAGCCGGTCGAACGCCGCGCGAATTTCACCCAGCGCCGGCGCCCCGCTGGCCTGCTCTTTCAATTCGAGAACGAGTGGGAGAGGCTCCGGCGCGACGGAAAACGCGCGCAGTGCGGCGTCCCAATCAATCGTGCCTTCGTAGGGCAGCAGGTGCTCGTCCTTCTCGCCGTGATTGTCGTGGATGTGTGTCGTTACCACGCGCTCGCGCATGGCTTCGAAGCTCGGCTCCACGCCCGCTTCGATGTGCGCGTGGCCGATGTCGAAGCACAGCCGCAGATCGCGCAAATGCGTCTCCTGGATAAATTGCGCGAGCGATGCCGGCGAGCCAAGCTCCCCCGGCGTGTTTTCGAGTGCGATCGTCACACCCCGCGCCTTGGCGAACACCACAAGCAGTTCCAGCGAGTTGAACGCAGCGTCGAACTTGCGCGGATCCGCCATTTGCCGCCCGTGGCCCATGTGCTGCACCAGGTAGCGAAAGGGAATCCGCTCCGCCACTTCGAGCGCGCGCTTCACCTCGTCTACAGCATCTATGCGACGGATTCGCTCCGTATTGGAAATCTCAATGGAGATGCCGCCCTCCCGCCCCGGCGACATATCCCGCTCCGTGGGTGAATGGAGGGACTCGAGCCGAAGGCCGTGCTCATCAAGCGCCTGGCCCAGTTCTCGCACCACCTGCGGCGCGCGGTAGTCGAAATGCCCGGACGCGCAAAAAATCTCGATGCCCTGTATGCCCGCTTGGGCAATCTCCGTGAGCAGCTCCGGCCCGAGCGAATGCTTCACATACCGATATGTCGAAAGAATTCGGTGCATTCCGTCCCCAAACCGCGAATCTCTATCGTCTGTGGAAACCGCGCCCGCGTCAATAGCGCGAGTGCGGAAGCACCGAGCCTGGAATTCGAGCGATGATTGATCGTGCCGTGACTTGCAATCGCTGGGCGGGGCTAATGCGCGAAGAGGGCACTCTGTGCGGCAGTGGGCGTGCCCCGCGTCTCGGCGAGTATTTTTTCGAGCATTCCCGGGATCTCAAATACGGCGCGGTTGTGTATCGCCGCGGCATTGGCGCGATAGCGCGCGAGCGTCGCCGGTTCGATTAGTCGTGCGGTCGCCTCTTCGATCTTGCGAAAACTCGGCAGCACCAGGCCTACCTCTTTCTCGAGTATCCAGTCGGCGTTGTAGCGCTCCTGCGGCAGGGTCCACGCATTGCGCTCCACAATCACGGGGAGCCGCATGGCCAGCGCTTCGCTCACGCTCCCGGGACCCGGCTTGCCGATAAAAAAATCGGCCAGCTGCATGTAGTAGTTCACGCGGGTCGTAAATCCTTCGACGTAGCGCGGCAGCCGCGTTTTCATTTCGCGAAGCGCCTCCGCCAGCTTCTCGTTCTTCCCGCAGATGAAAATCATTTGAAGATCGAGCCGCGCCCTTTCGAGCCGCTCGGCGATTTCCTGCATCGTCCACGAACCATACCCCCCGAAAAGCACGAGTCCTGTCGGGAGATCGGGCCGCAGTCCCATGCGCTCGCGCTCCGCAATGCGATCAGCCACGGGCTCATCGTAGAAGCGCGGATGGAGAATCATCCCCGATGCCTGGAAGATGTACTCATCCGCATGCCCCAGCGCGCGCGCTTGGGCGACCGCGCGGTCCGAGCCGCACACCACGTACTGCTGCTGGCGTTCGAGCCAGAAGTGCCCCGGATAGTCGGCGATATCCGTAAGTACCGTTACGAATGGGCGTCCCGGAAACGCGCGTGAAAAGCTCTCCCCCAGTGCGAGATTGAAGTGGGGAACAAACGAAACAACCATATCCGGCTGCGTTTCTTTCCAGTGCCCTTCGAGCAAGCGAACCGTGGGCCGATGATAAAGGCGAATCACGCCCTGCAACACCCTCATAAGCTGCGTGCTTCCAAGCGTCCAGCCGTTGCGCAGCATCAGGTTATAAAAATCCTGTATGCGGATGCCGGCATATTTCTTGAGGATGTCGAGCGCATCGAGCAATTCCTGGAGGTTCGTAAGCCGCACGTCCCAGGGACGTTGCTGCGCCTGGATGGCCATCTCCAGGGCTGTGGCGGCAGCGCGGTGGCCACCACCGGCGTCGAAGTAACAGAACTCGATTCGTTCCATGCGGGCGGATTCTGGCACTCAAAGGGCCGTAAAATGTTTCGCTTATGTTAAAAGTGAAAATCTTGTGTCTAAAGAGGTAAATGGTTGTGTTATCAGAACTTTAGCGCGCATGTCATGTGTGCGTAACATTGTGCATTTACTGTGGAAATCATGAAATGCGATATGCACGTCCATTCGAGCTTCTCCGGCGACTGCACCACTCCTATTGTCGGGAAGTTTTGCCGCGAATGTTATAGCGATCCTGGGGACGTATATAGCTTGCTCAGGCGGCGCGGCATGAATCTTTTCACGCTCACCGACCACGATTCCATCGAAGGCGCCGAAAGTCTCCGCTGCCATCCCGATTTCTTCCTCAGCGAGGAGCTGACCTGCCGGATGCCCAGCGGCACGGAAGTCCATATCGGCGTGTACGACTTCCATGAGCGCCAGCACGCCCAGCTTCTCGAGCGCCGCAACGACATTGTCGCCCTGCTGATGTATCTCACCGAGCGCAGGCTCTTCTTCAGCATCAACCACGTCTTCTCAAGCGTCACCGGACGCCGGGAGCTGGAAGACTTTGCCTGGTTCCAGGAGTATTTCCCGGCCGTCGAGACTCGCAACGGCCAAATGCTCGAAGGCGTCAATCTCCACGCCGTGAATCTTGCGCGCGAGTGGCGGAAGATCGGCATCGGCGGAAGCGACGCCCACGCCCTACCCTCTGTCGGAACCACCTATACGGAAGTCCCCGGCGCCCGCGACAAGGACGAATTCTTTGCCGGCCTGCGAAATGGCCAGGGCCGCGTCGCCGGAGAATCCGGCAGCTTCGTGAAGCTCACGCGCGACGTCCTGCTCGTCGCCGCAGAAATGATGCGCGAAAAGCACTGGACTGCGCTTCTTTCGCCGCTCGGTGTGCTCATTCCCGGCTTCACGTTTTTCAGCCACCGCGAAGACCGCGCATTCAGCCGCCGCTGGGCCGCACGCGTCCTGACCCAACCCACGGCGGTCCGCAAGCGTTCCCGTTGGATCACCGTGCCGCGGCCTGCGCCGCAATCGGCCCTGGGAGGATGGGTATGACCGTCGGAAAAGCTGTCTGGACCCAGATTGAATCGAACGATTTCCGCCTGATGCGCCGCGTCCACCGCTGGCGCGCCCCGCGATGGTTTCGCATCCTCATGATTGTATCCACGCGCGGGGGTGACGGCTGGCTTTGGTACGCTCTGGCCCTTATCCTTCTGCTTTACGGCGGAGAGAACCGCTTCGCCGCAGTAGGCGCCGGGACTTCCACGGCCATCGCGGGCATCCTGCTGTTCCGCGCGCTCAAGCGCACCAGCCGGCGCAAAAGGCCTTGCGAAATCGAGCCACACTGCTGGTCGGCTATTCTTCCTCCGGACAAATATTCTTTTCCCTCGGGACATTCCATCACGGCCTTTGGAATCGCCATCGCGGTGGGGCTTTTCTATCCCGAACTGCAGGTCTGCCTGCTTGCCGCAGCTTTTCTGATTGCGGCTTCGCGCATCATCCTGGGTATGCACTTCTTGAGTGACGTTCTCGCCGGCTCCGCCATTGGCGTGGCCCTCGGCTTTACGGCCTTCCATATCTTCGCGGCGCTCTAACACCTCGTTTGGCTCGGCAAGATGCTTTCCACCGGTGCGCCTTGACGGGTACACCGCTTCAAGCGGAGAATTCTCCCCGCGCGGCTTGCCCAACGTGAAAACATCCCAGCCAGTCGAATCGAACGCTCTCGGGCCTTCCCTGAAGGAGCGCATGGCTGCGGGCAAGGCGCTGCGCGAGCGAGTGCCGAGAGCATCGCACGCGCCGTGGGCACCTCCGCCCCGGCGTCCCGACGCCATCGAATTTCTGAAGAGTGCGGACCGCGGACGCTTGCAGGATTTGCTGCCCATTCGCTATGGGCGCATGCGCGAATCGCCCTTCGCCTTCCTCCGAGGCGCGGCCGCTTTGATGGCCGTGGATCTTGCCGCGACGCCGACCACGGGAATTCGCGTGCAGGCGTGTGGTGACTGCCACGTCGCGAATTTTGGCGGCTTCGGAAGTCCCGAACGCCGGCTCGTCTTCGACATCAACGATTTCGACGAAACGCTTCCCGCGCCGTGGGAATGGGATGTGAAGCGCCTCGCCACAAGCATCGTCCTCGCCGGCCGCCAGTGTGGCCTGCGGGGGCGCCACCGCGGCGATGCGGCGCGCGCCGCGGTCGCGTCCTACCGGGAAAACATGCGCGAGTATGCGCGGATGCGCGCTCTCGAAGCGTGGTATTCGCGCCTCAGCGCCGAGATTTTCGTCGAGGAAGCAAAAACGCCAGCGGCGAAAAAGCGCTGGAAGGCGGCCGAGCGCAAGGCTCGCTCCGAGACCGCGGAACACATCTTGCCCAATATCACGGAGATCAAAAATGGCCGCCTAAGAATCATGGATCGTCCGCCGCTCGTCTATCACCCGCC
>Ga0307478_10003843_pt1 | contig 10929 bp, 12 predicted proteins | sample atmos_gasesECM4C_2_FD_203713 | JGI IMG/M metagenome (GOLD analysis project Ga0307478, IMG submission 203713) | Hardwood forest soil microbial communities from Morgan-Monroe State Forest, Indiana, United States - atmos_gasesECM4C_05 | ecosystem: Environmental > Terrestrial > Soil > Temperate...
ACTGGATATCGGCCAGGTACAGGTCGTGATCGGCGACAGCGACCTGCCGTTCGCGCCGTATTCCGGTGGTTCGGGAATGGCGACGTCGCTGAGCGGCGCCATCCAAGACGCCGTGGGCAAGCTGGTGCGGGCGTTCCTGGATGTCGTCGCCGGCGACGAGTCGTCGCCGCTGCGGGGCAGGCGTGCGGATGAGGTCATCACCGCGAAAGGCGGCATCCACGTTGTCGGCGCTCCCTCGATCGGTGAGACGTATGTCGACATACTCGCCCGGCACGGGCTACCGGAGATAACCGCGGACGGCGAGAGCGACCCGCGGGTGAACGGTGCCAGCCAGCCGCCATCAGGCTCATTCGCGGCGCGGTTCGCGGAAGTCCGCGTCGACCCGGAACTGGGAGTGCTGCGCGTCGCGCGGATCGTGTCGGCCGTCGACGCGGGGCGCATCCTCAATGAGAAACTGGCGCGCAGCCAGATTATCGGCGGCACGGTGATGGGCATCGGGATGACGATGCTCGAAGAGACCGTCTTCGACTCCGCGACCGGCCGTATCGCCAATGCGACCTTCGGCGACTACCTGATCCCGGCCCACGCGGACGTGCCCGACCTCGACGTGGTCTTCGTGGGCACGCCCGACACGGTGAGGCCCATGGGGATCAAGGGCATCGGCGAGATCGGCGTAGTCGGCGTATCGGCCGCCATCGCCAACGCCGTGTACCACGCCACCGGCCGGCGCATCCGGTCGCTGCCGATCACCATTGAACAGTTGCTGTAAGCCAGACGAACGGCCCTCCCGTGCATGCTGTGAGGGAGATGAGAGCAGAGATGACCGATGCCACCAGACACGCCAGAGAAGATGCCCGCGCCGCCACCGCCGCTAGATGGTGAGCTCGGCTTCGACGAGGTGACGCGCAAAGGGCGCGCTGACGACTTCGGGCACATCGTGCACCACATGCCGGAGGGCGTCGTCCTGCTGCCGGGGTCCGCCGGAGCCGACTGCTGAGCAGGTGGCGGCCGAGGAACTGGTCCGGCGGGCCCAGGAGCAGGGCATTTGCGCTAGAACATCTCGCGCGGCGAATATGCGGTCGAGGGGCCAGATGTCAGGGTGGCGAAACAGGTTCCGTCGCAGGTCAGAAGCGACGAGAGGGAGTGGTAGATGTCTGGACTCATATCTGCCGATCACGAGCCACGGGCCGAGCGCCGGAACGAATAATCTGCGCTCAGCCGCGTTGCGAGAATCTCCGGCCCACTGCCGCGCAGAGTCGGCGATCTAGTGCATGAGCCTCTCGCGCCATCTCACCTTAAGTGGTCGGCTTCGCCTGCTCTGGGATCTCGCCCAGGCCCACGTGCCGGTTTCCGCCGCTGCCCCAGTCGGCCGCCAGCAGGCCAAGGATCACCTCGTCGGCGAATTCCCCGCTAACCCACGCCGCCTGGCGGAGCCTGCCCTCGGGCACGAACCCGGCCCGCTCGGCGGCCCGGATCATCGCCGTGTTGCCGGCCAGGGTATCGACCTGCAACCGGTGTAGACCGCGGACGGCGAAGCCGTACTCACACAGCGCCACGACTACGTCTGTGCCCAGGCCGCGGCCCCGGAACGCGGGCCGCAACGACAGTCCCAGATGAGCCGTCCGGTTATGCAGGTCGATGGCCCACAACAGGGCCTCGCCGGCCAGCTCGCCGCCGGCCAGTTCCACCACGGAAAACACGGCCACGTCATCGCGGGGCTCGCTGAGCGCATACGGCGACGCGGCCGACCCGACCGGGATCGGCCGCCACGGGCGCGAATCGGCCCGCATCCGGGTCGCGATGTCCTCATACAGCTCGGCATGCAAGACCGCGACGTCGGCCTCATCCCGGGCCCGCAGCCCGACCTTGCCAGCACGCAGCATAGGACGCTCCTCCCGGCCGGTCCCTGATGACCATCCGCCGACGCCGCGCACTGCCTGCCCGCCGCGTCGCGCACGGGCAACCACGCCGTCAGGCCGGCCAGCACGCCGTCGTGGCCATCCCTTATTGTCCCGCCGGATCCAGCACTCCGCCGCAACTGCATCGCGACGACCACGATGCCACGGAAGGTAACTAGCCACAGCGGGCACGCGCGCCGGATCCGCCGTTCGGTGTGGCAAGCTGGCTGGCGGTATAACTGCGGGTGCCGCGACTGAACGGGCGATCTGTCGCGGCCGGCGCCTCGGCGTATCCTGGCGCTGCGGGTCGGCGGAACCGCTACCGGTTTTGTATCGGGCTGCCGCCGGCGAGCTGGCAAGCATCGCCGAAATGGTGACGCCGGATCGTTCGGTCGGAGGACGCCCGCCTGCTGCGGGGCGTCCTACGGTGGGCGCATGGATGTGATCAGCTGTAAGCGCTTGACCAAGCGTTTCGGGTCGGTTGTGGCTGTAAGCGGACTCGATCTTGGCGTCTCAGCTGGCCAGGTATACGGCTTTCTGGGCCCGAATGGGGCCGGCAAGACCACGACGATCCGGATGCTGGTCGGCTTGATTACGCCGACGGAAGGGCAGATCCGGCTGCTGGGACGGCTCATGCCTGACCCGCGGGCCGTTGCGGGTACCGGCTCGATGATCGAAGAGCCGGCGTTCTATCCGTGGCTGACCGGTCGGCAGAACCTGCAGGTGATGGCTGCGACCGGGGGCGGCGGCGCGGCGGCTGAGTTCGGCCGGGTGCTTGGCGTCACGGGGCTGAGCGAGGTCGCGGGCCGGAAGGTCAGGACTTACTCCCAGGGCATGCGCCAGCGGCTCGGCCTGGCTGCCGCGATGCTCGGCCGGCCGCCGCTGCTGATCATCGATGAGCCGACCAACGGGCTCGATCCGGCGGGCATTAGGGAGATCCGCAGCCTGCTGCGCGATCTCGCGGCGGACGGGACGACCGTGTTCATGTCCAGTCACCTGCTGGCCGAGGTCGAGCAGGTCTGCGATCGGGTAGCGGTGATCGTCCGGGGCCGGATCGTCGAGGAGGGAGCGCCCGTGGGGCTCGGCGCGATCCGGCGGCGGATCCGGGTGCAGGTCGATGCGGCGGACAACGAGGTCGCTGGCCAGTTGCTAGCCCGCTGGGAGGCTCGGCATCAGGACGGCCAGTTCCTGGTCGAGCACGACAGCGGACGAGACGTGAACGCGGCGCTGACCGCGGGCGGTGTCATCGCCGAGTCGGTAACTGTCGAGCTGCCGCGCCTTGAGGACAGGTTCCTGGAGATTGTCGAGGAGGACGGTACACATGTTGTGGCTGCTGGTAGCTGAGATCCGCAAGCTCGCCAGGCCGCTGGTCTGGGGCACCGCGCTGGCGATCGTTGCATTTTGCCTGCTCATCACCTGGGGAGCGGCCAACAACGCCCGTGCCGCCTTGGCCAGTCCGCGGATTCCCGACGTCTGCGCGCAGGCAGCCACCGCGCAGTGCAACCAGGTGATAGCGCACGCGCACGCCGCCGCCAGAGCCGCCGCCACCACCACCAGCCAGCTCGCCCAGCCCGGCGAGATAGGCCATGTTGCGGCCGGGATGCTTGCCTCGGTTCCGGGCCTGCTGCTGATCGCCATGATCGCCGGCGGCCACTGGGGCGGCGAATGGGGATCCCGGACCATCCGGCAGCTACTGAGCCGGGAGAGCCGCCGGGGCCGGGTGCTCGCCGCCAAATGGCTGTCTATTTGGGCGGCCGGGGTAGCCACCCTGCTGGTCTGCTACCTGGTCCTGGCCGTGGCAGCTCCCGTGATCGCTGCCATGGCCGGCTTGCCGGCCGCTCACTCCGCCTTGTGGGCGGGCCTGGGCTCGTCGGTGTGGGCGGCCGGGCGCGCCATCGTCGTGCTCGGAGTGTTCGCAGCTGTCGGGACCGCGGCGGGCACGATCGGCCGGGGCCAGCTGGCTGCCACGGCAGTGACCGCCGGCTCGATGCTGCTCGCGCTGCTGGTGGCGGGCATCGCGGGCATCGGGCAGCTGTCGCCGGCGACCTTCGTGCAGGCCTGGATGGGCTTTGGCCCCGCAGGCTACCTGCCGACGAACTTCTGGAGCAGGTTCATCAGCGGCGACCAGCATGTCGGTCAGCTTGCCGGGCTGCTCGGCATTCTGCTCACCGCCGCGGTAGCTGCAGCCATCGCCCGCTGGCGGTTCGCCGCGGACGTGACGGCGTGAGCACCGGCTCGATCGCGACGTAAGGTCGAACCGTGTGGAGAGCTTGGCCGCAGCGGCGGCTGCCCGCGCGCGGTGCGGATCGCTTGCTGGTGGCAGCGCTGCTGATCTGGGCACTGTTCGACGTGCCCTGGTGGTGGCGTCCGCCGGGCCACGGCGGCTCCGCCGTCGCCATACTCAGTGTGCTGGGGCTCGCTGCGGCGCAGTCGGTGCCGTTTTTGTGGCGGCGCACGCTGCCGGCCGCGGTGCTGGCGGTGGCCGGGGCATCGCTGGCGGTGAAATACGCGACGCACCTTAATGTCTGGTCGGCGGGCGCTGCGGTGCTCGCCGCCGCGTATGGCCTGGGAGCTTACGGCAACCGGGCGATGCGCCAGGTCACCCGGCTGCTGGCCTTCGGGGCCGTGCTCGCCGCACTGGTGACCCTGCCGGCCGGCGGAGGCAACCACTCAGCGACCGTCGCGTGCGCCCTGCTCGCCACGGCTCTTGCTCTCGGCGAGGTCACCAGCGCCCACCGTGACATCGCGACCGCCGCCTCCAGGCACGCGCACGAGCTGGAACGGGCAAGCCTGGCCCGGGAGCTGCATGATGTTGTCGCCAATCAGCTCAGCGCCATCGCCGTGCAGGCCGGTGCTGCCCGGCTCGCCTCGGCAGGTGACCCGCGAGCCGCTTCGGAAGCGATAGCAGCAATCGAGCGGCAAGCCCGCGGCGGACTTGCCGAGCTCAACGTGCTGGTCCGGGAACTGCGGCCGTCCGGGCCCGCTGACCCGGACCTGCCGCGGCTCGGCGACCTTCCCGGCCTCGTGCGACGGGCCAGGGATTCGGGCCTGCGCGCCGAGCTGCGCGTGGACGGCGAGCCCCGGCAGCTGGCGGCCGCAGTCGAGCTCGCGTGTTACCGGGTCGTGCAGGAGAGCCTGACCAACGCGATCCGCTATGCGCGAGGCGCGGCAGCCACGGTCCACCTCGCTTACCGCGCCGACGGAGTCATGGTCGATGTGGTCGATGACGGGCCTGGCCCGCTGACCGCCGGGACTGCAGGCCAAGGCGGCGGAACCGGCCTGGCCGGGCTCAGCGAGCGAGCGCGCCTGGCCGGCGGCTGGCTGGAGGCGGGCAGCGGCCCGGAGGGAGGCTTCACGGTACGCGCCTTCCTGCCGGACACCCGGTGAACATCCGCGTCCTGGTCGTCGATGACCAGCCGGTGGTGCGGGCGGGAGTGGCCACGATGATCGGCACCCAACCCGACCTCGAGGTCATCGGCGAGGCAGCCGACGGCCTGGAGGCCGTAGCCAAGGCAGCGCAGCTGCGCCCCGACGTGATAGTCATGGACATCCGGATGCCGCAGCTGAACGGAATCGAGGCGACACGGCGGGTCGTCGCGCTAACGGCGGTGCCGCCGCGGGTCGTGCTGCTCACCACGTTCGACCTCGACGAATACGTGTTTGACGGCCTGCTGGCCGGCGCCAGTGGCTTCCTGCTGAAGCACGCGCCGCCGGAGGAGATCCTGCTCGCCGTCCGCGCAGCCGCTGCCGGCGATGCCCTTGTCTCGCCAGCGCCGATGCGGCGGCTCGTCGAGCACTTCGTCCGCGGCAGGCCGCGCGCGGCCGCCGACCTGGATCAGCTCACCGACCGGGAGCGTGAGGTTCTGGGGCTCGTGGTCCGCGGGCTCTCCAACGCCGCCATCGCGCGCTACCTGGTCATCGGCGAGACCACGGTGAAGACGCACGTCACGCGGATCCTGACCAAGCTCGCGCTGCGCGATCGAACGCACGCAGTCATCTACGGATACGAGACCGGCCTGGTCCGTCCCGGCGACAGCCTGGCTTCCGGATCGCCACCCCGCAAAACCAGCTAAGCATCGTCACCAGCCAACCGCTCGACTCAGCGGCCCGATCCAGCCAACGCCGGGGAACCGTCTCGCCAACTACCCGGAAAAGTTCTGGCAGCAGTCCGCTGATGCCATAACTGGACGATCTGTGCTCCCACGCCAGGGCCGGAGACAACCACGGGACAAGCGCAAAATCGGCGATCTGATTTCCTACCGGAACAGTGGGAAAGGCTGCACACAAGCGCTGGTAGGTTCGAACGAACTGTGAGAAAGTATGCATGGCTGTGCATAAAACGCGCGCATGGTTAACGCTCGCTCATCGGCAGATTCGGGTGGTGAACCGCGCAATCCGGACATCGGTGCTGACCACCTCGAATCATCGCCACCGCCACTCCCCCACCGCGCCGGCGTACCCAGACGGCGCAGAAGACGTGGCACGCCGGGTTGTCCCACCGGGAGGCGCAGCCGTCCGCGGCCAGCATCCGTATTGCTGAGAGCGCACATCGCCACCCAGTCTGTGACTCGTTGCGGCCGGGACGGCTCGGTGAGCTGATGGTCCAGAAAGATCGCCGCCCTCCGGCGGACTCGGCCCGCCCATCTGCCCGAACCAGGGTTCGAAATGGCCCTAAAGCTAGCCCTACAGTGGCCCTAGTGCAGCCGGGATAACGGGGGTAGATAAAGGGGAATCGCGAGGGCTCTGCCGGGGGTCCGGCCGGGCAAGACAGCAGGTCAGGGGCTCGGCAGTACTGGCCCCGGAGTGCCGGAGCGGTACCCTGACACGGAAGAGGTCACTGGTTCAAATCCAGTACGGCCCACCAGGTAAGAGAAATAAATCGAACTCCCCGAACAGGCCTTGGGGGCCATTCCGAGCCGTCACCCGACCTCGGGTTGACGAACAGCACTGGCCGGCGCGCCGGATCGGCAGGGCGCCAGCCATTCCGTGACAGCTGCCGCTTGGGCTGGTTCATCGCGGGTGCGGGGAGCAAGGACGAATCACGACGCCGACGTCAGGTCCACGGTAGCTCTCCGAAGCCAGTAGCCCCGGCCTGGGATCCCCGCGCCTGCGGCGACCTGGCCACCCGGCGTTGCTGACGGCGAACGCGGTCGGCGGGATCGCGGCGGGTGTTACCACGTGCCGGTGTCCGGGAGAGGGAGGGCGGTGAGGCGGGCGGCTTCGTCGGCGGGGACACCGAGCATGCGCAGATCGGCCTCGGCGAGCTGGTCGACGGTGGTCTCCGTGACGCGCTCCGGGTGCCGCTGGCGCATCCGGAAGAGCCCGAGCATGCCGCCGGTTGCCGCGCTGAGCGCGATCTCGGCATCGGAAACAGTGAAGCGGCCCGCGGCCTTGCCAGCCTCGATGTCGCGCAGGGCTCGCGGCGCCAGGCCGATGGGGATGTCCAGGACGTCCAGGCCGGCGCCGGCGAGGAACCCGGCGATCTCCGGGTGGGTCCAGCCCAGCCGCCCGGTAATCCGCGTGCCCACGGCGAACAGCTCCGCCGGGTCGGTGATGCCGGCGCTGGCGCGGTCGATCAGCTGCCCCCAGCGTTCCAGCACCTCCTCCGAGGCGGTCGCGAACAGCTGCTCCTTGCTGTCGAAGTGGTTGTAGAACGACCCGAAGCCGATGTCGGCCTCCTCGGTGATCTCCTGGATGCTCGCCCGGTCCCCCCGGCCCTCGGCGATCAGTCGCACCGCAGCGTCGATCAGGGCCTGCCGGGTGCGGGCCTTACGCCGGTCCAGCCGCGACACCCTCGGTGCGCCGGCTGCCGGTACCGCCTCCGCCATCACTCCTCCTCCTGCTGGCCCACCAAGCACCTTAGCGGCCACGCTAGCTGGTCATAGCCCGGCCGCGGCCGACCGTTGCTCAGCGCTCATCTTAGGGAATCTATCATCATTGCTGATGATTTATGACAAGACTGACTATACCCGATCTGGTGCCGACGCGCATCTCCGCGACGGGTGCCTGGCTTCGCCGGTTGCGGCGAGGCGAGGATCCCGCGGGGCTACGCCGTGAGCGCCTTTGCTCCCCGGGTGCTGCCTGTCCCGCCCGGGCCAGGAGCCGTGCTGCCAGCAGGCCGAAGATGAACCCGCCGACGTGGCGAAGAACGCCACGCCGCCCCCGTTCCCCGAGGCGCTGAATAGCCCGAAGCTTGCCTCGATGAGCTGGTACAAGAACCACAGCCCGAGGAAGATCCAGGCCGGGATCCGGACCAGGAAGATCGGGAAGATGTACGTGAGGATCCGCGAGCCCGGGTAGAGGACGAAGTAGGCATCCAGCACGGCGGCGATGACGCCGCTGGCGCCCAGTTCCGGCACCCGGGCGTCTTGCGCGGCGCCGAAGAGCAGGGTCATCGCGGTCTGCGTCATCATCGCGGCGAAGTAGAAGACGAGGTAGGCCAGCGACCCGAAGACGTCCTCGACGTTCTTTCCGAAGATCGCCAGGAACAGCATGTTGCCCAGGATGTGATCCCAGCCGCCGTGCAGGAACATGGCGGTGATCTAGCTGAGGCCCCACGGCTCCGGCGCCCGGCAGGCGCCGTCGACGCTGCACGGGTAGAACGAGGTGTAGTAGACCGCCGTGTTGAGGTGCGGCAGCTCGTAGAAGATGAACACGGCGAAGTTGGCCGCGATCAGCAAGACGTTGACGATCGGGAACCGTCGTGCGGGGATGCCGCCTGACAACGGAAAGCATTTCAAGACCTCCCTCGGCGAGCTCTGCCGCCAGACCACAGCTGTCTCGCGTCTACCGTGCGGCCCGAGGAGCTTCTGCGCTCCGAGCGTGGTCCCTCTTGTCTGGACATGGCTCAGGCCGGGTTCTTCTCCAGCTTTGCCGGGGTGACGGACTGCAGGGTCTTCCCGGTGCGGCGCAGCTCGATGCCCTGCGTGAGCATCCAGATCCCGAAGATCAGGTTGAACAGGCCGAACAGCAGCGCGAGGGTGACCGCCCCGAGGCCGGGGCGGGCGCACAGCACCACGCCGAACGCGATGGTGACTAGCCCGCCCAGGATGAACATGACCCGGGTCCCGGCCGGCTCGCCGGAGGCGAAGGCGGCGGAGAACTCGACCAGGCCGGCGGTGATCGCCCATACGCCCACGATCAGCACCAGGACCAGCGCGGTGGGCCCCGGCCAGGCCAGCGCGATCACCCCGGCGGCCAGGTCGGCCAGCCCGAGCAGCAGGTGCCCGATGACCGGCCCGGCGCCCCGGCTGCTGAACGCCCGCGCGGCCTGCAGGCCGGCGGCGATGAACGCGTAGGCGGCGAACAAGATGACCAGCGCCAGCACCGTGACCGAGGGCCAGGCCAGCGCGATGATCCCGACCACCGCGGCCAGGATGCCCCGGGCGATCAGGGACGTGCTCAGTGACTTGAACATGACGGTTCCTTTCGCTTGCGTCGCTGCCCGGGCGCCCGGGGTGCCTCACCCCGACGGGCCAGCTTTTGACAGCATCATAATCATAACTGATGATTTATTACAAAAGTGATCAAGATATCAGTAACCTGATATGGAGAGCCGATCATGACGACATACAGGGGCCTCGACGAGGAAGAGCTGCTCGTGCACAACTGGCGGGTGGACCGGCTCACCCGGCTCGGCGTCCCCGGGTCGCTGGCCGAGGTCTACGCCGACCGCCTCGACTGGCACCAGGTCGCGCGGCTGGTGCAGCGCGGCTGGCCCCCGCGGCTGGCCCTGCGCATCGTCCTGTGATGAGCGGACCCGTGAGGTGGCCCGTATGGGACGAAGGTCTCTGGCTACCTGGGACCGATAGTCCTTGTTCCCTGATCGCAGGCGAAGATGGTCAACCGCAAACTCACGCGGCCTCCGGCCAGTGCCGTGTGCCGTGCGCCTCGCCAGCGTGAGGGCGCCCGCGGTCGGCGGCTCGCTGAGCAGCCACGGTTCGTGGCCCCGCAGGTGCGCCCGTTAAGCCGCCGAACCCCCAGGAGGCGGCGATCTGCCGGTGGCGCTGCCAGGCGCAGCGCGGATCGTGGTGGTCGCCGTCGAGGTGGCCGATCCGCAGCCCGTCGAGCCGGGCGTCCGCCTCCGCGGCGAGTCGCCTGGCCGTCCACGCCGGCGATCAGCAGGAACCGCCCCGGCGCGACGAGGTCCTTGACCGGGCGTCGGCGCGCGTAGTCACCGGGCCAGGTCCGTATGCCCTCCTGACAACGGGAGCCCTTATAGGTGCCGATGAGGGGGCTCGCCGTAGTCTGAGGCAGGCGCTTGTGTCGCAGCAACGGAGAGGAACTGATCCTCCATGACGAGGTACGTGATCGGCCCGGACGTCGCTACTCACCTAGCTGGCGAAGAGGCCGTGATTCCCGACGGACATCACATGCTGGCCCCGGCGCTTCTTCGCTCGCAGATGCTGTCACTCCTCTACCAGGCAGTACACCGCGGTGAGATGACCAAGGAGGATGCCGAGCGACGCCTCTTCTACGCGCGCGGGATGCGGATCCGGCTGCACGAAGACCACGTCCTTCAGAACGCGGCATGGAATGTCGCCGACCAGCTCGGGTGGTCTGACACGTTTGACGCCGAGTACGTCGCTCTGACCCAGCTCGAGGCCGACGCTTTGATCACGCTCGATCGGCAACTCGCCGATGCCGCGAAGAATCTGGTGGCTGTCGCACCTATCGAGGCGCTGCTCTAATCGAAGCAATCCTTGCGAACGATCATGCCATCCGATGGCACGCATCTGCGTAGTGCACGCCGGGTCAGGGCGTGATGCAGCCGTCTGGCGGCTGGGCGTCGCTGGACCGGGAACTCGGCCGCGCACCGCTGGCGGGCACGACGACCGGTCATAGGAGGCAGATCCTGAAGGTTGACCTGGGGATATCCCGAGTGGCGGCATCACGCTCAGGACGCGCCCTCACGACAGCGCGCTGGGACAAGTCGCCGGGCTTGCACCACCGTCCGTTCGGGTCAATAGATCTTCCAGACGGACCGGGTTGTTACGGACCTCTACCCAGCACCAGCCGTGGGTGCCGAAGG
>Ga0307478_10003844_pt1 | contig 10929 bp, 10 predicted proteins | sample atmos_gasesECM4C_2_FD_203713 | JGI IMG/M metagenome (GOLD analysis project Ga0307478, IMG submission 203713) | Hardwood forest soil microbial communities from Morgan-Monroe State Forest, Indiana, United States - atmos_gasesECM4C_05 | ecosystem: Environmental > Terrestrial > Soil > Temperate...
GAAACAGTAAATTTCGGATGATGAGTCGCTAGTGACCTGTAGCCCATGAGAAATGGATTCCAACGCGGGTGATTGATTTTAAAGTGGTGAGCGCGGAAGGAATCGAACCTTCAACCTACTGTTGCCTTATCAAGAACTGAAAACGAATGGTTTCAACGGTTTCCCGACCGTTCCAGTAGGCAGAAATAGGCAGATTTAGGCGCGGTTGTTACAAAAGATGTTAGAAAGATTTTGTGATGAAGGGTCATTGAAGAGTCAACGCGGAAGCTGGCGCAGAGTGTCCGCGTTGATTTCGAGTGGGTGAAATGTCGGGCGTGCGGAGAATTGTTCGTTCCTTCCAAAGCAGCTTTCTGTTTTCATTTAATGAGGCCTCTCTTAAGCATGTCACTTATCAGCATTTCGTTCATGGATAGGGCTATACCGAAAATGCTCACTGCTTCGTCCGTGCCCATCACATCTTCCGGATGCATGAGAGGGTTTCGATAGTTGTCCTTAATGTTGTGCAGATGATCAGTAACTTCCCTCACCGCACTGTTGTCCTTTAAGAGCTTCAAATACTCGCCCCAGTTTTGGCGATTCAATGGCGGCATGACGAAACCTGGAATTGCCAGCAGGTACTGTCTTATAGTAATTTCAATCGATCTCAGAATGTGAAAACCAGCTGCCGTGCTTCTCTCGTATACGAGACATCTGCCCGACTCATCGATTTCGTTCTGGCATTCCTTCGTCAACCTATTTCTGGTGCTCGCAGGATAGCCGTTGCTCGCACCCTTTAATAACTTTCTTATTGAGAAGTTCCCAATTTGTTCATCGTCCAGAATATAGACCGGCAGTTTAAGCAACTCGTCTTCTAGGAGCGTTTCGAACTCATGGACTAGTGACCTGAGGGTCGTTACATCGTAATCCGAAATCTCAGCCTCTTGAATTATGTCGTCAGGAGGGTGTAGGAACCGCTTATCGACATGCTCCTTTATTTGTGCAAGTTTGGCGTTCGCGGAAGACAAGCGTATGCGGCAAAGATCGTCCAAAACAAACCAGTCCGCCACAAATGTAATATCCCTGAACAGTTGAATTAGGTCGGGGTCCTCGCGGAACTTAACTCCCGCACGTAATTTGGCTAATGGGGATACGTCTTTTGCGAAGGCATAAAAATTAAACAAATTCGGCTCAATCATGCCGTTAGCTCACACCGAAAAGAGTCGCGTTCGCAGCGTAATCTTCAATTCTCATCGTTGATTTCCTTTCAAGTTGAGAGCTTACGTTGGGAAAACTCCTTCTGGGATCTCTGTTTAGTTGCCGACGAGCAACACTCAGGCAAGACGCGACGCCCATTCCCGTATTACGATGTCGAAACTCATTCACTCTGACAACCTCGAATGCAAAGACCTAACTTCCAAGGCGGCGTAGCACTATTTCTCCGCGTCGTTCCCTATCTTTCGGAACCTTGTGTATCGAGTATTCTGTGCCAACGGAGTCAATTACCTTAAGCGTTACAGTGCCAGAGGTAATCTTGTCGGGATTTATCTGTTTAGCCATGAAGCGCACCCACCCCTCTGCGGGTTGCTCCGGCGCTAACGCGAGAGGCAATTCGCCCGCTAGTTGTTTCAGTGGTTCTGGGTCTTCCCGGAATGTATCTTTTGCCTCACGTATTCCATACTCGCGTTTCCCGTTAAACTCTTCTGCTAGCAAATCAGGTTGACGAACGAATGAGATTCGCGTGCCATCGATCTCCGCAGACAAGCGCATTTCTCGAATGTACCGTGTCCTATCGGATGACTTATTCACCAAGTACATTTCAACCAAGATATCTGTATCCACCAGGGGATCGTCCTTACGACCGCTGCCCTTTAAAATTTGCTTAACCAGTTCCCACTCCATGACGCGGGGGCTTGTAGCCATTCGGTATACTTCGCCGTCAATTTCCGGCCCCGACTGAAGTTCTTTGTCCCTTTTTCGTGCCAAGACTCCTGCCACAACTCGCTGTATATTGTCCGAAAAAATCAGCCCACTGCCGATCACGATCACGCTAATGGTGAGGCCTTTTGAGGAGAACAGCCCTACAGCAAGATATCGATATTGGTAAATCGTGAGCGCGTATTGGTGTGTCGCCTTGATACTCTCAAGGAGATCGACTCCGGCGCGAATTGCACCCCAGCCAGCCAATATCCAGCCAAGCACTTTGTTGACTCTCTTCATAACGCGGATCGTACTCCGCGTACAGTCCTTGCGTCAACTGCGCAATCTCGCTTTTATTTATTGTGTTTTCTTGTACTTGAACAATATTTCAACACATCTCGCAAGGCGAATATATGGCGAATCTGATAGCATGTTTCGCCATGCCACAGAAACAGAAAATTAACCGCGACAAAGTAAACGCGGCTCTCAATACGCGATGCACGAAATGCGGATGCTTAATCACGCCGGCGCAGATCGTCCGGGTGGACTCCCAGCAGATCCAGTGTCCTGAGTGCGGCGAGCGATTTATTCTAGTTCGGGCACGCGGGCAAGCTGATTATCCGCATCCGTACAGCGGGCGGAAGCGATCATGCGGAAAATTGATTGCGTGTTCGGCTTCTTCCCCTTGCCCTCCCGTTCTCTCGGCTTCGTGCTGTTCTCCTCGGGTCTTTTACCTAGGTGTCGCAGGACGAGACTTTAGGGGAATTACCCGATACCTTCCCGAAGCTTGCGCAAGTATTACTCTTCACCATAAAACGAGCAGGATTTCCCCAGGTGGGTTGACGGCTCCTCAGTTCCGTCAGGGTGGTTCCTTCTCGTTGTTTCCCCTTGAAGTGTGAATGGATGCGTCGCCTGAGTTGTCGGCGGCAGCGCATTAGTGCGGACAATTAGTCGCATTACTCCCGACGAAAGTTGGGTGGGCCCAGTCTGTTCATTTCGGCAGGAGGAAGCTATGATTCGCTTCGCTGCGTCGTCTCTTTCGTCTTCCGTCTTCACTAAACGCTTTAGCGAGACCAAGATAGTTACTATTACTTTTTTTCTGCTTTTCAACTTCATTGGAATGGCTGCATCGCAGACCGACCCCGCAGCCGGGATAAAGCCGTTCTCTTCACAGATCGGCGGCCCATACGATTCCGTAGATCTGGCCACGGGAAGTATCATGCTGGACATACCAGTCAGAAGCAAGAACGAGAAAATACCTTTCTCATATGGACTGCTGGGCAGCACTCACGCATACACGTATATCAACCCAAATCTCCCGAACCATCCCCTCACTTGGGCCACTTCTAACCACAGTCCGACTACCTTCGTGTTATTAGGGGCGGAAAGCTTGATCGGAACAACCTTTACCTCCGCTACTAGGACCATTACCTGCGGTAGCGACACCAAGGATACGGAAAACTACGCCTTTGCCGTCCTCGACACATCAGGCGTCTTCCACCCATTGCCAGCGAGCATCAAAGTAGACAACGATCATTGCGACCCACTTCCTGTAACCGGCGTGACCAGCGATGGTTCGGGCTATACCCTGCAAATAACCTCGACTGCCTTTACTCTGTGGGATCGTTTTGGCAGAACCTTTACAAACGGCGTGGGTGTAACAGACCCAGATGGTGTGAAAGAAAGTGGCTCAGGCACTTACACCGATTCGCTAAACACGAACGTGTTGACTGCGACATACAACGGTGGCAGCAATGGCGTATCTGACACATATACCTATTTGGGAGGCGACGGAAGCAGCAGCGATGGCATTACGGTTCAATACTCGGCCTACCATACGAAGACTGCCTTCGGCTGCACCGGTCCTCCCGCCATCGCAGATATCGACTCGGGAGGTACCCCGCAATACTACCCGAGCACCCTCCAAGTTAAGGGCGGCGGATCTTTCACGATTTCCTATGAGACGACGCCTGGCTACAGCGGGCAAAAAGACTCGAACGGGTTGTCGTACGTGACAGGACGCATAGCGAGTGTGACCTATCCCTCCGGCGGGTCCGTGACTTACGGCTATTCTGGCGGAAACAACGGAGTGAACTGTTTGAGCCTAGTCGTCCCTACGCTAACGCGAACAACCAACGACAATAATGGCAACGTCAACACGGAGAAGTATGTCAACTCTGACTCCAGCGCTACCACGGCGAACTTCACAGTTGTCAAAACCGGTCCTGCGCCTGCGAACAACCAAACGGTTTACAACTTTTCGAATGACTTTCAGACGCAGGCAGCCGCATACCAAGGAGGTTGCCCCACAAGCACTACTGGCTGTGCCGGTGGAGGGACGCTGCTGAAGACCGTAGCGACCTGCTACGGTAGCAACGGATCGGCTCCGCCAGTTCCACCGAATTGCACGGTTCCTAGTCCGGGTCCAGTACTACCGATTACCGAAACGGACGTTTATACTTCCTTGAACGGTTCGTCGTCCAATATCGTAAAGACCACCTTTGACACCTACGGCAACACGACTTCCGTTCTAGCTTATGATTTCGGTGCGACCACGCCGACCCTGCAAACCTTCACGAGCTACGGCCAGTCTTGGAGCGGTACTGCTTGCAGCGCGTATCCTTCCAGCACATATATTTACAACACGCCTTGTTACAGCCATACTCAGGACTCGTCGGGCAACGATCTCGCCAAGACCCAGATCACATACAGCAACACCGGCCATCCGACTTCGACGCAGAAATGGACCGGGTCTTCCTGGCTGACAAGTTCAGCCACTTACAACTCCAACGGCACGGTGGCAACGGCTACGGATGTGAACGGGACCGTTTCCACGCCCGCCTACAACGGAACGGACGGTTGCGACGGTTTACTTCCTACCTCGGTCACCGCTGGCGGGCTGACTACCTCGACGCAATGGAACTGTAACGGGGGAGTGGTAACCCAGACAACCGACGCCAATTCCCAGCCGACGAACTATGCTCATAATGATCCGTTCTGGCGAACTACCTCAATGACGGACCCGCTGGGAAATGTGACGAGTTACAGCTACACACCGACTACGTTTGAAAGCGCGATGAACTTCAACGGCGCAGCTTCAACCACGGACCAGCTGCTGACAACAGACGGGCTGGGTCGCCTGATTGAGTCACAAACGAGAACCGCGCCCGGCGCTACTACTTTCGATAACACTATTGTGTATGGTTACGGTTGGAACTCGACTGGCACGTTCACCACACAAACAATTCCGGGCGGGACCGCTGTCACTAAAACCCAGAACGACGCTTTGGGTCGCCCGCTTACCATCACAGACGGGGGCGGGGGCATTGTCTCGTACACCAATGTGCAAAACGATGTCTTATCTGTACTCAGTCCCGCGCCTTCGGGGGAAAACAACAAACAGAGCCAGAGTCAGTACGACGGATTGGGCAGGGTCACAAAGTCCTGCGCCATCGGCAACGCATCCACCACAGCTTGCGGTCAGAGCACAGGCACGGCCAACGGAGTTACTACATCAACGAAGTACACTTCGGGAGTTGGTTACCAGACAGTCTCCTCGACGCGCGGCTCGCAAACTCGAAGCCAAACCGTCGATGGACTCGGCCGAGCGACTTCGAGCACGACTCCAGAAGGGGGAACCGCATCGAGTTACTACGATACAGTGCCGTCCTTTTGCGTTCCGGGTAACGAAGCCGTCACGTATCCGGGGAAGCTGATTGCTACCAAAGCCGCCAACGGAAACTTTAGCTGTTATGGTTACGATGCTCTTGGCCGCACAATCTCCATCGTAGGAAACTATTCAGGAGGAGGCGTGGTGTGCCGACGCTTCTATTACGATAACTCCTCGGGCGCCACTGGCACCATTCCAAGTGGAATCACAATCAACAATCCGTATGGGCGAATGGTGGAAGCCATGTCAAACGATTGCACATGGCCGGTCACCGCCTCTTCTATTATCACCGACGAGTGGTTCAGCTACGACAAAGATGGCCATACCACCGACATCTGGGAAATGACTCCGCATTCCGGAATTTACTATCACTCGTTGGCCACGTTCGCGGGCAATGGTGTTCCGCTTTCCCTGCAGCTAGCCAACCCGAACCTCTACTCCCTGACGTACGGTTTGGACGGAGAGGGTCGGCCCAGTACTCTAAAAGAAGGCACTGAGACGATTGTGGCAGGCACAACGTTTAACTCTTCTGGACAACCCACATATATTGACCTCGGTACCGGTACGGACCAAAGCGATTACATTTACGATCCCAGCACAGGACGAATGACCAACTGGACGTTTCAAGTTGGGTCCGCCTCTGAGACGGGCGCACTTGGATGGAATGCGAACGGAACCTTGAAAACCTTGGCGATCAATGACGGATTCAACGCTGGCGGAACGCAAAACTGCAACATCAATCCAAGCCTCGCGACCGGCACCGGCTATGATGATCTAGGCAGGTTGGTTGGTGTAGACTGCGGCTCTGGCGGGTGGGGCCAGACCTTTTCGTACGATCAGTACGATAATCTGACGAAAAGCGTGATCTCAGGTCGGACGGGGATCGCATGGAATCCCGGCTACAACGCGGCGAATAACCATTACTCCTCCGGGGCCAGCTATGACAATAGCGGGAATCTCACTAATGACTCTATTCATTTGTACACGTGGGACCAATTCAATAAGCTTTCATCGATCGACTCCAGTGCGTGCGCGACGAATGGGGAGTGCGTGACCTACGATGCTTTGGGTCGCGCTGTGGAGACCAGCTACGACGGCGCGTACACTGAGATCTGGTACACGCAGTTAGGCAAAGCCGTGTACATGCAGGGCAGTACCCCTTACTACGCTTACTTTCCGACTCCCGGAGGCGGGACGGTCGAAGTCAATGGCAACGCCGCGACGAATTACTACATGCACAAAGACTGGTTGGGAAATTCGCGGATTTCCTCGACCGTCGTCAGCCACACCGTAATCTCGGACCAAGCCTACGCTCCGTTCGGAGAGGTTTATGACAAACTAGCAACTGGGGCGAGTACACCTGGACAAATGTTCACTGGAGACGTACAGAATATTATTAGCGGCATCTTCGACACACCCAACCGAGAGCTTAACGCAAGCCAAGGCCGCTGGGTCTCGCCTGATCCGGCTTTGGCGGGATGGAACCAGTATGCCTACGTGAACAACAACCCATTGAGCTATGTCGATCCAACCGGCTTGGCGTGCTGGCCATTCGAGAAAGGCAGGTTCGGTAATTGCATGGCGTTTATGAACAATGGCGTAGACTTTGGCGGTAACTGGAACGAGTTCGATGTGCTGGGGATCATCTTGGGACAGGGTCAGACAGCCGTGGTCACGGCCAAGATCAATGGAGTTCCAGTCAGCCAAACAGCAACGTACTATGTTGGTGACCTTACGCTATTAAACTGGTCGTTATTTGGCTGGGACGCCAACGCTTGGAATACTTTTTTTAAGACGGTGGTCAAACCGCCGAATACGGGTTCAGGTTCTTGCATCGGGGTTTTTGTTGACACTGTGAGCGCACCGCTGAAGCAGGTTCGGGCTGCCATGCAGCAGTACATACCGGCAATGGTTTCTGCCCTGCAATCAGCTCCAGCGGGAGCCACTGCGTCTCTGCAGATGCTCAACACCATGGTGGAAAGCGGAGCCGCCGAGGCAGATCCTCAGGCGGCGGCGATCATCACAACTGCTGGGGCTGCCGCTGCCATAGCAGCGCCATACGTGAGCGCAGCAGCACCTTATGCATTGCCAGCAGGAGCGGTTGGAATTACTTCCGTCGGCCTCGGTAAGGAATTGTGGCAAGGCTTCCATGGACAATGTACTTGGTAGCGGAGTGAAGAAGCGTCGCAAAGTCGTCGATATGCTGCTGCTGCTCGGCACGGCTCTCCTAGTCGCAGGGCTGAGCACCGGTGCGGCTTTAGTATCTGAGGCTTACCATGTCAGTCCTGCATGGCTGCTGGCCTTCTGGGCAGGGGTTGGCTTTCTCATGGTCATCGGGAAGACATACGGAGTCAGAGATCTCAAATCACCACGCTTTGCCGCCTTCTCGGCTTCCTGGCTGGTGATACACGTTTGCGTATTTCTTTTGGTGCTGAGTTATTTGGGATTTCTTTACTATTTGCCATTCCTAGCGGCTGAGTTATTCCTTGGTTTCATGGCGGCGATTTGGTTGTTTGGACCACCGGCGCATGGTCCGAGAGGGGATTGAGGGCATTATTTTCATTCCGATATTGACGTTAGTTCTGGCCACGATCTGCCACCTTCGCTTGGTATCGTCGTTACTTATTTGCGAGAGCGTTTCGGAGATTCTTTCGGGCGAGGCCGATTCCAGTACGCGGACTTGCAGCGGGCACAAGCGATTGGGATAACCGTCTCAATCTTGCCGGCATCGTTTCGAGATAGCGACGCAAACCAGGTGTAATCGCACCGTTCGCAGGTGCATTCCATGATTTCCGTTTTTTCCGTCTTAATCACACTTCTAAGGTACAGGGTGCGGTAACGTCCGTCAATGTTACTAGTGTATGCACTTCGGTGCCATGTACAAGAACTACCTAGGTAGCTATGATGGTCGTTAATACAGGAGGCAACATGCTAGTACTGATTTCTGATGCACAAGCGCAAGAACTGGAAACTTATTCGGAAGTTTCGGGCGTGTCAGTAGAAGAACTGATAGCGGAGGCTGTTGGGGAGTACCTCGAATGCGTTGTTTCGAGTCGGAGCGAGGCTTTGGCCGAAGGGGCCGCCGAGGCGTGATTCTTAATCGGACCACGAGCGCCGCTCGCAACGGTGCTCGTGCTCCTAACCACAAGTCGCACCCGGACCAAGGGAGGCGGGTAACCAATGGCTGAAAATATTCTAGTCGGCAATCGGCTTCAACTCGATGCGCGCCTTCGGTTGGGCAGAGCTGACGTAAGTACGGATCTGTACAAATGGGAGGGAAACGCGATGAGCGGGGATATTAGCTGGCAAGTAACGGACGGAATTCTAACGGCGGTCGCTATTCTAGGTGCTGTCTTTTTCATAGTGGCGCATTTTTGGTGGGTGCTCGCCATTGCCGTGCTTCTGTATGGTCTTTACCAAGCCTGCCGCGTCGTCGTTCGGGGCTTCAAGGAACGAGGAACGTGGTGGTGTCCGCACGTCGGACAGGCTGGTCGCTTCTGCGCGGTCTGCGGGCAAAACATAAACGCGGGCGTTTAGTAGGTAGCACTCTCGTGGCTGTGCTTGCGGGCAGGGCCGTTGGTCACTTCGGGAGCAACCGTTCGGGTGTTGGAATAAAGCGAGGAGGGATTATGCGAATTCTAGGATTGGCGGGGTTAGCGGTTCTGTTGTTCTGTACGGGATGCGGACGCACGGAAGCTGTGAAACAGTGTCGGGCGGATCTCCGTCAGCTCACGGAGGAAACCCGTGCGTATGAGGCCGAATACACGACCTTGTACGGGCCAAATGTGATCTCGCAGAGCCCGATTAAAGAACTATGGGAGCGCGAGAAAACACTCGAAACATGCATGATCGCCGACTCGGGCAATCGGGAAGAGTACAAAGCAGCGGTCTACCGTCTCGGGTTTATCGAGAGCATGCGATTCCAGAAGTTTGCACTGGACACAAAACAGATGCAAGACTTCGCGCAGTGGGAGAAGAACCAGCAGGCTGCGGAGTTGGCGACCTACCGAACAGAGAGAAATAGATAGCGGGACGCTCCGATATTAACAGCTTTGGGCTCAAGCAGCTTGTTGGTGCTGGCCATCGGAGCCAGGTAGTAGAGCCATCGTTTCGTCGAGGGTAGCGCTAGCCAGTAGAGCCATCATTTCGTCGAGCGTAGCGATGTCGAACGCTCGCATCGAGTTGGTGTGCTTCAGGCCGTTCCACACAGATAAACGTGGATTGAACAGCTTAAGTCGAATGTCGTGGTCGTAAGTCCACCGTTGTAGGAACACGAGCATGCCTAGCCCCCCGCCCGCGATTGCGGAGACCTCCGAGAGATCGAGCACGATGATTCGGGCGTCGCTCTGCAAGTTGACAGCGTTGCGTAGTTTAAAAGCGTCTTCGCTCCGGACGATTCGGCCTTCACACTCAATGACCGCCATTTCGCCAACGTTATCAACATGGACACTCAGCATATTTTTGCTTCTGCCCGTGGAGCAGTTGTTGTGAGAGCACGCATCGTGCCATTTGAGCAACTTGCATTTTGTGTTAGGTAAGCGACCGATCAGTCGGAGCACTGGGAGTTTCCGGCGAAAGACCGAGAAAATTCGCGCTACAGCAAACGCCGTATCCCTTGGACAACTGAAGGATCATTAGCAGGCTTTACGGGATGTTATTAACGGTGAGGCTCGCCTGCGCTATTACGCCTTCGAGTCCGTTAAAGCCGTACCCTCCGATAACGGCATACACGGGCACAACTGCCGAGCCGCTAGGAAAATTGGGCGTGAGTCCCGTCACAGCCGTCGCGCTGGAGCCGAGTCCGTTCGTGTTGCCCGTGGACATTTGCGCCACGGCCGGAATCCCGGAGAACCATTGAGCGGTACTCGACGCCGTAAACAACTGAGTTTGCCCGTAGTTGATAGTGGCGCTGGCAGGCGAGATGAGCCCGACACCTAACATTGCAGAGCCTGCAAGTATCTGGAGCCCAACAGTAGAGCTTGCTGTGATCTGACAGACCCCAGAGCCCGCGCCGGTTACAAGTCCCGTGCTGGAATTGATCGTTGCTATGCCCGTATTCGAGCTGCTCCAGGTCCATGTCGGCTGCGGTTGCAAAGGGTCGCCAAAGGGCGGATTCAAGATCCCGAGTCCGTCCCAAGCGAAGGCCGAAAACTGGAGAGTACCGCCTACGGTCGCGATGGAATTGGCATAAGGCGAGCCGTTGAACGCTGAGAGCGTAGAAACGAACGGCGCGGGGGCTACGAGAACGAAGCTCATAAATTTGATCCTTTAATTTGTACGGAAAACGGATTATTGTTCGCTTTGAACGATGCGGGAACGGCCTGCTTGGGGGTGTGAAGTGAAGACCAAGACAAAAATACATC
>Ga0307478_10003845_pt1 | contig 10926 bp, 7 predicted proteins | sample atmos_gasesECM4C_2_FD_203713 | JGI IMG/M metagenome (GOLD analysis project Ga0307478, IMG submission 203713) | Hardwood forest soil microbial communities from Morgan-Monroe State Forest, Indiana, United States - atmos_gasesECM4C_05 | ecosystem: Environmental > Terrestrial > Soil > Temperate...
TAGTTCGTTGATTCTTATGGCGCTTACGCGGAATTCTAATTCCAGATTTGCGATTAGAAATTGGAGCCTTGAGGGTGGGCGCTGGACGCTGGAGTGCAGCCGGGAGTGGCACACCGAAACGGAATTGGCGGGTGACGGTGGGGGCCGGGTCGAGTTGTAGATAATGCGCACGACCAATGTTAGCTTAGTGGTAACCATTTGTCAAGGCGGAACGGGTGAAGTAAGGGCGCCACAGCAGAAGATAGACCAATGGCGCTTTCAAAAGGCGTGAGCGTACGGATGCCAAATACAGAAAACCCTTTTTGCGACGCGTTTTGCATGCTGGTGGATCAGTATGTTATTCCATGGATGATTAAGTACGCACCGGCGGCCTAAGGAGGAAAGATCATGTCCTTTCAAGCATATATAGACAACATCAAGACGAAGACAGGGAAAACGCCCGAAGACTTCAAAAAGCTTGCTGAGAAGAAGGGTTTGCTGAAGCCGGGCGTCAAGGCAATGGAAATCGTTGCCTGGCTAAAGAAGGAACACGGACTGGGGCATGGTCATTCCATGGCCATCTACGCCACCTTCAAAGGAAAGAAAGAATAGAAGTTGTCGTTCACCCGCTTGAAGAAGTCCACGAAGGGACGTGTCCTGGCAATCCAGACCCACAGAGCGACTTGGCGAAGGAATAGACCCGAGCAAAAAAGCTTCGAATGGAAAACGGCGGGTGGCCCACCTTTCGAATAGGAATCGTGAGGCTTGGCGTACGAAAGGGTCAGCCACCCGCCAAGGATTTCAAGAAAGCATGAGCGACAAACTCTTCCTGTTAGGTTGGATATGCTTCGCCGGTCTGTTGGGTTTTTTCGGCATTCTCATGCTGATTGGCTCGGACGGATCGACACGCCTGCTCTACAGGGTCCTAGGAGGTAACCAACTCTTGGGTCCAAACACTTCGCGGACCACTCGCTTCCCTTTGCAGTGGCGCATGGCCGGACTGGCCCTAACTGCAATTAGCGTTGGTTTTATCGCTATGCCCCTTTATTGGATTCTCGGTGCTTCGGCGGAAGCGGGGGGAGACATCACAGTGGCACCTCCGGTCACAGGCCGACGGATTTTGTTCGCAATGTTAGTTGTCCTATTTCTATTTGGGTTCTATCTGTTTCTAAAGCCCCGCGGGATCGTCTCGTTGAGCAGGTTCCTGATGCCAGACTATGTATCATCCCGCGGCATACCACCCTTTGGCGTTGCTGTAGTTCGTTTCATCGCGATGTGCTTTATCGCGTTTGCCCTGTATGGCGGGTTCATGTTAATCGAGCGTTAGTGCCTTAGGACTGGAGATGATTCAAAGTACGCTCGCGGATCCTTCTCGTGAGTGTGACAGGCGATTCATCTTTTCGCGGATCGCCGAAGCCGCAGTCGAGCCGCCGTATTCCCGACTCTCTCGGGACACCAGTCACAAATCACGAGTCACGCCGTTTCTAATCGCCACACCTCGCAATTAGAAAACGCTATACGTTGTAAAAAACAAACAACGGCGTCACGTTCTAATCATCACAAAAGTGCGCATTCCGCGGCCAGAATTCGCTCGCACAATCTGCGGTTCGCGCCCCAACGCAACGCAGCTAAATCCGCACGGCGCTAGCCGCTGTGCCTGCCGCCGTTCTTGCCGTTCCCGCGCTTCGGCGCCGCCTTCCGCGCAGCCGCAGCCGAGGCCGCCGGGACGCGCCCCGTCTGGGCCGCCCTCCTAGTACTTGTGGAACCCGGGAATGCGACGGAGTTGCCGAACGTTCATCATTCATTCACCAGACTGTTTTTCTGCGGAGCTAGGGTACTTGGGCATTCGTCTGTGAACCAATATCCGGGAGAAAAAACATGAGGAAATTGAGGTTGGCAGCGTTCGTTCCAGCGGCAATTCTATTATCCAGTGCAATTGGGGGACCGGTCTTCGGGCAAACGGCAACGGCGACGGGACCAACGGCAGTGGCACCCTACGAAGTGACTGTGTTCACAAGGGGCATTCCGGGGAAGTTGACCGCTCCCGATTCGATCGCCCAGGTGGGAAATCACGTCTTCATCGGGTATGGAGACAATCATGCGCCGGATGGTTCCGACGGACTGAGCACCCAGGTGGTGGAGTACCGGCTGGATACCGGCGCGCTGGTGCACATCTACACGGTGCCGGGACACAACGACGGCCTGAAGCTGGATCCGTGCACGGGACTTCTGTGGGCGCTGCAGAATGAAGATGCCAATGCGAATCTGGTGATCATCAATACGGTGACGCAGCAGACGAAAGAGTACAAATTGGGCACGAGTTTGAACGGCGGCGGCTACGACGACATCGCGTTCCGCGACGGCAAGGTTTACCTGAGCGCATCGAATCCCCAGTTGAATCCCAACACCGGCCCGGCCATCGTGACCGCTGAATTGGGGTCAGTGAGCGTGGACGTGAAGACGGCGCTGGCGGGAAATGCGAATGCCATTGACCTGCCCACCGACGCGACCGTGCAATTGAACCTGCAGGATCCGGACTCGATGACCACGGACCCGCTGGGGAACATCGTGCTGGATAGCCAAGGCGACCAGGAATTGATCATCATCAGCAATCCCGGGGCTCCGAACCAAACTGTGCTGCACTTGCCGCTGACGTATCACTCGAATGATGGAGTGGCGCGAGTGGAAGTGGATGACACGAACTTTGCCACTTCGACCAGCGGATACTTTCTGGTGGCGGATAAAAACTTGAACGCGGTTTATGCGATCCACAAGAAGGCGTTTGCTCCGGGCGCGGCGTACACCGCGGCGGACGGAGCGCATTTCGTGGGAGCGCTGGACATGAGCACCGGATTTATCACGCCGGTCGTAACGGGGCTTTCGGATCCCGGTGGGTTGGTGTTTGTGGATACGTCCGGGACGCCGCAATCTACCGCGCTTGCGTGCGGAGTCCCGAGCAGCGCGTCTAACTAATATTTAGCTACCACGAAACGTCGTGATTGATGAGATGCGGCGGGGTGGCCATGCGGCCGCCCCGCCGATTCACCCGCCCGATTGCTTGGATGGCCCTGCTAAAGCTAGTTCCACAATCTGAGAAAAATAAAACGAAAAGCAAGAGCGGGCGCAGCAAGCAGCGCGCCTACGGCCTGCCTCATTGTGTGAGCGATTGAGTGGCCGGGATTTTGGTTGAAGCGTGGCTGGAGTGGGGAACATCGAATGATGTGCAATTTCATTTGATGATTTCGAAGGAGAGGCGATGAGCAACGCAGCGAAAGTGGCGTTTATTACCGGGGGCAACCGCGGATTGGGATTCGAGACGGCGCGGATTCTGGGAAAGCAAGGGATTACCGTGGTGATCGGGTCGCGCGATCTGGCGTCGGGCGAAGCGGCCGCAAAGAAACTGCACGAAGAGGGAGCGCAGTCGGTGGAGGCGGTGCGGTTTGACGTGAACAAGGCGGCGGACCACAAGGAAATTTACGATTATTTCGCGCGCAAGTACGGGAAGCTGGACATATTGATCAACAACGCGGGGATCATGGACGAAGGAGTGGAAAGGCCGGCGGGCGGAGCGGGGTTCAATTCCACTTCGCGAGTGAGCGCGGAGAAATTGCGGCAGACTTTCGAGACGAACTTTTTTCAACCGATCGCTTTGACGCAAACTTTGTTGCCATTGATCAAGAAATCCAGCGCAGGGCGGATTGTAAATCTATCGAGTTTGTTGGGGTCGTTGACGGAACACGCGAATCCGGCGTCGCGGATTTACGATCGGAAGACTTTTGCGTATGACGCGTCGAAGACAGCGATCAACGCGTTTACGGTGCACCTGGCGCAAGAATTGCGCGGGACGCCGGTGAAAGTGAATTCAGCGCATCCGGGATGGGTGAAAACCGCGATGGGCGGGCCGATGGCGCCGATGGAATTGAGCGAAGGCGGAAAGACCAGCGCGCAACTGGCGACGTTGGGCGAGGATGGACCGACGGGCGGATTTTTCCACTTGGGCGAGGTGGTGCCTTGGTGACCCGCCTTCGCCCTCCCGCCTTCGCCCGTCGGGATTCGGCGCGGCGAGTTGGCTTTCAGAGGCGTTTCTTAGCGAAGGCCCGGCCTGATGCTGACTTCAGATATTTTTCGAATGCAAACGCCCGCTTCTCGTCGGTGAATGCGATGTAAGTCTTGATTGTCCACGGCGGGTATCTGGAGGTGTGTGAGACGTGTCCCGCGTTGTGCTTCTGCAATCGGGAGCGTAAATCCTTGGTGACTTCTACGTAATATTGCCGCGGATTTTAGATGCTCTGGAGGATATAGACGTATGTCACGGAGGTTCGTGGAGAAGGCGCGCTGAGCGTTACCTCGCGACGCCCGCCTTCGCCCTTTGGGCTTCGGCGCGGCAGCCTTCGCTGCGCTTCGCTGGCGAAGGCTGGTGGGCCTGGGTAGACTTGAACTACCGACCTCACCCTTATCAGGGGTGCGCTCTAGCCACCTGAGCTACAGGCCCAACTTGCTGGCAGCTAATATTTTACGCGATTCGACGCGTTCGTCAAATAATCGCTCGAAGTGCGTTAAGAATTCGGTATCCATCAACGAGCGTCGCAGCCCCTCTGAACTCAAGCCTGCCGGTTGGTTAAATACGGAGACCAAATCGCGCGAGCATTTCGCGTCGCCCAAGATTCGTGATGTCCAGGGCGCGGCTATCGAGATCCTGCAATACCCATCGCCGCTTTAGCGCGACTCTCAGAAGGCACGCTCCCAACGCGCCGCCAACGTGAGGGCGCCGTTCGCTCCAGTCCAGGCAAGGGCAAGCAAAACGGCGGCGAAGCTTGCGAGTTGCCTCCAGATCAATGCCGAGTGCGGCGAACGCTTTCATTCCGGCTGAAGTGAGATCGTAGACGTCATTGTGCCGCGAACCACCGGAGAGCCAACCCAACGCCTGAAAGCGATCGTGAAGGGACACTCCGACAATGCCCGCCAAGTGATCGTAGCAAGTACGCGCGGCACGCAGCCGACTTGGCGCGCTGGGAAGGAATTTGTTACGAGAGTAGCCAGCGAGAACACTGAGACCTTCCAGCGCGGTGGCAACCTGCGGCCCGGCCAGGCTGTAGAAACGGTGTTTGCCCTGCACGAGCACTTTTACCAAACGCGCCGCCTTGAGCCGACTGAGGTGAACGCTCGTAGTTGAGGGGCTCACGTCAGCCACCACCGCGAGCTCCGTGCTGGTCCGCGCATGGCCATCCATCAGGCAGAGGAGTATGCGAGCTCGAGCCGGCTCTCCGATGGCCGCTGAAATTCGAGATACGGCCGCGTCCGCATCCACGACAGGCATACTTTGATGCTAAACGAATTGTTCCGGAGCGTCAACGAGGAGACTGGCGAATGGGGAGGTGAAACCAAGCGGCCAGGGAATGCAATGGTTTCACCGGCAGCAAAGTCGCGCGATGAACGATTTTGCGGCGCAACGGAGGCACCGTTTACATAATTCGTCACGCAAAAGGAACATGGCCTACTTATGCGAGAAGAAGTTCGTCGTGAACTGGAATTATTCCGATTGGGTCCGACGTTACTGAAGGCAGCGCTGCGTCAATTTCCGAAGAAGATGTGGTGCTATCAACAGCGCGATGACCGCTTGAGCGTCCACGATCTGGTGATCCAACTGGCTGAAGCAGAAGCGACGATGTACGTGCGCTGCCGACAATTCATCGCCGAGCCCGCCAGCGCCACGGTGGAGTTCGGTTACCGCGCGGGAGCGCGATCGTTTGTGTACTTCCATCAAGACGTGCGTGATTCGCTGAAAATAATCGCGCAACTGAGAAAAGCAACCTATCGGTTGTTGTGCGCGCTTCCCGATCACCTTTTCGACACCGTAGTGATTGACGCGCGCTTCGGCTCAATTCCACTGAATCGGTGGATCATGATCCAGCAGCGCCACCTACCGGCCTGTATCGAACAGATGCGCAAGAACTACAACAGTTGGATCAAGGCACATCCGCCGAGAAAACCTGCCACGAAGCAGGGTTTCGCACCAGACGATTCTCAGGAATCCCTAGGAATGAAATAGGCGCGCGAGAAGCCTCGAGCGTTCTTGGTACTTAAGCCAATCGAACTCCGCGCGAACTGTAGCGTGCCTCGCGCGTGAACCCCTTAGCAAACTCCGCCTTTGGCTAATTCCACCTTGCCCACCGTGTTCATCCGCAGATTCGGATACATCGTTTCGTGAAGGGTACCAAAATTCATTCGGTTTTTTTCAGACACTTCGACTAATCCCCTTCCCGTGTGCTTTTTCCGCGCAGTGACATTGTGGCGGTCCGACTGCAAATCAGGGATCACGGCGTCCCGGACCGAGGCGAAATTTGGCGATCGCTACGATGCGCGGGCCGTCGAGAGTCGTCACCTACTCGTCAAAATGGAGAACAAGATGAAATCGGAACAAGTGATCCGGGCTGTGGTAATGATCGCGATGCTTATACTGATATTGCCGGGTATCGCTGCTGCGCAAAGCATCGTAACGGGCGCTGTCGCCGGCACCGTCACCGACCCTTCGGGATCCGTCATCGTGGGCGCCACGGTAAGTTTGACGAACAACGCGACTGGCGAGACTCTTTCAGCCACGACGGGAGCGACCGGTACGTATCAATTCACACTGCTCAAGCCCGGTACGTACGTTGTATCCGCGACGCAGACGGGCTTTAAACAAGCCACGGAGAGGGTGGAAGTGCTGCTGGGACAGACGACCTCGGCAAGCCTGAAGCTGGAGGTTGGAAGCGGTTCCGTGACTGTGGAAGTGAGCAGCCAGGGCGCGCTATTGCAAACGGAAGACGCGAACATCTCGTCGAACTTCGATACGAAGCAGATTGAAAATGTGCCGAATCCGGGCGGAGATATCACGTACGTGGCACAAACAGCACCGGGAGTAACGATGAATAGCGCGACGGGCGGAGGGTTCGGCAACTTCAGCGCGTTCGGGCTGCCTGCGACGGCGAACCTGTTCACGATTAACGGCAACGATTTCAATGACCCGTTTCTGAACCTGAACGTTTCAGGCTCCAGCAACCTGTTACTGGGCAGCAACGAACTTCAGGAAGTGGCAGTAGTGAGCAACGCTTACACCGGCCAATATGGCCGACAGGCGGGCGCTCAAATTGACTACAGCACGAAATCGGGCAGCAACGCTTTCCACGGCGATGCGGTTTACGACTGGACCGGTCGGGCGCTGACGGCGAACGATCCGGTGAACAAGGCGTCTGGCGGAGCGAGGCCGTTTGAAAACAACAATCAATGGGCGGCAGCCTTGGGAGGGCCAATCATCAAGGATAAGCTTTTCTTTTTTGTGAACACCGAAGGCATTCGCTACATCTTCGGATCAGTGCACACACCGGCGGCACCGACACCCGCTTTTCAGAGCTACGTGCTGGGAAATATTCCGCAAGACGCGACGACCCAGTCGTTCTATAAAAACATTTTTAGCCTGTATAACTCCGCACCCGGAATCGCGAATGCGGTTCCAAATGCCAGTAGCTGCCCAGGTTTTGCGACTGCACCGGGAACTACCGGAGGAGCCTGCACCGAGTCGTGGACCCAGTCGGTATCCAGTGGAAACAAGGAATGGTGGCTGAGCGGCCGAATGGATTACGACTTCAATGAGAACAACAAGATCTTTGGACGCGTCAGGATTGACAAAGGCACGCAGCCGACCTATACGGACTCGATCAATCCGGCGTTCGATCTTTTCAGCATTCAACCGCAGTACGACGGGCAACTGAACTACACGCATATCTTTTCTCCGACGGTAGTGAACAACTTCATTTTCTCGACGCTGTATTACGGAGCGGTCTTCGGGAACACAACGCCAGGACCGGCTTTAGCGCTGTTCCCTGGGGTTCTGGCATTTGGAGTGGATGGGGCGCTGACCGCGATTGGGACGGGTTCGGGAAACCCGGGCGGATTTGCGGCGGGTTTTTTGTATCCATCGGGGCGCAACGTCGAGCAATGGGGATTTGTGGATGACGTGTCCGTGGCGCGGGGAAACCATGAATTTAAAATGGGGGTAAATTTCCGTCGCGACGACATTTCCGACTACACGGCCGGGCAACAGGCTGTGTATCCAGCGGTGAATGTGACGTTGTTTGGATTTGCGAATGACGAAATTGCGCCAGCCGGCTGTGCAACCGGAGCAAACGGACAAATCGGCTGCGGCAGCGTGGTGTACAACTTTGCAGCGCAAACGCATCAGCCGGTGGCCTATTACAGCTTCGGGCTGTATTTCCAGGATGAGTATCGGGTCAATTCGAAGCTGAAGCTGACTCTAGCGCTGCGGGCGGATCGCAACTCGGGCGGAACATGCAACAGCGGTTGTGCGAGCTTGCCCAGCACTGCGTTCAACAACATGTCACATGATCCGACGACTCCGTACGATGAATCGTTTCCAACCGGCCACCACACGATCATTCCGAACATTGAGAAGGTGGTGTTCGAACCAAGGTTTGGGCTGGCGTGGAGTCCGGTCGGCCAAAATACGGTGATACGCGGGGGCGTGGGTCTTTTCAGCGATCTATACCCTGGTTTGATTCTGAGCAGCTACGACACAAACTTTCCGCAGGTAAATCTGTTTAACGCGCCACTTGGAACGGTGGCGTTCGATTCGCTGCCTCCGGGAAGCACTGCATTCCCCGACAGCGGAGTGAATTTGGTGACGGAGTGCAACAGCGCGTTTTTGTCAAATTACAACAGCGGCGGAAGTCTGACGACCGGCGGAGCGAGCGGCGGCGGATACGCGGGTGCCGCAGCGCCGTTCGGTGGATGCTTGAATGCGCAGGGAAACTTGGCCGTGCCGCGACTGAACGACGTCAGCCGCAATCTGCGCAATCCGAAGTACGTGGAGTGGAATCTGGAGGTGCAGCACACGTTTGGAGGACACACGGTAGTTTCGGTGAATTACGTTGGCAACCACGGGTACGATACTCTGCTGACGAATAACGACTTGAACGGGTTTGGGTTTGGCAGCCTGCCGGCGACGGCGCCGGACCCGCGCGTCGGCGAAGTGAGTTATCTCTACAGCGGAGGCGTGAACAATTACAACGGCGTGACCTTCTCAATCCTGGAAAAGGATTGGCACGGATTGAGCGGACGACTTAACTACACGTACTCGCATGCGTTGGACGATCTCTCGAACGGTGGCCTTGAGCCATTCAGCCTGATCACCAGCATCTTCGCGTCACAGGTAGATCCCTTCGACCCGAGCAAACAGTACGCGTCCGGGGATGAAGATGCCCGGCATCAACTTTCGGCCAGCTACGTTTACCAACTTCCGTTTAAGAGCGAGAACCGTCTGGTGAATGCGGCCATTGGCGGGTGGATGGTTGCAGGCACGTGGTTTTACCGAACCGGGTTCCCCTTCAGCGTGCTGGACGGCGGAGAGTCGGGCGCGCTGGCAGGAAACAACCTCTCCGGATCAACGATCCTGTTGCAGCCCACTGCCGCGTTCACGCAGAGGAATTTTTCAAACGTGCGCGGCTGCGTGACGAGTCCGTGCTTCAGTGCGGCGGATTTTGCGACACCCACGGATTTCACGGGTTCGGTGGTCGGCCGCAACGCATTTCGTGGCCCCGGTTTTCTGGGCGGCGATTTGAGCGTCAAAAAGAATTTTCAAGTGAACGAGCGAGTCACGTTCCAGTTAGGTTTGAGCGCTTACAACTGGCTCAACCATGCCAATTATGGCGGGCCGTACCCCAACACAAATGCGCCGTTCTTCGGCCAAGCCGTCTTCACACAGTTCCCGCCGACATCTCCTTACGGAGCGTTTGCGGCGGCGGCGACGGACCAGAGGATCGCGCAAATTACCGGCAAGCTCATCTTTTGAGTCAATGTTCATCGTGGCTTTCCGCAGGTGGACAGTCGTGGAGAGCTTTGAAGATTTCAGACGTCCTCTTGGATTGCACAGGCACGATGTGGAAGTCCTTCATCTTGCCGGTGATGGGTTCGAATAGTTTTTGAATCGTGTGCTGGCCGAGGCAGCGATAGCTTTCGAATTGTGATTCGGCGAACCATTGATCGGCGGTGGATTGGTGCGGGAAATCGGGATGCTGGCAGCGGTAGTTGAGGACGTCGGCAGGCTCGTCGCCGGTGATGGAAGTCTTGAGGTACACGAGGATTCCGTTGTCGGCGCCAGGATCCACCAGTTTGTAATGAATGGTGCCAATGGCCCAGTGGCAGCGGCTCAGCTTATCGTTGGGAGTTGCGGAACCGATAGCAGCTGCTGTGGTGGCGGACGTGCTTGCATCGGACGGGAACCTTGGGCTGAGGGCGGTGGTTGCTAATTCGATTTCGACACCGATGTCTTCGCGACACTTGCGGATGGCGTTGCCGAGATCGCCGAAAGAGTAGGCGCCGTCGGCGTCCGCGTCGCAGACGATAATGTATTTGCAGCGGCGCTTGATCAGTTCGTACAAGCCGAGATTTTCGAAATGGCCGCCATCGGATAGATAGACGTAGCTGGCTTGGTCATCGGTCTGGCCGAAAAGCTCCGCAAGCAGATAGAGCAAGCCAATGCGCGGACCCGGGTACATCCAGGTGGAATTGTGGCGCGGATTGCCGGCCCAAAATCCGAGACGGACGTTGAAGAGTGCCATCAAGAAGGCGAGCGACGGGGAGCTGTGATAGCCCATGTTGGGACTGGCAGCGGCGCCCGAGATGGACATGGCGGTGCCTAGTCGAAAACCAATGTCGCTGAAGCCATACTGATTGGTGGGGCGATAGCCGAATTCTTGTATTTCCGGAAGTGGTTGCACTCCTGCGGTCTGGTCCTTGAGATCGATTTGTTCGAGCCAGGTGTCGAATCCGCAGCGAATCGGAGTGAGCACAAAGGATTCCGCTTTGCGTTCCTGCCAGGCTAGATCTTTGCCGCTTACAAGATTCAGCGCGCTATTGATGATCGGAAAAGGGCCTGAATAGCATTGATCG
>Ga0307478_10003847_pt1 | contig 10923 bp, 9 predicted proteins | sample atmos_gasesECM4C_2_FD_203713 | JGI IMG/M metagenome (GOLD analysis project Ga0307478, IMG submission 203713) | Hardwood forest soil microbial communities from Morgan-Monroe State Forest, Indiana, United States - atmos_gasesECM4C_05 | ecosystem: Environmental > Terrestrial > Soil > Temperate...
TGGAAATCGGTACCGCTGATTTCCACTTTCGCACCGCTCCGGCGGCTGCGGTATTGCTCTCCTTCCCAGAAGGAACAACGTCTTGAAAGATCACAGGTGGCCCGGCCTGTTGGTGGCAGGCGTGAGCTTCATTTTGCCGGCCGCCCTCATGGTTGGATGTCTGGCGTGGGCGTATCTGCGCTACGGCGCCTTGCCGCAGATTGGAGCCGTGCTTTACGGGATCAAGCCGGTAGTGATCGTCGTAATTGCACAAGGCGCTTTTCGGCTGGCCAAATCGGCAGTCAAGTCAACCTGGCTTGGAGTGTTGGGATTGGCAGCGATGCTTGCAGCCGGGCTGGGGGTGGATCCCCTTCTGATACTGGCCGCCGCGGGCGTATTGGCAGGGATCGCTCGCTTAGGGAATGTTCGTGGGTGGGCTTTCTTCGTGGGACCGGTGGCCGCCGCAGGCACTGCGGCAAGCGCTGTTCCCGTCGGTCTCGCGCTGCTGTTTCTGGTGATGCTCAAGATCGGGGCGACCATCTTTGGGGGCGGTTACGTGTTGGTCGCCTTCCTACGCTCTGACCTGGTTGTGAGGCTGGGATGGATTACCGAACGACAGTTGCTGGACGCGGTCGCCATGGGGCAGGTGACGCCGGGACCTCTGTTCACCACGGCGACCTTTATCGGCTACATCCTCGGGGGCGTCAGGGGAGCGGTGATCGCCACCGTGGCTATTTTTCTTCCGGCGTTCGTGCTGGTCGCAGTGAGCGGACCGCTGGTGCCGAGGATTCGGAAGTCCCCCACGGCGGGTGCGGTGCTGGACGGCATCAATGTGGCGGCACTGGCGTTGATGCTGGTCGTTTCGGCGCAACTCGCCCGGACGGCGATCGTGGACTGGTTCACACTGGCGATTGCGGGAGTAAGCGCTCTGCTTTTGTTTCGCTACCGCGTGAACTCCGCCTGGCTCGTGCTGGGCAGCGCGGCGGCCGCCGGGCTGCTTTTCTGGTTACGTCTGCATCATTCCTGAAAGCGACCGCAGAACCGATGCGTGTTCTGGCGAACGCCCTTGCGGTTTCTCGGTCACCACAGCCAGCTATGTTGCATCCAAGAACCGGGTACGAAAAAAATCCGTTCGCGGTACAGAAGTAATTTGGCGGCGACGAGTTTTTGAGTTATTGTTCGCTAAGGTGCTCTTGGGGAGATTGAGATGGAATTAGCAATTCTGACAATTGTGGTGCTGGTTGGGGCTTCTCTGATACCGGGCGACTACCACGTCGTGTTCTTCCGCTAAGGGAGCGACGGGCTCTCCGCCCGTCGGTCCGCTGGCTACATATCGGCTGCGCAGACCAGCATTCACCCCTCTACCTGCGGGATCTCAGCAAACCTCTAGATTCAGCAAGTACGTTTGATCGGGGTCTGGAAGCCGTTCACGATTTCTGTCGCCCGCCTTGGAACCTTCTCCAAATAAAGAAAAACCGGAGAGCCTGACGCGCTCCCCGGTTCCTGACAACTGCGCTTCCCTGACGCAGAAAGTTATTGCTGTTCGTCGAGTTCCACGTTGTCGCCGACGTGAACGTCTTCCATGGAGAACACGATCATCCCGGTGGAGGTAGTCGGCGTCGTGCCGATGACGACGATCTCACCTACGGCGCGGCGCGGCAGATCGCCCACATGGATGTTCGGGCCCTGAGTCTTGGTCATCCAGTTCCCTTCAATCGAGGGCGGCCGGCGCTGGGTATCTTCCGCGGTCGAGGCCTTGAACGACAAGGAGTCCACCGGATCGGCAAGATCGGCCGAGTAGGACCGGACGGCGCGGAAATAGTCTCCGATCTTCACGCCCTGGTTCGTTCCCATGTTCATGTAGACCTTCATGCCCGTGCCAAGAGAGGAATCGAAGTCCTTAGCGAGCACGATGCGGGCGCTGGTTTTCCCGGTTTTGGGGATGAAGCGATCAAAGCGCAGCGGAGGATGAAACGAAATGGCCGGCTTCTCAGCAAATGGAATGGCAATATCGCCAGGATTCAGGGGGTCACAACTGTATTCCACCTGGCCGATAGCCATCTTGCTGCGTATATCGACAATGCGCACGCGTCCAATTTCGCCATAGGGCTGTCCGGTTGCGGCCAAGGTTTTGGCCTGACCTGGAAAAACTTCGTATCGATTCTGATCCCTCAGCTCGCGGACGATGGTGTACTGGCCGCCGATGGTGTAGCCCCCACCCGCCAAATATACGATGTCGCCGGTCACGAACTTGGTAGTGTTCGGTGTCTGCAGGCCCCCGGCGATGTAATTTGCATTCGGCAGTACCGATTTGTTGATGAATCCGGCACAGTAGAGATCCGCGTAGGTGGGAGTCTGAATCCGCTCGACCGGAAAACTCACCGAAGTCGGGCTGGTGCCCTGGGGCGCATTGGGATCGGCTGCCCCCGGAGTGTCCTGGGCGCTCGCTGTGAGGGCGGCCAACAGAACGAAAAGTCCTATTTTCTTCATCTTACCTCCAAGACCACGCAAGTAACCGGGTCTCAACCCCGCTAAACAAAGCACACACAGGGGCTTCAGCCGGAAGGTAACAAGGGGGTCGGGGTGGGTCAAGGTTACGAGGGTGTTATGCGGCCCTCGCCGAAAGTGTTCCCGGCGGGGAAAGTTAATCCGTTGTTGCATCTGGAATTACGCCCCTGTAATATTCGCGCGCGACCCGCTCCTAAGCGATGATCTCTTCCCCCGTCAACTTCGTGCAGCGTTTTTTGCCTTTGAGACTACCTCGGGTTTGCGTCGCGGTGACCGCCTCAGAGCCAGCCCAACTGCTGGAGAAGGCTGAGAGCGTGGTTCGCGATAACCCTTTCCTTGAGTTCAGGTTGGACTATCTTTCCAAGCCCGGGCTGGCGCTTCCGAAGATCAGAAGCTTCTTCGAAATTTATCCCCATGCGGTCGTGATCGCGACCTGCCGCCGGGTAGCCAGCGGCGGGAAGTTCCGGGGATCGGTGGCGTCCCAACTCGAATTTCTGTCGAAGGCGGCAGCCGCCGGCTGCCAACTGATGGACATAGAACTGCAGACTGTCCTTCACTGCAAGAAGGAGCAGTTGCAGAAGCTGAGGAGTCGGGGGGCCCTGATCCTTTCGTTCCATGACTTTCATGCCACCAAGAAGCTTCCCGAGACGCTGGAGAAGATGCGGAACTACCCGGCCGACTTCTACAAAGTGGTCTCCACCGCAACCACACTCACCGACAACGTGACCATGATGAAATTCCTCGAGAAGGAAAGCGATCGCCATTCGCTGGTGGGGCTGTGCATGGGGGAGCAGGGCATCATCAGCCGCGTACTGGGCGTGAGGGCGGGAAGCGCATTCACGTTTGCCGCTCTCAGCCCGGAAGAGCAGACCGCGCCGGGGCAGGTCACGGCGCAGGATCTGCGGAGTGTGTACCGCATCGAACAAGTGGATGTCGCGACCCGAGTGTACGGAGTGGCCGGCGATCCCGTGTCACACTCGCTCTCGCCCATCATTATGAATACGGCGCTGCGGCGCGAGAACGTGAATGCCGTTTATCTCGCGCTGCATGCCAAGACACTCAAAGATCTCCTCACTTGCGTTCGCGAAATTCCGATTCATGGCTTGAGCATCACCATGCCGTACAAGCAAGCGATCCTGCAATACCTCGACAATACCGACTCGCACACGACCAAGATTGGCGCATGTAACACCATCGTGCGGGCGCAGGACGGCAAGCTTTACGGGTTTAATACCGATACTGCGGGCGTGGTGCGGCCACTGGAGCAGCGGATCGCGCTGGAAGGCGCCCGCATCCTGGTGCTGGGCGCTGGAGGTGCGGCGCGTGCCGCAGTGTTTGGACTCAAAGAGCGCGGATGCGAAGTGTTTATCCTGAACCGCACGCCCGCTCCCGCGCAGAAACTTGCGCGCCAAGCGAAGGCTCGCACGATCAAGCGCCAAGACCTCAGAAAACTTGCTTTCGATGTGATCGTGAATGCCACGCCGGTGGGCATGTCGAACAGCAGCGAGTCGCCGCTGAACGAAAACGAAATCAACGCCAAGTACGCTTTCGATATGGTGTACGACCCGGCGGAGACCCGGTTCCTGAAAACCGCGAAAGCCCGGGGTGCACAGATCATTCCGGGGATCGAGATGTTCGTTCACCAGGCGGCGCGACAGTTTGAAATCTGGACCGGAAAGCCTGCGCCCTGGGACGACATGCTGCGGGTGGTCACGATCGCGCTGCAGGAACGGGCGGCGAAGAAGTAAGCCGGCTTCCAATTCGTAAGTATGTGCTGACCGTGATTGTGTTTGGCGGCTCTTTGCGCGAATACTTCGTCAGCTTGCCGCGCTTGAACTGGCCCTGCGTCTCCAGCGTTCCCCGGGCGTGAGCGCCGTGTCGAGAGCCGTGGGACTTTTGGAACCTTGGTTTTGGGGAGTGAGACCGACCTGCTCGCTAATTGCAGTCTCAGAATTGAGACGATTTTGACCCGGAGTCACCCGACGCCCGGGATTTATTGAAACGAATCAGTGCTACGAAGTTGTTGCAATTCGTCTAGTGACGGAAGTAATATGACCATGGACGTAACGTAGTGATTCGCGTCCGTCTCGTTTTAACTGCCCATTCTTCCAGATTTAGAGAAGTCGGACCCAACTTTCGCGAATGTCACGAGACAAGAGAGTCCGTCTCTGTCCAGATTCGGAGAGATCGATATGGCGTGGTACGCATACTGCCTGACTGAACATCAGGCTCTCCCCAATGGTACCCGAGCCCGGCGTCCCTTCCTGTTGGAAGGCATTCAGGGTGTCAATGGAGCCCCAGTCCTGAGTTATCCCAGCGGAGAATTCGCAGTCATAGTCAGCGAATACGACCGCGCAACCCACAATGTCGACGAAAAGACGGTTCTGGAGCACGCGCGGGTGGTGAGCGTATGTTTCCGCAACGGCACCGTCCTGCCATTCCGTTTTGGAACGATCTTCGACACCGACGACGCCCTTCGCCAGGCCGTTCGTTCGAACCGGCGCGCTTTCGGCGTGAGCGTCGAAAAACTACGCGGCAAGTCGGAAATGCGGCTCAAATTGGTGGTCCGGGATGGATCGCTGCGGGACGCCATGATCAACGTGGAATTGCCCGATACCGTTGGGCGGGAATATCTCGCCAAGCTGCGGGAGAAGGCTTCGAAGGAACGGGAGCGCCAGACTAAGGCCCGCGCCCTTTCCGTCCAGGTACACAAACTCTTCAATCCGCTGGAAGAGGAAGTCAGCTGCAAGAAGGTCGCATCCGACGGGATGCTGATCGACATCGCCCATTTGATTGACTCCAAGTCGGTGGAGAAGTATCAGAACCGCTATACGACCGCCGCCAAGCAGCTTAAAAATTGCGAACTGGTGATCAGCGGTCCTTGGCCTCCGTATCATTTCCTTCCTGGCAAACTTCGGACGGTCGCCGGGAACAGTTAACCGCTTTCGGCCAAGCCTTCGACTTACACCCCGCCTGAATTCCGGGCGGGTTTTCTGTTTGCAAAATGGAAACTTGAAAGCAGCGGACTGCAACCAATGTGCAGCAATGTGCACCTCGGCGCGGTGTCCGTTTGCGGTTCCCCATGCAAAGTGGAGTTCGGTATCTATTTTTAACTCACGGCGGGACAGCAGTTTACCGTGACGGTGATCACAAGGCGGTGTGACGAAATCTTTTGGCTCGGGAAGTGCATAAATCCTGAACAACAAAAGAGGCCGCTACCGGTAATGACCTTCACCATAACCTATAGTTCTCGACAACTTCCGAAATGCCGTTCTGCCTGGCAGAACGACACCTTGCAAAGTCTTCCCTGACTTCCCGCCTTTCTGCCTCTTTGAACAGTGGCCCCAGAAATGGGGCCGCTTTTTTTGCTGTTACCGATCAGCCATCAGCTATTAGCCGTTGGCATTTTCAGATGACGCGGGTGCAGGCTTCTTGTATGCTCCTTCAATCTCAGCTAGTCCCTTTGGAGGAACCCTGGTGAGGGACATTTACCAGCTATTGCGTGAAAAAGAGTCCGAGATCGCCCGCGTGCGCCAGGAAATCGAGGCGCTTCGCTCCAGCATTCCGCTGCTTGTGGATGATGAAGATCTCGATCGAGAGCCAGTTGCTCGCCATGCCCCCTTGCGGGCGGTAAATCAGGAGTAGTCTTCCGAGACCAGCCATCGACTCTTGATCGACGGCCAACCTGGATTTCTCTGTAGTAGACTGTCCCGTCGTTCGCGCTGATCCACCGCATCCTCTGCAAATGATCGTCGTGAAGGACGCCAGCGACCCTGTAGGTCTGAACAGGTAGCTTCAGTCGACCGGAGGCGGGTTGAAAGCAAGAAGAAACGGAAGTGGCAGGGTCGGCATCAGCCTACCCGCGATTCTGCTACTGATCCGGTTTCTTGCCGTGAACTCGAGCGCGCAGGATAGTGCCCGGCGCAAACCCTCAGATTCGGCGTTCTCTCCCGAACTGGTCCACGACTTAATCACCTTGCGAGACGCTGCTTTAGCCGACGATTATGCCTTCCGGCAAGTGGCGTATTTAACGGAAAACATTGGCCCGCGACCGAGCGGGTCGGTACAGGCAGAACACGCGGCCGAGTATGTTGCCGATGAAATGCGAAAACTCGGCCTGGAAGTCCGGCTGGAGGAGGTGAAGGTCCCGCACTGGGTTCGCGGTGCCGAGACGGCCGAACTGAGCGAATTCCCAGGACAGGTTCCGAAGACCAGCCAGAAGATTGTGGTTACGGCCTTGGGGGGAAGCACAGCGACCCCCAACGATGGCTTAACTGCAGAGGTATTGGTGGTCCGCAACTTCGATGAGTTAACCGCGCTCGGACGGAGCAGGGTCGCCGGAAAGATCGTTCTCTTCAATTTTCCATTCGACAGCAAGAAGGCAGCCGCCGGGTATGCGCTTGATGCCTATGCAGAAGCTGTCGTTTATCGTGTCGCGGGAGCGAGAGCGGCAGCGGAACTTGGAGCGGTGGCGTCGCTGGTACGATCCGTCGGCGGAGCGGACTATCGGCTGGCGCACACCGGGTTCAGTACTCCGGCAGGAATTCCCGCAGGTGCAGTTGCCGCGGAGGATGCTGATCTGATCTCGGACCTGGCCGCGCAGGGGAAAGTCCGCATGCGCCTCGTGCTTACACCACAAAGTCTGCCGGATACCACCGGGTACAACGTGGTCGCCGATGTGCGCGGCAGCGAGCACCCCGAGCAGGTCGTGGTCGTATCCGGACACCTGGATTCGTGGGACCTGGGAACGGGCGCGATCGATGACGGCGCCGGGGTGGGGATCGCGATGGAGACGGCGCATCTGCTTCAGACACTGCACCTCCGGCCGAAACGCACCATCCGCGTGATTGCGTGGATGGACGAAGAGAGCGGTGGCCGAGGCAGGCAGGCCTACACCGCGGCGCATTCGGCCGAGTTCGCCAACCACGTGGCGGCGATCGAAAGTGATTTGGGTGCAGCGCATCCTCTTGGCTTCGACGTGAAGATGAGTGCGCAAGCCATGGAAGGCTTAAAACCGGTGCAGAAAATTCTGGAGAGTTTTGGCGCGAACCTGATCAAACTTGTGCCGTTCAGTCCGGGTTCCGACATTTCCGGGATGTCGCAGGCGGGCGTGCCGTCATTGGGCATCATGCAAGACGGGCGCGCCTATTTCAATTACCACCACACGGCCGCCGACACGCTCGATAAGATCGTGCCCGCCGAGCTGCGCGAGAACGCTGCGGCCATGGCGGTTATGGGGTACGCCCTCGCTTGTGCCCCTCAGCCTTTGCCGCGATAGGTCTGGATAGCGCAGTTCCGAAGCGGGACGAGTACAGGCGTCGCCGTTCCCGGCTACAGGGTCCCCCTGTTGACGCATTTCAATTTCCGCGCATATCATTTTTATTTGGCCCCAAACCCACTTCGGGTTCTGGGGCCGCGACTCTAAGCAGCAGAGTACTTACCCATGGATAAAAAGAAGCTCGACACCTTCAAAAAACGGCTGGAGACGCGCCTGCAGGAATTGCGCCGAACCGTAACCCGAATTGAACAAGACGGCCGTTCCGCCGACGAAGACTCGACCCAGGATATCGCCGACAAGGCCGCCAACTCCTACAACAAGGAATTTCTCTTTCACCAGAGTAATAACGACCGCCAGTTACTGCAGATGGTGGAGGGGGCGCTGTATCGCATTCGCGAGGGCAGCTTTGGGGAGTGCATCAGTTGCGGCAAGGAAATCAACGGCAAGCGTTTGGAAGCGGTCCCCTGGACGCGGCACTGCATCGAATGCCAGGAGAAGCTGGAGCAGGGCTTGCTGGAAGAAGCGCCCAGATAGGCGAGGTCGGAATCCTTGAAAGACGGCCGTCAGCACGATGCTGGCGGCTTGGTGTTTTTCGGGTCAAGGTCCTGTCGACACGAATGCCCGTCTTGAGCCGGTAGCGCCGAAGCCGTCGACTGCAACTGTGTCCTGCGTCGGGCAAACCTTTTTGACGGTGCGGTTTTTCGCCTGTTAGACTGAAGCACTATCAATCCCCAGCAAGAATCAAGCGAATAGGGAATGAGGAGTACGTGCGCGCAGAAACACGCCATCAGCTGAAAACAGATCGCTTCACCCAAGCCACCATCGGCGTTGCCGAGGCCACCGCCCACTGGACAGTCGAGCATAAGTCGAAGCTCATCCTCGGAGTTGTCGTTGCGGCAGTCGTGGCAGGCGCCGTATTCGGAAGCTGGTACTACATCACCCAGCAGGACGATAAGGCCAACCTGGAACTGACCAAGGCGGTGCGCACGTTGGAAACGCCGATCCGGCAAGCCGGCTCTCCGGAAACTCCTAACTCTCCGTCGTTCGGATCTGCACAGGAGCGGGCTACGGCAGCCAAGGCGCAACTCCAGGCCGTGATTGATAAGTATCCGCACACCCACACGGCTGACATCGCGCGCTATCTGCAAGGCACCAACGCCATTGAACTGGGCGACAAGGCGCTGGCCGAGCGGGAACTGAAAGACGTTGCCTCCAGCCATAATAGCGATCTCGCTGCCCTTGCCAAACTTGCGCTCGCTTCTTTCTACGGAAGCAACAATCGCGCCAAAGAGGCAATCGATCTCTATAAAGACCTCATCAACAAGCCCACTACTACGGTCAGCAAGGTCACGGCGCAGTTGCAGCTCGCTGAGTTGTACGAGTCTTCGCAAAAGTCCATGGAAGCGAAGCAGATTTATGAACAGATCGTGAAAGAGAACCCGAAGACCGAGGCCGAATCTCTTGCGAAAGAAAAGTTGGCCAGTCTGAAGTAAAACGTATCCCGTCTCTGCACAAACTAAGCTTCTCGCGACGAAAACAGCTTTTGCCAATCCTCAAAGCGTGCCGGCGGCACCAGGGCGGGCCTCAGATTCGCCAGCACGTGCTCGCTGTGGCCCATTCCGATCAATGACGTCGTGATGCGGGGAGCGGAACGGGCGAATTGAATTGCGTTTTCCCCGTCGTTCTTCATGCCCAGCACCTGTGCGATGAAGGGCGGCAGGCCCTCAATCAATCGTCCCTGATACAGGCTGGCGCTTCCCATCACACCAATTCCCAATTGTGCCGCTGCCTTGATGACGGACAGGTTCTTTTTGCCGACAGTCTGATTGGCCAGAACGTAGGCTTCCGGCATGGCCAGGTTGAATGGCAACTGAATGAAGCGGAAGTGGTGAGCATGGCCTCCGACTTCGTTCGCGATCTCGGCGGCCGCCGCGAGGCTGATGGAATCCCGCGAGCCCTCCGTTACGCGAAATGCATTCCACGTCGCCAGGCCGTAGTAGCGCAGCTTTCCTGCCCTGACGGAACCTTCCAGCGCGGAAAAGGCACGCTTCAGGCGCTCGCGAAATATGTCCGGGGACACCTCAGCCAGTTGCGTTTCCGGATTGTGCAGATAGAAGAGGTCAATCGTTTCGAGCCCCAGGTTTTTGCGCGAGCGCTCGATCTGATCGTGCAGATAGTGGGGAGCCATGCAGTGCATGCCCCCGACGAGTTCCTTAGCGTCGACGATGCCGCTCTCGACGTACTCGCGAAGAAAGTATCCGCGTGGATCGGGAGGCAAGTTTGCGTCGAATGAAAGATATCCCGCTTTCGTGGAGACGAAGACTTCGTCGCGCTGCCCGTCGCCGGCCGCGGTCCATTGCGCTAAAGCTGCACCAATGTTTCGCTCGGAGCGTTGATGACGGTAATTGATGGCGGTATCGAGTACGTTGATTCCCGAACGCAGCGCCAACCGGATGGCTTCTGTGTATGCGGCATCGGCTGCATCGTCAGGCTCACCGAGATAGGTTCCCAGGCCGAGGGACGAGAACCACAGTTCGTGAGCGGAGGGAACGTGTTCTGCGTGACGAAAGAATTCTGCTTCGCTGAGTTGAGGGAAGCGCTGGCGGTAGCGGGCAGTGCCTTCAGGAGTGGCGAATCCTGAAATCATAGGCAGCAGTGTAGCAGTGGGCGGGGTGCGGCAAAGCCAAAAGTGAGGGACGACTCCGGCCACGGAAACGGCAACGTCTTAAACCGCAGAGGACGCGGAGAACAGCCACGGAGAACGCGGAGTGAATCTTACCCCGCAAAAAGCGCTAGTGTGGCGTCCCCGAAGGTCGCGGCACACTCCGGACCGCTGACGACGCAAGGAGACCATGGCTGGAGGCAACTGGGCAGCCGAAGGGCTGGCAATTCCGATTACGCAGGTAATCGCCGACGGCAGTTTGCAGTTCGATTTTCGTGGTGCTTCCCGGACAATTTCCTAAGACCTCTCTGTCGGAGTTAGGGAATGTTCACGGGATCGCGCCTGCTTGCACTCTTCTCATTTTTATTTTTCGTGCCCTGCTGGGTAGTTGGCCAGCAGCCAGCATCTCCGGCAAGTACAGCGGCGTCGGAACCCCAGAGCCTGGCGGACACGGCGCGCAAGCTTCGCAAGGATAAGCCTGCCGAGGTCAAAATGA
>Ga0307478_10003848_pt1 | contig 10921 bp, 9 predicted proteins | sample atmos_gasesECM4C_2_FD_203713 | JGI IMG/M metagenome (GOLD analysis project Ga0307478, IMG submission 203713) | Hardwood forest soil microbial communities from Morgan-Monroe State Forest, Indiana, United States - atmos_gasesECM4C_05 | ecosystem: Environmental > Terrestrial > Soil > Temperate...
AAAATCAGCAACATCGGGCTCACCAGCAGGGCACGTTCGACCCCCGAAGTGCCGAAATACAGGCCCGCGGGAATGACCAGCAGCGACAGCAGCACCTCCTGGCGAAATGCCGCCTCCTCCCGCCAGGTGTGCCGAAATCCTTGGAAAGAATAGCCAAAAGCGCGCAGAAGCCGCGTAATTCCGGTCGGTTTGTGTCTATCGCTCATTCAAGCGGCGGGTTTCCATGCCAAATCCAGCTGTTTTGCTGCGCGTACGTCGTCGAGCCGCCGCACCGGCATTGTATGCGGAGCCGAGGAGAGTTTCTCGGGGTCCTGCTCCATTTCCCTCCGGATGGCGATCATCGCGTCACAAAAACGGTCGAGATCCTCTTTGGCCTCCGTTTCGGTGGGCTCGATCAACAGGCATTCCGGCACCAACAGGGGGAAGTACGTGGTCGGAGCGTGAAAGCCATAGTCGAGCAGGCGCTTCGCCACATCCATGGCCGTGACCTGGTAAAGCCGGTTTTCGCGCTTCAGCGTGATGATGAATTCGTGGCTGGCACGCCGCGCGGGATAGGCTGCTTCGAAGCCCGCCGCCTGCAGGCGCTTCATCAAGTAGTTGGCATTGAGTGCGGCAAATTCCGCAACTCGCACCATGCCTTCGCGGCCCAACAGCCGCATATAGATATAGGCGCGCAGATTCACGCCGGAGTTGCCCATGAAGCCAGACAGCCGGCCGATGGACTGCGGCAGGTCGCGCTCGGCCAACCAACGAAAACGTGCGCCATCCTTGCCGACCACGGGAATCGGCAAGAATGGCAGCAAGCGCGCGCCCACGCCGACCGCTCCGGAGCCGGGCCCACCGCCGCCGTGCGGCGTCGAAAAAGTCTTGTGCAAATTCATGTGAATGACGTCGAAACCCATATCGCCGGGCCGAACCTTGCCGAGAATGGCGTTGAGATTGGCGCCGTCGTAGTACAGGAGCCCACCGGCCTCGTGCACGATGCGCGCGACCTCGGTAATCTTGTACTCGAACACCCCGAGAGTGGACGGGTTCGTCAGCATGATGGCCGCCGTTGCCGGGCTCACGGCGGCTTTCAACGCGTCGATATCGACGTCGCCGTTCTCATCGCAGGGAATCTCTTTGACGATGCAGCCGCACATCGCGGCGGTGGCGGGATTGGTGCCGTGCGCGGCCTGCGGCACGATGATTTCATTGCGAGCCATGTCATTTCGCGCCCGATGGTAGGCGCGGATCATGGCGACGCCGGCGAACTCACCCTGCGCGCCGGCCATGGGCGTGAGGCTGACGCCCCGCATGCCTGTGATTTCCTGCAGCATTTCCTGCAGTTCGTACATGCAGGCCAGAAACCCCTGGGGCTCGGGCCCGAGCGGATGCCTGCCGAGAAATTCCGGCAGCATGGCGAAGGTGTTGCACGCCTTGGGGTTGTACTTCATGGTGCAGGAACCCAAGGGATAAAAATGCGTGTCGATCGAGAAATTCATCTGCGATAGGCGCGTGAAATGACGCACCGCCTGCAGCTCGGATACCTCCGGCAGCATGGGCGGCGACGCGCGGCGCAAATGCGCGGGAATGTCGGCGGAGCCCGCGACGCGCGGCGGGAACTGCGTGCCGGCCTGCCGTCCCGGCTTGCTCAGTTCGAATATCAGGGGCTCTCGCAATTGCAATTCTGGCATGGTCGGTCCTTTAAGAATGCGTTCCGTTCAAACCTGACAGCGACGCGCACCCGGAAACGCGTGCCGTAAGATGCTCCGTCTAGGCGGCGGCACGCGATGGGTTCATCACATCTGCGAGCGCGCCGGAATAGGCATCGATGTCCGCCTCGAGTTTGGTTTCAGTCGCGCACACCAGGAGTGCGTGCCCCAATTCCGGGTAGCGGTCGGCGAGGTCGAGTCCCCCGAAGATTCCGCTGCGCGCCAGGGCGCCGAGGACCGGCGCCACCGGCCGATCCAGGAGCAACACGGCTTCATGAAAACGCGGCGCCGTAAACGCCGGTCTGACGCCCGGGACTCTGCTGAGCGCAGCCACCAAATCGGCCGTGCGCTGCAGACTGGCTGCCGCCACCCGTTCGAGACCTGCGGCGCCGAGAAGCGACATGTAAATGGTCGCAGCCGTCACCATCAGGCCCTGGTTGGTGCATATGTTCGAGGTCGCCTTGCTGCGCCGTATATGCTGTTCGCGCGCCTGCAAGGTCAGGCTGAACCCCGGCCGGCCCTCGGTATCCAAGGTGCGTCCGACGATGCGCCCCGGCATTTGCCGCACGTACTGCATGCGCGTCGCCATGAATCCGAAATAGGGTCCGCCGCCCGCCAAAGGCACACCCAGCGGCTGTCCTTCGCCGCAAACGATGTCGGCGCCTTGCATGCCGCCGGTCCGCGTACCCCACTGCCCCGGGGCTTTGAGCAGCGCCAGCGATATCGGGTTGACAACCGCGATCAGCAGGATCTTATTTTCGTGCGCCCAGTCCGTCAGCGCATCGATCTCTTCCAGGCTGCCGAAGAAATTCGGCTGCTGAATCACCAAGGCGGTGACATCCTGGCCGCTGTAGGGTTGCAGGGATTCGAGCAGCGTGCGTCCCGCCGCCCGGTCGAAATCCACCGCCTCGAACACGATGCCCTGATTGCCCGCGATCGATTTCGCCACCTGGGCATAGGTGGGATTCACCGCACGCGGCAGCAGGATGCGCCGCGAACTCGCCGCACGATTGGCGCGTACCGCCATGAGACAGGCTTCGGCCAGGGCCGAAGCGCCGTCGTACAGCGAGGCATTCGATGCCTCCATGCCGGTCAGGGCGCAGATCATCGATTGATATTCATAGATCAATTGCAAGGTGCCTTGGCTCGCCTCCGCCTGATAGGGCGTGTACGCGGAATAAAATTCGCCGCGGGTCGCGATTGCCCACACCGGCGCCGGGATGTGGTGTTCGTAGGCTCCCGCGCCGATGAAATTCAACGGCCGGCCGTCGCTCGCCGCGCGGTCGGCCAACAGACGCCCGACTTCCATTTCGGAGAGCGCCGGCGGCACGCCGAGCACGCCCGCCCGCAGCTCGCCGGGGATTTCGTCGAACAAGTCGTCGATCGACCGCACGCCGATCACTTCCAGCATGCGGGCGATATCGTCCGGGGTGTGAGGAATGAATGCCATCAAAGGCCTCCCTACTTGGCTTCTTCGGCGAGGTAATTCGCGTAGTCCGCGGCGCTCATCAGCGCGGCGGCATCGATCGGCGCATTTGTCTGCACGCGGAACATCCACCCGGCCCCATAGGGGTCCTGATTGAGCAGTTCGGGTTGGGTCGCGAGCTGGGCATTGCTGGCGATGACCTTCCCGCTCACCGGACTGTAGACATCGGAGGCCGCCTTGACGGATTCGACGACGGCGCTCGCCTCGCCGGCTTTGACGGCGCGGCCCACTTCCGGAACTTCGACGAACACCAGATCGCCGAGCGCACTCTGCGCGTGCTCGGTAATGCCGATCTCGACGGCGCCGTCCTGCGCCGCGCGCACCCACTCGTGGCTCTTGGTGTACCGCAAATCGCTTGGAATGTTGCTCAACTGTAATCCTCCTCGAGCTAGACTGAAATCAAGACCTTCCCATGACGCACGAACGGCGTCTTGACGATGCTCGCGGGATGCAATTTGCCGCGAATCTCGACTTGCACGCCGGCGGAGGCCGTTCTTGGCACGCGCGCCAGCGCGATGGAACGATTCAAGGTTGGAGAAAATGTACCGCTCGTCACTTCGCCGGCGGGCACAACTTTCTGATGGCTGCGCAGCACGCCGCGCTCTTCCAGCAACAGGCCGACGAGTTCGTCGCCGGCCGTGTGCCGCAGGATTTCCAATGCCCCGCGTCCGATGAAATCACGGTCGCCCGGCTCGAATGCCACCGTCCAGGCCAGCCCTGATTCCAAGGGGTGATGATTTTCGTCCATGTCATTGCCGTAGAGATTCATTCCGGCTTCGAGCCGCAAGGTGTCTCTCGCACCCAAGCCCGCGGACTGAATTCCCTGGGCGCGCAGCGCAGTCCAGGTCTTGGCGGCATCGGCGGCGGGCAGCATCACTTCGAAGCCATCTTCGCCGGTGTAGCCGGTCCGGGCGATGAACCAGGTATCGAACCTTCCGCCGAAGAAAGGCGCCAATTCACCCGCGGCGGCGCGCAGCGCGGGCGCCAGCAGCGGCAGAGTCTTCTCCCGGGCATTCGGACCCTGAATCGCGATCATCGCCAAATCGCCGCGCAGGGTCGCGGTCACGCCGAAGGGCGCCGCATGCCGGCGAATCCACGCAAGGTCCTTGTCGCGAGTGCCGGCGTTGACGACCACGCGAAACCAGGTGTCCGACATGAAGTAGACGATCAAATCATCGATCACGCCGCCGCTCGGCAGCAACATGCAGGAATACAGCGCCTTGCCGGGAATTTTCAGCCGGCCGACATCGTTGGCCAACAGGTTCCTCAAGAACTCGCGGACTCGGTCGCCCGTGAGGTCGACGACGCCCATGTGCGACACGTCGAACATGCCGGCGTCGCGGCGCACTGCGTGGTGTTCTTCGATCTGCGAACCATAGTGCAACGGCATTTCCCAGCCGCCGAAATCGACGATTTTCGCGCCCTGCAGAACGTGGGTGTCATAGAGCGCGGTCTTCAGGCCCATCGCAACCTCGCGGCAAAAGAAAAAGTGACACAGGCACCGGCGTGCCTTGCCCCTCTGTCCTTTGAACCTGAGAGATCGCGCGCCTTTGACGAGCGCTGCTCCCCTTCGGTGGATCGCCGCTGCGATCGCTCTCCAGAGATCGCGAGAGTCTGCCGTTCGTGTGCCTGAGCGTTTCCGGGCGGTTGCGCCTTCGGCGGTCCTAGTCGAAAGGACTCTCTCCAGACAGCTCTTATCGCGATCCCGATATGATACACCATCCGATAGAATCACTGCATGACGCGACATATCCTCGTCTCGCTGGCGGTCACCGCGACCTTTGCCGCAGTGGCCCTGGCGCGGCCCTGCACGGCATCGGCGGCACCCGCGAACATTTCAGATGCATCGCCTGAGGCGCTGAAAACGCGGCTCGACCGCATCTACGACGACGCGTGGCAGCGCTGGCTGCGCGAGGATCCGACCCTCGCCACCAGCATCGGCGACTCGCGCTACAACGATCGCTGGCCCGATTTGTCGCCGGCTGCCATCAAGAAAACCAACGACGCCGATCAGGCCGCGCTTGCGGCGCTCGGCGCAATCGATTCTGCGGCGCTCGGTTCGCCTGATCGGCTGAACTACGACATCGTCAAATTCGAGTTCGAGCGCCGTTTGGCGCTGGCTCGATTCAAACCCCGCCTGTGGTGGATCACACAGCTCGGCAGCGTACAGACTCCGAACAGTCTGCAAACCACGAGCGAGATTGCGGAAATCACGCCGTTTGCGACGGTGCGGGACTACGAGAATTGGATTGCCCGCTTGCGCGGCTTCGGCGGCTATCTGGATCAAGGCACCGAACTGTTGAAAATAGCGGTCCGCGAAAAGCGCACCCAGCCTCGCGTGATCATGTTGCGAATCAAGCCCCAAATTGCGGCGCAACGGGTCGCCACTCCGGAGGCCAGCCCCTTTTTCACGCCATTCACGCACATGCCGGACTCTATCTCCGCCGCCGAGCGCGAACGCCTGATCGAGGCGGGGAAGACGGCGATATCCGCGGTAGTGCTGCCGGCGTTTGCGCGCTTCGATCGGTTTTTCAATGAGACCTACCTGCCGGCTTGTCGCGACAGCGTCGGCATATCCGAGACCCCCGATGGCCTTGCCTACTATCGCGCGCTCATCGCCTATCACACGACGACGGAGCTGACCGCCGAGGACATCCATCGCATCGGTCTTGACGAGGTCAAGCGCATTCGCGCCGAGATGGACAAAATCATCGCCGCCGTCGGGTTCAAGGGCAGCTTCCAGGAATTTGCGCACTACCTGCGCACGGATCCGCAGTTCTTCTACACCGATCCGGCCGAATTGCTGCACGGCTACATGGTCATTGCCAAGAGCATCGATCCGAATCTCGTCACGCTCTTCGGCAAGCTGCCGCGCACACCCTACGGCGTCCGCGCCATACCGGACACCAGTGCGCCGAATTCGACGGCGGCGTACTACCAGCCGCTGGCCGCCGACGGTTCACGCCCGGGGTACTACTACGTCAACTTGTACAAACCGGAGGCGCGGCCGAAATGGGAAATGGCGGTGCTCACCAGTCACGAAGCGGTGCCCGGCCATCATCTGCAAATCGCCCTGCAGTACGAGAACGCCGCCGGCGTGCCGATGATCCGGCGCATGGCCGATTTCACCGCCTACGCCGAGGGGTGGGGCCTGTACGCGGAAAGTTTGGGCGACCAGCTCGGTCTGTATTCGGATCCCTACAGCAAATTCGGTCAACTTACCTATGACATGTGGCGCGCCGTGCGCCTGGTCGTGGACACAGGACTGCACGTCAAGGGATGGACGCGCCGGCAGGCAGTCGAGTATTTCATGGCCAATGCGCCGAAGAGCGAATTGGATATCACCAACGAGATCGACCGCTACATCGCCTGGCCGGGCCAGGCGCTGGCCTACAAAGTCGGACAAATGAAAATCCTCGAATTGCGGGCGACGGCGCGCCAGGCGCTGGGGCCGAAGTTCGATATCCGCGAATTCCACGACGTCGTACTGTCGACGGGCGCGGTGCCGCTGTCGGTGCTGGAGCGGGTGGTCCAAAGTTGGCTCGCCGCCAAGCAGGCGACAAGCACGAAGCCGTAGACACCGCGGTTATCCGCCCGACCTTTTTGCCGGCCACCCCAGTTTGACCAGCTCCGCGACAATCACGTCACGATGATCGCCCTGAATTTCAATGACACCCTCGCGGACTGTGCCCCCGGACCCACAGCGCTTCTTGAGTTTGGTGGCCAAGGATTCGATGTCGGACAGCGACATCGGCAGGCCGCTGACCGTCGTGACGCCCTTGCCTGCCCTGCCTTTGATCTCCCGGCCTACCCGCACGGCGGCAGGTTTCGCGACGCCGGGAGCGCCCTTCGGGCACACGCATTCGCGTACCGGCCTGCGGCAATTGGGGCAGAGACTCCCAACGCCGGTCGAGTAAATGATGCGCGCGGTCATTTCTGCATTATGCCGATTAGCTTTCGCGGACCGCCATCCCATCGTTGGAAGCATGGCTTGACGCTCGAGCGCGGACGGGAGGACAGTCGGCCCAATAAGAGACATAGGCCTCCGCCGCGCAGCTTTGCAACTTTCTCCGGTCAGCGGTGTTCTGGCTCTAAACGAACACACTCCAGTGCGCCATCCAACTACCGGGCCAGACCACTCGACCGAGTTCACGAACTTCATGCGTGCCTATCAGGATATGGTTTTTTCGACCGCCGCCCGCCTGGCAGGCAATGACCGGCAGGCCGAGGACATTGCGCAGGAGGTTTTCCTGAGAGCCTATGAACATTTCGCGCATCTCCGCACCAGTGCGACGGCGGGGGGCTGGCTCAAGACGGTGACCACCAATTTGACGCTCAATCATTTGAGCCGGTATCGCAGGCGTTGGCGCTTGTTCTCGGAACTGAGGCCGGCAGCCGCCGAAGAGGACTCGCCGGGACCGGAACTGGGGGAGCAACCGGACACGCTGCTTGCAGACCTCGGTGCGGAGCAGCGCCGCCTACTGATCGACGGTGCGCTGCGTAAACTTCCCGAGCATCAGCGGCTGGCACTCGTGCTGTATCACTTTGAGGATCTCTCCTACGAGGAGATCGCCGCCAAGCTCGGCGCTTCGCTTGCCAAAATCAAAACCGACATACACCGCGCCCGCGCGGCGCTGCTGCCTGTCCTGCAATCGAGCGGCATCGCCGCCGACAGCCTGGAAAACTGAAATGGCCACGAATGAATCCCGGGAGGCGCTGGAACGTCTGCTCGATCGCACGCTGCGTGAGCTGCCCTTGCGGCGCGCGCCCCGGGCGCTCGAGGCACGGGTGATCCGCGAACTGGAGCGTCGTGCCGCGCTTCCTTGGTGGCGGCGCAGCTTCGCCCACTGGCCGCTGCCCGCCCGAGCGGGCTTTCTCTTGATGTGCGGCGCGCTGATCTGGGTTGCGTTCCTGGGCGGCGCGACCGCGGTCACGGGTGCCCGTTCCCTCACCTGGGTACGCGAGATTGGTGGGCTCACGGCCTCGGCCGCAAATCTCCTCGCCGTGTTCGCACGCATCCAGCCGCCGACCTGGGCTTATGCAGCCATGGCCGCATGCGCGGTGCTGTACGCGATTTTGTTCGGACTGGGCGCCGCCGTGTACCGCGCGCTTTACCTTCAGCCTGTGAATGGCAGTGAGTCGATACCATGAATACTTTTCTACTGCAGCGGCTGACATTTCTGGCGGTGCTGCCGCTCTGTACGTTGATCGTCGTCGCGGCGGCCCGCGCGGCAGAACCGGCGGCGACACCCGACGCACCCGCCTCCGCCGCACCGGCTCCCGAAGCTGCGGAGGAGCGTGCGCACCGGCATCACCGCTTCGATTGGCACCACCACCGAGACTCGGACGGCCACCACCCTCACGACAACGATCTCGTCAACATCGGCCACGATTCAAATCTGCCTCACGGGGATACCGCCAACTCGGTCGTGTCCATCTTCGGTTCATCGACCAGCGACGGCGAAGCGGGAGAGGTGGTCTCGATCATCGGCGACACCCGCGTCACCGGGGAAGTGAGCGACAGTGCCGTCACCGTTCTCGGCAATGCCTATATCGACGGCAAGGTCGATGGCGACGCCGTCACCGTGCTCGGGAATATGGAGCTCGGACCCCATGCGGAGATCGACGGCGATGTCGTGGCCGTCGGCGGCACCCTACAGCGCGACCCGGCTGCGGTCGTTCACGGCGATGTCCACAACGTTTTAGAGAGCGTCGGCGGCGTTGACTGGCTGCGCGCCTGGGTCCGGCATTGCCTGCTCTACGCACGTCCGCTCGCGCTGGCGCCCGGGCTGGGTTGGGCCTGGGGGCTGGCGTTCGCCTTTCTGGCGCTGTATACGGGGCTTGCGCTGCTGTTCCGCGAGGGTGTCACGCGATGTGTGCACACATTCGAAACGCAGCCCGGCCGGTCGGTGCTGGCTGCGTTGATCACGGTGCTGCTGACTCCCGTGCTGGTGGCGTTGCTATTCGTCACGGTGATCGGTATTGCGGCGGTACCGTTCGTGGTGTTCGCGCTATTTTGCGCCGGCCTGTTCGGCAAGGCGGTGATGCTGGCCTGGCTGGGCGGGCGTGTCACGGGCAAACGAGGCGTGGGGCCGATGAGCCATCCAGCGGTCGCCGTGCTGATCGGCGGGGCACTGGTGCTGATTTTGTACCTGGTACCGGTCCTCGGATTCCTCGTCTACAAGCTTCTCGGCTTGCTCGGGTTGGGCGCCGTGGTCTACACCGTGATTCTAGCCGCACGCGCGCATCAGGCAGCCAAAGAAGCTCCTATGAGCTCTCCCGCATCGCCCGGCCCCGCCGGCCCGATGCCGGAGACCCACGGGGCGCCTTTGACCGGCGCGGTGCCGCCCATTGACGCCGCCCTGACAACCGGCGGCGCGCCGGCATCGAGCGCCACCGGGGCGCTGGATTCGCGCGGCCCGGCGCCGGCGGCCGCGGCGCCGCACGCTCCGGCGGCCCCGCCAATCACCGCCGCGTTGCCGCACGCGGGCTTCTGGATTCGCATGGCAGCGCTGCTGATCGATGCCCTCCTGGTGGGCTTTCTCATGGGTGTACTTCACGTGTATCACCTCGAATTGCCGGTGCTGGCCGCCTACGGCGCGATGATGTGGAAATTGCGCGGTTCGACCATCGGCGGCATCGTATTCGACCTCCGCGTGGTTCGGACGGATGGGCGGGAAATCGACTGGGGAACCGCAATCGTCCGTGCGCTTGCCTGTTTCCTGTCCTTGGCCGTCGCCGGTCTTGGATTTTTCTGGATCGCGTTCGACGATCACAGACAAGCCTGGCACGACAAAATCGCCGGTACTGTGGTCGTGCGCGTGGCGAAAGGCACACCCCTGGTATAATCCCGGGCATGATTTCCCGTAGAACGTCCCTAGGCGTAAAAGTAGGCGCGGTGACCATCGGCGGCAAGGCCCCGATCGTCGTTCAGTCCATGACCAATACCGATACCGCGGACATCGACGGCACGGTGGCGCAAGTGAAGGCGCTGGCGCGTGCCGGGTCCGAATTGGTGCGGATCACCGTCAACAATGACGAATCGGCCGCGGCCGTGCCCCATATCCGCGACCGCTTGGACGCCTCGAACATCCATACGCCCCTGGTGGGCGATTTCCACTTCAATGGTCACAAGCTGCTGAAGGCGCATCCGGCCTGCGCACAGGCGCTCTCGAAACTGCGCATCAATCCGGGCAATGTCGGCCGCGGCAGCAAGCGCGATCCGCAATTTGCGGAAATGATCGAAACCGCCTGCAAGTATGCCAAGCCGGTGCGTATCGGCGTGAATTGGGGCAGTCTCGATCAGGACCTGCTCACCCGCATGATGGATGAAAACTCGAAGCTGGCGACGCCGCTGGCGGCCATCGACGTGATGCGCGAGGCCATCGTGGTGTCGGCGCTGGACAGCGCCAAGCGTGCGGAAAGCTTAGGACTAAAGTCCGACATGATCGTCATCAGCGCAAAGGTCAGCGGCGTGCAGGATTTGATCTCCGTATACAGCAATCTGGCCACGCGCTGCACCTATCCCCTGCACCTGGGGTTGACCGAGGCCGGCATGGGCAGCAAGGGCATCGTGGCCTCCACCGCGGCGATGGGCGTGCTGTTGCAGCAGGGCATCGGCGATACGATTCGCGTGTCCCTGACCCCCGAGCCCGGCGGCGACCGCACTCAGGAAGTGATCGTTGCCCAGGAAATACTCCAGACCATGGGCCTGCGCGCCTTCACTCCCATGGTGATCGCC
>Ga0307478_10003849_pt1 | contig 10920 bp, 8 predicted proteins | sample atmos_gasesECM4C_2_FD_203713 | JGI IMG/M metagenome (GOLD analysis project Ga0307478, IMG submission 203713) | Hardwood forest soil microbial communities from Morgan-Monroe State Forest, Indiana, United States - atmos_gasesECM4C_05 | ecosystem: Environmental > Terrestrial > Soil > Temperate...
CGCTGGGCCGTGGTACCACGGGGAATTCTATGGGCGCTCCGGCTTCAGGGCTTTCCGTGACCACGACCGTGACTTCCATGACCGTGGCTTCCGCGGTGACCGCGGCGGCGACTTCCGCGGAGGCCGCGATTTTCGCGGTGACCGCGGTGGGGACTTCCACGGAGGCCGTAATTTTAACGGCGGCGGCGGAGGTAATTTCCACGGTGGAGGCAACAACTTCCAGGGCGGCGGCGGAGGCAACTTCCACGGTGGCGGCGGTGGTAACTTCCGTGGCGGCAACGGCGGCAACTTCCATGGTGGCGGCGGAGGCGGCTCCCACGGTGGCGGTGGCTCCCATGGTGGAGGAGACAACCACGGTGACGGCGGACACAGATAAGTTCCGCCCATAGCTGAAAGTTTGGAGCGGCCGGCAGATCAAACTGCCGGCCGTTTCCTTTTTTGCGCCCACGAATTCCTCGATGGGTTCGAGTAATTTAGCCCCAAGAGTTCCTCGAAGGTTTCGAGCAATACCGGCGCGAAATTTCCTTTAATAAATGCTTGAAAGTTCAAGCAATTTAAGGCCTTAAAATGCACAAAAATGACGCCTTTTGCGCCGTTTTGCGCCCTTATTTTCGCGAGCGGGATGCCACACGCCCAGGCGCGTATTTGTCAAAAGAAGAGGAGGCGCCGAGAGTTTGCAAACGCGAGGGCAGGGAGCCTAACGCTTCATCATGCGAAAGAAGAGGGCTTGCTTGGCGATGGGCTCGGTCTTGGCAGCCAAATCCGCCATCTGACTATCGCTGAGCGGCGTGAATTCGCGCGCCAACTGCACGCACTCCTCAACCTGCTCGACGGAATCGCAGCCGATGATGGCTGTGCTGATGGGAAGGGACAAAGTGTAAAAGGCCGTTTCGCGCTTGGTGAGGGTGCCGGGCGTGGTGGCAATGGCGCCGCTGCCCTCCCACGATTTCTGCTGCACTTCGACCGGAGGCGGCGTCCAACTGGAAAGGATGCGTCCGCGAGCCATCACCTTCATACCGATGATGCCCATCTGCTTTTCCACGGCCAGCGGTAGGAGATCCTTCGCGAAGCTGTAGTGATACTGGTCGGCGGCGTTCAGGCCCATCAAGACGGTGTCGAACGGGAAGCGACGGATGCCTTCGATGAGTGCGTCGGGACGGAAGCGGCCGGTGATGCCGAGAAAGCGGACCATTTTTTGGTCGCGGGCCTGGAGAAGAGCTTCCATAGCGCCGCCCTTGCCGAAAATTTGGTCTATATCGTCCTGGATGCCGACGTCGTGAAGCTGCCAGCAATCGATATGATCGGTGTTCAATAACTTCAAGGAGATTTCGATATTCTTGAGCGCGGCGTCGCGTGTGCGCTCTTTGGTCTTGCTGGCGATATAGACCTGGTCGCGATAGCCTTTCAATCCCTGACCGAGATACTGCTCGCTAAAGCGGCTGGGGCCGCCGTAGATCGCGGACGTATCAAAATAATTTACGCCGAGAGCGAGCGCGCGCTCGATGATGGGGATGGCGACCGCCTCGTTGTTGTGCTTCTCGAGCGCGCCCTGGCCGCCGAGACCGAAAATGCCGACGCGAAAGCCGGTCTTGCCGAGATTGCGCGTGGGCATCATTTCCTGGACGGCTTGAGCGGCGGTGGAGTACGCCTGCTTCGAGCTGAAGGATTGCGCGCGGACGGCGGGCGGAAGCGCGGCTTGCACAACGTTGGCGGCGAGAGACGCACCACCGACCTTGAGGAAGTCACGACGGCCCTGGTTGGGAGTTTTGTTCGATTCGCGCGGAGTCTTCATAAGACGGAGCGGAGCGCCGACTGAACGATGAGGGGAATCCTAACGCCGGGGACAGCGAATTTGCAAATGAAATCGGCACTGCAAAGGCAAGCTAGCGGAGGGGGCAAAGCGGGTAGTGTGTCAGTCTGAATTTTGGCTCTTTGTGTCACGATCAAGAAAATTCAAACTGACCCACCATCGCAAAGCGTTTCTTCGTCACGGCGAAGCAGCGGGAAAGACGCGGAGGAGGGCGCCGGAGCCGCCGCGGATTTCGACGGGGCCGTCGTCAGAGCTGAGCACGATTTGGCCAACCGGGTCGGTGCGGCCGGAGTGGTGAATATCGAGATGAGGAATGCCGTAGACGCCACAGGCGCTCGAAGAGAATACCCATAGGGCCTGAGGAGCGCTATTTCCATCGAGATCGCCGCGGCATTTGGAGCCGGGCTGGGTGCTCACGTTGACGAGCACGCCGCCAGACACGGCGCGTCCGACGATGGTGTTGCCGCTCGCAACCGGGCCTCCCCGGCCGTAGGCGGTTTCGCCGCCGACAAGCGTTGTGGCCAGCCAGTCGTAAACATCGCTTTCGCCGGCGCCCATGTAGGGAATCTGCGCGGAATCTATTTCGACCATGGAAGCGAGCGTGCGAAGGCTTGTGACGATGGGGAAATTCCTGCCGTGCTGGATGAGGGTGTCGAATGCGAGGATGAGCGCGGCTGGATGGCCGGGAGTGGAGGGGGTGACGTCGAGAACGCGGCCGAGGACGACCGAGCCGCGGCGGATTTTTTCGCCATCGGGCAGAGGAACGTCCTGCATAATGCGGGCCTTGATGAACGCGCCCTTCCTGCTCTTCTCGGAGGACAGGGAGGGCAGGCTGATGGGAAGGATGGTTCCCGCAGGGATGGAGATTGAGGCCTCGGGACAATTGCGTGCTTGCGACGCGGGATTATTTGCGGGGTGTGCGCCGGAAACCAGGAGGGCGGCGATGAGGACCGCGGAAAGCATGACTTTTTTTCGACCCTCCAACCATTCGATGCAAGTGCGTGGGCCGCGGTTGCGGGCCGAAGGCCGTGCTAGAATATAATTTTGGGGGGACGATGAAATTCGGAGTGGTGCAATTTCCGGGGTCGAACTGCGACGACGACGCGTATCACGCGATCAGCGCGGTCGTAGGAAAACCCGTGGAATTCATCTGGCACCAGTCGGTGGAGGTGTCCGGCTTCGACGCGATCCTTCTTCCCGGCGGGTTTTCCTACGGCGATTATCTGCGGACGGGCGCGATTGCGCGGTTTTCTCCGGTGATGCCGGCGATCAAGCAGTTTGCGCGCGGGGGCGGGCTGGTGCTGGGAGTGTGCAACGGATTTCAGATTTTGCTCGAAGCGGGATTGCTTCCCGGCGCGATGCTCCGCAACCGGCGGCTGCGGTTTTTGAGCCGGCCGGTGCACGTGCGCGTGGAGAATGCGGAGACGCCGTTCACGTGCGCGGCGCGACGGGGACAGATCCTGAAAATGCCGATCGCGCACATGGAAGGAAATTATTTTTGCGATGCGGCGACGCTCGCGGAGCTCGAGCGGAACAAGCAGATTGTTTTCCGGTACGTCCACGCGGACGGGCACGATGCCGGACCGGATGATTTCGACGCGAATCCCAATGGCGCGCTCGCGGCGATTGCGGGAGTCTGCAATCGCGAGAGGAACGTGGCGGGGCTGATGCCACATCCGGAGCGCGCTGTGGAATCGGCGCTCGGGTCGGCGGATGGGCTGGTGATTTTGCGGTCGATGGTGGAAAGCCTTACGAGACGCGCGGCGGAGCGCGTTTCGGCGTGAACAGAAAGCGTGCCATAGAGGCACCGAGACGCAGAGATACCGAACGGACAGACCTGAACTGCAGTCCCACATAATCCAGAAGATGATTGAGACCGAAATCAAAGTGACGCCGCAAATGGCGGCGGAGCACGGCCTGACGGCGGACGAGTACGCGCGGATACGGAAAATTTTGGGGCGGGAGCCGAACATCACGGAGTTGGGGATTTTCAGCGTGATGTGGAGCGAGCACTGCTCGTATAAGTCGTCGCGTGTGCATTTGAAAAAACTGCCGACGACGGGCGCACGCGTGGTCCAGGGGCCGGGAGAAAACGCGGGTGTGGTGGACATCGGCGACGGGCTCGTGGCGGTGTTCAAGATCGAGTCGCACAACCATCCGAGCTTCGTCGAGCCGTTTCAGGGCGCGGCGACAGGCGTGGGGGGAATCCTGCGGGATATTTTTACGATGGGGGCGCGTCCGATTGCCGTGCTGGATTCGCTGCGGTTTGGGCCGATTGCTTCCGGCGCCGGCGCTGGGAACGCGACGGAGCAGGAGATAGCGCGGAACGGGAGAATTCTTGACGGAGTGGTGCGCGGGATCGGATTTTACGGGAACTGCTTTGGAGTGCCGACGGTGGGAGGCGAGGTGGGGTTCGAGCCGTGCTACGCGGCGAATCCGCTGGTGAACGCGCTGGCGCTGGGAGTGGCGCGGAAGGACGAGCTTTTTTTCGCGCGGGCGCGCGGCGCGGGGAATCCCGTGATTTATGTGGGCGCGAAAACGGGGCGCGATGGGATTCATGGCGCGTCACTGCTGGCGTCGGCGGAATTCAGCGAGGAGTCGCAGCAGAAGCGGCCGAACGTGCAGGTAGGCGACCCGTTCATGGAAAAACTGCTGCTGGAGGCGTGTCTCGAGGCCATGCGCACGGGCGCGGTGGTGGCCATACAGGATATGGGCGCGGCGGGGCTGACGAGTTCGAGCGCGGAGATGAGTTCGCGCGGGGGGCTGGGAATCGAGATTGATCTGGCGTGCGTACCGCAGCGCGAAACGGGAATGACACCGTACGAAATCATGCTGAGCGAATCGCAGGAGCGGATGCTGCTGGTGGCGGAACGCGGGCGGGAGCGCGAGGTTCTCGATGTGTTCGAGAAGTGGGATCTGGACGCGGTCGAAATCGGGCGTGTGACGGAGGATGGGATGCTGCGCGTGCTCGATGATGGGCGCGTGGCGGCGGAAATTCCGGCGCACGCGCTGGCGGAGGAAGGGCCGCGGTATGAGAGGCCCGTGGCGGCGGAATCGGCTGCGGCGTCGCATGGGCCGCTTGTGGAATTTATGCGCGACGGCGCGGACCTGACGGAAAAATTCGGGCGATTGCTGGCATCGCCGGCGATTGCGTCGAAATCCTGGATCGGGGAGCAGTACGACTCGATGGTGCGGACGAACACACGCATGGGGCCGGGCGCGGGCGACGCGGCAGTGCTGCGGCTGAAGGAAACGAAGCGTGCGCTGGCGCTGGCGACGGATGGGAACGGGCGGTGGTGCTTTCTCGATCCGCGGCTGGGCGCGATGCACGCGGTTGCGGAAGCGGCGCGGAACGTGGCGTGCGCGGGGGCGCGTCCTGTGGCGGCGACGAATTGCCTGAATTTCGGGAATCCGGAAAAGCCGGAGGTGATGCGGCAATTTGTCGAAGCGATTGACGGCATCACGGAGGCGTGCCGGGCGTTGGAGGTTCCCATCACGGGCGGGAACGTGAGTTTTTATAACGAGACGCTGGGGAAGGCGATTTATCCGACGCCGGTGCTGGGTGTGTTGGGCGTGATGGAGGATGCGGAGAGCGCGCTGGGGAGCGGGTTTCAGAATGAAGGGGATACGATTCTGCTGCTCGATGGCGGCGCGGCCGGAATTTCACGCGAGGAAATGCAGAGGGAGCTTTCTTCGTCGGAATATGCGAAGACGATTCATGGGATTGTGGCAGGAGCGCCGCCGGCGATTGATCTCGGCGGGGAAAAGCGGCTGATCGAATGCCTAGTGAAATTGGCAAGCGAGCGGGCGATTGGTTCGGCGCACGACGTGAGCGATGGCGGCATCGCGGTGACGATTGCGGAGTGCTGCTTCGCGAGCGAGGGACTGGCGGCGGAGATAGATTTGGGCGCCGCGGATGAGCCCGCGGAATCGGCGCTTTTCGGCGAGCGCGGGGCGCGAGCGGTGGTATCGCTTGCGCGCGGATCGCTTGCCCGGGTGAGTGAACTTGCGGCACAATACAGTATTAAGGTGCAGGCCATCGGCAGGGTCACGCGCGGCGAATTCCGCATCCAATATAAAGGGGCTCCCGTGATACAAGGCAGCGTGGATTCGTTTCGACGGATGTGGAGCGAATCGCTCGGGAAGGCTATTGAGGCCGCATCATGAGCAAAGTTCACACACTTAGCGACGATCATTTTCACGATCATTGCGGGGTGTTCGGGGTATTCGGGCATCCCGAGGCGGCGAAGCTTACCTACCTAGGGCTCTACGCATTGCAGCATCGCGGGCAGGAATCGGCGGGCATTGCTTCGAGCGACGGCACGGACCTGCACGTCCACAGAAGCCTGGGGCACGTGCAGGAAATTTTCACGCCGGATGTGATCGCGCGGCTGCCGGGCCCGGCGGCGATCGGGCACACGCGGTATTCCACGGCGGGCGATACGACGCTGCTGAACGCGCAGCCGATGCTGATTGACTGCAACAAGGGGAAGCTGGCGCTGGGTCACAACGGCAACCTGACCAACGCGATGGAGATGCGGCGGCGGCTGGAGCATCGCGGCTCGATTTTCCAGACGACGAGCGATACGGAAGTGATCGTGCATTTAATCGCGCGGAGCGCGGCGCGGAATCTGACGGGCGCGCTGGCGGATGCGCTGAACCAGGTGGAAGGGGCGTACTCGCTGGTGCTGCTGACGCGGGATGAGATGTACGCGATCCGGGACGCGCGCGGCTTTCGTCCGCTGGTGTTGGGGCGGCTGGACGGGGCGTGGGTAGCGGGGTCGGAAACCTGCGCGTTCGATTTGATTGATGCCGAATACGTGCGCGAAGTGGAACCGGGCGAAATGGTGAAGATTTCGCGGAGCGGGATCGAGTCCATCCATTTCGCGCCGGAAAAGCCGCACCAATACTGCATTTTCGAGCACGTTTACTTTTCGCGGCCGGATAGCCTGATCTTCGGCAGGGCAGTGAACGAAAGCCGCGAGAAGCTGGGACGGCTGCTGGCGCGGGAGCATCCAGTGGAAGCCGACATGGTGGTGCCCGTGCCGGACTCGGGAGTGCCGGCGGCGGTGGGCTACGCGGCGGAATCGGGAATTCCATTTCGCATGGGACTGATCCGCAACCACTACGTGGGGCGCACGTTCATCGAGCCGGAGCAGGCCATACGGGACTTCGGCGTGAAGCTGAAATTGAATCCGGTGCGGCGGATGCTCGAGGGGCAGCGAGTGGTGTTGGTGGATGATTCCATCGTGCGCGGGACGACGAGCCGGAAAATCGTGCGGCTGGTGCGCGAAGCGGGAGCGACGGAAGTGCACGTGCGGATCAGCTGTCCGCCGACGATTTCGCCGTGCTACTACGGAGTGGACACGCCGCGGCGGGACGAGCTGATTGCGTCGCGGCACACGACCGAAGAGATACGCGAGTTCCTGGGGGCCGATTCGCTGGGGTATCTTTCGCTGGAATCAATGCGCGAGGCCGTGGAGGACAAGGAGAAGAAATTCTGCACGGCTTGCTACACGGGAAACTACCCGACGGAACTGGTGCAACTGGAAGTGGAGGCGCATCGTGAAGGTTGAGGCGACGGAGGCCGAGGCGGTGAAGAATGCGCCGAGCGAAAGCAAAAGTGCGCCGGCATGGCGACGCAGCCGGGCGTGGCGCGAGGCCGTGTCGTGGTTCTGGGTGATCCTGGGGTTTCTGTTCATCGAGGGGACGCTGGTGCAGGCGCGGGTGATTCCGAGCGGGTCCATGGAGAATACGGTGCTCATCGGGGATCACTTGATCGTGAGCCGCATCGGGTATGACGCCGGGATTCCGTTCACGCCGTGGCACGTTCCGCTGTGGAGGGAGCCGAAGCGGCAGCAGATTATCGTGTTCCGCGCGCCGCTGCCGGAGCAGGACTATCCGGATTTCATCAAGCGGTGCATCGGAGTGCCCGGAGATCGTATCAAGATCGTTGGGAGCCGGGTGTATGTGAACGGGACGCCATTGAGCGAACCGTATGTGCTCCGCGAGCCGGGCATGGACGACGCGGCGGACGAGGACTTTCCGCCGAGCCCGTCGAATATGGAATTCATCGGGCGGATGAGGCCGCAATGGTCCGAGGAGTTTTCTGAGCACGTGGTGAAAGGCGAGCTGGTGGTGCCGCCGGGCGAATATTTCATGATGGGCGACAACCGGGAAAATTCCTACGACGGCCGCTACTGGGGCTTTGTCCCGCGCGCGAATATAATTGGGACGCCGGTGTTCATTTATATGTCGATCAACGCGCCGGAAGAGGTGTGGGGGTCGGGGCAGATCGTCGAGCGGTTCGAGGCCTATCTGGACGTGCTGGTGCATCCGAGCGAGGTGCGCTGGAAGCGGTTGTTCCATACATTTTAGCGAGCAAGTGCCGCTGGGCATTTCGACGTGCGGCGCGATACGAGAAGCATCACAGTCCCTTCACGGAACGGATTCCCTTCATGCGCTACGCGGATGCGGGCGTCAACATTTCGGCGGCGAACGAAGTGAAGCGGCGCATCGCGGCGATGGCCGGCAAAACATTTCGTCGCGGGGTGCTGGCGCCGGTGGGCGGCTTTGGCGCGCTTTTCCGTCCCGAGTGGAAGGGATGGCGCGATCCGGTGCTGGTGGCGAGCGCGGACGGCGTGGGCACGAAGCTGAAAATCGCCAGCGCCACGGGGATTCACACGACGGTGGGCGCCGACATCGTGAACCATTGCGTGAACGACATTCTTACGCAGGGCGCGCAGCCGCTTTTTTTTCTCGACTACATCGCCATGGGGAAGCTAGACGGGCGCGTGGTGGAGCAGGTGATGGAGGGCATGAGCCGCGCAGCGAAGCGAGCGGGGTGCGCGCTGATCGGGGGGGAGACAGCGGAGATGCCCGGTCTTTACGCGCCGGGGGAATACGATCTGGCTGGATTCATCGTGGGCGCCGTGGAGCGGAAGAAGATTTTGGACCCGCGGCGCGTGCGGCCAGGCGACGTGTTTTTGGGGCTGCCTTCGAGCGGGCTGCACACGAACGGCTATTCGCTGGCGCGCAAACTGGTCTTCGGCGCGGCCAAGCTCGGACCCAATGCCTATGTCGCTGAAGTGGGCAACAAGATCGGCGCGGAACTTCTGAAGCCGCACCGAGCCTATTGGCCGCTGGTGAAAAATATTCTGGCACGGGGATGGGTTTCGTCCATGGCGCACATCACCGGCGGCGGAATCACCGGGAATCTGCCGCGGGCGCTGCCGCGAAACGTGCGGGCGGTGGTGGAGCTGGGGTCGTGGCCGGTGCCGCCGATTTTTCGCTATCTTGCGAAATTGGGGGAGATGGACCGCGAGGAGCTGCTCGAGACTTTCAATATGGGCGTGGGAATGATCCTGGTGGTTCCGGCGAAGCACGTTTCGCGCGTGGAGGCGGAACTGAAGCGGCGGCGCGAGAAATTTTTTCTTATCGGGCGGGTGGAAAATGCCGCGCGCGGGAAACCGGCGGTGGCCTATACGGGAACGCTTCCGCTGTGACCGGCGCGGCGCGCCTCTGTTTCGCCGGCTCGCGGAACTGTGCTAATTTCTGGCGGACATGAAAAAGCGCATAGGCGTGCTGCTATCGGGGCGCGGCTCGAATTTCGAGGCGCTGGCGGATAGCGTGGCCGCGGGACGAATTCCCAACGCGGAAATTGCGGTGGTGGTGAGCAATCGCGAGGGCGCGCCGGGGATCGAGCGGGCGCGCGCGCGCGGAATTCCGGCGCTCGAGATTCCGTCGAAGGGGCTGGAGCGCGAGGCGTACGACAAACTCGTGGCCGCCGCGCTGGAAGAGAAGCGAGTGGACCTTGTTTGCCTGGCCGGCTACATGCGGCTGCTTTCTGCGTATTTCGTGACGGCCTTCCCGAATCGCATCCTGAACATTCACCCATCGCTGCTGCCCGCGTTTCCGGGACTGGAAGCGCAGCGGCAGGCGCTCGAGCACGGCGCGAAATTTTCGGGCTGCACGGTGCACTTCGTGGATGAAAATCTGGATGCTGGGCCAATCGTCCTACAGGCCGTGGTTCCCATTGAGGATGCGGATACGCCGGAAACGCTGGCGGAGCGGATTCTGCGGGAGGAGCACCGGATTTATTCCGAGGCGGTGCGGATTGTGCTGGAAGGGCGGTACCGGATCGAGGGGCGGCGCGTGCTGGGAACTTCGGGGGAGAAATAGTGGCGCCAGTGAAATTCAAGCCGGTGGATGAGCAGCTTGCATACTTGAAAAAGGGCGCGGCGGAAATTATCCGCGAGGACGAGCTGAAGGCCAAGCTTGAGCAATCGGCGAAGACCGGAAAGCCACTGCGCGTTTATCTGGGCGTGGACCCAACGGCGCCGGACATTCATCTGGGCCATACGGTGGTGCTGCGCAAGCTGAAACATTTTCAGGACCTGGGCCACACAGCGATTTTCCTTATCGGCGATTTTTCGGCGATGATCGGCGACCCGACGGGCCAGTCCGAAACGCGACCGCCGCTGACGCGGGAGCAGGTGGATGCGAACGCGAAAACATATCTGGCGCAGGTGTACAAGATTCTGGACCGCGCAAAGACGGAGGTGCGCTACAACAGCGAATGGCTGGGGAAAATGACGAGCTACGACGTGGTGCGGCTCTGCGGGCACTACCGGTTGGCGAGAATGCTGGAGCGCGAGGATTTTCGGACGCGGCTCGAGAAGAACCAGCCAATCTCCGTCCACGAGCTGCTGTATCCGCTGCTGACGGCGCTGGACGCCGTGGCGCTGGAATCGGATGTGGAGCTGGGCGCGACAGAGCAGAAGTTCAATCTTCTGGTGCACCGCGAAATCCAGCGCGAGTACGGGCAGGCCTCGGAAGTGGTTCTCACGATGCCGATTCTTGTGGGCCTCGACGGCGAGCGGAAGATGTCCAAGAGCCTGGGCAACTACGTGGGGATCACGGAGGCGCCGGGCGAGATGTTCGGGAAATTAATGTCCATTTCGGACGAGCTGATGTGGACTTATTACGAGCTGCTGACGGATTTCGGGTCGTCGGTGATTGTGCGGCTACGCGAGGAGGTGCGCACGGGCACGCTGCACCCCATGGACGCGAAGATGCAACTGGCGCACGCGATTATTGCCGGGTTCCAC
>Ga0307478_10003850_pt1 | contig 10919 bp, 10 predicted proteins | sample atmos_gasesECM4C_2_FD_203713 | JGI IMG/M metagenome (GOLD analysis project Ga0307478, IMG submission 203713) | Hardwood forest soil microbial communities from Morgan-Monroe State Forest, Indiana, United States - atmos_gasesECM4C_05 | ecosystem: Environmental > Terrestrial > Soil > Temperate...
AGCTTGAGCCCAGAGCCTAAAACCTAGAGCCTGCTTTTCTTCCATTCAAATTGCAAATAGATCATCTGGCCCACATGCGAATGCAGATGCGTCGCACAACGCAGAAAAATATTGAAGCGGTTTTCTGCGTCTTCTTCCCGCACGGCCGTATACTTCTGCCCCCAATCCGCTTCTGACTGAGCGCGGGCGGTTCGCGCCACCATGGCAACCGCTTCTGCAAAACGGTTCATGACTTCGTGCTTTGAAGGTGGCGCCCTTTCGCTGAACTCCCGATCACGATCGCGAACGTATCCGGTACCGGCAATCCCAGTCCCGATGTAGTAATTCAAATTGCCGGTTAAATGCAGAACGAGATGACCAAAGCTGTTCCCGAACGCAAACGGCTTCGTCCAGAACTGCTCTTCGGTCAGAGTTTCTGCTAACTCATGAGCCTGGGCTCCCAGTTCTTCATAGCGCACGGCAAATCCGGCACCCACAGTCTCGTTCAGCAAGTTCTTCCTCCGACTTTGTGAGACGAAGCGCTTCAGGCGACCTTGCGCAGGACGAGCGCTGAATTCTTGGACCCAAACGCGATGCAATTGCAAACCGCGTGTTCAATGGGCTTCTTCCGGCCAGGCAGGGGAACATAATCCAGATCGCATGCCGGGTCCGGCATCTCCAGATTGATGGTGGGCGGAATCTGTTCGCGCTGCATCGCGATAATCGTGGCGGCCACGCCCGCTGCCCCACAGGCACCCTGGGGATGTCCAATCTGCGACTTCAGAGCCGACATCGGCACCGCGTGCGCCCGCTGGCCCAGAGCCAGCTTCAGCGCCTGGGTTTCGATGCGATCATTCAGTTCTGTCGACGTCCCATGGAGATTGACATAATCCACATCCTGAGCGGCAATTCCAGCCTGCTGCATGGCTAATCCGATGGCGCGGGCCGGTTCCTCGCCACATTCTTTCAAGCGCACGCGATGGAAGGCCTCGCAGGTCGAGCTGTACCCGGCCAACTCGGCCAGCATTTGCGCACCGCGCGCCCGCGCGTGCTCATATTCCTCAAGCACAAGCATCCATGCGCCTTCCGCCAGCACGAATCCATCCCGATCGGCGGAAAACGGCCGCGAGCCCTTCTCGGGCGCCGCGTTCCAGGAATCAGTCAGAATTTTCATCAGGATGAATCCCTTCATGATGCCAAGCGAGATGGGCGCATCGGCGCCACCGCTTAAGACCGTATCGGCGCGTCCCGACTGAATCAGCCGCATCGAGTAACCGATGGCATCGGTCGACGAGGTGCAGCCAGTCGTGATGACCTGGCTCGGACCGCGCAGCCCGAAGCGAATGCTGACATCGCTGGAGAAGGTTCCCATAACTCCGGTGGGCACGCAAAACAGACTCATGTGCCGGTAGTCCTGGAGAAAAAAAAGCCGGTATTGCTCCTCGGTAAACTCCTGCGAACCGCCTCCCGAACCCAGGATTACGGCGAACCGCCGGCGCTCTTCGAGCGCAAGGGAAGCCGCGTCGAGCCCAGCGTGGTTCAGAGCTTCCGTGGCAGCGGCGAGCGCCAGAGGCAACACTCGCGAGACGTGTTTGCGTTCGCGCTTTTCGACCCAGGCCAGTTCGTCGAAGCCGCGCACTTCCCCGGCGATCTGCACCGGAATTTCGCTGGGATCAAAATGCGAGATGCGCCGCACTCCGGACGTACCTGCGAGTATGGCTTCAGTAAAGGTCTCCCGGCCCACACCATTGGGACTCACCGCACCCATTCCCGTGATCACGACTCGTCGCAAACCGACCCTCCCGGCTACTCCGCGCGCTTACAAGCCACTGAAGACTATACGGGAAAAATACCAAACTTTGTCGGCACGATGATCGGGAACTCGTAAATTGAGGGTGCGCGGCGCGGCAGGCCGCTTCACACGAAACCGCGGTGCGACCAGGTTGGGGGAATGGAGTACGACCATTATTAGCAGTCGCGTGGTTAACCGGGGGCGTTTCGGAAAAAATGCCGCCCTCATAATCTGGACCCCGCGAAGAAAATTAGGCTATATAAAGGGCGCCATGGACAGCGAATTCTCTTTACCGCCCGACATTTCTCCCGAAGCGCGCGAATATTTTCAACGATACAAAGACGTAGCCGATAAATTTATCGCTCGGCTTAATCGAAAGCCAATCAGCTGGGAGACCATTGAAACCCAGCAGCAGATGCGGGAGGAAATCACAAAGCTCGCTGCATCCTTTCCGCCGGGAACAGTGGGCGCTTTTGCCAGCGGGCGTGATCCCCTGGGGATACACGAATACAGCGGTTTCGTCATTGCGATATACAGTATCCCGCGGACGAGCGGTCAGTATTCAACCATGACAGGTATCAGAAAAGTTGACACGCCCATCCCGCAAGGACCGTTTCCCCTCTCAGAGCAGGAATTCCCAACCCACGAGGCTGCGGCGATGGCGGCGCTGGACGAGAGTATGAAGCAGATTGACGCTGGCCTTGCTGGCTACACCGCGCCGCAGGTTGCTCTAGAGAAAAAGGCCACCGGCTGAACCGGTGGCCTGCAGTTATCCTCAGTTGTCAGAACTTAACCTTCAGCGTGAACTCGATGGCGCGCGGTGCCCCGAGTGCATTCACGCCGGAGCCGAGCCCTAACCGAAGCGAGTTAGGCTGAGGATTCGTCGTGCCGTTGGGCGACCCTTGGGTCCCGTCCAGAATCGTGCTGAACGGGGCTGCCGGACCATCGAAGTTGGCAAAATTGAAGAGGTTATAGAACGCGATTCCAGGACGGATCTCGAGCCGATCCCTGAATTTGTATCCCCAACTCAGATTCAGATCGAAAGTCTTCAGCCAACCTTGTCCCACGGCGCCCGCCGGTGCCAGTTGCAATGGTCCGTAGGGCAACGTACCGGAAGGAGTGCTGCCGCCGATCACTCCTCCTAGTTGCTGCAACTGGTTCAAAGTGAATAGCTGGTTGGTGATCAAGACCTGACCGGCCGGGGTGGCCTGCCCCACCATGGTGTTGTTGAAGTTGGTGATCTTCTGGTTCAACCCGTTCACGCCAAAATCGCGCCCGAAAGCTCCGACATTGGTGCCGGGAAGAAGATCACCTGTGCCGCGGTTGGAGGCTCCGCTCCCATCCCCTGTTCCATCTCCCGTGATGTCGGTTTGGAAGATGCCCCCGGCGAGCCCGGTCACGGGCAGCGTGACATTGGAGGGCAGTGGGCTGTCAAAGTGTGAGGTTAGACCGAGCTGGAAACCCGCTGGCAAATCGAAATACCCGCCAAAGGAAATCTGGTGGGTGCGGTCCAGACCGTTGGGACCGATGTAGCGCGTGGGATTGGCATAGTCCGTGGGGAAGTTGATGAAATCACCGTCCCTCGCTGTGGAGACATAACGAGAGAAGGAGTAAGAAGCCTGGAAGTTGACGTGCCTGATGCCGGGTAGAGGATTGGTTGCCTCCTGCTTCAGGGTCGCCTGGAGACCGTTGTACACAGAGCGTCCGATGGGGAACAGCATCTGATTGGCACCAATGGCGCTGTTGATGCCGGGGAAAGCTGCCGGCGTCGCCGATGAACAGGGGGAACCGGAGCAGAGTGAGTATCCGGAGTCCAGACCGTTAGCGGCAAACGCGCTGATGTTGGCTCCCGGATTGCTCGCCAGGTAGCAATTTACCGCGGTAATCGACGTGCCAACAGTAACTCCACCGCCGCCACAGGCAGCGCCTACCGTAGCGTTGATGGCGGCCAGGGCCGCGGCTTGATTGAAGAACCTCGCGTCTCCTACGTGGTTAGTATCAACCAGAAGCATGTTATGGGTGGAGACGTTACGCAGGTAGTCAACCGTAACCACCGTTCCCCGACGGATCTCGCGCTGGATGCCAACATTCATCTGCACCGAGCGTGGCGTCACATAATTGGGAGCGAACAGGCTTGTGCTCGTAACCGCGTTATCGGTAAGGAGGGTACCGATGAAGGAGCCGTTGCTGGCCGGACCAGCCTTTATGGTTGCGGCCTGGTACTGTTGTTGTAGTTGCGTAATCTGGGAAGCAACACTACCTATTGGTTGCCCACAGAAAGTCGCGGTGACAGTGGTACCGTCAGGGAAAGTAGTTGGCGTTGCCGCCCCAGCTGAGCAAACCCCTGCGAATCCCAGGAAGAGTCCTTGCTCCAGGCGAGCCGGGCGGTCGAAGAGGTTATTGTTCCAGATGGAATTCTCGTAGAACAGACCGATACCCGCGCGAATCACGGTTTTGCCATCGCTGCGAGGATCCCACGCGATTCCCAACTGCGGAGCAAAGTTGTGGTTGGGTTGAGTCACCCGATTGCCCAAGCCGGAATAAAACTGGTTGTTAAACTGGTCCAAGGCAGCAATGGGCCCGATATCGCTGTCGGTGCGGCCGGTGTCCCGCACATAGCGAAGACCCGCAGTCACGGTGAAATTCGGCCTGGCTTTCCAGGAATCGCCAAAGTACCAGGAGAAGCGGTTGTCGGGACCGAGCCCACCACCCGGCAATCCAAAGGCAGGTTTCTCCGAGGAGAATCCTACGCCATTGCCCAGAGTGACGCTTTGGGCGGGATAGTTCAGCGGGTTGGATGCCCCTCCGGGGAAGACATTGGAAGGTGTGGCGTTAGTTGTTGCACTCACCGCCGGCGCCAGTCCCAGGAACTCGGCGAGTCCTCCGCCCTGAATGTGATTGAATCCCGCCCCAAACCGCAAGATGTGATTCTTGAATGGCTTGCTCCCGTCATACTTAACCTGGTGGTTCGACTGCATGGTCGCCTGAGGCGCCAGGAAGTTCGGCCCGGAACAGAAAGGATCCAAACCGGCAGTGAGACAGAAGGGGTCCGCGCCGATAGCGAGTTCGATCCCAGGCGCCGGATTGAAGATACTCGACCCGCTGACCGCGTCCTTGATGCCATTTTCAAATTTCGTGTAGCCAAATCGAATGCTGTGTGTGAACGTACCCGAGTTGAAGTCTGCGCCCACCAAGTGTCCACGCGCGTGATCGACGTTCGCGAAAGGTTGGAAAGAATTGGGAATGAACGGTAGAACACTCTTGTTCTCATCGTACGTAAACCGGTAGAAGATTTTGAACCGGTTCACCTGCCAGTCGACCCGGCCGATCGTCTCGGTTTCGCGAAATGGAGATGTGAAGTTGCCAGTCAGGCCGGAAAACTGAGCGCCTGGCAGAACCGGATCGAGCAGGTCCTGCTTGGTCCGCTCCGCATCCATAAAGAAGAACAGTTTGTCCTTTATGATCGGTCCGCCCAGGCTGCCGCCGAACTGATTTCGTTGGAACGGATTCGTGGAACCTGAGGGAAGAGCCGCATTCAAACTCTGATCGCGGAAATAATAAAATCCATCCCCGTGCAGGCCGTTCGTGCCTGACTTCGTGGTTACGTTGACGGAACCTGAGGAAGTCAACTCCGTGGAAAGGTCAAGCGACGACTGTTGCAACGCCGATTCCTGAATTGCGCCTAACGGAAGATTCTGCGTCGTCGTGCCGACCGTCTCATCGCTGATATCAATCCCATCCACTTCGATGCGCGCAGTGCGGCCAAAGCGCCCGCCAAACGAAACTGATGAGAATCCATTCTTGGTAGGATCAAACGTGCCGCCATCCTGAATCTGCACCCCTGGCTCAAGCTGGGCGAGGTCAAGAAAGTTCCGGCCATTGATCGGCAGATTTTCGATCTGTTGCGAGGTGAGCACGCCCTGCACCGTGGCCTGTTCGGTATTGACCGCGAGCGCGGAACCCTGAACCTCAACTATCTGGGTGCTCTCACCCACACTCAACTTGGCGCTAGCCGAAGACGTTGTGTTCACCTGAACGACAACCGTCAATTCGACGGTGCGGAAGCCTTTGACCTCAATCCGCACAGTGTATTGCCCGGGAATTAGAGCGCCGGAGGCATAGTTGCCGGACGAAGTGGTCATCGTCTCAATGACCTGATTCGTAGCATTGTTGCCTATGGAAACCTTGGCTCCGGGCATGACTGCGCCCGAGGGGTCGGTTACCGTACCTTGGATACTGCCAGTCGAGATAGTGGTCTGGGCGAGCATCGTTGCCGAAGTCACCAGCACAAGGACCAACCCCAATGCGGAAATCAGCATAAGGACAACCGCCAGGATTGAGGTTCTGGACTCGCTTGATGTAGCTAGCATTCTGCACCTTCCTTCACGAGTTGCATGTAACCCAAAGCTGATGGCCACGGGCGTACTCCTTCGAGCCAGCCGCGTAGTCGGGACCCGTAACCTGGGCTCCAAAACATCTGGGAATGAAGCTCGCGAACTTCGAGATGACGGCTTCAGTTCGAAGAGACGCGCTACCCGATAGCCTTCAATCAATCGGCAGATAGGCTGCGGTGCAATCGGCTATCCAGAAGAATAGGCACTAGACATACGTATGAAACTTGGACATTTGTATATATGTCGTCAGGTAAGAACTGTATATGTCAGGGGTTTCGATCTCCGATTTTGTGTAGACTATCTCCATGAAAACGGAGGGACTTGGCGCCCTAACTTGCCAGATCCAAGGTTCGGTAGATGACGTAACTAGACTCTTTGGCGTAACTAGACTCTTAAAGACAAGTTGTCTCCATCTTTAGCTTGTTTAGGGATACCAGGCTTCTCACGACACGAATGCCCAGGTCGCGAATTGGGCGTCGGTGAGCGGCGTAGGGGCGTCAACCATCATGCCTCTGGCGGCAGCGGTGTTTGGGAAGGGGATGAGCTCACGCAGGCTTTCGGGCTGGCCGATTCAAAAGCGTTCTGTGCGATTGAATGGGTGACGGCGGGAGAGTGAGAATCGCTGGATGTGTCTAGCGCAGTGAATCAGAAATCCGACAGTCCAGCGTCCAGACCGTAGCGACGCGGCCCATTCTCGGTAGAGCGTCCTAGCACTCCGTTAGCACGGTTTCGCCCTCTGTTCGCCCCTCACTTTCTGGAGAACCCAAAAGCGAACCCACTCTCTGTGCTAGATGCAGGAAGCACAGAGTCGACCCACTCCCGGAGTACAATCTGCGGCGTGAAAATGTTTTGGCTGCTGGCTGCTCTCTTTCTTCTTGTGCCGAGTCCTTTAATCCCTCAGAAAGTTAATATCTATAGAAGTTACGGGGACGCTGGTGACTTTCCTGAATTTTCAGAATCTACGAAGTACGGTTACGCAATGGGTTTTGTCAATGGTCTGATGGCATCGATTATTCTCGGAGCACAGGATGACAAACTGAAAGAACTTGAGACATGCATTCACGAGATGAAATCCAACCAAGTTGCTGCGATCATTGAGAAGTACATCAAAGAGCATCCTGAGACTTGGCACCAGCCCTTGACCATCGAATCATGGAAGGCATTCGCAAAAATGTGTCCAGCGTTTGGGCCGTCCACCAAATAGTCCTTCCTTTCACGATTTCCTTTGATCCGCATGGGGTTGGATTGTAGCGTGTGACGGTGACCATCCTTGAAATTAACCTCGTTCTCTACGTCGTCGTCGCTGTACTCGCCGTCGGGTATGGTTTCTGGTTGAGAAACATCTTCAAGCACCAGATCGACGCAAAGGATGCGACGATTCAATCGAAGGACGCTGAAATCCCCCGCCTTCGAGGGGAGTCAGCACCAGTGATTGTCTGTAATTACATGAAGATGCGAGCACACGCTGAACAACTGACTCGTGACATCGCAACCCTGACGCAAAAAGCAGAGAATTCATCCAAAGCCCTGCCGCAAGACATCTTGGGTATCGAACTCAGAACACTCGAAAAGATCATGGATCAGATGATGAGCCTGACTGGGAAAACAATTCCGCCAGCGAGGCCTTTGGACATTGCGTTCTTGGATACGTTCAATTACGTGATGGGCCAGACTGAGCGTCAAAGTGCGGAATACAGAAAACTGGTCAGCGATGCTTTTCGGGGGAAGTAGACGCTGCACTGCAGCCTCATCGACTTGGGCTAGATAAGGAAAGTATGGACAGCCCATCCCAAGACGAGCACAAAAGTGTTCCCCACCAACTTACCTACCGATGTGGAAAAGCTTTGCACGACAACATCTGTCCACATAGTGTTTTCGATCTGGTCTTTTAGTTCATCCGTGACCATCTCTCGCTTGTCGTCGGGCACGCAGGCTTCCAAGATAATCAACATGCCCTTCCATTGAGGATCATCGTAGACACTTCGTGGAACTTCGGTCGTGAAGAGGCCCACGAGAAGAACCAGACCGTACATTCCCCAGAAGGACATTTCTGGCACATGAAACGCCGACGTGGCGAACCAGTTCCACAGATTCTCAATGAGGAACGTCGTGTAGAGGCCAACAATCGATCCGACAATCGATCCGATCACTAGAACGGGGATCGCCTTCTTCATCCTTACCTCCGAGAGTTGCACGAACGCCCAATTCTGCCACTCAATTCAACCCGTAGGAATTTCTCATCGGGTTCCCGTCGGGTTCCCATCAGTACCAGTATTTTCAGGGTGTGATAGTTTGGACTCGGCCTCAAAGAGCGTCGAATGGAAGCGATCAGGAACACGAAAACAATCCGTTTCGGTCGCCTCAAGATGTATCGGGAAGACCTCGATGCACTGGTCGCTCTGTTTCAGAAAGTATGCTCGAATGTGACGATTTCGGACGATAAGAATCGGTACGACTCGCTCGATGAAATGAAGAAGTACGTCGGTTCTCGGGTCAAGGACTTCAATATCCGGGGAGACAACCCCAAAGTTCATTTTCTGCTTAACAAGGCTGAGTTCACGACTCAACTCTTCCCAGAATTGAGAAAGGAAGAGGCCACAGATGCGGCTGACAATCTATTCTTTGTGGTAAAAGATTTTCTTCAAGGTCATCAGCGGACGGCTTTAACCCCTCCTTTTCTGATAGTCAGCGTCGTCGGAATGGTGCTGACGCTGTATTTGGGCCTTCAGGGAGTAACAAAACACGATCCAAGCGTCACTCCTGGTTTGGGAATAACGTGGCTGTTCACAGCCATCTTTCTGTTGACGTTTGTTCTGATCCGGTCAAATCGAAGTCATTCTCTGACCTTGGATACTCGATTGGAGTCGCCCTCATTCTTTGCCAAGAACCGAGAAGAGTTTGGCAAACAAGCCGTCACAGCAGCGATCAGCGGTGTCATCGGCGGGGTGATCGGCTATCTTTTCGGCCACTATTTCAAATGAGACTGAGGCCGATTCGGAGACAGGTGATTATCCCCAAACCGCCGAATTGTGCTACACCCAGGAGAACCCTTTCCTGCAGTGCAGCATGACGCAAGTCGTTGAAAATGTTGGCGGAGTAGTAAATATCAGGAAAATTTGCAGAATCTGGTGCAGAAAATGATGGCGGAGAGGGTGGGATTTGAACCCACGATACCCGTTAAGGTATGTCCGCTTTCGAGGCGGATCGTTTCAACCGCTCACGCACCTCTCCGCGTCGGAACCGGCTGTTGGCTGGTGGTCGTTGGCTTGTAGCAAACCTCCAAATCAAGACCGCTGACGGCTACCGCTTCGCCCGAAAGAACGCCTGCAGCACCTCTGCGCACTGACCTGCGAGCACGCCGCCTTTGACCTCCATGAGGTGGTTCAGTTGCGGGTGGTTCAGGACCTGCACGACGGAATGGACTGCACCCGCCTTCGGGTCGTCAGCGCCGTAGACCAGACGCTTTATACGCGCATGCACCAGCGCTCCGGCACACATCGCGCACGGCTCAATTGTAGCAAACAGCTCGCAGTCCCCGAGGCGATGGTTACCAATGATGGCACCGGCTTCGCGGAGCGCGACGATCTCGGCATGGGCGGTGGGGTCGTTGCCCGTCAGATTGCGGTTCCAGCCATGCGCGAGAATTACACCGTCGCAGACCACAACGGCTCCCACCGGCACTTCTCCTATTTCCAGAGCGCGCTGCGCGTCGCGAAGGGCTTCCTGCATAAAGAGTTCGTCGGAGGGCAGAAGAACGTCGATCGTCGTTGGTCCGTTGGCTTCGCTCAGGGGAGGGTGAGAGCAGTCGTTGGCTACAGCAAGAGCGTCGTCAGTCGTCTGCCGGCCGTCGTCGTCAAACCGGTCCTTAGAAGTTCGTGCTTGATGCTTGGCCAAATGCCCTCAGCCCACGGGTAAAAGTGTCTTCCTGCATTGTAGCGGGATATGGCCTGTTTCCAGCGTTCTCAGCCATTGAGGTGCACTTTTGAATCACAGCAAATGCAGCACGGCGCGCAGGCTGTAGGGAAGTATGCCCATCAGGCGCGGACAAAGCGCGGTGAACATCCAGTGGGCCAGGAGCAGAGTGGGAACCGCGATGGCGAACCAGCGAAGTTCCGGGCGGGATGTCAACAGTCCCTTCATGGCCTTGCTCTGGTGTAGGTACGCCTGCCCGACGCGAAAAGTTCCCCAGTTCCGCCGGGTCAGTTTTCACCACAGAGGCACAGAGACACTGAGAAACCTTTAGCTGCTGGGCCCCGCAAGTGTGGTTTTCACTCTTCCGTCGGGTGCGCAATTTGACCCATGCACGGTAAGAGTTCGCCGGATGACGCATCACGCCGATTTGGGGTATCCTAGGGCGCATATGGGGATGCCGAATCTGCTCCGCAAGGTGTTGTTACTGGATCTCCTGCAGGGACTGAGGGTTACGTTCCGCTACCAGGATCCCAAGGAAAACTACACCGAGCAATATCCGTTGGAACGGCCGCAGGTTGCCGAACGGTACCGCGGAGCGCCCCGCCTGAATGTCAATCCTGACACGGACGAGACCATGTGCATTGCCTGCGACCTGTGCGCGCTGGCCTGCCCCGAAAATCTGATCGTGGTCTCAAGCGAACGCAACGAGAAGACCCGCCGCAAGGAACTCACCAACTTCACCTACGACCTGAGCCGTTGCATGTTCTGCGGGCTGTGCGAAGACGCCTGTCCTACCGACGCACTCGAGTTGACGCAGGATTTCGAGCTCGCCAACTACTCCC